>Ga0268299_1000553_pt1 | contig 109027 bp, 93 predicted proteins | sample NOBtaG_FD_193484 | JGI IMG/M metagenome (GOLD analysis project Ga0268299, IMG submission 193484) | Activated sludge microbial communities from bioreactor in Nijmegen, Gelderland, Netherland - NOB reactor | ecosystem: Engineered > Bioreactor > Aerobic > Activated sludge | place: Netherlands...
AGGCGCTCGGCCTCGGTCGTGTACGCGATCTCAAAGGTGACGGTCGGCATCCGTGCCTCCGGGACTCGAACGAGCGATCGACACCAGCGTAACCCCTACCCCCTGCCAAAAGCTACAGGGGCACCCCGGTCGTGACGCCGCCTTGAACCGCCACGCCGCCTGTGCTAGAAAGCGTAGCGGTGATCCGTGCCGGCCCTGTCCCAGGCGGTCGCGATGAAGAAGGGCGTCCCCATCTCGCCGGGCGTGGCCGTCGCCCGGGCGTACTGCCTCGACGCCCACACCCCGTCGCACACGCCGACGTCGATCGACCCGTCCGCCCAGTCGCTGGAAGTCGCCCGGTTCGAGCGCGCCTGTGACGCCGCCGCCGCCGAGCTCGACCGCCTCAGCGACCAGGTCGCCCGCCAGGTCGGCAACGACCAGGCGGCCATCTTCCGGGCGCACAAGCTCCTCGTCAAGGACCCGTCGCTGACGCTCAAGGTCCGCGCCGCGATCGGCCAGCACCAGGTCGATGCCGCCACCGCCCTGGACCGCATCCTGCAAGAGTACGCCGCCCTGTTCGCCAACGGGACCGACCCGTACCTGCAAGAGCGCCTCGCCGACCTGCGCGACGTCGTCCGCCGGGTGCAGGAACACCTCAACCGCGACGAGCGCCGCAGGCCGGTCCAGCTCGACGGCCCGGTCGTCCTCGTCGCCGGCGAGATCCTGCCGTCGCAGGCGCTCGCGCTGGACCAGGACCGCATCGCCGGCATCGCGACGGAGCAGGGCGGCGCGACCGGCCACGCGGCGATCCTGGCCCGCTCGCTCGGCATCCCGGCCGTCTCCGGCCTGGCGGACCTGCTCCGCGAGGTGCGCACCGGCGACCTGATCGCGCTGGACGGCCGGGAGGGCCACATCCGCGTCAACCCCGGCCCGGAGGTCGAGGCGGCCTACCGCAAACTCCAGCGCGAGTACGTCGACCTGCGCGGGGCCCTCGTCCACAACCGCGACCACCCGAGCGTCACCGCCGACGGCGTCGCCGTCGAGCTGCTCGCCAACGTCAACAACGCCCGCGACGCCGCCCTGGCCGTCGAGTCCGGGGCGGCCGGCGTCGGCCTGTACCGCACGGAGTACCTCTTCCTCGCCCAGCCGACCCCGCCCGACGAGGCGGAGCAGTATGCCGTCTACCGGCGCGTCATCGAGGCGGCCCCGAACCGCCGGCTGACGATCCGCACCCTCGACCTCGGCGGCGACAAGGCCCTGCCCTACCTCGGCGGCCAGCGCGAGACGAACCCGTTCATGGGCTTCCGCAGCATCCGCCTCAGCTCCGCCTACCCGGAGCTGTTCCAGACCCAGCTCCGGGCCATCCTCCGCGCCGGCGTCCACGGCGCGATCCAGCTCCTGTTCCCGATGGTGTCCACCGTCGAGGAGGTCCGCCGCGTCAAGCAGGTCGTGGCCCGGAACTTGCAGGCGTTGACGAAAGCGAAGGTCCCCCACGCGAAGGGCGTCCCGGTCGGTATCATGATCGAGGTGCCGGCGGCGGCGCTGCTGATCGACGACCTGCTGGAGGAGGTCGACTTCGTCTGCATCGGGTCGAACGACCTGATCCAGTACCTGATGGCGGCCGACCGGGACAACCAGCACGTCGCCCACCTGTGCGAGCCGTTCGGGCCGGCGATCCTGCGCCTGCTCGACGCGGTGATCGCGGCGTGCGACCGGGCCGGCAAGCCGGTCACGCTGTGCGGCGAGATGGCCGGCATGCCGCGCTGCGTCCTGGCCCTGGTCGGGATGGGGCTGCGCCGGCTGAGCATGAGCCCGGGGTTCGTCCCGGCGGTGAAGGACCTGTTGCGGCGCTGCCCGCTCGGCCGACTCCAGGAGGTCGCCCGGGCCGTGCTGCGGATGAAGACCGTCGGCGAGGTGCGCGGCTACCTGAGCGGCCAGCTGCGCGACCTGTGGCCGCAGGCCGCCCTGCTGGACGTCTCGAAGTGAGCGACACCACCGCGTCCGGGTTCCGCCTGGCCCTCCTCGCCGACCCGGACGACCTCGACGCCCGACGCATCTACGCGGACTGGCTCCTCGACGAGGCCAGCACCGACGCCGACCGGGCGCGCCTCGAGTTGCTCCAGGTCCAGCTCCGCCTCGCCGACTGGGCCCCCGACCTCGCCGAGCGCGAGGAGCTGCTCGCCCGCCAGGACGCCCTGCTCCAGCGCCCGGGCGAGCTGCTCCTGGGGCCGCTCGTCGACCGGCTGCGCGACTGGAGCTACCAGCGCGGCATCCTCCACGTCGAGATCTCGGCGACGCAGCTGCTGCACCGGGCGACGCGGGCCGAGCTGGCGCGGCAGCTCCAGGACGCCGGCGTCCAGGTGCTGCGCGTCGAGTCGTCGCCGCGCAGCCTGCGCCGCGTCCTCTCCTCGCCGGTGCTGTCGGCCGTCCCGGGCCTCGACCTCGGCCGGACGCGGGCCCGCCCGCGCCCGGACCCGGCCGACGACGACGCGGCGTTCCGCGCCGAGACGCTGCACGCCCTGGAGCCGCTGCTCGCCGCGACGCACCTCGAATCGCTCCGCTGGCTCGACCTGTCCGTCAACCAGCTCGGGGACGACTTCCTCGACGCCCTGGTCGCGTCGCCCCTGCTGCGCCAGCTGGCCGTCCTCGACCTGCGCACGAACCGCTTCACGTCGGCCGGGCTGCGCCGCTTCCTGGCCGCCTGCCCCGAGACGCTCCAGCGCCTCGAGCTGCACGGCAACGTCCTCGACGCGGCGACCCGGGCGGACTACCTCGCCTTCCGGGCGGCGCGGGCCGTCGCCTACCCGGCCGGCCAGCCGTTCCAGCGCCGGGTCAACTCGCTCGGCATGGAGTTCCGCCTCGTCCCGGCGGCGACGTTCCGGCAGGGGTCGCCGGCGGCGGAGACGCACCGCATCGACGACGAGGGGCCGCGCCACGTCGTCCGGCTGACCCGGCCGTACTGGGTCGGCCTGTACCAGGTGACGCAGCAGGCGTACGTCGAGCTGATGGGCGACAACCCGTCGCACTACCACCCGGACAACCAGGGCGGCTGGTGCCACCCGGTGGACACGTTGACCTACGACCAGGCCCTGGCGTTCTGCCAGGCGCTGTCGGACCTGCCGGCCGAGAAGGCGGCCGGGCGGCGGTACCGGCTGCCGACCGAGGCGGAGTGGGAGTTCGCCGGCCGGGGCGGCCTGCCGCACGCCCCGTTCGCGTACGGCCACTCGCTCGGCTCGCACCAGGCGAACTTCGACGGCAACTCGCCGGCCGGCAGCGCCCGCCGCGGGCCGTACGTCGGCCACCCGGTCACGGTCGGGTCGTATCCGCCGAACGGCTTCGGCCTGTACGACGTCCACGGCAACGTCTGGGAGTGGTGCTCCGACTGGTACGACGGCGGCTACTACCGCCGCTTCGACGACGGCGCGGTGGCGGTCGATCCGGCCGGGCCGTCCGGCGGCGACCGGCACGTCGTCCGCGGCGGGTCGTGGTTCAGCAACGGCTCCTACTGCCGGGTCGCCTGCCGGGGCAGCGGGGCCGGCGTCGATCACCTCCACAACGGCGGCTTCCGCCTGGTGATGGAGTCGGCCCAGGATGACTGGGGGATTTTGTGAAGATGGACAATATAGGTTGTTGATAGAACCTTACTCGCGTGGTAGAGTTTCCCTTCCGCGTGGGGAGAGTTCGTCCTGCGGACCGTCGCATTTTAGCGGGGGCTCCCTCCATTCGCCGCCGCCCGGCCCTGCCCGGACCCGCGGGGTCCGCTTCCGCCGTGCGTTATCCGACGCGCAGGGAAAGCGCCAACACCCCGGAGGGTCGCCATGTTCGTGCGCTGGCTTCGTCGGTTCTATCGCTTCGTGATCCCCGTCCGTGGCAACGCTACGCCGACCGAGAAGTTGCTCGACCGGCCGCACCGTCCGGAGTTGGAGCCGCTCGAGTGCCGGGTCGTCCCGGCCGTGACCGCGTCGGTGTTCCAGGGATCGCTCCTCGTCGTCAGCGACGACGCCAGCGACCTCATCATCCTCGGCGCGGTCGCCGGCCAGATCTATGTCTCCAACGGGGCCGCCATCACCCCGATCTCCGGCGGGCCGGCCACCCTCGCCAACACGCAGTCGATCCAGGTCTTCACCAACGCCGGCAACGACACCGTCCTCGTCGACGCCTCGGTCGACCTGGCCAACCCGGCGGCGCTGGTCGCCCTGTCGGGCAGCTTCGGCAACGACGTCATGACGACGAACTCGACGGACATCACGTTCCTCTACGGCGACGACGGGAACGACTTCCTCACCGGCGGGGCCGGCAACGACTGGGTCCTCGCCGGCAACGGGGCGGACAGCCTGCTCGGCAACGGCGGCCTCGACTACATGGACGGCGGGGCGGGCACCGACGCCGCCAGCGGCAACGCCGGCGCGGACAGCATGGTCGGCGGGACGGAGGCGGACAGCCTCTCCGGCGACGCCGGCGGCGACCTGATCGACGGCGGCGACGGCGCGGACAGCCTCGGCGGGTTCGACGGCGACGACACGATCCTCGGCAGCGGCGGCAACGACACGCTCAACGGCGGGAATGGCAACGACGTCCTCAACGGCGGCGACGGGGCCGACACCGTCGCTGGCGAGGCGGGCAGCGACTTCCTCGCCGGCGGGGCCGCCAACGACACCCTAAACGGCGGGACGGAGAACGACATCCTGCAAGGCGGCCTCGGCGAAGACAGCCTCGTCGGCGGCGGCGGCACCAACCAGGTCGACTACTCCGACGCGATCTTCGGCGTGACGGTCAACCTGGCGACCGGCCTGGCGACCGGCGGGGCCGGCAACGACACGATCACGGCGGCGGCGAACGCGTCCGGGTCGGCGTTCGCCGACAACCTCACCGGCGACGCGAACGCCAACCGCCTGGAGGGCCTCGCCGGCAACGACACGCTCACCGGCGGCGACGGCGACGACACCCTCCGCGGCGGCCTCGGCGAGGACAGCCTCGTCGGCGGCAACGGCAACGACCTCGCCGACTACGCCGACGCGATCTTCGGCGTGACGGTCAACCTGGGGACCAACTCCTCGTCCGGCGGGGCCGGCAACGACACGCTCAACTCGGTGATCGACCTGGTCGGGTCCGGGTTCGGCGACAGCCTGACCGGCGACGGCGACGCGAACTTCATCGACGGGGCCGGCGGCGACGACACGGTCGACGGCGCGGCCGGGGGCGACATCCTCTTCGGCGGGGCCGGCAACGACCTGATCCGGGGCGGGGACGGCAACGACCGGCTCCTCGGCGGTGCCGGCAACGACACGGCCGAGGGCGGCGACGGGGCCGACCTGCTCATCGGCGACGCCGGCAACGACGTCCTGCGTCAGAACGGCAGCCCGGACGCCGACGACGGCGACGTCGACACCCTCATCGGGATCGACAACGAGCCGGACACGCTCGACACGAACACCGGCGACACGTCCTTCACCGACTTCGCCGGCGACAACGTCATCTGACGCCGCCCCCGGCCGGGAAAAGGGGCGGGCCGGGCGGTTGCGTCCGCCCCCGCCCCCGGATACACTCGTCCGGGTAGAAAGGGTAACGCCCGAACACCCGTCGGCCCACGCCCCCTCGTCGCGGCAGGCGCAGACGTTCCGGTCCGGGTCAACCGCCCCGTTGGCCGAGGGTGCCTTGTCTGCGTGCGAGCACTCCGTCCGCCGTGGGAAATCGCATTCCTTCGACCCCGCCCCGGCCCGGGTGACTCGCCCCGGGCCGGGCTTCCCGCACGCCGTGACGGAGAGCCCCATGTTCGCTCGTTGGCTTCGTCGGTTCTATCGGTTCGTCTTCCCGGCCCGCGCTACCGCACCGCTCGAACACCTCCTCGACCGACCCGTCCTCGAAGTGCTGGAGGACCGTGCCGTCCCGGCGGTGACGGCGTCGGTCTTCCAGGGGTCGCTCCTCGTCGTCAGCGACGGCGCGAGCGACCTCATCATCCTCGGCGCGGTCGCCGGCGGCCAGATCTACGTCTCCGACGGGGCGGTCGTCACGGCGATCTTCGGCGGGCCGGCCACCCTCGCCAACACGCAGTCGATCCAGGTCTTCACCAACGCCGGCAACGACACCGTCCTGGTCGACGCCTCCGTCGATCTGGCCAACCCCGCCGCCCTGGTCGCCCTGTCGGGCAGCTTCGGCAACGACGTGATGACCTCGAACTCGACGGACATCACCTTCCTCTACGGCGACGACGGGAACGACTTCCTCACCGGCGGCGGCGGCAACGACTGGGTCCTCGCCGGCAACGGGGCGGACAGCCTCCTCGGGAGCGGCGGCTCGGACTACATGGACGGCGGGGCCGGGACCGACGTCGCCAGCGGCAACGACGGCGCGGACAGCATGGTCGGCGGCACCGAGGCGGACACCCTCGCCGGCGACGCCGGCGGCGACCTGATCGACGGCGGCGACGGGGCGGACTTCGCCGCCGGGTTCGACGGCGACGACACCCTCCTCGGCAGCGCCGGCAACGACACGCTCAACGGCGGCAACGGCGTCGACGTCCTCAACGGCGGCGACGCCAACGACAGCCTGCTCGGCGAGGCCGGCAACGACTTCCTCGCCGGCGCGGCCGGCAACGACACGCTCAGCGGCGGGGCGGACGGCGACACCGTCAACGGCGGCGTCGGCGACGACAGCCTCGACGGCGGGGCCGGCTTCGACCAGGCCGACTACGCCGACGCGGCCGCCGGGGTGATCGTCAACCTGACGACCGGGGCGGCGTCCGGCGGGGCCGGCACCGACACGGTCGCCGGGCTGGAGAACTTCCTCGGCTCCGCGTTCAACGACGCCGTCACCGGCAACGACGCCCCGAACTTCTTCTTCGGCGGGGCCGGCAACGACACCCTCGACGGGGCGGCCGGCGACGACCTCCTCAACGGCGGCCTCGGCAACGACAGCCTCGTCGGCGGCGGCAACACCGACACGGCCGACTACTCCGACGCGGGCGGCGCGGTGACGGTCGACCTCGCCGCCGCCGCCCCGCAGTCGGGCGGGGCGGCCGGGGCGGACACGATCGCCCTGGTCGAGAACCTGGTCGGGTCGGCGTTCGCCGACGCCCTCACCGGCGACGCGTTCGCCAACCGGATCACCGGCCTCGCCGGCAACGACACGATCTCCGCGGCGGGCAGCAACGACACCCTCGACGGCGGGGCCGGCAACGACCTCCTCGACGGCGGGTCCGGGTTCGACGTCGGCGACTACGGCGGGGCGGCCGCCGGGGTGACGGTCGATCTCGGGGCCGGCTCGGCGTCCGGCGGGGCGGGCACCGACACGCTCGCCGCCGTCGAGGATCTGACCGGCTCGCCGTTCGGCGACAGCATCACCGGGACTAACAGCTCCAACATCATCGACGGCGGCGGCGGCGACGACACGATCCTCGGCCTCGCCGGGAACGACTCCCTCAGCGGCGGGGCCGGCAACGACCTGATCCGCGGCGGCGACAGCGGCGACTTCCTCTCCGGCGGTTCGGGCAACGACACGGTCGAGGGCGGCGACGGGGCCGACGTCGTCATCGGCGACGTCGGCAGCGACGTCCTGCGGCAGAACGACGCCGCGGACGCCGACGACGGCGACGCCGACACGCTCGTCGCCTTCGACGGCGAGTTCGACACGCTCGACACGAACGCCGGCGACACGCGCTTCGCCGACCCGATCGACGCCGTCCTCTGACCGGCTGCCCGGCGGCGGATGCCTCCTTGTCTCCGGGCCGACGCCGGGTTAACATCGCCTCCACGACACCACCGGGGAGGCAAGGCATGCGCGGCATTCTGGCGACGCTGGGCGTGGCGGTACTGGCGGGGCTGGCCCTGGCCCAGCCGCCCGAGAAGAGGCTCGACACGTCCCGGGGCGACGCCCTGCGCGACGGCTACTTCCGCCGCCAGGTCGAGGCGATCGCCGGCCGGCAGCTCGTCGGCGTCAAGTCGAAGGAGGACTGGGAGGCCCGCAAGCCGGAGCTGCGCCGCCAGCTCCTGGAGATGTTCGGCCTCTGGCCGCTGCCGCCGCGCACCGACCTCCGCGCGACCGTGACCGGCACGCTCGAACACGCCGACGTCGTCGTCGAGAAGCTCCACTTCCAGTCGATGCCCGGCCTCTACGTCACCGCGAACCTCTACCGGCCGAAGAAGGTCGAGGGCAAGCTCCCCGCCGTCCTCTACGTCTGCGGCCACGGCAACCGCGTCATCGACGGCGTCTCGTACGGCAGCAAGGTGCCGTACCAGCGGCACCCGCTCTGGTTCGCCCGCAACGGCTACGTCGCCCTCGTCGTCGATACGCTCCAGCTCGGCGAGATCGAGGGCATCCACCACGGCCTGTATCGCCACGGCATGTGGTGGTGGCAGACGCTCGGCTACACGCCGGCCGGGATCGAGACGTGGAACGGCATGCGCGCCCTGGACTACCTCCAGAGCCGGCCCGAGGTGGACGGCAAGCGCCTCGGCGTCACCGGCCGGTCCGGCGGCGGCGCGACGTCGTGGTGGCTCGCCGCCGCGGACGAGCGCGTCGGGGCGGCGGTTCCGGTCGCCGGCCTGGCCGACCTGCATGGCCACGTCGTCGAGAGCCAGGGGACGCGCAAGACCGGGGCGGTCGAGGGCCACTGCGACTGCATGTACTTCTCGAACACCTACCGCTGGGACTTCGACACGCTCATCGCCCTTTGCGCGCCGCGGCCGGTCCTGCTCGGCAACAGCGACGACGACGACATCTTCCCCGTCGCCGGCTACCGCCGCCCCGCCGCCAGGGCGAAGGCGGTCTACGACCTGTATGGGGCCGGCGACCGCCTCCAGTTGCTGGAGACGAAGGGCAAGCACGTCGATACGCCCGAGCTGCGCCAGGGGGCGTTCGCGTGGATGAACCGCTGGCTCAAGAACGAGACGAAGCCGATCGATGACCCGGACCTGCCGCCGCTGACGCCGCAGCAGCTGAAGGTGTACGACCGGCCGCCCGACGACGCGACGAACAAGATCGTCCACGAGCTGTTCCGCCGCCCGGCCCGGCCGGAGCTGCCGACGCTGCCGGCCGTGGTCAAGGAGTGGTGGCCCGGGCAGCGCGACCGCTGGCTGGCCGACCTGCGCGAGAAGAGCTTCCGCGGCTGGCCGGAGAAGGTGCCCGACCTGAACGTCAAGCCGGCCGAGGAGGTCGTCGCCGACGGCGTCCGCCTCCGGGCGTGGGACTTCACCAGCGAGGACGGCGTCGAGCTGCGCGTCTGGCTGGCGACGGCCGAGACGGTCGCGAAGCCGAGCCTGCTCGTCCTCGCCGTCGCCGACGAGCCGGCGTGGGAGCGCTGGTGCGCCGGCCTCGGGCCGAAGTTCCAGAAGTCGCTGCAAGCCCTGGCCGAGGTGCCGCGCGACGACGCGATGTCCGAGCAGAACCTCCGGGCGATGCGGACCCAGGGCTGGGCGTTCGGCCTCGTCGCGCCGCGCGGCGTCGGGCCGACGCGCTGGGACGACCTCGGCCGGGACGGCAAGCCGACGCCGCACGTCGCCCGCCGCTTCTGGCTGCTCGGCCAGACGCTCGACGGCCAGCGCGTCTGGGACGTGCGGCGGGCGTTGACGACCCTCGGCACCGTCGACGGCCTCAGGGACGTGCCGCGCTGGCTGCAAGGGAAGCGAACCGCGGCGGGGCTCGCCCTGTACGCCGCCCTGTTCGAGCCGTCCGTCGCCCGGCTCGACCTTTGGAACCTGCCGACGACGCACGCCGACGGGCCGACGTTCCTCAACGTGCGGACGATCCTCGACGTGCCGCAGGCCGTGGCGATGGCCGCGCCGCGGCCGGTGAATCTCTACGTCGAGAAGGACGCCGACCAGGCGGCGTGGGAGTGGCCGAGCCGGCTGGCGGAGCGGCTCGGGACGAAGTTCTTGACCGTGCGGACCGTCGGGCCGTGAGCCCCGTTCTTCAAGGAGTGAGACCGATGCGAACCGGAATCGGACTGGGGCTGGCCCTGCTCGTCGCGGCCGGCTGGCTGGCGCTGTCGCCGCGCGGCCAGGGCCAGGCGGACGCGCCGCGCGAGCCGCGCAAGATCACCATCTCCGGGACCGGGACGGTGACGGTCACGCCGGACACGGCCCGCATCTCGTTCGCCGTCGGCGGCGACGGCAAGACGTTCGCCGAAGCGGTCGAGGCGTGCGACGCCGAGGCGGACCGCGTCGCCGGGATCGTGTCCGGCCTGCGCCTGGACGGCTTCGCCCTGAAGCGCGGCCCGATCCACCTCGCCCCGAAGAGCGACAGCGGCCCGCGCGTCACGCGGACGTTCACCGTCGTCGTGTCGGCCGACAACGTCGACCGGCTCGTCCGCCAGGCGGACAAGGTGCTCACGACGGCGATCGGGGCCGGGGCGACCGAGACGCCGACGTTCAACCCGCCGGGGGTGCCGAACTTCGGCGGCCCGCCGACCCAGGCGGTCAACAGCCGGATCGAGCTGTACCGCGCCGACCCGGCCCAGGCGCGGACCGCGGCGCTGAAGAAGGCTGTCGCCGACGCCCTGGCGAACGCCAAGACGATCGCCGGCACGGCGGAGTTCACCATCAAGGACATCGTCACGCTGACGGATCAACAGTCGCCGGTCGGGCTCGGTCTGGGCGGGCTGGGGATGCCGGGCTCGCCGCGCGGCGAGGTGCAGGGCGACGTGGAGGTCACCGTCACCGTCGTCGTGACGTGCGCGTATTGACCAAGGGGTTGTCCGTCGGAGCCGCGCACGCAGCGAGTCTTCGAGCGGAGTGAGCGGTCGCCGCCTTGTGGTTCAGGGCATCAACCGCTTACTCCGCTCGAAGACTCGCTGCGTGCGCGGCTCCGACGATCTACTCGTCCTCGTCGTCGTCTTCTTCCGGCGGCAGGTCCGCCTTCGGGTCGCCGGCCTCCAGCCGGGCGAGCTGCTTCTTGAAGTACGCCCGCTGCGGGGCCAGCGCGACGACCTTCTTCTGCGCCGCGACGGCGGCGTCCTTCTCGCCGAGTTGGAACAGCACCTCCGCGAGCGTGTCGAGGTAGCCCGGCGCGTCCGGCTCCAGGGCGACGGCCCGCTCGGCGTCCTTCCTCGCCTGGGCGAGGCCCTTCTTGACGTTGGCGGCGAGCCAGGCCGTCGAGTTGAGGGCCCACGCGCAGTCGGGGTGGTCCTTGAGCAGGGCCCGGTGCTCGGCGATCGCCTTGTCGAACAGCGCATCGGACTCCGTCTTCCGCCCGGCCTTGTCGAGCACCTGGCACATGCGGATCGTCCCCTCGACGACGCCCGGGGCGAGGCCGTTGCCGACCTCGAACTCCCTGGCCGCCTCGTCGAACTTGCCCGCCTGGGCGAGGCCGGCGGCGCGCTGGGTGTGGACCATCGCCGGCACGCCGACGTAGGCCGACTTCTCGACGAAGTTGATGTAGTCGCGCAGGCAGCGCAGCATCGCCTGCTCGTGGCCGGACGCCGCCGCGGCGTAGTCCTTGCGGTCCAGCGCCGCCAGGGCGATCCGCCGCATCGCCTCGCCGGCGTGGTAGTCGCCCGGCTGGGCGGTCCGCCGCAGCAGGTCCACCTCGCGGGCGGCGGCCTTCGCGTGGCCGCGCCGCGACAGCTCGCGGAGGAACTCGTCGCGCCCCTCCTCGTTGCCGAGGCTCAGCCAGTGCGACTGGTCGATCTTCGCCCGGCCGTCGTCGGCCTTGCCCGCCTTCTCCAGCGCCGCCCCGGCCAGGAACAACGCCAGCGGCTTCTCGCGCCCCTTCTCGAACGCCGCCTCGTACGCCTTCGCCGCCTCGGCCGGCTGCCCCATCCCGGCGGCGATGTCCCCTTGCAGCAGCAGCGACGGGTACGTCTCGGTCGGCACGAGCAGGTCGAGCGCCGCCCGGCTCTCGCCGGCCTTGTGGAGCACCTCGGCCAGGGCGACCAGGGCCCGGTCGCGCTCGTCGGCGTTCAGGTCGCCGAGCGACTCGCGCGCCCCCTTGGCGATCGCCTTGAGCGGCTCGCCGACGACCCGGCCATCGAGCAGGTCGCGCAGCTGCCGCAGCTGTTCCCGCTTCGGCTGGCCCTTGAAGCGCTGCCCGACGTAGACCCACAACGGCTCGGCGATCCGGCCCTTGCCGGGGAACAGCTTCGGGAAGAGGCGGCCCGGCCAGCCCTGGTCGTTCGACACGGCGAGGATCCTGGCGCTGTCGTCCAGGGCCTTCTCGCGCAGGTGGCACTTCACCTCGGCGTCGATGAGGTCCTCCAGCCAGGACAGGTCGTTCTCGGCCTTGATCTGCTCGGCGTAGCGGTCGAGGATCTTGCGCGCCTTGTCCTTCTCGCCGAGGCCGTGCAGGGTGCGCGCCTCCAGCAGCTCCAGGGCCGGCAGGCCGTCGGCCTTGTCGTCGCGCGCCTTCTGGATCAGGGCGAACGCCTCCTTGTGGCGCATCCGGCCGATGAGGATCTCGACCCGGTCGCGCAGGTACGGCCCCTTCTCCAGGAGGGCCATCGCCAGGTCGGCCTTGCCGTTGAGGAACAGGGCCTTGGCGACCTGGAAGCGGCGGTCGTCCTCCGGGGCGGCCGTCTCGCCGCGGGCCTTCAGTTCCAGGACCAGGGCGTCGAACGTCTTCTGGTCGCCGGCGAGCCGGGCGTAGCTCGCCCGGTAGCCGAGCGACTCGATCTCGCTGCCCTGGTGGACCTTGTCCCCCCGGGCGGCCAGGGCCTTCCAGTCGGCCGCCTCGTAGAGGAGGTTGTCGAGCAGCTCGTCGTGGCCGGCCTTCTCGGCGACGGCGGCGGCGTTCTTGTAGTCGCCCTTCGCCCGGTAGAGCAGGGCGAGCAGGTCGGCGTCCTGCCGCTCGGTGCGGCCCTTGCCGAGCTGGTCCTTGTGGTGGGCGATCCGCTCGTCGAGCTTGCCGGCGAGGAGCCAGTACGCGACGTAGTTCTGCCGGCTGACGACGTTGGTCGGGTCGGCCAGCGCGATCTCGAGCAGGTCCTGGAGCAGGGCGAGGTTCTTCGTGGCGAGCAGGTCGGGGATCGACTTGCCGAGCTGCTGGGAAACCTGGCTGAGGATCTCCGGCTTGAGGTCCGCGCCGAGGTCCTGCTTCGTGATGCGGACCAGGGCCTTGCAGCCGGCCGTCCCGGCGTTGAGCAGCTCGCCGACGACGGCGCGCTTCGCCTCCAGGTCGCCGGTCTGGAACCGGCCGATCGCGTCGACGACGGCCTTCGGCGTGTCGGGGTAGATGCCCCAGCGGAACTTCTCGGCGACGTCCTTCGCCCGGCGGGCGACCTCGACGTCGCCGCTCTTGGTCGCCTTCTCGACCGCCGCCTCGGCGAGCGAGCCGGCCTCCCACAGCTTGCGGGTGGCCAGCTCGCGCGTGTCGAAGTCGTCCGAGCCGAGCTGCTCGATCCAGCGGGCGATGTCTTCCTTGGTCGGGGTCTTCGTCGCGGGCTGGCCGGCCAGGGGGGCGACCAGCACCGCGAGCGCCACCACTCCGCAAGCGATACGCATGGCAGGGTCCTCCGGGGGTCACGACTTCCGGGTCACGATGCCCGGCGCGGCGGGTCGTTCCCCGCCTGGGGGTAGAGGCGCTCCTGGGCGCGCATCGCCAGCCGGGCGGCGATCGCGACCTTGAGCAGGTGGATGCCGCCCCGGAAGATGAAGATGCCGAAGATGACCACCGCCGGCAAGACGAACAGCTGCCGGTCCAGGCTCAGCAGCACCGTCAGGGCGAAGGCCAACAGCCCGACGCCGACCAGGAACCAGCCGGCCAGCTCGCGGAGCCAGAAGCTCATGACTTCTCCTTCTTCCTCTGCGCCTTCAGCCGCGCGTGCATCACCCAGCGGTCGATCCGGGCCTGCTCCTTGCGCGTCTCGCGCCACAGGACGTCCTGGAGGAACACCTCGTGGACGTCCCTCGGGGCGGCGTACCAGAACGCCATCCGAACGGCGGTCGTCGCCAGGAGCAGGGCCGCCCCGAGCGCCCAGGCGAGGACCAGGCCGCGCCACAGCTCGACGGCCAGGTCGACCGGCGGCCGGCTGACGCTGACCGCGACCCAGGCGAAGATCGCGACGACGAGGACGACGACGAGCTGGGCCACGCCGCCGAGCCCCTCGCCGGTGTCGCCCTCCGGCAGCTCGCGCGGCACCGGCTTGCGCCGCTCGCCGCCGCCGTAGCCCTCCGCCGGCAGGGCCTGCGTCAGCAGGCCGACCAGGCGGTACTGCCCCTGTAAATAGACGAGCAAGAGCAGGGCGACGAATGCGTCCAGGAGCGGGTCGGGGCGGTATTCCTCGAAAAACGTCCGGACCCGGGTCCACGGGAAGACCAGCTTGTAGAAGCCGGAGACGAGGTCGTGCCCCTGCGTCCGGGCGACGAGGACCACCGCGACGAACAGCAGCACGAGCGGCGGCACGGTCCGATACCGCGTGTAGAGGCCGATCCCGCCGAGGGCCAGCAGCAGGAACGCCGCCCCGCCCAGGCCGCGCTCGACGAACACCAGCGCGACGACGAGGAGCGACCCGGCGACGGCCGCGACGTAGAAGCGCGGCACCGGGTGCTGGATCCGTTCGAGGTCGTCCTGGACGGTCATCAGAACGCCCTCCGCGCCTGCCGCAGCCGGTCGAGCCGGCTCAGGACCAGCGCGACCGGCTCGCCCTCCTCGGCGCAGGTCATCTCGACGCCGAGCCGGGCGAGGGAGCGCTTCAGGTTCTGGTACGCCCGGTGGAACCGGTCCGTCGTCGCGCGCCGGACCCACGCCTCGACGTAGGCGTCGGCCTTCGTCTCCGCCGGGTCCGGCTCCGGCGGCAGGCGCGACCCGGGCGGCGGCAGCCCCGGCGGCCACGGCACGATGACCAGCACCTGGTGGTGCCGGCTCCGCGCCAGCCGGAGCGCCTTCAAGAGCGGCTTGAGGTGGTCCTCCAGCTCGACCAGGTCGGCCAGCAGGACGAACAGCTCGCTGTCCTGGCCGCGCCGGATCGACTCCTGCAGGGCGACGGTCAGGACGCGCACCTTCTCCGGGGCGGCGTGCAGGTAGCGCCCCTGGCCGTCGTACAGCGGGACGCGGTACGGCACCTGGTGCTCGTTGAGGAAGCGCTGCAGCAGGAGCGTCAGGAGGTCCTCGTCCTGGAGGATCGCCTCCAGGGCCCCGGGGCCGAGGTCGTAGCGGTGGGCGAGCAGGGCCGCCATCTGCTTGCGCCAGCGCGACAGGCGGCGTTCGCGCGACGTCGGCAGGGACATGAGCAGCCAGGCGAGCAGGACCGTCCCGGCCGACGCCCCCGCGGCGTACAGGCCGCTCAGGGTGAGGTCGAGGTCGCTCGTCGTCGGGGCGAAGAGGGCCACGCCGAGGAAGCCGAGGACCGACATCGCGACCATGAGCCAGAAGAGGATGTCCGCCTTGCGCCGGTGCAGGTAACGGCGCAGGCCGACCGGCCGCCGCCAGACGCCCGGGAACGACGCGACCCACTCGACCCAGAACGGCACGCCGTTGACGCCCTGGTCGAGCAGCTCGGGGTAGACCCGCTTCGCGAAGCCGTACGCCAGCGGGAGCAGGTCGTCCGGGTCGGCCCGGGCGTAGTCCGGCAGGGCGTCGAGCGTCCCGGCGAGGGCCTGGAGCATCTCGTTGCGGTGGCGGCCGGCCCGGTCCGGGCGGAGATAGCGCACCGTCTTCTCGTCGAACAGGCAGAGCCCGACCAGGTCGCGGTTCGCCAGCCCGGCCTGGACCACCCCCGCCGCGACGTCGACGACGCGGTGCAGCGGGCGGGCCGTCAGCGCGTCGCCGCCCTTGTCCGGCGTCGCCGACAGCAGCCGCACCGACGCCGACGTGTCGACGAACAGGGTGCATTTGAGCGGCACCTCGCTCTCGAACTCGCGCGTGATGAGCTTGTCGCGCCGGGCGGACACCTTCCAGGCGATCGTCCGCGGCGGGTCGCCCGGCTGGTAGTCGCGCAGGTCGAGCAGCTCGCTCGACGCGCCGGGCTTGCGCAGCCGGTGCTGCCCTGGCGGCGGCAGGCGGTTGCTCGGCACCTTCTGCGCGGCGCGCGACTCGGCGTCGGCCCGCAGCGGCAGGACCGGCACCTCGACCGGCTGGCGCAGGAACAGCGCCGCGTAGTAGAACCCCTGCGGGTCGGCCAGTTGGAGCTGGACGCCCTCGAACCGCGCCACGCCGGCGTGCGGGCAGCGGATCGTGTACGTCAGGACGACCTCGCCCTCCGTGTCGAGCCGCGTCGCGCGCGAGACGGTCCCCTCCGTCTTGACGACGGCGAACGGGACGAGGTCGGCGACGACGAGGACGGGCAGGTCGGCCCCGTCGTCGAGGGTCAGCCGCACCTCGACGGTGTAGACGCCGCCGGACAGCAGGGTGCGCACCGCCCCGCGCGCGTCGGTCAGCGTCCGCCGCAGGCGCAGGCGCTCGGTCAGCTTGTAGACCGACCAGTTGAAGCGCCACCCCTCGTAGCCGAGCCAGAAGACGACGCCGAGGCCGAGCAGGACGAGGCCGTTCAGCTGGAAGCGCACCCCGAGCGCGACGACGGCCAGGGCCGGGACGAACAGCCACCATCCGCGCGCGGTTGGCATGGGGGTGTCACCGCCTCTTCGCCGGGCCGGCCGACTCGAGGACCGGGACGCTATCGACCAGGTCGGCGACGACGTCCTTGCCGGTGCGGCCCTCGACCTCGGCCTCGGGGCGGAGGATGAGCCGGTGGGCGAGCACCGCCGGGGCCATCGCCTGGACGTCCTCGTGCGTGAAGTAGTGCCGCCCTTCGAGCAGGGCCCGGGCCCGGGCGCAGCGCAGCAGGTTGAGCGACGCCCGCGGGCTCGCCCCCAGGGCCAGGTCCGGGTGCGACCGGCTCGCCTCGGCCAGGTCGACGATGTACGTCAGGAGGGTGTCGTCGCCGTGGACGTGGTGGACCTGCGCCTGCAAGGCGAGGATCTGCTCCGCGTCGAGCAGCGGCGGCGTCTCGTGGACCGCCCGGCTGTGGACCTTGAGCATCTCGATCTCGTGCCGCCGGGCCGGGTAGCCCATCTCGACCCGGAGCAGGAACCGGTCCAGCTGGGCCTCCGGCAGGCGGTAGACGCCCTCCTGCTCGACCGGGTTCTGCGTCGCCAGGACGAGGAACGGCCGGGGCAGCGGTAGGGTCGTGCCCTCGATCGTCACCTGGTATTCCTGCATCGCTTCGAGCAGGGCGGCCTGCGTCTTGGCCGGGGCGCGGTTGATCTCGTCGGCGAGCATGACCTGGCAGAAGATCGGGCCGCGGCGGAGGACGAAGTCGTTCGCCTTCCGGTCGAGGATGTACGTCCCGGTCACGTCGCCGGGCAGGAGGTCCGGCGTGAACTGGATGCGCTGGTACTGCACGCCGAGCGACCGGGCGAAGACTTTTGACAGGGTCGTCTTGGCGACGCCGGGGACGCCCTCGAGCAGGACGTGGCCGGCGGCGAGCAGGGCGATCAGGAACTGGTCGGTGACGTCGTCCATGCCGACGACGACCCGGCCGACCGTCTCCAGGACCTGCTCGCGCACCTGGCGGACCGCGGCGGCCGTCTCGCGGAGCGGGCCGGGATCGACGTCGTTCATCGGGGTGGCGCTCATGCGGCTGTCGCGGCCTCCGGCTGGATCGTCCCGTCGAGTAACCCCTGCCGTACGTCGGCGACGTCGCGCACCAGGCCGGGCCACTGGCGGGCGGTGACCGGGACCGGCCGGTCGGCGAAGGCGAGCCGCCACAGGCGGCGGAAGCGGGCCGCCCCGCGCCAGCGGGCCCACCAGCCGCCGGAGATGCGCACCGGCGGCGGCTTCGGCCCGGCGGCGAGGCCGGCCCCCAGGAACATGCTACGCGCCAGGTGCCGGGCCGGTTCGTAAAGCCGGCCGTGGTCGAGCTGTTCCTCCAGCCGCTGTGCCGCCAGGCGGGCGGTCGGCACCTGCTTCTCCAGGCTGCGTCCCAGGCGCGGCAGGCCGACCTCGACCGGGGCTCGGCTCGCCAGCAGGCGGTAGACGACGTACAGCGCCGCCAGGCCGGTCAGCGCCAGGCCGGCCAGCATCCAGAACTTCGCCGGCGAGAAGTTGTTGTTCTCCAGCCAGCGCCACGCCGCCGCGTCGAACTTCCCCTGCCGGGCCAGGACGCTCAGGCCGATCTCGAGCTTGCGCGCCTCGCGGCGGAGCGTCTCGAAGTCGAACTCGAGCAGGCCGTCGAGGACGACGTTGAAGTCGGTCTCGACCCGGCCGTTGTCGAGGAGGAGGCACTTCGTCCGCGTCTGGTCCGGTCCGGGCCCCTCGGCGAGGTAGCGGAGCGTCGTCGCGGCGAAGTCGAAGTTGCCGAGGTCCTCGCGGAAGACGAGGTCGTTCATGAAGACGTGGTGGTCGGCGAGCAGGACGACCTTGCCGGCGTGGCCCGGCGGCTGGCCGGCCAGGCCGAACCAGTGCTGCTCCTCCTCGAGCCGGGGGGCCCGGTCCCCGCGGAGGCGGTAGTCGCGCTGGAGGGCGGCCCCCTCCGGAAGGAAGGCGACCAGCCGCATCGTCCGGACGACCTGGGCACGCTCGAACAGAGCCGGCAGGACCGCGAGCCGGCCGGGGAGGCTAGCGGCGATGCGCGGCGAGCCGGCCAGGCCCTGGAACGCCGTCAACGGGGCCGGGTCGTTCGGGTGAAGTTCCGCCAGCTCGAGCAGCGGCAGCTCCGGCAGGTCGTCGTAGCGGTTCGCCGCCTCGGCGCAGACGACCGGGTCGCCGGCGACGCTGACCCCGGTCAGGCCGCGCAGCTCGCCGTTCCAGGCGGTGTCGTTGAGTAGGTCGTGGTCGGTCGCGATCAGGACCGCGCCGCCGGCCTTGACGAAGTCGCGCAGGTAGCCTCTCGGCTGGTCGCGCAACCAGGACGGGTCGCCGAGCATGACGAGGATCGTCTGGCCGGCGTCCTTCGCGGCGGCGTCGAAGTCGGCGACCGGCTTGACGCCCATCTCGTTGAGCAGGCCGCGCAGGCCGTGGTAGGCCGTGCGCTCCTCCGGCTTGAGCTGCTTCTTCGGCTCCTGGGCCGGGGCGGTCGGCGCGGCGACCAGGATCGCGACGACGAGGGCCAGCCCGACGGCGAGGCGGCTCATGCGGCGTTCACCGTGGCCAGGAGGGTGAGGGCCTGCCGCGCCCGGTCGAGGTCCGCGTCGGAGAGGGCCTCGTCCGGCGGGGCGTAGCGGGCGTGCTCGTACAGGTCGGCCAGCTCGTGGGCGGCCTGCTGCTGGGCCGTCGTCGGGGCGCGTTCCTCCATCCGCCGGGCGACGGCGTGGTGGTGGCTCGTCTCAGCCGGGAGGCCGACGAGCTTGCGTGCGAGGTACTCGAAACACCGCACGACGTGCTCGCGCGTGCCGACCTGGTCCGGGGCGACCGGCCAGGGGCCGAGCCGTCGGCCGGCCGCGTCGCGCTCCGGCGGCGGGAAGAAGCCGAGGCCGCGCGTCTGCCACAGGCCCCACGCCGCCAGGGCGAGCAGCGCCAGGAGGAAGCCCCAGCTGAGCGACGAGCCGACCTGCTCCCCCGTCGGCATCTCCGGGACGCCGGGCGTCCAGTCGCCCAGGCCCGGGACCGACCAGCCGGCGAACGTTTCGCGCAGGCCGTCGGTCGCGCCGTTGAGGTCGGGCAGCCAGTCCTTCAGGTCGCCGGCCGCGTCCTTGACCCAGTCCGGCAGGGCGAACCGGTCCGGGGCGAGGCCGCTCTGGCGGATCTGCTGGACGATGCTCTTGAGGGTCTCGTTGTCGAGGCCGCGCAGGCCCTTGGCCCACGAGTTGGCCAGGTCGCCGACCTGCTTGCGGACCCAGTCCGGCGTGGTTTCCGGCGGCGGGCTCGGCGGCGCGGGCGGCGTGGGCGGCTGGCTCGGCGGGGGCGGCAGCGGCTCGCCCATCGGCGGGGTCGGGGGCCCGCCGCCCGGCCGGTCGGGCGGCACGTCCGGCCGGCGCGGCGGGGTGACCTTGCCGACCAGTTCGCGGAGCTGGTCCGGCGTCGGCCGCTTCTCCTTGAGGACGTTCTCGACCGTCTTGCGCAGCTCCGGCTGCGCGAGGAGCTTCTGCTCGACCTGCTTGCGGATCTCGGGGTTTTGCAGGAGCTGCTGCTGGAGTTCGCGGAGGGCGCGGGCGTCGGACTTGAGCAACTCCTCGACGAGCTTGCGGATGCGATCCTCGTCCTGCCCCTGGGCGAAGCGGCGTTTGAGCATCGCGGCGAGGTCGGACGACCCGGACGGCCGATCCGGCAGGCGGTAGCGCCCTTCGTCCTCGGCGGCGACGGCGGAGGTGAGGACGAGCCCCAGCCCGACCAGGACGACGAAACGACGACCGGCCATGCCCGCCCTCCCGACGACGCGGTGCCCTTGCGACCCGACGCCCCATTCTAAGGACGGCCCGGGGGCGGTGCAAGCGCGTCGGGCCCGCTCACGCCTCCGGCCCGGCGGCCTCCGTCTCCGGCTTCGGCTTCTGGGCGGTGCGAGCGCTGCCGTTGGAGCCCGGTTCGCGTTCGCCGCGGAGGCGCTTCTTCGCCCGGGCGAGGAACGGCCCGATGCTGTTGACCGGGAGGTTGAGGGCGTTGCTGATCTCCTCGTAGGAGCGCCCCTCGATGAAATAGAGCCGGACGACCTCGCGCTCCTTGCCCTTGAGCTTGGCCAGGAGCTTCTCGACCTCCTCCATGTTCTCGGCCCGTGCCTCGGCCGGCTTGCGGCGGGCCTTGGGCGGCTCGACGTCGTCGAGGTTGTCCGCCGACTGGACCGGCGGCGCGCCGGCCTTCTTCTGCAGGGCGTGGATCGCGATCCGCCGGGCGACGACGGTCAGGTAGGCCGCCAGGCTGGACCGGCCCTCGAACTGGCGCAGCAGGGCGTAGTCCCCCTTGCACACTTCCAGGAGGATGTCGGCGGCCAGATCCTCGGTATCCTCCGGGCTGAGGGTGACGCTCCGCAGGTAGCAGGTGTGGTGGATGACGTGGTAGATCAGGCCGATGTAGCGATCGACGAAGTCGTTCCACGCGCCGGATTTATGGTTGAGGCAGCGCTGGATCAGCTCCTTGTCCGGCTCAGTCAGGGGCATGGAGACACCCTTCCGCGAAGAACGTGGCGTTCGGCGACGAACGCGGAGAGACCAAGGAACTCCCGACATTTTACGCAATCCGTTCAACCAACGGTAGCGGCTGGTGCGGATTTTTCCAGGTCGGCAGCGGGGAGGGTGCCCTCCCAAACCGAACCGCCGCCACGGTTGCGACCCGGCCGGCCGGTCCTTATCCTGTACGGGGAGCAAGGGCCGCCCGAACGCGGCCCGTCCCCGCGAGGCACCCCGGACCATGGCCACCCCGAGCAGCGACCCCTGGTTCCAGCACCTGTTCGCCGACCGGATCGGCGGCGCGAACTACGGCAAGGACGCCACGATCTACAAGTTCGAGAAGATCAAGCGGGCGAAGCGCGCCGCCCTGGCCGCCCACCCGGAGCGCCAGCTGCTCGACTTCGGCATCGGCGAGAACGACGACCTCGCCGACGAGCGCGTCCGGGCCGTCCTGCGCCGCGAGGCGGACAAGGTCGAGAACCGCGGCTACGCCGACAACGGCATCGCCGCGTTCAAGGACGCCGCCGCCGGCTTCATGCAGCGCACCTTCGGCGTGACGCTCGACGCGGCGACGGAGATCAACCACGCCATCGGCTCGAAGCCGGCCCTGGCGATGCTGCCGGCGTGCTTCATCAACCCGGGCGACGTGACGCTGATGACCGTGCCCGGCTACCCGGTCGCCGGCACGCACACGGCCTATTACGGCGGCACGGTCCACAAGCTGCCCCTGCTGCCGGAGAACAATTTCTACCCCGACCTGGCCGGCATCCCGGCCGACGTCCGCCGGCGGGCGAAGCTGCTGGTGCTGAACTACCCGAACAGCCCGACCGGCCAGACGGCGACGCGCGACTTCTACCGCCGGGTGATTGACTTCGCCCGGACGAACGAGGTCATCGTCGTCCAGGACGCGGCCCACATCCTGCTGAGCTACGACGCCGCGCCGCTCTCTTTCCTGCAGGTGGAGGGGGCGAAGGACGTCGGCGTCGAGGTGCACTCGATGTCGAAGGGCTTCAACATGATCGGCTGGCGGATGGCGTTCGTGGCCGGCCATGCGCAGCTGGTGCGGGCGTTCGCGGACGTCAAGGACAACAGCGACTCGGGCCAGTTCATGGCGGTGCAGCACGCGGCGGCGGCGGCGCTGGACACGGCCGACATCCCGGAGCGGACGCGGGCCAAGTACCGCCGCCGGCTGGCGAAGCTGGTGACGGCCCTGAACCAGGTCGGCTTCCAGGCGGCGATGCCGAAGGGGACCTACTTCCTGTACGTCAAGGCCCCGACGGCTTGCGCCGACCGGGCGTTCAAGAACGCGGAGGAGGCTTCGCAGTACCTGATCACGGAGCAGTCGGTCTGCTGCGTGCCGTGGGACGACGCCGGGCCGCACCTGCGGTTCTCGGTGACGTACCAGGCCGCCGACGAGGCGGCCGAGGACGCCCTGATGGCGGCGACGGTCGAGCGGCTGACGCGGCTGCGGCTGGTGTTTTGACCCTGGAGCGCCTCGCTTCATGTGGCTGCTGCACGGAACGACGCTCGCCCGCGCGGAGAGCATCGTTCAACACGGTCCCGATGTCGGGTTCGTCGAGCCGGGAGGCACGGGCGTCGCGGAGAACTTCTCGTTCACCTCGGAAGGGACGCCGTCTGACCTCGGCGACTCTGTCACCTATGCACGGGGGAAGGCCGCTTCCTTTCCCGGCGAACGCGGACCGGCGGCCGTCGCGGTCGACGTCCCGGACGACGTGGTACGGATGGCCGCCGTCGAACATCTCTCCCTGTTCGGGGGACTTATCGAGTATGATGAAACGGCCGAGGTGGGCGAACTCGTCGCGCTCTGCAGCGGGGTCGTGCAGTTCGACCCTGGACCTCCCTTGGACCAGTTGCTGGCGATGTGGGGAGCCCTCGCGAAAGAGATTCGAGGTGTGCCGTGATCCCATCTCTGACGGTCGAGGATCGGCTGCGGCGTGCCTTCGTGCCGACGCGACATGGTGTCGTCGGACTGACCGATCAGTTGCTCGCGGCTTGCGCCGGTGCCGACCTTGCGTTTGAACGGGTCGGGGATCGCTGTGTTTGCCGGTGGACGTTCGGCGACGACGCCCAGGAGGTCGCCGTTCCAATTCCGCCGGCGGCCTTCCGAACCGTCCTTGCGCGGATCGCCGCGCTCTGTAACGAGCGCGATCCCAACTCCGTCACCCCGTATCGCGGCGAGGGGCTGCTGCCCGTCCCAGGCGACCCGGCCGCTCTTCTCCGAGTCAGCTTCGTCAACACCCAGGAGAAGCAGCAACTCGAATTGAAGGGCGTGGTCAGGGCCGCCGTCGAGGCGGTGGAGGAGAAGCCCTTGGTCGAGCCGCCCCACGCCGAGGTGTTGGCTCCTGAGCCTGGGGGATGAGGACATGGCCCAGACGTGAGCGGCTGGAGCAAGCGGAGCGAGAGCCGCGGACTAAGCGGCCCGGGACGCCCTGGTGGCGGCGACGGTCGAGCGGGCTGACAGTGTAACCATCAGGTCGGTAATGGAGAGGGTGACCGACGGATGAAGCCGAGCGCGGCGAGGACACGCTTCCTCGAAAGGCTGGAGGGGGCCGGGTTGTCGCTCGAAATCCTAACCCCGACGGCAGGCGTCGAGGCGATGATGGCCTACTTTACAGAGGAGCGAGCGGACGGTTGCTCCATCGATGGGGATCGAGATAGCCTTCTCTTCCAGTGGGGCATCGCCGACTGGGGTCACGGTCCCGCTTTCGAGGTCGATCTGACTCGGCAACTGATCCGGACCGACACCGAAGAGAAGGAGATCTGGCAGCTGCGGCTCGTCTTCTATTTCGACCCTCTCGTGGGGCTGTCGGCAGGCGAGCGGAATCGCTGGTGCTGGTCGCTGGAAGCGCTGCCCGAGTTTCGCGAGTTCGTGAGAAGTTCCCCGGCGATGAAGGCGGTGGCACAACATTCCCCAATGTCGGTGGAGTTGCTGTACGGGCCGACGTGATGCCGCCGGACTCAACCGGCAGGTCGCGAGGCAACCGATCGTGGCACTCGTACCATTTGGGCCGGCACGTAACCTGGAGGGTGAGCGATCACTTCACCCGGCGAGGCGCTTCCGATGTTGACCTACAAAGCGGCTTACCAGTACGTCCAAGGCGGGGTCCACGCCCACGTCCTGGACTTTCCCGGGGCCATCACCTGCGGGGCCGATCTGGACGAGGCCCGTCGCTTGCTCGCCTCGGCCCTCCTCGACCTGGCCGAACTATGCCTGGAACGCGGCGAGCCGCTGCCGCGTCCGGACCCGTCTCGCACCGATCATGACGCAGACATCGAGGAACCGCTTTACCTCCATCTCCGGGTGAGTACGCAGGTGGAGACTGTCCCGGGAGGGGCGGTCGTGCCTTCGACCGCGCGCGGGTCCGTGGCCGACGCCTTCGGCACTGCCCCGGTGTTACGGAGCGGGGACGACATCTTGGCCGAGTTGCGTGCCGAGCGCGACGAACGAGCTCGGGGTTGACCGTGTGATCCCAGCGCGGGATGATGCCATCGATTCGGCAGACGGGGGCTTTCTTGTGTCAGGGGATCAGGCATGTGGCGCGTGATCTTGCGCATCTCCTACACGAGCGATGTCGGTTCCGGGCTGCGGAACAACGTCGTGCCCCTCTTCCAGGCCCTCGGGCTTCAACACACCGCGACCGGGACTTTCGAGTCCCCTGCCGTCGATCGTACCCAAGCGGCAAACTACCTGGCGCGGGTGTTGCAAGCCGTGGCGAACCCCCAACAATTCCCCCAAGTCCACGCCCAGGCCCTCCTCAAACATCTCTGGGTGTACATCGACCAAGTCGTGTAGCCGGGCCGTGAATGGCATCACCGGGAGGCGCAAATGCACCGATACTACGTCGTCAACGAGAACACGGAAGACACGTTCGGCCCCGCCGAAGACCTGGAAGGGGCTGTCCGGCTGGCGCGCGAGGTCGCGAGCCAGGGGCAAACCGGCGACCTCGTCTCCGTCCTGGAAAGTAACGGCCTTGCGGTTCGTCAGTTCGTGAGGATGCCGGATGGGACGGTCGCGGAACAACTCGTCGCCGGTCCGGCATCGAGCCCCGGTGGCACTCGCCTGCTTCCCGGTTCGTTGTGTCCGCCCGCCCCGGGACCGGTGAACTGAATCGCTCCCGCCACGCTTCCTGTAAGATTCCCTCCATCCGTGTGTGTCTCCTCGCGGAGGCCAGCGAATGGAGCCGTTCCCGGACACCCGCCTCAGCCTGATCGTCCGCCTGCGCGGCGAGCCGGACGCCGCCGCCTGGGCGGAGTTCGTCCGCCTCTATCGGCCCGTCGTCGTCCGACTGGCGCGCCGACGCGGCCTCCAGGACGCCGACGCCGACGACCTCGCCCAGCAGGTCCTCCTCGCCGTCGCCCTCGCCGTCCAGCGCTGGGACCCCGACCCGGCACGCGGCCGCTTCCGGGCCTGGCTCCGCCGCATCGCTGAGAACTGCGCCCTCAACGCCCTGACCCGCCGGCCGCCCGACCGGGCCGGCGGCGGCACCGCCGAACTCGAACGCCTCGCCGAGCTGCCCGTCCCCGACGGCGAGGACACGCTCGAGCTCCGCCAGGAATACCGCCGCCAGGTGTTCGCCTGGGCGGCCGACGCCGTCCGGGTCGAGTTCCAGGCCGCGACGTGGCAGGCGTTCTGGCTCACCGCCGTCGTCGGCCTCGACGCCGAGACGGCCGGCCGCCAGCTCGGCAAGAACCCCGGCGCGGTCTACACCGCCCGCTGCCGGGTGATGAAGCGCCTCCGCGAGAAGGTCGCCGAGTGGGACGAGTCCATCCCGGGAGACGAGCCATGACCGCCCCCCGCGTCGCCTGCGACCCGGACCTGCCCCGCCGCCTCCTCGACGACGGCCTCTCCGCCGACGAGCAGGCAAGCCTGGAGGCCCACCTCGAGAACTGCCCCGCCTGCCGGCAGCGCCTGGAGGAGGCAGCCGCCGGGCCGATCTGGTGGAGCGAGGTGCCCGGACACCTGGGGGCCGGTGATCCGACGCGCTGCGAGGACGAGTCGCCGGCCGACCTGCTCGGGATGCTCGCCGGCCTGCTCGCCCCGACCGAGTTCGAGGGCTCGCTCGGCCGGCTCGGGCCGTACGAGATCCGCGGCCTCGTCGGCCGGGGCGGCTCCGGCGTCGTCCTCAAGGCGTTCGAGCCGGCCCTGGCCCGCGTCGTCGCCGTCAAGATCCTCGCCCCGGAGCTGGCCGCCAGCGGCACCGCCCGGCAGCGCTTCGCCCGCGAGGCCCGCGCCGCCGCCGCCGTCGTCCACGACAACGTCGTGCCGATCCACGCCGTCGACGAGTGGCGCGGCCTACCCTACCTCGTCATGCCCTACCTGCGCGGCGGCTCCCTGGAGCACCGCATCCGGGCGAAGGGGGCCTTGTCGCTGGAGGCGATCCTCCAGATCGGCCGGCAGATCGCCGCCGGCCTGGCGGCCGCCCACGCCCAGGGCCTCATCCACCGCGACATCAAGCCGGCGAACGTCCTGCTCGACGAGGGCGTCGATCGCGTCTGGGTCGCCGACTTCGGCCTGGCCCGCGCCGTCGATGACGCCAGCACGACGCGCTCCGGCGTCATCGTCGGCACGCCGCAGTACATGTCGCCGGAGCAGGCCGCCGGCGAGGCGATCGACCCGCGCTCCGACCTGTTCAGCCTCGGCAGCGTCCTCTACACGATGGCGACCGGCCGGCCGCCGTTCCAGGCGGAGACGACCCTCGCCACGCTGAACAAGGTCCGCGACGGGGTGAAAGTGCCGCTGCGGAAGCTCCGGCCGCGCCTGCCGGCCTGGCTGGGGCGGATCGTCGATCGGCTGCACGCGAAGTTGCCGGCCGGCCGCTACGCCGACGCGGCGAGCGTGGCGGCGCTGCTGGAGGGCTGCCTGGCCCACCTCCGCCAGCCGGGGCGGGTGCCGCTGCCGGCCGACGCCCGGCCGGCGCGGCACTGGCATCGCTGGGCCGCCGTGCTGCTGCTCGCCCTGGTGCCGGTGCCGTTCCTCGGCTGGGTCGCCGACGTGCCCCAGCCGGAGCCGGCTCGGTCGAAACGGCCCGAGCCGACGACCGACGACCTCGACGACGCGATCCGGAAGCTGCGCCAGGACGTGGAGCGGCTCGAGAACGATGTGAACCGCCCGTGACCCGAAGGGAGATCGACATGCGACCGAACGTCCGATGGCTCCTCGCCCTGGCCCTGGCCGGGTGCGCGACCTGGTGGTGGCTGCCGGCGACCGCCCAGTCACCGCCCGCCGCCCAGGGCGACCCGAACCAGCCGCCCAAGATCGCCCGCTATGTGACGGGCGGCGACCAGGACCCCAGCTCGCTGGCCAACGCCCTCACCGATTACCTGAAGGCCGTCCAGCTCAAGACGGTCGAGGTGACGCCGGAGACGCGCCAGAAGCTGACGCGCATCCTCGGCGAGCTGTACGACCTGCGGCAGCAGGTGCAGCAGCAGGAGCTCAAAGCCCTGGAGGACCGCCTGAAGAGCCTCAAGGACCAGCTCGCCACGCGCGGAAAGGACCGCGACGCGACCATCGCCAAGCAGGCCGACGCGATCCTCCAGGGCAAGGAGCCGCCCGTCGCGCTGTGGGTGCCATCTGGCCTGCCGAAGCTCGAGTGGTCGAACACCGACCCGACCGCGAAGGAGCCGATGACGACGACGCAGCCGCCGCGCAACGCGACGGTCCCGAAGGGGCTGGACACGTTCGGCCCACCGCCGGGGCAGGGCAGCAAGAACGTTCCCCCCGTGGGCCGCAACCCGTTCGCCGACCAGGGCGGCATCGACGCGACCATCCGCATCGGCCTGCCGGACGAGTTGATCGGCCAACTCCTCCAGGCGAAGACCGACAAGGAGAAGGCCCTCGTCGCGATGGCGATCCAGACGCGGATGGAGTTGTTGCAGGCCCAGATCCAGGAGGCGGAGACGCGCCTCGACCGCTTCCTGAAGCTCGGGGTGAGCGGCGCGATCGACGCGGCCTCGGTCGATCAGGCGAAGGCCCGTGTCGAGCAGCTCAAGGTCCTCCTGCGGGCCCACGACCAGTTGCGGCAGCAGGCGCGGCCCTGACCTCACCCGGCCGTCGGCAGGCCGAGCTTCTCGCGCAGCTCGGCCTGCATCACCTCGACCGTCCGCGTCCCATCGACGACGACGACGAGCTCCTTCTTGCGGAACAGGGCCAGGATCGGCTCGGTCCGGGCGTGGTAGTCCGCCAGGCGCTGGCGGACCGCCGCCGGCGTGTCGTCGTCGCGCGCGACGAGCTTGCCCTTGCACACGTCGCAGACGTCCGGCACGGTCGGCCGGTGGAAGATCAGGTTGTAGTCGAGGCCGCACTTGGTGCAGATGCGCCGGTTGACGATGCGCTGCAGGACGACGTCGTCGGCGACCTCGATATGGACGACGGCGTCGATGTCGTAGCTCTCCAGGAAGAACTCCGCCTGGTGGACGCTGCGCGGGAAGCCGTCGAGGATGAAGCCGAAGTTCCAGTCGTGGATCGCGAGCCGGTCGCGGATGATCTCCTCGACGACCTCGTCGCCGACGAGGTGGCCCTGGCCGATCGTCCGGCGGATGCGCGCCGCGAGCTTGGTGTGGTGCTCCAGGTGCCAGCGGAAGATGTCGCCGACGCTGATGTGGACGAGGTCGTACGCCGCGGCGAGCAGCTTCGCCTGGGTGCCCTTGCCGGAGCCCTGCACCCCCATGATGACGTACTTGCGCATCGGACACCCTCGGAATCATATAGCCGCCGGCTTGCCGGCGGTGCCTTCGCAACGAAGACCGCCGGCAAGCCGGCGGCTATATGAAGGCGGCCGGGTCACTCCCCCGTGCCGCCCTTCCAGTCCTTCGTCCGGAACGGCGACGCCGGCAGGCCGTCCTTGTTGCCCAGGTTCGGGTTGGCGACGTTGCGCCAGCCGAAGCGCACCTGGGCCGGCGTGGCGACCTCCTTCGCCGAGACGACGACCGTATCGCCCTTGATCTCGGCCTGGGCCGGGACGAACTTGCCGTCCTCGCCGGCGACCTCGAACTCGCTCAGCGGCTTGCCGTCGCGCGCCTGGAGGCCGCCGCCGACGTGGGCGAACGACAGGACGGCCTTGTCGCCCTCGACCTTCATCCCCTTGTAGAGCGGTCCCGAGTAGACGATCCCGCTCTTGCCGTAGGTCTTCGCCAAGGCCCAGAGGGCGAGGCGGTTGCCGACGTCGAACTTGTTCTTCGGGTGGATGTCGTTGATGTCATCGACCAAATCGGTCGTCACCGCCATGCCGGTGCCGGGGAGCTTCAGGCACGCCGCCTGGGCCTCCCACAGCTCGGCGAGGTTCGGGCTGCCGTACTTCGCCCACGGCGCGATCTGGACGAAGTAGAACGGCAGGTCCTGGGCGAACGTGTCGCGCCAGCCCTTGATGAGGGCCTCCTTGCGCTCGGCGTACTTCATCCCCTCGGACATGTTCGACTCGCCCTGGTACCAGAGGATGCCCTTGAGGGCGACCGGCTGCAGCGGCGCGATCATCGCGTTGTACATGCCGCCCGACGTGCCCTTCTCGACCGTCCACGGCTCGATCTTCGAGCCGCCCCACGAGCTGTTGATCAGGCCGATCGGCACGTCGAGGTCCTTCTGGAGCCGGGTGCCGAAGTGGTACAGCACGGCGGAGAAATTCTTCGCCGTCTCGGGGGTGCAGGCCGCCCAGCCGCGCTCGAGCTGGACGTCCTTGGCCGGGGCGTTCGCCTGGACCTTCTTGACGTGGTAGAGGCGGAGGTTCGGGTGGTTCGCGGCGGCGATGGTCTTCTGCGGGTCGGCGGACTGGTTGAGGGACCACTCCATGTTCGACTGGCCGGAGCCGAGCCAGACGTCGCCGACGAGGACGTCGGTCAGTTCGAGGGCGTTGCTGCCCTTGATCGTCATCGTCTGCGGCGTGGCGTTCGCCTTGAAGGCCGGCAGGGTGACCTTCCAGTTGCCCTTGTCGTCCGCCTTGGCGTTGGCGGTCTGGCCGCCGAACGAGACGGTGACGGCCTCGGCTTTGTCGGCGGTGCCCCAGATCGTCAGCGGCTTGTCGCGCTGGACGACCATGTGGCTGGCGAAGATCGACGGGACCTTGACCTCGGCGGAGACCGGCGAGGCGACGAGAAGGAAGCCGACCGCGAGCGGGAGCAGGTGTTTCATGTGCCGTCCGTTGGGAGAGCGGAATGGGGGACACGCTCCCCCTTTCGTAGGCCGACGGCGGGGTGGCGGCAAGCAGGGGCGGCGTCGCTGTCGGCCGGGCGCGTACCACGACGAGCGGGGGCCCCCGCTTCGGGCGGGTTTTCTTTCCCGCCCGCCGGAGGCAGCGCGCGGCGGGTGTGTTCCGTCTTTAGAATAGGTCCTCTATTCCCCTCCCGGCATTCGAGCGAGATCCCCATGGCGCGCATGGTCCTTCGCCTTGCCCTGTCCGTCCTGGTCGCCGTCGCGGTTTATCCCCCCGCCCGGGCGCAGCCCGCCGCCGACGGCCCCGTGCACCCCGCCGTCCTCCACCGCCTGGGCACGGACAAGCTGCGCCACGCCTATGCCCGCTCGGCCGCCTTCTCCCCGGACGGCTCCCTCCTGGCCACCGGCGGCATGGACGTCCGCCTGTGGGACGCGAAGTCCCACCGCCTGGTGCGCGTCCTGCCCTTGCCGGAACGCCAGGTGGACGGCGACGCCCAGCTGTTGCGCTTCACCGCCGACGGGAAGACGCTCTACTGCCAGGGGACCGGGCCGGGGCAGGTGTCCGCGTTCGACGTCGCCTCCGGCAGGCGGCTGTTCCGCTTCACGCCGATGGACCTGGGGGCGTTCGACATCTCCCCCGACGGCCAGGTCCTCGCCACCGGCGGCGCGAAGAACCAGCTCGTCCTCTGGAACGCCGCCACCCGGGACCGGCTGCGGACGCTGCCCGGCCCGAAGGTCTCCGACGCGAACAAGGCCCCGCCGCTGAACCGCAAGGACGAGGACGCCTACATCCTGTCAGTCGCCTTTTCCCCCGACGCGAAACTGGTCGCCTGTCTCGCCCTCTACGACGACGCCGTCCGCGTGTTCGATGTCGCCAGCGGCGAGCAGCGGTTCGCCTTGCCCTTCGCCGCCACGCTCAACACCCGGTTGGTGTTCACCCCGGAGGGCTACCTGGCCTGTGGGACCGCCGTCCCCGAGGGGAAGGTCACCCTCTGGGACCTGGCGACGGGCAAGGTCCACGCCGAGGTCAAGAAGCGCTGGGGCTGGCTGCCGGGCTACCACGCCTACGCCTTCTCCCCCGACGGGAAATGGATGGCCGGCGAGGACGGCACGGGGCGCGTCAGCGTCTGGGACCGCGTTACCGGTAAGGTCCGCTTCACCAACCCCCGGCCGAGCTTCCCCTACGACGCGCTGGTCTTTTCCGGCGACGGCGACACCCTGGTGGCCTGCAGCGGTGCCGTGGAGATGTGGGACCTGAAGGCCGGCAAAAGCGTTCTGGCCGACGAGGGCCACACCGGCATGATTCGGGGCCTGGCCCTGACGCCCGACGGTAACGCCCTCACGACGTTCGACGGCATCACCGTCCGGATCTGGAACCCGCGCACCGGCAAGGAACTGCACCGCCTCGACACCCTGGGCACCTCCGCCCTGGCCTTCTCCCCCGACGGCAAGACCCTGGCCCTCAACGTCTACGACTCGAAGAACATCCACCTCCACGATGTGCTCACCGGCAAGGAGCTGCGCCGCATCCCGACGGAGGTCGAGCCCCAAGGCCTGGCCTTCTCCCCGGACGGCAAGACCATCGCCGGCAACTACGGCGACAACCTGACCGTGTTCTTCCACGACGTGGAGACCGGCAAACGGACCCGCCGCATCGTCGGCAACCGCGGCAACGACCACGGCCGCTACCCGTTCCCGTTCGCCTTCTCGCCCGACGGCCGTCACTTCGTCAGCACGGTGCGCCAGGACGAGGTCCGCCTCGGCCTGTGGGACCTGTCGAAGGGGGAGGAGATCGTGTGGGAGGGGGGCCAGGAGAACCTCGGTTCCGTGGCCTTCTCCCCGGACGGGGAGTACCTGGCCTGGACGGAGGGGGAGGACGTCCACCTCCTGGACGTGCGCGCCAGGAAGCAGCTCCCCGCCCTGAAGAAAGCGGCCGGCGGCCCGCTGCGCTTCACCCCGGACGGCCGCTACCTCGTCGCCGGCAAAACGCTGCACCCCCTGGACCCGAAGCACCCGGCCCGCGAGCTGCCCTTCGCCCCGAGTTTCCTGGCCTATTCGCGCGACGGCAGCCTCCTGGTCGCGGTGGCTCCGTGGGCCTGTACGATCCAGGTGCTGGACGCGAAGAAACTCGTCCCTCCGCCCCGGTAGGGGAGGCCGACGCCTGGTTGAGTGGGGCGTCCACGCGCGACCGAGGGGCGGAACCAGGGTTTGGGGAAGTGAGTTGGGACGGAGTCGCCGAATACTCCCGACTGGATTTGAACCAGTAACCTTCGGCTTCGGAGGCCGACGCTCTATCCAATTGAGCTACGGGAGCGTATCTCGCGTCATTGTACCGGAGCGCGAAGGGAACGCAACCCTGCGCGGCGAAATCGAGCCGTCGGCCGCGCCTTGTCCTTGTCCGACCCAGCGCCGTCCGCTACCATACACCCATCGAACGGTCCCACCGCGAGGCGAAAATGGCACATAAGAAGGGTCAGGGCTCGTCGAAGAACGGGCGCGAATCGAACAGCCAACGGCTCGGCGTCAAGGTCTTTGGCGGCAGCTTCGTCAAGGCCGGCGGCATCATCATCCGCCAGCGCGGCACGAAGTTCCACCCCGGCAAGAACGTCAAGCGCGGCCGCGACGACACGCTGTTCGCCCTCGTCGAGGGCACCGTCGTCTTCGACCACGACGGCCGCCGCGTCAACGTCCAGCCGGCCGCCGCCGTCAGCGCCAACTGAACCGTCCCCGCCACGCCCGCGCCCTCCCGGCGCGGGCGTCGCTCATTCCTGGGGCCCGTCATCCGGCCCGAACAGCGCGAAGCCGACCAGCGACGCGACGAGCAGCACCACGACGCCGCCCCCGCCGATCGCCGCCCCGAGGAACGCCCCGTTGATCGCGGCCGCCTGGTCCAGGAGCAGGGCGTAGGTGAGCGCACCGATGAACGCCCCGAGGACCGTCCACGCCAGCGTGCTCAGGACGCGCACCCGCAGGGCGTGCAAGGCCGACCCGACCAGGTTGAACGCGATACTGCCCGGGATGCTCCCCAGCGCCGCGACGACCAGCACGCCGACCACGCCGCCGAAGACGACCCCGGCCAGCGTCGCCAGGAACGTCCCCAGGATCGACCGCCGGATCGTCCCCGTGATCGGGTCGAACACGCCGCCGAGCTTCGCCCCGCTCAGGTAGCCGAGCGCCCCGAGCAGGAACGCCCCGACCGCGAACGCGACCCGGGCCTGGTCGATCGTCGTCAGCACCGCCCCGACGCACGCCCCGCAGCCGGCCCCGTAGACGACCATGCGGACGGCGCTCCACAGGACCGACGCCGTCGCCAGCCGCTGCGCCTCGGGGTCGTCCTCGTCCTCGTCGCGGTCGGCGGCCCAGTCGACGTACCAGGCGGTGTAGTCCTGGACGAGCGTCATCGCCCGGGCGTCGCCGCGGACGAGCAGGGCGTCGAGCGGCACGACGAAGACCTGCTGGCCCTCGCGCACCTCGGCCTGGAGGCCCTGCTCCGGGTCGACGTCCTCGATCGGCCAGAGGCGCAGCACCTGGACCGGCAGCGGCGGCGAGGCGAACCCGGCCTCTTCGTCGAGGAAGTCGGCCTGGAGCGGGAAGGCGAGGCGCTCGGTCAGGAAGGCGTGGTACTGGCGCAGGGTGGCGGCATCGACCGGCGGCAGCGGGTCGTCGGTCGTCAGGCCGAACGCGGACCGGATGCGGTCGGCCGGGTTGGCGAGCTGGAGCGGCCGCGGGTCGAGGCGTTCCGGCTGGTCGAGGGCCGGCTGCTGGTCCGGGGCCGGCTCCAGGTCGCCCTGGCGCAGCCACATCGTCTCGGCCTCCAGGTCGTCGCGCAGGCAGCGCTGCCGGAAGACCGGGTGCATGTTGGCCAGGGTGTAGTCGTTCCAGGCGACGAGGTAGTGCGGCTCCGGGTCGAGGCCGCCGAGCTGGCGGATGGTCCCGGTCCAGCCGCCGAGCGGGATGTCGGCGAAGTCCGGGTCGCGCGTGCCGCGGCGGACGGTGACGCGGTCGCCGATCTGGAAGCGGGGCGTGGCGGCCACAGACGATACTCCCGGGTCGATGCCGGGGTTAGTCTAGCACAACCGGGCCGGCGGCAAGAAGGTGGAAAGGGGCGTCATGCTGACGAAGGTGTTGATCGTGGCCGGGCTGATCTTCCTGGGCGGCGTCGCCGTCCTGGCGAGCTTCAGCCTCTTCTCGAAGAAGCCGGACAACCTCGGCGTCGCCGACGGCCGGCTGGCCCCCTGCCCGGCGACGCCGAACTGCGTCTGCACCCACGACACCGATTCGGTCCACGGCAGCCGGCCGCTGGAGTACAGCGACGACCCGGAAGAGGCGTGGGCCCGGCTCAAGGCCGTCCTGGCGAAGCAGCCGCGCTGCAAGGTCGTCATCGACGACGGCGACTACCTCCACGCCGAGTTCACGAGCCTGCTCTTCCGCTACGTCGATGACGTCGAGTTCCAGCTCGACTCGGTCGGCAAGGTGATCCACTTCCGCAGCGCGAGCCGGGCCGGCCGGTCCGACCTCGGCGTCAACCGTGCCCGCATGGAGGCGATCCGAGAGGCGTTCGGGGGGTGAGCGTCACACCAGCTGCTTCGGCGACCGGTCCAGCAGCAGGAACGTCAGGCTGTTGCCGCTGGCGACGACGAACCGGTCCTTGATGCTCGCCGGCAGCGACTCCCAGCCCATCCGCCGGTGGACCTTCGCCGTCAGCGGCCCGTCCGGGCTCGCCGTCGTGATGAGCATCGTCCGGCACGCCCGGTCGGCCGTCTCCTTGACGACCTCGTACTCGATGCGCTGCAGCGCCGCCAGCTCCGGCGGCGGCGACTGGCCGTCGAGGATCGCCTGCAGGCCGGCGACCGTCGCGTCGGGGCTCAGGCCGACGACCGGGGCGAGGTAGCGGGCCGAGTCCTGCAGCATCGCCGTCTGGAAGTCGAGCTGCGCCGCCGGCTCCAGGCCCTGGTACCAGCGGTAGACGAAGTAGCCGCCGCCGATGACGAGCAGCAGGATCCAGATGTTGCCGAACATGCGTCGTCCCCTCCGTACAATGCCGGCGGCGGTGCCTGGCTTTCCCTTGATTGTACCGGCGCGGCGGCGATGATACACGTCTACTGCTGGAACGACGCGACGCAGACCGGCTCGTGGCGCGGCCCGGACGCCCTCTCCGACCCGGGCGAGTCGCGCGTCGTCTGGATCGACCTGGACGACCCGACCCCGGACGAGGAGCGGCGCGTCCTGGTCGAGTACTTCCCGGTCCACCTCCTCACCCTGGAGGACATGGCTTACCTGCGCCGCAACCCCGGCGCGGACCCGCACCTGCCCAAGGTCGAGGAGTTCCGCGACTACCTGTTCGTCCTGGTCAACCCGCTCCACCCGGCGACGATCGACCAGGTCAAACAACAACGGCCCGTCTCGCCGGACGGGTCGATGGTGACCCAGCTGTCGGCCATCCTGACGCGCGACCTGCTGATCACCTACCACGCCGTCGAGCTGGCCGCCGTCCGCGAGACCCGCGACGCCCTGGCCCGCGGCAGCATCCGGCCCGAACGCGGCCCGGACTTCGTGTTCCACCTCGTCCTCGACAAGGTCGTCGATTTCTACGGCCCGGTGATGGACTGCCTGGAAGACCACATCGACGAGTTGGAGGCCGTCGTCTTCACCAAGCCGACGACGAAGCTCTTCCGCCGCATCCTGACGTTCAAGCAGATCATCGCCGCGCTGCGCAAATCGCTCCTGATCGAGCGTGAGGTGGTCATCCGCCTGAGCCGGGCCGAGTTCGCCCTGATCGACGAGCGCGAGGCGGTCTACTACCGCAACGTGCTCGACCATCTGACCCGGTTCACCGCGATCATCGAGCTGGCCCGCGAGCAGGTCCACGACCTGCTCGAGATGCACCTCGCGTCGCAGTCGAACCGCCTCAACGAGGTGATCAAGGTCCTGACGATCATCTCGACGGTCACCCTGCCGATGACGCTCGTCGCCGGGGTCTACGGCATGAACTTCCGCCTCGTGCCGTCGAACGAACCGGGGACGTGGGGCGATGCGTACGGCTTCTGGGTGGCGCTGTTCCTGATGCTCCTGGCCGGCGGCGTCCCGCTGCTGTTCTTCCGCTGGCGGAAGTGGATCTGACGGCGGGCTGGCACCTTCCGCTTGACCCGGGCGTCGCCGACGGTTATGAACGAATGATCGGTCCCGATTCCGGGAGGAGGCGACCATGTCGGCGCGAGTCCGCGCGTTTTGGATCCTGACCGTCGTCCTGGGCGGCCTCGCCACCGGCCTGGCGGCCCAGCCGCAGACGACCAACCCCGGCGAGATCGAGGTCCTGCCGCAGCGCACGGCCCTCGACGCCGACGACATCAACGGCCCGAACAGCAAGGTCTGGGCCCTCGAGTTCAAGTTCAAGCCGCCGCGCCTGATCAAGGTCGACGTGCCCGGCCGCGGCACCCGGCTGTGCTGGTACCTGTGGTACCAGGTCGTCAACAAGACCGGCAAGCCGCGGACGTTCATCCCGAACTTCGACCTCAAGACGAACGACACGAACCTCGTCTACAAGGACGAGATCCTGCCGAGCGTCGAGGAGGCGATCAAGCGGATCGAGGACCCGACCGGCTACCTGAACATCAAGAACTCGGTGACGATCGCGGCGGAGCCGATCCCGGTCAGCCTGCCCGAGGCGGCCGCCCGGCCGGTTACCGGCGTCGCGATCTGGATGGACTCCAACGAGGTCAACCCCGGCGACGACGAGAAGACGAAGGCCGAGAAGGCGAAGCTGCCGCGCCTGTCCGACACGAACGCCTTCTCGATCTTCGTCGCCGGCCTGTCCAACGGCTGGTCGCTCGCCGACCCGACCCCGCCGGACACGGCCCCGGTCGTCCGCCGCAAGACGCTCCAGCTCAACTTCCAGCGCATCGGCGACAACATCACCCTCAAGTCGGAGCAGATCAAGTACCTGCCGCCGGCGCAGTGGATCTACCGCACGTCGTCGCTGAAGCTGCCGGCGATGCCGGGCAAGAAGGAAATGCCCTGACCAAGTAGCGGCACGGGCGAGCGGCGCGGCGTCAGCCCGCCGGTTCTGGCGCTCAGAACCGGCGGGCTGACGCCGCGCCGCTCGCCATTTCAGACCGCGTCGTTGCCCCGCCGCGCCCGGGCTGGTAAACTCCATGCCATTCCGGTCCATCCTCCCGCGAGCAGGGGTACTCCCATGGCGAAGAAGCGTCTCCATCGACGGAACTTCCTCAAGACGGCCGCCGTCGGCGTGTCGGCGTTGAGCCTGACCGCCGCCAGCGCGAACCGCGTCCTCGGCGCGAACGAGCGCATCGGCGTCGGCTTCCTCGGCGTCGGCGGCCGCTGCCAGGCCCACCTCGACGTCATCAACGAACTCGCCAAGGACAAGAAGAACGTCGCCCCGGTCGCCGTCTGCGACGTCTGGGACGGCCACGAGGCCGAGTACGAGCAAGTGCGTGCGGGCAAGGTCGAGAAGCGCACCTACAGCCAGGGCCTCCGCCCCTCGGCGAAGAAGGTCGGCCTCGACCCGAACGACGCCAAGCACGTCGTCAAGGACTACCGCAAGGTGCTCGACCTGCCCGAGGTCGACGTCGTCTGCATCTGCACCCCGGACCACTGGCACGCGAAGATGTCGATCGACGCCGCCGCGGCGAAGAAGGACGTCTACTGCGAGAAGCCGATGACCAAGACGATCGACGAGGCCCATGCCGTCGTCGACGCCATGGTCAAGAACAACCGCGTCATGACCGTCGGCGTCCAGTCGATGGCCGACCCGACGTGGCGCATGGCGAACAAGCTCATCGCCGAGGGCAAGATCGGCCACGTCGCCCAGGCGCAGACGAGCTACTACCGCAACTCGCTCGTCGGCCAGTGGCGCTACTACCGCCTCTACAAGGAGATGAACCCGTCCACGGTGGACTGGAAGATGTTCCTGGGCACGAACTTCTCCGTCTTCCCGGGCACGCCGCTGGCGGCGGACATGCCGTTCGACCGGGCCGTGTTCGCGCAGTGGCGCTGCTACTGGCCGTTCGGCGGCGGCATGTTCACCGACCTGTTCGTCCACCAGACGACGCACATGATCGAGGCGATGGGGGTCCGCTACCCGGGCCGCGTCGTCGGCGGCGGCGGCATCTACCTGGAGTACGACACGCGCGACGTGCCGGACGTGGCGACGATCGTCGCCGACTACAACGAGGGCTGCCAGCTGTACATCACCGCGACGATGATCGCGGCGTACCCGGTCGAGGAGGTGATCCGCGGCCACCTGGCGACGATCAAGTTCGTCAAGAACGGCTTCGTGATCATCAAGGACGACCCGAGCCAGGGGGCCGGCATCCCGGCCCGGCTGGAGAAGACGATCGAGGGCGAGTTCGTCGATTGCAAGCCGCCGGAGGGCCGCAACGCCGACACGAAGGCCCTGTGGGAGAACTTCCTGGAGTGCGTGCGCACCCGGAATCGGGCGACGCTCTCGACGCCGGAGCTGGGGGCGGCGGCGTTCACGACGGTGGCGATGGGCGTGCAGAGCTACCGGCAGGGGAAGGTCCTCTTCTGGGACGGCTCGGCCCGCAAGCCGATCGACGCGGACGGCAGCTGGGCGAGCACGCTCGAGAAGCGGAGCAAGGCGCGCGGCAAGCCGAACGAGATCGCCGGCTACAAGGGCGACGCGACGGGCAGCACGCTGGTGCCGCCGGACTACATGCGCCTGGCCGGGCCGTGGACCAACGGCGAGGACCCGGCCGGGAAGTGACCGCGGCTCCTGCTCAGGGCAGTAAGTCCCCGACCCGGACGCTGGCGGCCGGATTCGCCAGCGGGGCGACGGTGTCTTCCGAACCGAAGGTCCGGCGCGTGCGGTACGCCGTCGCGCCGAGCCCGGCCGGAAGCGGTTCCGGGTCGCGGAACACGATCAGCAGGCGGTTTTCCAGATCGACGACCCAGTAGTCCGGAACCCCCGCCGTGGCGTACAGTTCCGCTTTCGTCGTCGTGTCGATCTGGAGCGAGGAATCGGCCACCTCGACGACCAGCACCGCGGTGGTCGCCTGTCGCGTGGCGAGGTCACGCCGCGAGCCGGCGACCACGGCCAGGTCCGGCCCCGGGTCGTTGCGCGTGCCCACGTCGAAGGCCATCTGGTTGCGGACGTGGTGGCCGACGGCGAACACCTGGCGGAGCCAGTCGTCGATCAGGCCCACGCTGAGGTTGTGGGGCGGATCGGGGAGCGGCATGACGAGGATGACTCCGTCGATGAGCATGACCCGCCGGTCGTTGAACCGCCCCGCGCCGCGGAGGGATCGGTACTCGTCGCAGGTCCAGCGATAGGGTTGCGGCCCGCCGGGCGACGTTGGCACGGCGGGGGGGGCGACCGGAGCGGTGGACATGGTGAAGCTACTCCTCGCCTCGTTCCATCGGGGTTAGCGACGGCGGAAACGAACAGGCCACCGTCCCACTCCCCCGCGCGGCGGTGTCGTTATTGTAACGGTTTCGAAGGAGGCCGCCATGTTCCCGCTTGCCACGAACGAGGCGATCAACGCCTGGCTCGACCGGAACCCGGTCGTCCTCGGCCTCGGTGCGGTCGCCTTCGGGGTGATCTTCTTCGGCCTGGGGGTGTACGCCCTCTGGTCCGGACACGCCCCGACGAAAAAGGGCGACGACCTGGAGGGCGGCCAGGCCCGCGTCATGGGGGTCGTCTGGCTCGTGGCCGGGGCGGCGTGCCTGATCTTCGGGGCGTTCAAGATCGTGACCGGGCTGCGCCAGGGATGATGGGCAGTCCCCGGTTCGTCGCCGACGCGTGAACCCGCTCACGGCCCGAGCTGGAACTGCGGCGGCGAGAAGCGCACCCGGTCGCCGAACCGCTCGACCAGGTCGCGGCCGGCACCGGCCGGGTCGATCGGATTCTGGTGGAGGGACAGCGCCCGCAGCCCGCCGAGGTGGGGCGATCCGGCCAGGGCGCTGGCCCCCTCATCGCCGATGCCGCAGTGGGTCAGGGCGATCTCTCGCAAGCCGGCGACGTGCGGCGAGGCGGCCAGCGCCGCCGCGCCGGCGCACCGGAACGGCTGGCCGGTCAGCTCGAGGGACGCCAGCCGGGCCAGGCCCGGCTCGCGGGCCAGGGCAGCGACGCCCGCGGCGGTGAGCTTCGTCCCGGACAGGGTCAGGTGACGCAGGCCAGTCAGCCCCGGCCCGGCGAGCAGGCGGGCGGCCCCGTCGTCGCCGAGGCCGGCGAGGTTGTAGAGGTCGAGCCGTCCCAGGCGGGGCATCGGCAGGCGTGCCAGGGCGGCCATCCCGGCCGGCCCGACGGCGGCGTCCCACAGGGAGAGTTCGGCGAGGGACGGCGCGTCGCGCAGGGCCTCCAGCGCCGCGTCGGTCAGGCTCGCGTCGTTGAGGACGAGGCTGCGGAGGCCCGGCCAGAAGACCGATTCGCCGAGGGCGGCGATGCCGTCGTGCGTGACGGCGTTGCCGCACATCCACAGCGCGCGGAGCCCGGCCAGGTGCGGCGAGCCGGCGAGCAGCCGCACCCCGTCGTCGCCCAGGTCGCAGTGCTGCACCACGAGCGTGCGTAGAGAGGCGAGGTGGGCCGCCCCGGCGAGGGCGGCGGCCCCGTCCGGGCCGATCCGGGCCAGGCCGAGGTGGAGGTAGCTCAACCGGCGCAGGTGGGTCGCGGCGGCGAGGCTCCGGGCGACCTCCGGGCCGCGGAGGTTGTTCTCGTCGAGGTCGAGCGTTTCGAGGTTGGCGCACGCAGGGAGCATCGCGGCGACGCCCGCGACGCTGAGGTAATTCCAGCCCAGGGAGAGGTGCCGCAGACGCGGCGGGAGCGGCGACTCCGCCAGGGCGACGGCGCTGTCGTCGGTCAGGTCGTTGCAGCGGAGGGTCAGCTCCGTCAGCGAGCCGAGGCGCGGCGACCCGGCGAGGGCACGCACCCCCTCGACGCCGACGGCGCACTGGGTGATGTCGAGCGACGTCAGCCCCGCGAGGTGGGGCGAATCGGCCACGGCCTGAGCGCCGCCGCCGCCGAACGCCAGGGCTCGCCGCGAATGGAAGCGGAGCGACCGCAACCGGGCCAACTCGGGCAGGTCGGCCACCGCGGCAGCCCCGGCGGCGTCGGCCCGGCCGAGCCGCAGGTCGCGCACCGGGGCGAGGGCCATCGCCTCCCGGACCGCGTCCGCGTCGGTCGTGTCGAACTCCGCCACCTCGACCAGGCCGCGGCGGAACTCGACCCGCCGCGCGCCGAGAACGACGTACGGCTCGCGCCACCGGCCGCCGTGCTCGGCGAGCAGGTCGGCCTCGCGCTCGGCCAGAGCGGCGTGGCGCGGGTCGTCCAGGGTGAGGGCGGCTCGCTCGATTTGGACGCGGATGAACTCGGCCCGCCCCGGCTGGCCGTGGTCTTCCAGCCAGTCGGCGTAGATGAGACGGAGCGCGTCGTCGTCGGGGGCCTGGACGATGTCGTGAACGAAGGCGTCTTCTGGCGTCATCGGTTGAGGCGCGGCGGCCTCGGGGGTTCGAGAAGAGTGACGACGAGATTGTAGCCGACGGCTCCGCGCCGGTCCAGCCGCTTGCGGGGCTCGCCGGGTTGCCGGATAATCGAAACGTCGCCCGCACCCCGTCCGTCCGCGGAGGCACGCCGCATGTCCGCTTCCCTGCCGGCGTTCGTCAAGGTCCTGCTCCGCCGGGGCGTCGTCACCCCGGCCCACGTCGAGCAGTGTCGCACCGTCGTCACCACCACCGGAACCCGCTGGGAGTCCGCCCTCGTCCGCCTCGGCCACGCCACGGACGACGAGGTGATCCGCGCCAAGGCCGAGGCGCTGCACCTCCGCGTGATCGACCTGGCCGAACTGGTCGTCCCGCCGGAGGTCATCGAGCTGATGCCCGAGTCGGTCGCCCGGGAGAACGTCGTCCTGCCGGTCGCCGTGGAGGCGAACCTCCTCGTCGTCGCCACGAGCGACCCCGGAGACGGCGACGTCCTCCAGAAGCTGGCCTTCATCCTCAACCGGCACATCCAGTTCGTCCTCGCCCCCCGCGAGGAGATCGCCGAGGCGATCGACCGCCACTACGGCAACACCGAGACGGAGTCGGTCGATTCGATGCTCGCCGAGTTCACCGACACGGCGATCGACTTCACCGAGACGGACGGCGGTTGGAAGTGCGATGACGCCCCGCCTAGCGCCACGGCCGGGGTGCGGAGGAAGGCCCGACGGTCGGTCGAGCGCCGGGCGACGGTGCGCTACTACGAGCGCATGAACCCGGACCGGCTCTACCCGCTCCTGGTCGTCCTGTCGCGCGCGGAGATCGAGAAGGTCGCCCAGGCCGGCGTCGGCCAGAAGCAGAGCACGACGTTCCGCGTCGAGGCCGGCAGCGTCGTCGAGATCGAGCCGATCCTGCCCGGCTGCGACTGCTACCCGCCGCGCGCCCAGGCGACGGTCACCGACGGCGAGGTCCGCGCCGAGTTCTGGGTCGCGCCGCACGTCGTCGGGCCGCTGCGGGCCGCGCGCGTCGTCGTCCGCCAGGACGGCCGGCCGCTGGCCGAGGTGCCGCTGGAGGCGTGCGTGTCGCGCGAGGCGGCGACGTGGCTCCTGGCCGGCCTCAGCTGCGTCCTGCCGTTCGTCCTCCTGCTGCTGAAGCACTTCCGCCTCGACTTCGAGTCCCAGTCGCAGGACGGCTTCGGCGTGTACGCCCACGCCGCGAACTGGGTGATCCAGATGCTGACGCCCGAGACGCTGACCGTCCTGCTCCTGATCGCGACGCTCGGCCTGTACCTGTGGCTCCGACCGCGACGGCGCGACCTCTTCTGGGACATCAAGCCCGTCGCCGAGGCCGAAGCGGAGGCCGCCGGCGCGGGCGAGCCGGAGGAGGAACTCCAGACGTGCCGCGAAGCCATCGAGCGCGGCGACCGCAAGGCGGGGACGTATTCCCGCGCCGCGATCGCCGCCCACCGGCTCGGCGACACGGTCGAGGCGCTGGTGATCCTGCGCCAGGCCGAGGTGGACCTCGGCCCGGACCAGTTGACGCCGGGCATGTGGTACAACATGGCCTGCTTCGCCGCCCTGCTCGGCCAAACGGCGGCGGCGCTCGGCTACTTGCGCAAGGCCGTCGCCGCCGGGTACGACAACGCCGACAAGATGCGCACCGACCCGGACCTGGCGTCCGTTCGTTCGTCGGCCGAATATCGTCGCCTCCTCGCCGGGATCAGCGTCGGGGTGTGACGCGGGCCCTTCCGTCGGCGTCTTCGTCGCCGTCGGACTCGCCGCCGGGCCGTCTGCGGGATCGACACCGCTTGCCCTCCTCCGCCACCTTGCCGAAGCCGATGTGCAGGAGACGGATGGATCGATCCAGGAGGGAGACGGTGAGAGTTATCCTCGTCTGCGTGACGGCGGTCGGTTTGGCCGTCGCGACGGCGTTCGCCCAACCGATGGCCCCCCTGCCCTGCCCTGCCCCGCCACCGACGCGGGGCGTGCGCGTCGCGGCGGAGTGGGAGCCGGTCGTCGGCGTCCTGATCGGCTGGCCGCTCAAGCTGCCGCGCGCCCTCGTCGTCGAGCTGGCCCGCGACGTGGACCTGCACGTCACCGTGCGCGACGAGCGCGACCAGCGCCGGGCTGCCCGCACATTCGCCGACTGGGGCATCGACCCGGACCGGGTGCGCTTCGTCACCACCGGCCAGGGGACGGGTTACTACCTGCCGCGCGACTGGGGGCCGTTCGCCGTCTTCGACGCCGCCGGGCGCTACCGCCTCGTGGACGGCCTGTTGCGCGACTACCCGCTCGGCGGCCTCGGCGGCCTGCGACGGCTATCGCCGACGAACGTCCTCCGGCTCAACTACCGCCCGGACGACCAGGCGTCGGCGGCGTTCGCGCGGTCGCTCGGCGTCGAGCGCGTCGAGGTGCCGGTCTCGCTCACCGGCGGCAACGTCGTCTTCGACGGCCACGGCACCGGCTTCGCCTCGCGGCTCCTGCTCGAAGAGAACGAGGCGATGGGCGTCTCGGAGGCGGAGTTCCGCCGCATCCTGTGCCGCGAGTTCGGCGTGACGCGGTTCCACTTCCTGCCGAACTTCGAGCGGCTCGGCATCCAGCACGTCGACTGCCTGTTCAAGCTCCTCGACGAGGAGCGCGTCCTGGTCAAACGGCCGCCGGCCGACCACCCGCTGCACGGCCACGTCGAGCACGTCATCGACCACCTGCGGACGCTGACCAACCCGCGCGGCCGGTCGTACCAGATCCTGCGCATCGACACGCCGCGCTACCTGCTGTTCAAGCTGGCGAACTACACGAACGCCGTCATCGCCAACCGGCGGATCTACGTCCCGCTGTTCGACATCCCGGCCGACGCAGCGGCGCTGGAGACGTGGCGGCAGGCAATGCCGGGGTACGAGGTGCTCGGCTTCTCCTACGACGGCTGGAGCTTCACCGACGCGCTGCACTGCCGGGTGCGCGGCGTCTGGGACCCGGCGATGCTCTACCTGAGCCACCCCCGGCCGCCGGCGTGCGTGCCGTGGGCGGCGGCGATTCCGCTCGCGGTCCAGGTGCGCGACTACGGCGGCGCGGGCCTGCTCGCCGACCGGCTGACGCTGACGTGGCGCGTGCGCGGCGACGGCTGGCGCGTTGAGTCGCTGCGGCCGGGTGGGGTGGACAAGTTCCAGGCGACGCTGACAGGCGTGCCGCCCGGCGCGACGGTGGAGTATTACTTCACGGCGGCGAGCGCGTCGGGCCGGCACGAGACGACGCCGCGGACCGCGCCCCTCGCGGTGTACGCCCTTTCGGTGGGGAGGTGACCCGGGCGTTGCAACGCCCGGGCTTGCGCCCTAGGTTGACTCCCGCCGCCGTCCGCCCGGAGGGAGCCATGACGCCACCCGCCTCGACCACGTACTGGGACTACCTCCGTCTCCTGCCGCTGCTCGACTTGCAGGGCGGCCTCGAAGGCAACGCCGACGACCTGAGCGAGGACGAGCTGCACTTCATCGTCGTCCATCAGGTCTTCGAGCTGTGGTTCAAGCTTGTCCTGCGCGAGATCCGCCTCGCGCGCGACCACATGGCCGCCGAGTGGGTCGGCGAGAAGGCCATCCCGCACGTCGTCCGCCACCTCCGCCGCGTCAACGAGATCTTCAAGCTCTCCGTCGATGCGTTCAACGTCCTGGAGACGCTCACGCCGCAGGACTTCCTCGCCTTCCGCAAGAAGCTCGGCGAGTCGAGCGGCTTCCAGTCGTTCCAGATGCGGCAGATGGAACTCCTGCTCGGCCTGCAGCCGACCGAGATCGAGCGGCACCATCCCATCGGCGACCCGGTCGCCCGCCTGGAGGAGATGGCCCGCGCGTCGCCGACCGGCGAGCAGGTGATCGAGACGATGCGCCGCACGCGCGAGGAGACGAGCCTGCGCGACGCCTTCCTCGCGTGGCTCAGCCGGACGCCGATCCAGGGGTCGTCGCCCGGCGACCCGGACGACGCCGGCCACGTCGCCGCGTTCGTCGCCGGCTACCGCGACGGCCTGGCCCGCTACGACGCGACGCTCCTGCCCGGCTTCGACGCCTACCTCGGCGGCGACGACGCGACGCGTCGGGCGCGCGTCGGCCTGCTGTTCATCGAGTCGTACCGCGACCTGCCGCTGCTCGCCTGGCCGAACCTGCTCATCGAGACGGTCGTCGAGCTGGAGGAGCTGCTCGTCCTGTGGCGGACGCGGCACGCGCGCATGGTCGAACGGATCATCGGCCGCCGGCCGGGCACGGGCGGCTCGTCCGGCGTGTCGTACCTCGACCGGACGGCGCAGTACCGCATCTTCCAGGAGTTCTGGGCGGTGCGGTCGGTGCTGGTGCCATGGCGGTTCCTGCCGCCGCTGGAGCGGCGCGAGATGTACGAGCTGGCCCAGGGGGTGGGGCCGTGAGCGCGCTCTCCTCGTTCGAGGCCGAGGCCCGCGCCCTGGACGCGGCCGACCCGCTCGCGTCGTTCCGCGAGCGCTTCTACTGCCAGCCCGGCGTCATCTACCTCGACGGCAACTCGCTCGGCCTCCTGTCGCACGACGCCGAGGCGGCCGTCCTCGCGACCGTGGCGAAGTGGAAGACCCAGGTGATCGACGGCTACGGCGGCCCGCCGGACGACAGCTGGTTCTACACCGGCGAGACGCTCGGGGCCGCCTTCGCCCCGCTCGTCGGGGCCGGGCCGGGCGAGGTCGTCGTCACCGGGACGACCGTCGTCAACCTGCACGCCTTGCTCGCGACGTTCTTCCGCCCCGACGGCCGGCGGCGCAAACTGCTCGCGACGGCCCTCGACTTCCCGTCCGACATCCACGCCTTGCAAAGTCAGCTCCGCTGGAACGGCCTCGACCCGGACGCCGACCTCGTCCGCGTTCCGTCGCGCGACGGCCGGACCATCGACGCGGCCGACGTCGCCGCGGCGATGACGGACGAGGTCGCCGTCGCGGTGCTGCCCGGGGTGCTGTATCGCTCGGGGCAACTGCTCGACATCGAGCGCGTGACGCGGGCCGGCCACGAGCGCGGCGTCGTCGTCGGCTGGGACTGCTCGCACTCGGTCGGGGCGGTGCCGCATCGCTTCTCGGACTGGGGCGTCGATTTCGCGGTGTGGTGCTCGTACAAGTACGTCAACGCCGGGCCGGGGGCGGTCGCGGCGCTGTACGTCGCCCGGCGGCACCACCCGCGCGGCCCGGCCCTGGCCGGCTGGTGGGGCCACGACAAGGCGACCCAGTTCGACATGGCCCACACGTTCACGCCAGCGGCGGGGGCCGGCGCGTGGCAGATCAGCAGCAACGCCCAGCTCGCCGCCGCCCCGCTGCGCGCGTCGCTGGCGATGTTCCACGAGGCGGGCCTCGACCGCCTGCGCGAGAAGTCGCTCCGGCAGACCGACTTCCTGATGCGCCTCCTCGACCGCCTGCCGGAATACCAGATCGGCACGCCGCGCGAGGCGGAGCGCCGCGGCGGCCACGTCGCGGTCGAGCACCCGGCCGAGGCGGCCCGGATCGCCAAGGTGCTCAAGGCGACGTTCCGCGTCGTGCCGGACTTCCGGCCGCCGAACGTCATCCGCCTGGCCCCGGTGCCGCTGTACACGACCTTTCACGAGGTCTGGACCGCGGCGACGTATCTCGAACGCATCGTCGCCGAGCGGCTCTACGAGCGCGTCGAGCCGGGGCGGGAACTGGTGGCGTGACTCCGGAGCACCGCCTCCGTATGCGGCACGCCCGGCTCGACGCCGGCCCGCCGCATCGCCGCGACGTGCCCGCGCAGCAACCCCCAGTCCGCCGGCGTGTCCACGTCGTACCACGGCGACAGCAGACGCACACGCCAGCGCGGCTCGGCCAGGGCGGCGATCGTCTGGGCCAGGACGCCGGCCGTGCTCCAGTCGATGCCGGTGAATAATGGCGGCAACTCGCCACGCAGGCCGACGAGGTAGTAGCCGCCGTCGCACGCCGGGCCGAGGACGACATCTGCGTCGCCGAGTAGCCCGACCGCCTCGCGGATGTATTCGACCGGCAGCGTCGGACTGTCGGCACCGATCGCGACGACCGCCTCCCCGGTCGGGAGGTGGCGAGCGAAGAACGCCGTGAGCCGGTCGCCGAGGTCGCCGTCGGCCTGCGGCTCGCACGCCCAGCCCGGCGGCACCAGGCCGGCGAAGCGCTCCCCGGCGTCGGCCGGGGCGAAGACGACGACGCGCCGCGCCGCCACGGCCGAGCCGCGGTCGAGCGTGTCGCGCAGGAACGCCTCGGCGGCGCGGGCGGCGACATCGGCGGCGAGGCCGAGCCGGGTCTTGACGCGGCCCGGCTCGGGCCACTTGGCGAAGACGCCGAGCACGGCCATGCGTCACCTCCGGTCGCGGGCCAGCCGGTCGGCCAGGTAGGCGTCGATCTCGACGGCCGGCCAGCGGATGAGTTTGCGATTGTAGCGGATCGGCGGCGGCAGCTCGCCGCGCTGGACCATGCGCTGCACCGTCCGGACGCTGATCGACAGGCGCTCGGCCACCTGCTGGGCCGAGAGCAGGTCCGGCCGCGGCGTGCGCGCTTCTTCCCGCCCGAGCATGGATCATCCCCCGTGGGCCGCCCCGCTGGGAATGGGGCACCCCTGCGCAAGTATCGACGCCCGTCGGGCGTCGCGACAAGGTCGGTTGTGGGGACGAAAAAATCCGGAAGCCGGGAAGTCCCAGGGGGGCTGAGGACCGGACCCGACTTCCGGATCGTTTCCAAAACCGACGCGGGAGGGCCGCGACGGAGGAATGTCGAGAAGGCAGGCGGGAGCCGGTGTCGGCTGCGTGTCTCTCGCGATGTTCTTACCGCGAGGACGGATGGGAGGCGGACGTTTCCGTCCACGCGGGTATCTTAGGTAGCGGCGCGTCGCCGTGTCAAGGACGAAAGCGCCCCGGAAAAAATTCCCGGAGCCGACCGCATGTGGGATAACCTCCTCCGCGACGCCGTCACGCTCTTCGTCGTCATCGACCCGGTCGGCCTGCTGCCGATCTACGTCTCGGTGACGCGCTTCCTCACGCCGGTCCAGCGTCGCGCCGCCGCCTTCCGGGCGATCGGCGTCTCGGCGGTGATCCTCCTGCTCGCCCTCGTCGGCGGCCAGTTCCTGCTCGAGGCGCTGCACGTCCGCCTGGCGTCGTTCCAGGTCGCCGGCGGCATCGTCCTGTTCCTGCTCGGCCTGCAGATGCTCGCCGCCACGGAGCCGAAACACGAGCCGGAGCAGGCCGCCCAGTCGGACGACGTCGCCGTCTACCCCCTCGCCATCCCGTTCATCGCCGGGCCGGGGTCGATGCTGGCGGTGATCGTCCTGTCGAACAAGGCCCGCTTCAGCGTCCTGGAACAGACCGGGACCGGCGTCGTCCTGCTCGCCGTCCTCGGCGTGACGCTCGTCACCCTGCTCGCCGCCGACCGGATCCAGCGCCTCATCGGCGCGACCGGGGCGAACGTCGTCAGCCGGGTGATGGGCCTCATCCTCTGCGCCCTCGCCGCCGAGTCCGTCCTGTCCGGCATCGAGACCACCTTCTTCCCCCGTTCGGAGACGCCCCCGTGACCGACGAGCAGTTTAACCGCCTGCTGAAAGAGATCCGCGGCATCGCCTACGCCGTCTGTGGGCTCCTGATCCTGTACCTGATCACGGCGACCGGGCGGAACATCTCCGACGCGATCCGCCACCCGACCGCCGGCATCGAGCACGAACTGAACATGCTCCGGTCGGAGGTGCGGAGCCTGCACGAGCAGTTCCAGCGCGTGCCGCCCGCCCCGATCCCACCCCCGATCGTCGTGCCGTGGAAGGACAAGGACAAGTGAGCGCAAAGAAAAACCCCGGCGTCACCGCCGGGGTTTTCTTCCAGGATCGTCGCCGTGTCGTTCGCCTCGGGGAGCCGGCCCGGCTCACGCCGCGCCGACGACGCACGCCGCTTCGACCTCCTGGTCTTCGTCCTGGCCGTCCTCGCCTAGGATCTCCTCGAGCAGCCCGGCCGGCACCGGCTCCGGGTCGGCGTCCACCGGCGGCAGGGCCGGCCGGGTCGCCGCGTCGCCGATGCGGGCGTCGAGCGGGTGGAACAGCGACTGCCCCAGCCGGGCCCGCTCCATCAGCACCCGCACCTTCTCCTCGGTGCCCGGCAGGGCCGTCGTCGGCTCGCCGAGCTTGGTCCGGCCGTTGAAGTCCTTGACGCCGCGACGGGCGAACTTGCTCGTCGAGGGGTACTGCTCGCGGACGCCCGGCGAGTAGTAGCAGCTCCAGCACAGGCCGCGCGGACGGTTCGACTTCACCTTCTGGCAGTGGCGGCACAGCATCGGTCCGGCTCCTTGCGTTCGGTTCGTGTGTCTTTCTCCCCTCGCCCCCGCTTGGGGGGAGAGGGGTTGGGGGTGAGGGGGTGCTCGCCTCGTTCGTGGAGGCCCCCGCCCCCCTCACCCCAACCCCTCTCCCCCCGCAAAGCCGGGGGGAGAGGGGCTTCCGGATCGCTCAGGCCGCGGCGATCTCGTCGTCGCTGGCGGCGACGTCCGGCGCGCCGACGCGGCGGGCGGCCAGGACCCGGTTGATCTCGGTGACCAGTTCGCGGCGCATCTCGTCGCGCGGCGTCTCGTCGAACCAGTTGAGGAACCAGCGGCAGCCGGCCGGCTCACCCAGGCGCTGGTCGATCTCGAAGCACATCCGGGCGAAGAACTCCTCGACCTCGGCGACCGTCTCCAGGCCCTCGCCCTGCCAGCCGCAGTAGCCGAGGGCGCACGCCCCCTCGACCGGCCAGTCCTGCACGCACTGCAGCGGCGGCGGGTTCGTCGTCGCCCCCTGGATCAGCCGGCCGTCGTTCGTCAGCACGGCCTGCCGCAGCGCCTCCAGCGACCGCGTGGACAGCAGCGGCACCAGCCCGTCTCGCCACACCTTGCGCCAGCTTTCCATCGTCTCGCTCCTGCTCTCGCACTCGCCGACGCCCATCAAACTGCTCATGGTGGTACTATATATCTGTTCACTAACCCTGTCAACGGTTTGTGGGCGGTTTTTTTGAGTTTTCTGCCGCCCGAGAGGGGTAAACGACCGCTAATCGACGGGAGACGGGCATCTAAATAGACAATAGTAGACAGACGACGTGCCGGAACGATGTGGAAACGAACAAGCCCGGGCGTTGCAACGCCCGGGCTTGGGAGGGGGGTTGGGTAAAGGGGCGTTATTCGGGGAGTTGGAGCGTGCCGCGATGCACCTGGCCGGCGCGGAGGATGTAGAAGCGCATCGGGTTGAACGTCGCCAGGTCGGGGTGGTTGAGGACGAACTGGACGTTGTCGAGCGAGACCATCTCCCACTGGTGCAGGCCGACGAGGACGTCGTTGGCCCGGACGCCGGCCTTGGCGGCGGGGCTGTCCGCCCGGACGTCGCCGACGAGGAGGCCGCCGTGCAGCTGCGGGTGGGCCCGTGAGACCAGCTCGGTCTGCACGGTCTGGAGCTTGACGCCGAGCCGCCGCCAGACGACGTCGCCGGCCGGGGCGACCGGCCGGGCCGGGTCGAGGATCAGGTCGGTCGTCGCCGCGGTGCCGTCGCGGCGGTAGACGACCGGGATCGGCGTGCCGGCCGGCCGGTCGATCAGGGCGCGCTCGACGTCGAGGCTGGTCTGGATCGGCAGGTCGCCGACCTTGACGAGCAGGTCGCCGCGCTGCAAGCCCGCCCGACCCGCCGGGCCGCTCGCCTCGGTGCGATCGACGTAGGCGCTGCGGGTGCAGGAGCCGGCCGCGTCGATGCGGACGTCGTCGCGGACGACCATGCCGTGGGCCAGGCCGTTGCGCACCCGGGCGAGGATCATGTTCGACGCGACGCGGATCATCGTCTCGACCGGGATGGCGAAGCCGATCCCTTGGGCCCCGGCCCGGATGGCGACGTTGACGCCGACCAGGTCGCCGTAGACGTTGACGAGCGGCCCGCCGCTGTTGCCCGGGTTGATCGCCGCGTCGGTCTGGATCAGCTGGCGGTAGGCGACCTCCTTGTTCAGGTTGACGTTCCGCCCCGTCGCGCTGACGACGCCGACGCTGACGGTGTGCTCGTAGCCGTAGGCGTTGCCGACGGCGATGACCGTCTCGCCGACCATGAGGTCGGTCGCCGTCGCCAGCGGGGCGACCGGGAGCGGCTTCGGGGCGTCGATCTTGATCATGGCCAGGTCGGACTCCGTGTCGCGGGCGATGACCCGGGCGACGTGGACCGAGCCGTCGGCGAGGTGGACGCGGATCGACTGGACGTCATCGACGACGTGCTGGTTGGTGACGATGTAGCCGCGCGGGTCGATGACGATGCCGGTGCCCATGCCGTTGATGCGGTTCTGCGACGGCGAGAAGGCGAACAGCTCCTCGGTCAGGGCCGGGCCGCGGGCGGTGCGCTCGCTGTGGATATTGACGACCGCGTCGCGCACCCGGCGGACGGCATCGACGATCGGCGTCTGCCGCATCGACCAGTCGCGGCGCAGGTTCTTGGCGGCCGGCTCGGGCTGGGGCTGGGGGTTCTGCCCCGGCAGCCAGCCCGGCAGGGCCAGCACGGGGACGACCAACCCGGCGAGGAGGGCCCACCGCGGGAAAGACAACGCTCTCATGACGCCTCTCGGCAGGGGGGGTGTCGATGGCGAAATACACCCCCTGAATCGACCGCGCAAGATCCCTACCTGCACGCCGACCGGGAAAGCCGGACGACGGGAGCAAGCGCGGCGAAACGATGAAGCCGGGGAGGCCCGTCGTAGCGGTTGGAAAAGATGGAGAAACCGGGCGAGCGGCGCGGCGTCAACGCCCCCGGCTCGCCAGTGCGGCGCTCGGTTCGTTCGTCACCAAAACGATCTCCGAGCGCTTGTACAGGTCGCGCCGGCTGGCGACCTCGCGGCCGAGGCCGGGGCGCAGCGTTTGCAGTTCGTCCCACCGACGACGCGGCAAGAGGGCGTAGACCGGCTGCGGGCCGCGCAGCGCCTCGGCGACGGCGTCGAGGGTCGGCTGCGGCTCGACGAGGCGGCGCGTGTAAAAGACGAGGCTCGGCTGGAAGTAGTCGTGCGTCACGACGCGCACGTCGCGGCGGTGGTGGTCGTCCGGCAGGGCCTCCGCCAGGGAGCGCACCGCCTTGTGCGGCTCCAGGGCGGTCGCGGCCCACGCCATGATCAGCGCCGTAGTCAACGCGCCGCCGAGGGCGAAGGCGACGAGGAAGCCGGTCGCGTCGCCGCGGCGCAGCCGCCAGAGGAAGACGCCGACGCCGACCAGCGGCAGGACGCCGAGTACGGCAAGCCACTCGACGCCGGGGTAGAATCGGCCGGCGACCAGCGGCCCGACGAGCAGGCCGACGGCGCTGGCCGCGAGGCCGACGAGGGCGGTCGGCATCACCCAGCCCGGCAGCGCTTCGCCGGTCCGCCACCGTTCCAGCCGGTCGGCGACGAGGAGGGCCAGGGCCGGGTAGACCGGCAGGACGTAGTTCGGCAGCTTCGTCGCCGCGAGCGAGAAGAACCCGACGTACACCCCGGCCCAGACGAGCAGGTATCGCAGCGCGTCCCGCCGTCGGACCGCCTCGTCGGTTTCTTCACTTCTGACTTCTGACTTCTGACTTCTGACTTTATGAATGGCATCGATCACGGCGTGGATCAGGAAGAGCGACCACGGCGCGAGGCCGATCAGGAGCACGGGCAGATAGTAGACGACCGGGCCGCCGTGCGTCTCCATCGCGTTGAGGAACCGGCCCTGGTTGTGGCGGAACCAGAACCCGTACAGCCAGTGGCCGCGCGTGTCGAGCGTCACCCAGACGTACCACGGCAGGGCGACCAGCGCCCACGACGAGAAGCCGAGGACGAAGCTCGGCCGCCACAGCCGCCAGTACCGCCGCTGCCAGAGCATGAACGCCGTCCAGACGGCGACCGGCATCACCAGGGCGACGGGCCCCTTGGCCAGGACGCCGACGCCGATGCTGAGGCCCATCGGCAGCGCCGCCCACGGGTGGCCGCGATACCAGGCCCAGAACCAGGCGAACGCCGACGTCAGGGAGAGGGTGAGCAGCGCGTCCGGGTTGGCGAAGTGGCCGGCGGCAGCCAGGAGCCAGCACGTCGGCAGGGCGACGCCGGCGAGCAGGCCCGCCCCGGCGGAGAACATCGCCCGCCCCAGCTCGTAGGCGGCGAGGGCGATCAGGAGCAGGGCCACCGCGGACGGGAAGCGGGCGGCGAACTCGTTGACGCCGAAGGCGCGGTAGGCGGCGAGCTGGCACCAGTAGAGCAGGGCCGGCTTGTCCTCGCGGAGCTGGAAGTTGAAGTACGGCACGACCCAGTCGCCGGAGAGGAGCATCTCGCGGGACGCCTCGGCGTTGTTGCCCTCGTCGATGTCCCACAGGCTCGGCCCGCCGAGGTTTGGCAGGGCGCACGCCGCCCAGGCCAGGGCGATGAGCGGATAGTGAACCCACCGGCGTTGCGGAACCATCCCTGGCACCCCGTCCCTGGGCCGTGCGTCTCGTCCGGGCGGCGATCATACCCCCACAAGCCCAGGCGTTGCAACGCCTGGGGCGGTAGGATACCCCCTGCTAACCACCCCGCCCCCGGAGGCGACCATGCCGCCGTTCGACCTGGAGCTTACCGACCCGACCCCGGCCGCCGTCGCGACGGCGATGGGCGACGCGGTGAAAGCCGCCAACGGCAAGGCCCGCGTCGGCCTGCTCGTCGCCGACGCGGCCGACTACAAGCGCTTCCTCGCCAAGGAATTCACCGCCCCGGAGGGCGTCGCGCTCTGGCTGTCCGACAAGGGCCGCGTCGCGTCCTATCCGCCGACGCCGCGCGGCACGCTGCTCGGCGTCGTCTGGCGGACGACGCCGCTGGGGCGGACGGTCCGCGTCGCCGGCCGGCGCATCGAGCCGTTCCAGGAGCAGCCGACGCACCGGTTCGGTCCGCCGTACCGCCCCGTGCCCCCGCTCTGCTTGCTCGACCCGGACCACGTCGTCTTGCGCACCTTCCCGGGCGGCGAGCCGGAGATGATCGCCGTCTGTAACTGCGGGGTCGTCGGGCCGCCGGACAAGCTCGCCTGGGAGGCGGAGGGGATGTGCGGACCGTGCCACGACCACCTCGCCGAGCACGGCACGCCGCTGCCGGGCGTCGGGCCGCCGGCCTTGCGGACAGGCGGGCCGCTGCGCAACGTCGGCTTCCTGGGCGGCAGCCGGGCCGTCGCGGCGTACGAGTGGATCGCCGGCCCCTACGGACATTACGAGCCGAAGCGGACCGTGGCGATCTGGGAAAGGCAGACCGGCGAGGCCCGGACCGAGGCCCCAGGGAAGGAGCGCAAGGTGCGCGTGACGGCGGCGGAACTGGCGGCCGGGGCGCTCCTGCTGTGCGAACCGCCGCTCTGGGTGCCGGAGGACGGCCCGTCTGCCTGGTTGGCCGCCCCGCGGAACGCCCGGTCGGTGACGCTGCACGGGACGACGGCGGTCGTTCTCGGCTACGGCGGCCAGGCGTGGCGGCGCGACCTGGCCGGCCGGGGCGACTGGGCGGAGTGCTGGCCGGAGCGGCCGACCGACGAGGCGATGTACTTCTCCCTGGCCGTCTCGCCCGACGGCACGAAGGCGGCCCTCGGTCGCGAGGAGGGCGGCGTCGAACTGGTCCCCTGGCCCGGCGGCGGCGACGGCGTAACGCTCCGGGCCCCGCCGAAGCCGGACGAGGACCGGACCGCCCGGCGGACGCACGCCGTCGCGTTCTCGCCGGATGGCCGGTTGCTTGCCGTGGCGGCCGGCCTGTCCGGCTTCGTCGAGGACCCGTCGCGCGACTGGTTCGGCTGGGGCGGGGCGTTGTACCTCTACGACGTGGTGAAGGGCGAGTTCCTGGCCGGGTTCGACCGGCCGACCGACGACGTGCTGACGGTCGCCTTCTCTCCAGACGGGTCGCACCTGGCCTGGGGCGCGACGGACTGCCAGGTCCGCCTCGTCGAGACGAAGACGCTCCGGGAAGTCGCCGTCCTGAGCGGCCACGTCGGCTGCGTCAACGCGGTGGCGTTCTCGGCCGACGGCCAGACGCTCGCCAGCGCCGGCGGCGACGGCCTCGTCCGGCTCTGGCCGTGGCGGCAACTGCTCGAACGGGAGGCCCCGCCGAAGAAGCGAAAGAAGCGCTGATTCGGCCCGGACGCGGGTTGACCCTCGCTCCCGTCGTGGGGTATCGTCTGCCCCTCGGACTCCCACGGACCGGAGAGCCCCCATGTCGCTCGTCCTCGCCGCCCTGCTCGCCCTCGCCCAGGAACCGGGGCCGGACCTGGCCCTCTTGCGCGAGATGCTCCACGACCGGCAGCACCCGCACGGCCAGGTCCAGGCGGCGCTGCTCCTGCTGCAAAGCCCGGCCGACGAGGCGGCGCGCGTCGTCCGGGACGGCCTGCGCCAGACCGGCGACGCGGAGGTGTTCGCCGCCCTGACCGCGGCGATCCAGCTGACCGGCGACCGGCGCTTCGCCGACGAGCTGATCGCCGCCCTGTCGGCGAAGAAGTCGCCGGTGCGCCAGGCGGCCGCGGCGGCCCTCGCCCCGATCGCCGACGAGCGCGTCCTGCGCAAGCTGCAACACCTGGCCGAGGACGGCCGGGGCGACCTCGCCGTGCGGCAGGCCGCCCTGTGGGCCCTCGGCCGGTCCGGCAAGAAGGCCGCCGTCGAGGTGCTCATCGAACACTTGCGCAGCGACCGGGAGCCGCTGCGGCGCACCGCCGCCGAGGGGCTGACCGACCTGACCGGCCTCGGCCACGGCACCGACTTCGAGCTGTGGGAGGCGTGGTGGCTCGCCCAGCGCGACGTCGGCACCCTCCGCTGGTCCGAGCAGCGCGTCGCCTACCAGGCGACGCGCGCCCGCCGCGTCGAGGCGGAGCTGTCCCGGGCCCAGGCTCAGATCCTCCGCCTGCAACAGCAGCTCTACAACCGCCTGCCGCCGGCCGAGCGGCTGGCCCACGTCCAGCAGGTGCTCGAACAGGAGGACGCCGCCGTCCGCCTGCTCTGCGTCCAGTGGCTGCTCGACCTGCTGACAACGGCCGAGGGCGAGGCGAAGCAGAAGCCGCTCGCGACGCTGCTGCTGCGCCTGACGTTCGACCCGGCCCCGGACGTCCAGAAGGCGGCGGTGCTCGCCCTGGGCCGGCTGCCGATCGACGACGAGGCGGCCGGCCGGCTGAAGACGCTCCTGCGCCGCGGCGAGCCGTCCGTCCGGGCGGCGTCGGCCCGGGCGCTGGCCCAGCTGGCGCGGACGAACCACCCCGAGGCGGCCGGGTTGCAGAAGGAGGTCGTCCCGCTGCTGCAGAAGGCGCTGTGCGACCCGGCGATCGAGGTCGTCGTCGAGGCGGCGGAGGACCTCGGCTCGCTCGGCGACCCCGAGGCCGGCCCGGTGCTGCTGGGGCTGCTCCAGCACGCGAGCGAGCCGGTCCGCCAGGCGGCGGCGCAGGCCCTGGAGCGCGTCGCCGACCGAAACGTGCTGGAGGGGTTGCTTGAGCTGAAGGACGACGCGGCGGTGACGGTGCGCTTCAGCGTCGTCGGGGCCGTGGCCAAGGCGGTCGGCGACGGGAGCGACCTGGAGGAGGCCGAGCTGACGGCGGTCGTCGGCCGGCTGGGGACGATCCTCCAGCGCGACGCCGACCCGGGCGTCCGCAGCCGGGCGGCGACGGTCCTGGGCCAGTGCGCCCCGCCGGCGTCGCTGCCGACGCTGTGGAAGTGCGCCCAGCCGGCCGAGGACGCGCGCGTCCAGGAGAAGGCGTGGGCCGCCCTGGTCGAGGTGCTCGTCCGGGCGGAGAGCGTCGCGCTGTTGCGCGAGTGGGACGGCAAGCTCGCCGAGGCGAAGCAGGGGCCGCGCCGGTTGCAGATGCTCGGCGAGGTGGTCGCCCGGTGGGCGCGCCGGGCGGATCAGCAGAAGCTGGCGGAAGAGGCCCAGGAGACGCTCATCCAGGCGCAGCTCGACCAGGGCAAGTGGCAGACGGCGCTGCCGCAGATCCGCGAGCACCTAGCCCGTCCCGGCGGCGAGGCGGACCTGACGAAACGGCTGCGCTGGCTGCTGGCCGCCGGCGAACTGGCGCTGCAGGACGGCCAGCGCGACGAGGCGCACCGCATCGCCCTGGAGGCGCAGCCGCACCTGCCGCGGACCGGTCCGGTCGCCGAGGGGTTCGACCGGCTGCTGAAGAAGGCGACGCCGAAGGAGCCGTGACACCGGCGGAGAGGTGTGCTGAAATCCTACCGATCGGTGTTGCCGTGAGGGATCTCCTCCGAGATGCTACCGTGAACTACTTGCGCTTGAGCCGGAACGCCTGCAGCGCCTCCTGGCCGCCGGCGTCGCTGACGCGGACGATCACGTCCACCTCGGCCGCGGCGAAGTCGATCGGCACCGGCCAGGTCAGCCGGCCGTCCGCGGCGATGGTCATGCCGTCCGGCCCGGCCTCGACGCGGTACGTCAGGCCGTCCTTGCTCGAACGCGCCCGCAGCGGGTAGTCGAGCGACTTCCCCGGCATGAACTCCGTCGGCGGCGGCGACAGCACGAGCAGGTAGTCCTGGCCGCACCCCCGCAGGGCGTCCTCCGGGTCGTAGCGCCGCACGATGAAGGCGTCGCCCGTGTCTGTCAACGTGACGAGCAACTTCGCCTCGGGGAGCAGGAACAACCGCATTTCCGGCGGCAGCCGGGCGTGCCGCCAGGCCGGGTCGAACACCTCGTCCAGTTCCGGAAGCGGCGGCAACGCGGCGATCAGGGCGAGCGACCGGCCGGCGTGCAGCGTGCGCGGCCGCGGCCCCTTCGCCGGACGACGGCCGCCCTCCTCGACGCCGACCAGCTGGACGAACCACGGCCCGCTCGCGGCCGGCAGCAGCGCGCCCTGGTCGAACACCTTGCGGTCGGCGACGACGACGAGTTCGGGCGTGTAGATGCGATGGCCGCCGTAGATGGTCCCGCCGTCCGGGGAGGGCAACAGCGGGAAGTCCGTCTCGTGCGCCTGGCGGATCAGCAGTTCGTTCTCGCCCAGCGACGCGCTGTAGACGCTGGCACCACCCGACGACCACATGCCAAACGTGCGGCCGTCGGCCGAGGCGTGGACTCGCGCCGGGCTATTGTGGCCGCCGGGCGGGAGGCGCTTCCAGTCGAACTTGACCTCCAACTTGGCCAGCGTGACCGGGTCGTAGAAGTACGGGGCCAGCGAATCGAACCCGGCCGCCATGCCGATCAGGAGCGGTCCGTCGCAGTCGTGGCCGATGGCGAGGGCGTCGACCCGCTGGGGCGGCAACGGCACCTCCGGCAGGGCCTCGAACGTCGCCAGGTTCCAGCGCTGTAGGACTCGCCCTTCGGGCCGGGCGGCGAAGAGCACCCCCCTGCTGGCGGCGACCCAGACGCGCCCTTCGCCGACCGGCAGGTAGCGGACGATCTTCTCGGCGGCGGCGTCGAAGACGACGAGTTGCTTCGTTTGGGGCACGTGGGCGATGAGGTAGCGGCCGCCGCCGCCGACCGTGACGGACTCGGCCGGCCCCGGAAGCCGGAGGTCCGGGTCCACCTCGTGCGCCTCGGCGGCGGCCCCCTCGGGTGGGACGCGCGACCGGAACGCGACGAACAGCACCACGGCGACGCCCAGCCCCAGGACGAGGAGCAACCCCAGGACGAGGAGGAGGCCGCGCCCAACCGGCAAGCCGACATCCTGGGGTGGGGCCAGTTGGATGGCGGCCCGTCGGCGCGGCCGGTCGGCCGTCAGGTCCGCGCGGGCCGGGGTGGCGAGCGGGAACACGGCCCCGCACGCGCGACAGCGGGCGGACTCGCCAGACAAGTCGTCCGGCGTCTGGTAGGGCTGAGCGCACGCGGGACACCGCACGACAGGCATAGGGACTCCGGAGCGAATGGAAAAGTGCTCAGTGCTCAGTCAGCAGGTCTCCCTGACCGAGCACTGAGCACCGAGCACTGAGCACTAATCACTGACGAAGCGGGTTTACTTCTTCTCGGTCACCGCGATCTCGACCGGGTTCGCCACGCCGCGGTTCGTCGGCGTGTAGTACTCGTACGCGACCGAGACCGGCGTCTTCGCCTTGACCGGGTACTTCGGCTTCAGCGTGTAGGTGAAGCTCTGCTCCTCGCCCGGCTTGACGTCGCCCAGGTACAGGATGATCTGCCGGCCGGTGACGCTGAACTTGTTCACCTTCTTCGCCGCGACCATCTCGGCGAACTCGCCCGCGTCGACGCTGAAGCCCGGCGGCACGCCCAGGTCGAGCATCACCATGCTCGTCGGCGTCTGGCCGTTGTACTTCACCTTCGCCGTCGCGGTCAGCTTGTCCTTCGTGGACAGCTCCTTGCGGTCGTAGTCGACCACGACGTCGAAGATCGGGGCCTGCTTCACCTCGGTCGGGTGCGCCTCGTGGAACCGGCCGACGACCTGGTACATCAGGCTCGTCTCGCCCTGCACCTCGATGGACACCTCGGTGTCACCGTTCGCCTTCAGGCTGCTCGTCAGGTCGAAGAACTGCAGCACGTCGCTGTTCTCGGCCGTGACCTTGCCCTCGACGGCCGGCTTGCCGTCCACCTTGACGACGAACGGCGTCACGCCCTCGTGCGGCTTGCCGCCGGCCGCCCCGATCAGCGCCTTCAGCGCCAGGATCGTCGCCTGGGTGCTGCCCCAGTGACCCTCCGACGACTTCTGCTTGATCAGGAACGTCGTCGCCTTGTTCACGTTCTCGGTAAACTCGCCGCTCTTGAGCATCGCCAGGACGGCGAGCGCCGTCGTCTCCGTCGTCAGGAAGTCGCCCCGGGCGTAGGAGAGCGACTGCCCGCCGGCCGGCGGCGGGAAGCAGATCGCCTTCCACTCCTCCTTGGCGACCTTCTTCTCGTCGAGCTTGCGGAGCAGCCTGGTGACTACTTTGTGCGTCGCGTCATCCTTGGCGTCCCAGCTCGCCAGGGCGTTCGCCGCCAGGGCGAGGACGTACGCGTTGTCTTCCTTCTCGGCGTTGTCGCGGATGAACGCGATCGACTTCGCCAGCTCCGGCGACTTCAGGCCGCTGTCGAGCAGCGCCCAGCAGACGTAGCTCGTCAGGAGGAGCTTCGGGTCGCCCATGCGCTCGATCGACTCGCCGTGCGTCGCGCCGATCTTCGACCAGGTGCCGTCCTCGTTCCGCTGCTTCATCAGCCAGTCCTGCGTGCGCTGGATGATGCCGCGGTCGATCGGGTAGACCTTGGCCATGTCGTTGAACTCTTGCAGGCCGTAGGCCGACAGCCAGACGAGCGGCTCGCCGGAGCCCCACCAGTCGAAGCCGCCGCCCGGCCGCTCGAAGGTGCAGAGGCGCTGGTAGCCGGCCGACAGGTACTGCTCCGCCTTCATCATCACCTCGGGCGAGCCCTGCTTCGTCTTGCGCAGGTAATCGACGACGAGGATGTTCGGGTAGGCGGACGAGCTGGTCTGCTCGAAGCAGCCGCCCGGCATGCGGAGCATGGCGTCGGTGCCTTCCAGCACCTGGCTCATGACGCCGGGGTAGACCTTGACGAACAGCTTGTTCGCGTCGGCGATGGCGTGCTCGGGGATCGTCACCGTGTGCTTGACGTTGCCCTTGAGCCGGTCGGTGAAGACCTGCTCGACCTTGCGGCCATACGGGGCCACGTCGATCTCGCGGGTGATCGCGTCGGACATCTCCGAGCCGACGGCGCGGACCGTGAGGCGGCCCTTGCCGATCTTGTGCGCCCGGATACGGAACGACACCGACGTGACCTCGCCCTCCTTGAGGTTGAGTTCACGCTTGAAGCCGGCGTTGTCGACCAGCTCGAACCACGCGCCGGGCTCGAGCTCCAGCTTCACGGTCTGCGGCTTCTTGAGGTAGTTGTAGACCGCGACCGGGAAGCTCACCTCGTCCTGGGCGGTCAGGTTGACCGGCAGGTCGAGATCGACGAAGAAGTCCTGGAAGACCTTCAACCCGGTGGTCGTGCCGCCGAGCAGGCCGCCCTTGCTGGAGGCCGACGCCGTCAGCCGCCAGGTCGTGATCGAGTCGGCGAAGTTGACGTCGAGCGTCGCCTTGCCGTTCTCGTCGGTGATCAGGGCCGGGTACCAGAGCATCGTCTCGGGGAAGTACTCGCGCATCTTGGTGATGGGAGCCCCGCCGGTGCCCTTGTCGCCGCCGTCGGGCTTCGCGGCGGCGGCATCGACCGGGCCGCCGGGGAAGCCGCCCGCCTGCGGTGCCGCTGGCGCGGGCATCGGCGCGCCCGGCGGGAACGCGCCGCCGCCGAAGCCGCCGCCCGGGAAACCGCCCGGGCCGCCGGGGCCGCCCGCGCGCTCCAGGTTCGCCCCGTCGCGCCGCGCGAAGCGGTCGTCCATCTCCATCCCGAGACCGCGGTTCCGGCCGCGCAAGCCCCAGGCGACGCCGTTCGGGTCGAGTTCGACATCGTCCGCGCCGCCGAACTTGCCGTCCGGGCCGGCCGAGACGAGGGAATACTGCGTCAGCAGGCCGCCCCAGGCGTGCGCCGGGACCTCCTTCGGCCGCTTGATGAGCTTGACCTTGTTGCCCCAGACGTCCTCCGGCACCGCCTGGTTGTGCGGCTTCAGGGCGTCGGCCAGGAGCGACTCCGGCAGGGTCCAGACCTTGTCCTTGAGCAGGGCCGCCTGGTTCTGCTGGCCGTACTGCACCACGATCCACGCGACGTTCTGCATCCGGAACTGCGTGACGACCTTCGCCAGGCTGTCGTCGGTGAAGGCCGCGTCGATCTTGGCCAGCTTCTCGATCGTCAGCTTGCCGCCGAGTGGGTCCTTGAGGATCTCCGGGTTACCCCGGCCCCAGAACTGCTCGACCGCCTTGTCCAGCGCGTCCGCCGCGACGGCGACCTTGCCGGCCCGGTCGATGCTGATCGCCTTCGGCGTCGTCAGGACGTAGTTCATCAGCGCCTGGCTGACCTGCTGCACCTTCTGGTCCATCGCCCGGCGGCGCTCCAGGGCCGGGTCGGCCTCGACGCGCTTCGGCATGCCGGGCCGGATCGCCGTGAAGAGCACCTCGGCCGCGAGCTGCTTCTCGGCCGGCAACTCGTTCGGGCGGACGAGCGCCTCGACGCCCTCGGCCGGCTTGTACAGCTGCTGCACCTTCGGCTCCATCAGCTCCTTCTGGAGCGTGAAGTAGACCTTCTCCAGCCCCGGCTGCATCTCCTGCAAGGCGTAGACCGCCTCATCGACGATGACGAGGCCGAGCGCCGCCGCCGTCGGCTTGCCGCTCGCATCGACAACCTGGAACGTGAGCTTACCCGCGCCGCCCGGCTTGTAGGTGTCCTTGTCCGCCTTGACGTCGATCTTCAGCGACGACGCCGGGTTGACGTAGACGACGCGCGAGTCGCGCAGGATCTCGCCCGAGGCGAGCTGCTGGTAGGCGTGCACCTCCAGCGAGCCGAACACCGCCTCCGGCAGGTCGAGCTTGTGGTTCGCCTTGCCGTTCTCGACCTCGAGCCACTTCGTCAGCAGCGTCTGGCCGTCGCGGACGATGTCGAGGTAGACCGTCGGCATGCCGGCCGAGGTCTGGACGTTGATGTCGATCGCCTCGCCGCCCTTGAAGATGGCCTTGTTCAGCCGCAGCAGGACGTTCGCCCCGAGCGGCTCGGTGTTGAGCGCCTGCAGCGCCGTCGCGGCGTTGCCCTTCTGGTCCTTCGCCTCGGCGAACAGGTCGACGAGGTTCTGCGGCCCCCAGACGTCGAGGGTCCGGCCGCCGACCATCTCGACCTTGTGCTGGCCGTGGCCGCCGACGCGGAGGTCGGCCTTGTCCGGCGTGAAGCGGAACTCGGCCAGGCCGGCCTCGTTCGTCTTCAGCGACGCGAGCGGCTCGCCCTGGCCCTTCTGCTGGCCCTTCCACAGATCGACCCGGCAGACGGCCGGCGAGCCGTCCGGGTAGATCGCCGCCGCGAAGACGCGGTTCTCGACGCCCGGCGTGAGCCGGCCGCCCTCGGGGATCAGGCTCAGCCGGATCGGCTGGTTCGCGACCGGGTACGTCTTGTTGATCGTCTCGGCGTGCTTCGCCGTGTCGGTGACCTGCACCTCCAGCTTGACGAGGGCGTTGCCCTTGTCGAGCGGCTGGCCGACGAAGTAGTCGGGCAGCTGGATCTCGAACTCGACCTTGCCGGTCTCGTCGGTCTTGCCCTTGAACGTCTGGAAGTCCTTGAACGCGACGTCGAACGTGCTCGCCTTGACCGTAACCTCGCCGCCGGCGACCGGCTTGCCGAAGAAGTAGTCCACCTGGAGGGTGCCCTTCAGGGTCTCCTTCGGCAGGTAGTACGTCTTGTCGGACGTGACGGTCGTCTTGAACTTCGGCAGGACGTACGGCTTGACGGCGACGGTCTTCGTCGCGGTCGTGTCGCCGAGGACGGCGCGGAGCTGGTAGTCGCCCTGGTTGACCTCGCTCGCCAGTTCGAAGCTGAACGCGGCGATGCCGTGCTCGCTGACCTTGAGCGTCTTCTTGCCGACCTTGTTGCCGCGGGCGTCCTCGACCTCGAAGGTGAGGTCCTGGCCGGCGAGCGGGGCGAGGCTCATGCTGTTGAGGCAGAGCGCCCGCAGGTGGATCGTCTGGCCGGGCTGGTAGAGCGGCTTGTCGGAGACGAGCAGGACGCGCGAGCCGTTCTTCAGCGTCACGTCCTTGGTGATCGTCTCCTTGCCGAACGGCGACGTGGTGACGATCTCGAGCTTGTACTGGCCGGTCGGCCAGGTCGGGATGGCGAGGTCGAGGACGGCGACGCCGTCGTTGGCGGTCGTGGCCTTCTGGAGGAGCTGGCGCTGCTCGCCGCCGACGAGGCTGACCTCGACGGTCGAGCCGGGCAGGGCGACGCTCTCGGCGACGGAGCGGGCCCCGCTCACGGCGCAGCGCAGGCTGCTCTTCGAGCCGGCGTGCAGGTCGCTGCTGGCGGAGAAGCTCGTCTCGTGCGGCTTGACGAGCAGGACGCCGGCGAGGGTGCCCTTCGTCGTCTTGCCGGCGAAGGTCGCCCGGACCTCGACCAGCTCCGGCTTCTCCTTCGGCTGGACCATCGCGAACGAGTGGCCGGTCGCGACGTCGGTCTGGGTCACCTCGCGGGTGGCGCTGTCGAGGAGGCGGTCGCCGGGGCCGACGAACTCGACCTTGAGGGTGCCCTTGACCGGCGCGCCGGTGGCGGCCGGCAGGTGGACGAAGAAGCGGAGCGTCTCCTTCTCCTGGAACGCGGCCAGGGTCTGCGGCTCGTTCGGAGCGCCCTGGGCCGGCTGGGACGCCGGGCCGAAGAAGATCAGGCCGGCGACGAGGGCCCCGAGGCCGACGGCGACGCCGATCGGCACCCAGGGGAACGCCCCGCGCAGCGGTGTGGCGGCCATGAAGAAACCTCCAGCTGGGAATACGAGGACGGCACCGCGGAGGCGGTGCGAGCTATCCTATACGACGAGACAGGCGGGGGAGAAGTTGCTTGCCGAGCCGGAAGCGTCAGCGACGGGTGGCGAAGACCGTCGCTGACGCTTCCGGCTCGGACGGAATCACGCCGAGACGCCCAGCGCCGCCCGCAGCCGGGCGATCTGCTCGGCCATCGGCCGCGGCGGCCCCGGCGTCTTCTGGCCGAGCCGGCCCTCGACCGCCAGGCGGACGAACACCGGCCCCGGAGCGCGCAGCGCCTCGGCCGCCCCGGCGTCCCAGTCGGCGGCAGTCGCGAAGTCGTACACCCGACGGAAGCCGGCCCCGCGGGCCAGGGCCGGGAAATCGACCACGCCGGCCCCGGCGGTCGCCTGGCCGCCGGTCACCTCGTACAGGCCGTTGTCCATGACGAGCAGGAACACGTCGGCCGGGTGCGCCGCCAGGGTGACGAGCGCGCCGAGGTTCATCAGCGTGCAGCCGTCGCCGTTGACGACGACGACGCCCCGCCCGGGTTGGGCCAGGGCCAGGCCGAGGCCGATCGCCGGCCCCTGGCCCATCGACGACGGCAGGTAGGCGAAGTCGAGCGGCGTATCCGACAGGGCCGGCCAGACGCCGACGCTCGTCATCGTCGTGACGACGACGTGCGTGCCACGATGACGGGCGAGGATTTCCAATGCTTCGCGGTGCGTCATCATGGCGTCACTCCGGCCAGAGCAGGACGCGGGCCTGGCGGTCGTCGCGCACGCCGCGCAGCCAGCGGCCGAACTGCCCGGCCGGATCCTCCGGCGTGGCCCACTCGGTCGGCAGGCCCCACGCGGCGAGGACCGGCTCGGTGAACTTCGGACAGTTGTCGCCGGACCGGCCGTCCTTCCACGCCCGGTAGCTGCGGACGCCGACGAGCACCGGCAGCGGCACCGCCATGTCGAAGAGGACGTTCCGCAGGGCGTCGCCGGCCTCGAACAGGCCGGTGCATTGCAGGGCGACGAGGGGGAACCGTCCGCCGATCCACAGCCCGGCGGCGACGGCGAACGCCTCGCCCTCGCGGCAGACGCGGACCAGGCGCAGGCCGGGCGTCGCGGCGAGGGCGGCGTCCCACCGGCCGAGTTCGCTGTCGGGCACCCAGACGACGTCCGTGACGCCGGCGTCGCGGACGGCCTGGGCGACGGCCGGACCGTCGAGCATGACTTCACCCTTAACGATGGGCCTTGTGGCACGTGTTGCACAGGGCGGGGGACAGCTTGCCGGCGGCGGCCAGCGCGGCGGCCTTGTCCTTCTTCAGGACGGCGGCCTGCAGGGCCTTCGTCTGGGTGAGGTGCTGGGCGGTCAGCGCCTTCCACGAGGCGTCGTCGCCCTTGCCGGGCTTCTGGCCGGCGAGGGCCTCGGCCAGGACGGTCAGACGCTTGGCGGAGTCGGCCGACTCGGCCCAGTCGGGGGCCCCCTTCAGGCCGCGCTGCAGGTCGAAGAACAGGCCGGTCGGCTTGTGCGCCTCGGCCATGATCTCCGCGATCGTGAGCGTCTTCGGATCCTGGGCGGGCGACGGCACGGCGAAGAGGGCGACGCCGACGACGAGGGCCAGGGCGGACAGGAGGCGCGGCATGGGTGCGGGTTCCTCGTGGGATGCGAACCGACACGAGCCGGCCGGCGGGGCCGGACGGCTCGTGTGAGAGACGGTCTTCCCGCGGTTACTTGCCGCGGTGGACGCTGTGGCAGGCCATGCAGTTGGCGGCCTTCTTGAGCTTGTCGCCGGCCCCTTCCTTCTTGTCGGCGCACTCCTTGGCGGCGGCGACCAGGGCGGAGGTCTTCTCCTTCCAGCTGGCGGCCTCGCCCTTGGGCGGCGTGTTCTGGCCGAGGGCGGTGAACATCTCGATCAGCGTCGTCATCTCCTCCTTGCTCGCCTTGCCCTCGGCGACCTTGGTGCACAGGCCGCCCTTCATGGCCTCCTTCATCACGTCGGCGATCTTGAACTTCGGGTCGGCCTTCTTCTCCTGGGCCGTCGAGAAGACGCCCGACAGGCCGACCACACCGAGAACCAGAGTCGCCACCAGAACCAGCTTCAGCGAACGCATTCCCACACTCCCCTTGTGTCGAGGCTGCCCCCCGCCGGGTTTCCACACACGAACCCGACCCGACGGTGCGAGGAAAGCCACCTTCCTCGACGCCGACCGCCCGGCCCCTATTCACCACGCCGTCGTGGCGACGAATCGCGGGAAGCGACCTCCTTGTATCCGCCGGAAACGCCGCTGTCAACAGCCCAATCGGCGGATCTTGCCGGCGGCGCTTGCCCGGCCCGGCCGGGGCTGCGACAATGCCCCTGCCCGTTCCCGGCGAGACGCGCATGAACCTGCCGCAGCTGCTAAGGCGCTTCCACCACCTGACGCTCACCGCGGCGTGCGTCTGCCTCATCGTCGCCCTCCAGCCGATCCTGCCGCGGCTGGGGCCGTTCCTCTGGCCGCTCGCCCTGCTCGTCCTGCTCGCCGGCCGGGCCGAGGGCCGCTGGGAGGTGCCGGCCTGGCTGGCGAACGCGCTCGCACTGCTGGCGACCGGCCTGTGCCTGGCCTGGGTCCACCAAAACTGGGACCAGCTGAGCACCCGGCCGATGCCGCTCGTCCTGGTGCCGTACCTCGGGCCGTTGTTGTTGTTGCTGCTCGTCCTGCGCGTCTACCGGCCGCAGTCGCCCCAGGACCTGTGGATGCTCCAGGGGATGGGCCTGCTCCAGGTCGCCCTGGCCTGCGCCCTGACGACCGAGCCGCTGTTCGGCCTGCTGCTGTTGCTCTACCTCGGCCTGGCCCTGCCGCTGCTCGCCCTGGCCCAGCTCGACCAGGCGCGCCGCCGGGCCGGCCTCGGCGACGCGGCCGTCGCCGCCCCGCGCCTGGGCGGCCGGATCGCCGCCTGGACGGCCGTCGTCTTCCTCGGCGGGGTGGCCCTGTTCCTGGTCACGCCGCGGCTGAGCTGGCAGAGCTGGGACCCGTTCCAGCAGCTCGGCGTCCGGCCGCCGGGCGTCCCCGGCCGGGGGACGTTCAACCCGGTGCTCGACCTGAACCGGACCGGGACGGTCCGGCTCGGCACCGAGGAGGCGTTCCGCGTCGAGGTCATCGCGCCGGCCGGCACGGCGGCCGCAGCCGGGCTCCTCCCCGCCGACGTGCGCTGGCGCACCGGCGTCCTGAACGCCTACCAGGACGGCGTCTGGAACTGGGAGCCGATCACGCTGCCGAGCCGGTCGCCGGCGGTGCCGGAACTGCCGGACCTCGGCCCCGGCACCGTGACGCTCGGCTTCGTCGTCGCCGGCCGGGCCGCCGGCGGCCTGCCCCTGGCCGAGCCGATCCTGTTCGGGCCGGCGGCCCGGCGGCGCACCGTCCTGTTCGCCAGCGGCGGCATGCCGTTCGTCGAGTCAGAGGGGACGCTCCTGCTGCCGCAGCTCCTCGACGGCAACCGGGCCTACCGCCAGGTGACCCGGCCGGCGGAGACGCGCTGGCCGCTGGCGCTGCCGGCCGGGTTCGACGGCCCGCTGGAACACCAGGCCCTGCTCCAGCGCCTGGCCGAGTCGCCGCTGCCGCCGCTGGCCGGCTGGTCGGACGACCTGCTCGCCCGCCTGGCCGACGAACGCCGCTTCGGCCTCCGCCCCGAGCACCTCCGCCGCGCCGGCCCCGGCCCAGTGCCGCCGCACGCCGAGCCGATCGCCCGCGCCCTGGCCGACTACCTCGCCATGTCGGGCGACTATACCTACACGCTCGACCTGCGCCGGGAAGCCCCCGACCTCGACCCGACGCTCGACTTCCTGTGGAACGTCCGCCAGGGGCACTGCGAGCGCTTCGCCAGCGCCCTGGCCCACCTCCTGCGGGCGCAGGGCATCCCGTGTCGGGTCGTGCGCGGCTTCCGCGGTGCCCGGCCGCTCGACGACGGGAGTTACGCCGTCTCGCAGCAGGACGCCCACGCCTGGGTCGAGGCCCTCGTGCCGCGCGAAGCGACGGGACTTGGCGACCGGGAAGGGGAGTTCGCCCTGGACTGGATCACCCTGGACGGGACGCCGGGCGTCGATCCGCCGCCGGCCGCGGGCCTGTCGGCCTGGGGCCTGTGGGAAGAGGTCAGCGCCTGGCAGGAGAAGGTCTGGCGCGAGCTGATCGTCGGCTACAACGCCGGCCAGCAGTCCGCGGTCTGGCAGTCCGGCCTCCTCGGCTGGGCGCTCGGCCTGCCGGTCGGCTTCGCGCTCGGCCTGCTCGGCACGCTCGGCCTCGCCGCCCTGGCGCGCCGCCTCGGCGGGTTCGCCAGGCGGCCGACCCTGACCGGGCCGCCCTGGCTCGTCCGCCTGTGGGCCGTCCTCCGCCGCCGCGGCCTGCTCCGGCCCGACCCGACCCGGACGCCGCGCGAGCTGGCGACCGCCGCCCGCGCCGCCCTGGCCGACCACCCCGCCGCCGCCGACCTCGCCGACGTGCCGGAGCGGCTCGTCGCCCTGTACTACCGCGACCGCTTCGGCGGCGTCGCCGCCAGCGACGACGAGTTGCGCGAGGCCGACGCGGTCGTCGCCGCCCTCGCGGCGCGGCTGGGGTAGGGCGCGGCGGCGCGATTTGTAACCTTGTCGGGCCCGTCCCCTTCCCCGGGCGCGCCGCGTCGGGTAAGCTCGAAGGAGCAACCCCTCCCGGAGGTGCCCCGTCATGCGCCCCGCTCTCGTCGTCGGCCTCGTCGCCGCGGTCGCCTCGGCCCTGGTCGCCCAGCCGGACGCGACGCCGACCCGGACGTTCCGCGGCCACACGGCCGGCGTCTTCAACGCCAGCTACAGCCCCGACGGCAAACAGGTCGCCTCGGCCGGCAAGGACCGCGTCGTGCGCGTCTGGGACGCGGCGACCGGCGAGGAGGTGCGCAAGCTGGAGGGCCACACCGGCGAGGTGTACCGCGTCGTCTACAGCCCGGACGGCAAGCTGCTCGCCTCGGCCGGCGACCAGACGGTGCGCCTGTGGGACGCCGCGACGGGCAAGGCGGTCCGGTCCCTGGCGGCGACGGCGACGCCGTACAACCTCGCCTTCCACCCGGACGGCCAGCGGTTGGCCGCGTCGGGGAGTGACGGCCACGTCCGCATCTGGACCGTCGCCGACGGTCAGCTCGTCAAGGCGGTGCGCGCCCACACCGAGCGCGGCCTCGGCGTGGATTTCAGCCCGGACGGCCGGCTGATGGCCACGGCGGCGAACGCCGGCGGGACGGCCGGCCAGGGCGACGTCTACCTGTTCGACACGACGACGTGGCAGCAGGTCGGCCAGCTCGCCGGGGCGAAGGGCGTCGTCCTGGTCGCGTTCAGCCCGTCGGGGACGACCCTGGCGACCGGCGGCACGGACAAGGGCGTCCGCCTGTGGGAGACCTGCACCGGCCGGGAGGTGCTCCGGTTCGATGGCCACAGCGACAGCGCGTACTTCGTCGCGTTCAGCCCGGACGGCCGACGGCTGGCGTCGTGCGGCGGCAACTGGAGCGCCGACACGGCGGCCGAGGTCATCGTCTGGGACGCGGCGACGGCGGCCCGGCTGGCGACGTTCGGCGGCCACCCGGCCCCGATCTGGTCGCTGGCGTACCGCCCCGACGGCCACGAACTCGCCAGCGCCTGCGGCAAGTGGGCCGCCAACACGGCCGGCGAGGTGCGGCTGTGGGACCTGCGACCGGTGCGCGACGAGGCCGTCCCGGCGGCGACGGCCGACGACCTGCGGCGCTGGTGGGACGACCTGCACGGCGACGACGCCGGCAAGGCATACCGGGCCGGCTGGGGCCTCGCCCGCGGCGGCGAGCCGACCCTCGCCCTGATGCGGGAGCGCGTCAAGCCGCTGCGGGCCAGCGCGCCGGAGATGATCGCCCGCTGGGTGGCCGACCTCGGCAACGACGACTTCGACACGCGCGAGGCGGCCCAGGTCGAGCTGGAGAAGGTCGGCAGCGCCGCCCGGTCGGCCGTCACGGCGGCGCTGACCGCCCCGGACGCCGAGACGCGCCGCCGGGCGGCCGTCATCCTGGAGCGGATCACCGAGGTCGCCCTGTCGGTCGAGCAGGTCCACGCCCTGCGCGAACTCGACGTGCTGGCCCGTGTGGGGCCGACGGCGAAGGGGCTCGTCGAGCGCTACGCCGTCAGCCCGGACGGCACCCCGGTCGGCGGCGCGGCGCGGCGCGTGCTGCGGCAGCTGGGGCCGTGAACGCCACGCCCCCAGGGTGCGCGAAGCGCGACCCTGGGCTAAGTTAGGTAACGCCTTCGGCGTAACGAAGAACCCGGCGTCTTGTCTGCTACGCCGTAGGCGTTACCTCGAATAGCCCAGGGTCGCGCTTCGCGCACCCTGGGGCTCCTATCGCCGCGGGCTCCGTCAGAGCGGGATCCGCTCCAGCACGACGTAGGGCGTCCGGTCCATGCCCATCGCCCGGTAGGTCGCCTCGGCCCGGCTGTTGTCGCGCTCCATGTACAGGCGCAGGCCGGCCACGTCGCCGGCCGCCTTCGCCGCCTCCTCGACGAACCGGTACAGCGCCCGGAAGACGCCTGCCCGCCGCGCCTCCGGCGCGACGTAGACGCTCTGGAACCACCAGATCCAGCCGTTGCGCCAGTCGCTCCACTCCAGGGTCAGCATCAGCTGGCCGACGACCCGCCCGTCGATCTCGGCGACGAAGTAGCGCGCCTTGTTGGCGTCGGCCAGTCCGGCCGTCACGCCGGCGTGCAGGAGCGCCCGGTCGAGGGCGAGGTGTTCGCTCTCCCACGCCAGGGCGGCGTTGAACTCGACGATCGTGTCCACGTCGCCCGGGCCGGCGGGGCGGATGGCGATGCGCTCGGTCACGGTTGCCTCCGGGGGGGCGGGATCGTACGCTCTCGGTATCCACTGTGGGAGTACGACATGGACCTGACGGCGTACATCCGGGACGTGCCCGATTTCCCCAAGCCGGGCATCCTCTTCAAGGACATCACCCCGCTCCTGGCCGACCCGGCGGCGTTCCAGTACGCCGTCGAGCAGCTCGCCGACCACTACCGCCCGAAGGCCCCCGACGCGATCGCCGCCGTCGAGGCGCGCGGCTTCCTCTTCGCCGCCCCGCTCGCCGTCCTGCTCCACAAGCCGCTCATCCCGCTCCGCAAGCCGGGCAAGCTCCCGTACCGTACCCACGGCCTGAAGTACGAACTCGAGTACGGCGTCGCCGAGTTGCACATGCACATCGACGCCGTCAAGCCGAACGCGCGCGTCCTGCTCGTCGATGACCTGCTCGCCACCGGCGGCACCATGGCGGCCGGCTGCCAGCTCGTCGAGAAGGCGGGCGGCCAGATCCTCGGCACGACGTTCCTGGTCGAACTCGGCTTCCTCAACGGCCGCGAGAAGCTCGCCGGCTATGAGGTGTTCAGCCTGATGCGCTTTTAAGGGAAGCCATGTTCACGCTCGACTTCGACAAGGCCGGCGGCCTGGTGCCGGTCGTCGCCCAGGACGCCGCCACCGGCCAGGTGCTCATGCTCGCCTGGATGAACCGCGAGGCGTTCGACGAGACACTCCGCACCGGCCGGGCCGTCTATTACAGCCGGAGCCGGGGCAAGCTCTGGCGCAAGGGCGAAGAGTCCGGCCACGTTCAGCACGTCCGCGAGGTCCTCGTCGACTGCGACGCCGACACCGTCCTGCTCAAGGTCGAGCAGGTCGGCGGTGCGGCGTGCCACGAGGGCTACGCCAGCTGCTTCTTCCGCCGCGTCGAGGACGGCGAGTTGCGCACCGTCGCCGAGCGCCTGTTCGACCCGGCGAGCGTGTACAAGAAGTGACAAGAATCCAACAAGCCCGGGCGTTGCCACGCCCGGGCTTGGGGGTTACTCCTTCCACCCCAGCGCGACGAGCTTGCGGTTGTCGCGCAGGAAGATCCGCCCGTCCGCCACGGCGAGGTGGGCGCGCACCGGGCCGTCGAGCACCTTCTTGCTCCCCAGCACGACGAGCTTCTCCGGCGTCGGCTCGACGACTTCGAGCCGGCCGTCCTGGGCCAGGACGAGCAGCACCCCGCCGACGCGGACGACCGAGCCGCAGCCGTAACGGTCGGCCGACCAGCGCACCTTGCCCGTCGCCCACTCGACGCAGCGCAGCCGGGCCCCCTGCTCCTCCCGGCCGTCGAAGCCGTAGAGGTGGTCGCCGACGAGGACCGGCGTGCTGAAGTGGCTCGACAGCGACTCGTCGCCGCTCCAGACCTCCTTCAGGGCGTCCTTCTCGACGCGCAGGACGACCGCCCCGGTGTCGTAGCTCGCCGACAGGAACAGTTCGTTCCCGCGCACGACCGGCGTCGCGGCGTTGACCGACGCGGCGATCCGCGCCCGCCAGCGCTTCTCGAAGACGACCTTGCCGGTCGCCGGCTCCAGGCCGACGAGGCCCTCGCGCGTGAAGAACACGAGCCGCCGCTTGCCGTCGAGCGTCGCGGCGACGGCCGAGGCGTAGCTCGCGTCGTGGTCGGTCGCCCGCCAGACCTCCTTGCCGGTGTCCTTCTCCCAGACGACGATGCCGGCCTTCGGGTCGCCGACATTGAGCGCGACGAGGTCGCCCTCGACCAGCGGCGAACTGCCGACGCCGAAGTACGACGGCCGGAGGCGGTAGTCCTTCGCCAGGTCGCGCTGCCAGACCTGCTTGCCGGTCGCGAAGTCGAGGCAGGTCAGCATCCCGGCCGGGCCGAGCGTGTAGACCTTCCCGCCGACGACCGTCGGCGTCGAGCGCGGGCCGTCGCCTTTGCCGTACGGATCCTCGTACGCGGTCGGGTAGTCGTATTTCCAGACGGCCTTGCCGGTGGCGGCGTCGAGGCACTCGACCGCCTCGCGGTCGCCGACGCGGTGGAACAGCACGAGCTTGCCGCTGGCGACGACCGGGCCGCTGAAGCCGGGGCCGACGTCGCGCTGCCACAGGACGGCCGGCGGGTTCTTCGCCCAGTCGGTCGGCAGCGCCTTGTCGGCCGAGACGGCGTCGCGGTTCGGGCCGAGGAACTGCGGCCAGTCGGCCGCGACGGCCAGGGCGGCCAGGAGCGGGAGGAGGCGCGTCATGGCTGGCTCCGGGCGCGGACGCAGCGGAAGCCGATCTGGTCGCTGCGCGTCTTGGCGAGCTTGCCGAGCCGGGCCGTCGAGGTGACCAGCTCCGGCGGATCGGCGAACGACCCGCCGCGGACGACGACCTGCGTCGTGTCCTTCAGCCGGACCGCCGAGCCGTCCTTCGGGTTGGCCTTGTGGTCCGGCGACCAGCTGTCGTCGACCCACTCCCAGACGTAGCCGTGGAAGTCGTACAGGCCCCACGGGTTCGGCTTCTTCATGCCGACGGGCGGGTCGTTGCCCGGCGAGTTGGCCTTGTACCAGGAGTGCGCGCCGAGGTCGTCGAGCTTGTCGCCGAAGGACCACCTCGTCGCCGTGCCGGCCTTGCAGCAGTACTCCCACTCCGCCTCGGTCGGCAGGCGGATCTCGTCGGCCTTGTCGAGGAGCTTCGCCTGGCGCAACTCGGCGGTCAGCTTCTTGCAGAACTCGCGCGCCTCGTTCGCGTCGCACATCTCGACCGAGTTGCGCGGCCCCTGCCACTTGGCGGGGTTGTTGCCCATGATGGCCTGGTACAGCTCCTGGGTGACCTCGTACCTGGCGACGGCGAACGGCTGCTTCAGGGCGACCTCGACGGTCGGCGTCTCGGTCGGCGGGGCGTCCTTGGCCGGGTTGCCGAGCGTGAACTTGGCCGGGAACTTCCCCTCGCCGGGGGTGATCGGGACCAGCTCCTCGACGAAGAGTTTCAGGATGGCCTCCTTCGTCTTGGCGGCCGGCTGGCCGGCGGCGAGGCCGAGGGCGGCCGTGACGAGGAGGGTCAGCGCGACGATCCGCTTGGTCATGGTGCCTCCATCCGCGAGGGGGGACCTGCCGGCACGATACCGCGCCGCGGCGGCGTTGAACAGTCCTCGAACCGCTCGCGACCGCTGGCCGGGAGGCCCCTCCGGCAGTAAGCTCAGCCCGGGGAACCGATTAGCGCGCGGCACTTCCGCGTCCCGACCTTCCGGCAGGAGCGTACCTCCCGTGCCTTTCCTGATGCTGCTCGTCTTCGCGCTGACGCTGTTCGCCAGCGCGAGCCTGCTGTTCCTGGTCCAGCCGATGGTCGGCAAGCTGCTGCTGCCCTACCTCGGCGGCACCCCCGCCGTCTGGGCGACGTGCATGGTCTTCTTCCAGGCGCTGCTCCTGGCCGGCTACGCCTACGCCCACGGCCTCAGCCGGGTCAAGGACGTCCGCAAGCAGCTCCTGATCCACTTCGCCGTCTTGCTCCTGCCGCTGGCGACGCTCTACTTCCTCCGGTTCGACGTCGGCACCGTCGCCGACAAGGTCTGGTCGCCGCCCAGCGACGCCAACCCGGTCCCCTGGCTGCTGACGACCCTGTTCCTGATCGCCGGCCTACCGTTCTTCGCCGTCTCGGCGACGGCCCCGCTGTTGCAGAAGTGGTTCTCCCGGACGACGCACAAGGACGCGAACGACCCGTACTTCCTCTACGGGGCGAGCAACGTCGGCAGCATGGGGGCCCTGCTCATCTACCCGGCCCTGGTCGAGCCGCGCCTGTTCTTGCAGTCGCAGACGCTGTGGTGGTCCTACGGCTACATGGCCCTCGCGCTGCTGATCCTGATCTGCGGCTGGTTCGCGATCGCCCAGCGCGCGCGCCAGCCCGGCGACGACGGCGACGGCCTCTACGACCGGGCCGCCGCCCGGACCGAGCCAGCCCCGGAGTCGGACGACGACGGCCGGGTGCCGAACTGGTTCGACCGCCTCCGCTGGGTGCTGCTGGCGTTCGTGCCGTCGAGCGTCATGATCGGCTGCACGACCCACCTGACGACCGACATCGCCGCGGTGCCGCTCCTGTGGATCCTGCCGCTCGCGGTCTACCTCGCCAGCTTCGTCCTCGTCTTCAGCCGGCTGCCGATGTGGCTCAGCCTCGGGACGGTCATGCTCCTGATCGTCGCCCTGACCGGCTGGCTCATCGGCGTGGACATCCAGGTCAACGAGGCCGAGATCGCCAACGCCGAGCGGCCGTACCACCTGTTCAAGGGCGACTGGGCCTACGGCTACTACTGGGTCCAGGAGCTGTTCAACGCCCGGCTGAGCTACTTCAACCTGCGCCACCTGCTCATGATCGCCGCGGTCGCGGTCCTGGTCGGCTGCTGCTTCCGGACGCCGGCGACGATCCACACGACGATGGTCGTCCTCGCCCCGATCGCCGGCCTGGCGATCGCGTTCGAGGCCGAGCTGTGGGGCTACTTCCAGCTGAAGGAGTTCGAGCGCATCCTGCTCCACGTCGGCGTCGTCTTCGTCGTGTCGATGGTCTGCCACGGCGAACTGGCCCGCACCCGGCCGAAGACGGCGTACCTGACCGAGTTCTACCTGCTCATGTCCCTGGGCGGCGTGCTCGGCGGCATGTTCAACGCCCTGCTCGCGCCGCAGGTGTTCGACCGGATCGTCGAGTACCCGCTCCTCGTCGCGGCGATGCTGCTCCTGATGCCGTGGCCGGGCGGGACGAAGGAGCGCGGCTGGGCGGCGATGGACGCCTGGCTCGTCGTCGGGTTCGGGTTCGTCATCGGCGTGTTCCTGTCGGCGTTCTTCCTGGCGAAGACCTTCGTCCAGGCCGAGAAGGCCCGCCACTGGGTGGTCGAGAACCTGACGCCGCGCTGGCAGCCGGTCGGCCTGTTCCTCGCCGACCAGCTCGCCCGCGACGAGAGCGGCGACGTGACGCGCACCGGCTGGGAGTACCGGAAGGAGGTCCTCAAGCGCGAGCGCAACTTCTTCGGCACGTTCACCGTCATCCGCGAGACGTGGACCTCGCCGGAAGGGAAGTCGCACGTCTACCACAAGATGTTCCACGGCACGACGACGCACGGCGTGCAGTGCTACGCGGTCGATGAGGCGGACGGGACGCGCAAGACGGACTGCCGGGCCGAGGCGCTGTCGTACTTCCACCACGACGGGCCGATCGGCGACCTGTTCGCCGACCGGGCCCGGCAGGGCCGGCCGTTGCGCGTCGCCGTCCTCGGCGTCGGGACCGGCACCCTGGCCGCGTACGCCAACCGGAAGAACGACACGCCGGGCTGGAAGATGACCCTGTTCGAGATCGACCCGGTCGTGGTCAAGATGGCCGAGGATCCGGAGTACTTCACCTTCCTGGCCGACGCCCGGAAGCGCCAGGTCGAGGTGGACATCCGGCTGGGCGACGGCCGGCAGGAGTTCAAGAAGGCCGAGGACGGGGCGTACGACCTGATCTTCATGGACGCGTTCACCTCCGACGCGGTGCCGATCCACCTCATCACGAAGGAGGCGATCCAGATCTATCTGAACAAGCTCGCGCCGGGCGGGGTGATCATCATCAACGTCGCGAACCGCTACCTGACGTTCGAGGCCCTGCTCGGCAACCTGTGCGACGAGCTCGGCCTGTCGTGCATCGTCGGCTACGGCGACGTGGACCGCGACCGGGAGATCTACGCCAGCAGCTGGGTGCTGATGGCCAAGGACAAGGAGAGCCTCGGCCTGCTGCCCTACAAGGTCGACCTCGGCACGGACGACCAGCCGGTCAACCGCTGGAACGACCTCCGCCGCGACCCGGCCCTGGGCGTCTGGACGGACGATTACGCCAACCTGCTGAGCGTCTTCCGCTGGTCGCGGTGATTCCGGGCGAGCGGCGCGGCGTCAGCCCGCCGGTTCTGAAAGGAAGAACCGGCGGGCTGACGCCGCGCCGCCCCCGCGCCACACTGGGCTTGTGTTCACGCCTCCGCGCGGCGATGATAGCTCCGTCTCGGAGGACTCCCGTGGACGCCGCCGTCGCCGATCCGCTCGCCGAGTTGCGGGCCCTCATCGCCCAGGTCTGGGGCTACGACACCCTGCGCCCGCTCCAGGCCGACGCGATGCGCGCCGTCCTCGACCGGCGCGACTCCCTCGTCGTCTTGCCGACCGGCGGCGGCAAGTCGCTCTGCTACCAGGCCCCGGCCCTGCACCAGGGCGGCACGACCGTCGTCGTCTCGCCGCTCATCGCCCTGATGAAGGACCAGGTCGATGGCCTGCGCCAGCTCGGCGTCGCGGCTGGCCAGCTCGATAGCTCCCTGTCGCTGCCGCAGCGGCGCGAGCTGGACAAGCTGCTTCGCGCGGGCGTGCTGCGCTTGCTGTTCGTCTCGCCGGAGCGGCTCGTCAACTCGGAGCTGCCGGCCGTACTGGAAGACCTCGACGTCCGGGTCATCGCCGTGGACGAGGCGCACTGCATCAGCCACTGGGGCCACGACTTTCGGCCGGAGTACCGCCAGCTGCGGCAGCTCCGCGAGCGGCTGCCCGACGCGACGTTCCACGCCTACACCGCCACGGCGACGGAGCAGGTCCGGGCCGACATCATCGCCCAGCTCGGCCTGCACGACCCGGCCGTCCTCGTCGGCAACTTCGACCGGCCGAACCTCGTCTACCGCGTCCTGCCGCAGAACGACATGATGCGCCAGGTCATGGAGGTCATCGACCGCCACGAGGGCGAGGCCGGCATCGTCTACTGCCTGCGCCGCGCCGACGTGGACGACTACTGCGAGAAGCTGCGGAACAAGGGCGTCAAGGCGATGGCGTACCACGCCGGCCTGTCGCCGGGCGACCGCGAGGCGGCCCAGGACGCCTTCCTGAAAGAAGAGTGCGACGTCGTCGTCGCGACGATCGCCTTCGGCATGGGCATCGACCGGAGCAACGTCCGGTTCGTCCTCCACCTGGCGATGCCGAAGTCGCTGGAACACTACCAGCAGGAGACCGGCCGGGCCGGCCGGGACGGCCTGCCGGCGGAGTGCGTCCTGCTCTACTCCGCGCGCGACCTCCTCTCGCTCAAGGCGATCGTCCGGAAGTCGGCCGAGGAGGGCGGGGCCGCCCCGGAGTTCCTCGCCAGCACGTTCCGCCACCTCGACGAGATGGACCGCTACTGCCGCGGGGCCGTCTGCCGGCACGGGGCCCTCGTCCGCTACTTCGGCCAGGACTACGCGACGCCGAACTGCCAGGCGTGCGACGTCTGCCTGGGCGACACGGAGGACGTCCCCGAGGCGAACGTCGTCGCCCAGAAGATCCTCTCCTGCGTCGCCCGGGTCAAGGAGCGTTTCGGCATCGGCCACGTCATCAACGTCCTGCGCGGCAAGACGAGCGACCAGGTCCGCAAGTACCAGCACGAGCAGGTGACGACCTACGGCCTCCTCAAGGACGTGCCGGAGGCGAGCCTGCGCGACTGGATCTTCCAGCTGATCGGCCAGGGCGTCCTCGTCCAGACCGAGGACGAGTACCCGAAGCTGTGCCTAAACGCCGGGTCGTGGGAGGTGATGAAGGGCAAGCGCGAGGTGCGGCTGATCCAGCTGCGCCGACGCAAGAAGGGCGAGACGCGGCAGAAGACCGTCGTCGAGGAGGACTCGTGGGACGGGGTCGACCGGCCGCTGTTCGACCGGCTGCGCGAGCTGCGCCGCCGGCTGGCGGCGGAGCAGGCCGTGCCGCCGTACGTCGTCTTCACGGACCGGACCCTGCGCGAGATGGCCCGCGTCCGGCCGTCGACGCGAGACCGGCTGCTCGGCGTCAGCGGCGTCGGCCAGAAGAAGCTCGCCGACTACGGCGACCTGTTCCTGGAGGTGATCCGCCAGTCGTGCCTCGACCGGGCCCTGGAGATGGACGCGAGCTAGCCGCCGAGACGGAGCGCGGGCGTCCCGCCCGCTCTTCCTTCTCGAAGACGAAGAGCGGGCGTCCCGCCCGCGCTCCCAAAACCGGACCCGCCATGCCCCGCTTCTTCCGCGACCCGGCCACCTGCGACCGCCGGGGCCTCGTCGCCATCGGCGGCGACCTGACCCCCGAGCGGATGCTCGACGCCTACTCGCACGGCATCTTCCCGTTCTTCGACGACTCGACCCCGCCGCTGTGGTGGTCGCCCGACCCGCGCGCGATCATCGAGATCGACGGCCTGCACGTCTCGCGCCGCCTGGCCCGCACCCTCCGCGCAGGCAAGTTCACCCACACGCTGAACCGGGCGTTCGGCGAGGTCGTCGCCGCCTGTGCCCGCGTCGGCGGCGAGGACGGCGTCTGGATCACCGACACGATGGTCGCCGCCTACACGGCGATGCACCGCCTCGGCCACGCCCACAGCCTGGAAGTTTGGTGTGAGGGAGAGCTGGCCGGCGGCGTGTTCGGCATCGCCGTCGGCGGGTTCTTCGCCGGCGAGTCGATGTTCACGCGGGTTACCGACGGCAGCAAGGCCGCCCTGGCGTTCCTGTTCGAGCGGCTCAAGGCGCGCGGCTTCCGCCTGTCCGACGTGCAGTACATCAACGACCACACGGCGAGCCTCGGCGCGGTCGAGATCCCGCGCCGGGTCTACCTGCGCCGGCTGGCCGAGGCGGTGAAGGTGCAGACGACGCTGGCGTGACGGCGTCTAGAAATCGACGACGACCTCGTCGCGCAGCCAGTCCGGGTGGGTGACGAACGCCAGGTGGCCGACGCCGGGCAGGTCGGTCCGGCGGACGTTGTACAGCCCTTCGGCCAGCTCGCACAGGCTCGCCTTCGAGACGAGCAGGTCGCGCTGGCCGTTGAGCAGCAGCGTCTTCGCCCGGATGCGGTGCAGGTCGTCGCGCAGGTCGAACGACTCGGCGAGCTTGAAGCGGTGGGCCATCACGCTCTGGTCCGTCTTCCAGCACTGGCGGGTGACGAACTCCAGGAGCGGCCCCTTCTTCATCCGGCCGCCGAAGAACAGGTTGAAGAACTGGTTCACGAACGGGCTGTTCGCCGGCAGCGGGAACGCGGAGAGCACCTGGCGCACCATCTGCACCAGCGGCCCCGGGTCGAACCGCGCCCCGACGCCCTGGACGATCAGGCCGCCGACGCGCGACGGGTGCCGGGCCGCCAGGCTCATCGCCAGCATGCCGCCGAACGACACGCCGCCGACGAGCGGGGCCTCCAGCTGGAAGTGGTCGAGCACCTCGCGCAGGTCCTCGACCAGGTCGCCGAGGTCGAAGCGCCGCCGCAGGGCGAAGCATTCGTCCTCGCCGCGCAGCTGGTAGCTGATGACGCGGTAGTGGCGGGCCAGCTCGCGCACCCACGGCCCGAGCAGCTCGACGCCGCCGGCCAGCCCCGGCACCAGGACGAGCGGCGGCCCGTCGCCGATGTCGATGGTACGCGCGGCGTAGTGCCGCAGCTGGGCCAGGCCCCAGCAGGCGTCGCCCAGGCCGTAGTCGGCCCCGAACTCGGTCAGCCAGCCCGTCGTCGCCTGCACGTGCGCCTCCCGCCCGTCCCTGAGGTCGTTCTTCGATGTGATGCGGGACCGTTCGACCACCTTCCCCCAGCACAGATCATGCCCGGCCAGACGAATTTGTGAGCGACGGCCTGCCGGCGCGCCGACTATCGACGAAAGTGACTTATTCGCAATGATTTACGACATATCGCCAAGCAAGACCGACAGCGGCCGACAGGGTGTCGGATCGCCGGCGCTCGACCGATTCGAGCGCCCGCCGGCGCTCGCGTCGCCGACAGGCGCGGTAAACCAGGAGGTCTGAGAAAGGTGCTTAAGAGATGTTTCACCATCCGTCAGTATCGACAAGGATTCGTGCGTCCTGCGCGGTCGGATGATTGACCCGCCTACTGGGCGTCGTTACAGTGGGGTGGGTAGCGCCGGCCGGCCGACAGCCGGGTGACGGCATTCCGACAGCCCGATTCCAGGCGAGAGCCAGCGTGACGACCCCGACCGAACCGACCCCGAGCCGCCCGACGACGTGGCGCGAGCGCCTCCGCCGCGTCGGGGCCGGCCTGTTGGCGGTCGTCCAGCAGCCGGTGCCGCGCAGCCGGGCCGTCATCCTCGTCTGCGCCCTGCTCGTCGTCGGCTACGCCGGCGGCGTCCTGTTGCACGTCCTGTCCCTGCCGGAGATCGGCCTGCGCTGCGCCTTCTCGCCGAAGGTCAACCGCTTCTACAGCGAGTTCCTCTACCCCGACGACCAGGATCCGATCCAGCCCAACGACGTCGTCGTCCGGCTCGACGACCACACGGTGACGAGCTGGCCGCTCCTGATGCGCTACATGTTCCGCCTCGACCGCGAGCCGGCCGTGCCGGCGACGCTGGCCGACTTGCGCAAGCCGCCCGACGAGCAGCCGAAAGCCGGCCTGGTCGTCGTGAACGGCCAGCGCGTCGTCCGGGTCGAGTACCAGCGTCCCGGCGAGGACGCGACGCGGCACGCCTGGCTGCGCGTCGGCGGCGTCATGCCGCAGACGCTGCTTCCGACGGTGCTGTACCTGATCCTGAAGCTGAGCCTGTTCACCGTCGGGGCGGTCGTCTTCTGGCAGCGGCCGGAGGACCGCGGGGCGTGCCAGTTCTGCATCTTCTGCGCCGTCTCCGTCGTCGCCTTCGTCGGCGGCTACCACTGGAGCCAGATCATCCCGCAGCCGGCGCTGCTGATCGGGTTCATGTTCTGCGCGATCCTGCTGCCGGCGGTCAGCCTGCACCTGTACATGGTCTTCCCCCGGCCGCGGACGGTCTACCTGCGCTACAAGTGGACGACCCTCGCGGCGGTCTACGGCCCGGCGCTGTTCTTCTTCGTGCTGATCCTGTCCGGCTACCTGCGCGTCCGCTGGCTGTTCGCCGAGGACGGCGCGCCGGAGGCGGTGCAGTGGCTCTTGCGCGAGGTGCTCGTCGAGATCTACGTCTGCATCGGCGTCTCGGCGGTGTACTTCCTGCTGAGCATCGTCTGCCTGGTCGTCTCGTACCGCAAGGCGGCCGACCCGACGGAGCGGAAGCAGGTCGAGTGGGTGCTGTTCGGCTACATGCTCGCGGTGATCCCGATCGGCTACACGCTCTACCTGGCGTACTTCGAGAAGGACCGCTTCGGCGGCGACGGCGCGATCTGGCCGATGTTCACCATGAGCGCGATCCTGACGATCTGCTTCACGATCAGCATCACGCGCTACAAGCTGATGACGCTCGACTCGGTGCTGACGTCGGGTGCGGTCTACTTCCTGTTGAGCACGGTGGCCGCCCTGCTCTACTACGGCCTGGTCTTCGTCGGCTGGCTCGTCCTGGGCGGCGCGATCGGCGACTGGCCGTCGCTGAGCCAGCTCCTGTTCGTCAGCGGGACGGCCCTGCTGCTCGTCGTCGCGCTCGACCTGGTGCGCAGCCGGCTGAAGACGGTCCTGGACCGCCACTTCCGCAAGGAGAAGCACCAGCTCGACAAGACGCTCTCCCGCATGCGCGAGACGCTGGAGCAGCTGGTCGATCCGGCGGCGCTGGCCCGCCGGCTGTTGCAGTCGATCACCGAGTTGCTCGGCGTCCGGCGTGGGGCGGTCTACCTGCGCCGGGGTGACGCCGTGTACGCCCTGGTCGCCTCCGAGGGGCCGCCGCCGCCGGCGACGGAGGTGGCGGCGACGTGTCCGCTGGTGGCGGCGCTGCCGGGTCAGCCGTGCCTGCCGGCCGGGCCGCGCTTGCCGACGGACCCCGCGGTGCAGCGGGTGCAGGCCCTCGGCGGCGAGCTGGCCCTCGGCCTGGTCCACGAGGGGCAACTGCTCGGCTTCCTGGTGCTGGGGCCGCGCGGCGGCGGCGGGGCGTACTCGGCCGACGATCTGGCGATCCTGACGGCGTTCGGCCGGCTGGCGGCCCTGTCGCTCGTCGGGGCGGAGGGCCACCGGACGATCGAGGCCCTGAACGTCGAGCTGCAGACGAAGGTCGAGAAGATCGCCGAGCAGCAGCGGCGCATCCTGGCGTTGCAGGCCGCCCTGACGCGGAGCCGGTCGGCGGCCGCCCCGCTCGTCAGCGCCGTGACGACGCCGGAGCCGCCGGAGAAGGAGCACGACCAGCCGGACGGCCTGGTCGGTTCGAGTGGGCCGATCCGGCAGGTGATGCACCTGGTGCGCAAGGTGGCCGCCAGCCCGTCGGCGGTGCTGCTGCGCGGCGAGAGCGGCACCGGCAAGGAGGTGCTCGCCCGGGTGATCCACGAGGCGAGCCCGCGGGCGATGAAGCCGTTCGTCAAGGTCCACTGCGCCGCCCTGTCGGCGGGCCTGCTGGAGAGCGAGCTGTTCGGCCACGTGAAGGGGGCGTTCACCAGCGCGATCAAGGACAAGGTCGGCCGGTTCGAGTCGGCCAACGGCGGGACGCTGTTCCTGGACGAGATCGGCGACATCTCGCTGGAGGTGCAGACGAAGCTGCTGCGCGTGTTGCAGGAGATGACGTTCGAGCGCGTCGGTTCGAGCGAGCCGATCCGGGTGGACGTGCGCATCATCGCCGCGACGCACCAGAACCTGGAACTGCTGATCCGGCAGGGCAAGTTCCGCGAGGACCTGTTCTATCGGCTGAACGTCTTCCCGATCACGCTGCCGCCGCTGCGGGATCATCCGGAGGACGTGCCGGAGCTGGTGCGGCACTTCCTGGCGCTGTACAGCCAGCGGGCCGGCAAGAACGTGACGAGCGTGGACGACGACGCCCTGGTGGCGTTGAAGGGCTACCCGTGGCCGGGCAACGTCCGGCAGCTGGAGAACGTGATCGAGCGGGCGGTCGTGGTCGTCGAGGGGGGCGTGGTGACGCTGCGCGAGCTACCCCCCGAAGTGTTAGCCGTCGCGGAGGAACTGCACAAGGCACAGCGGGAGCGGGCGTTCGACCCGACGGCGTGGCTGGAGGACGACCCGACGGCGGCGCTGGAGGCGCTGCGGACGACGCGCGACAGCGACCTGGCGGCGCAGGAGCAGCGCGAGCGGGAGATGCTGGTGCGGGCGCTGGCCGCCGCCGCCGGCAACAAGAGCGAGGCGGCCCGGGCGCTGGGGATGGCCCGGAGCACGTTTCTGGGCCGGTTGAAGAAGTTGGGGCTGGGGTGAGTGGGGTACGAATGCGCCGGGCCGATTGAATTGGATTTGCAAGTGAATTCTGTTCTTCAATTTGTGAAGACGAATGACATCGATGTCGCAGGTGGCACACGGAATAGCGGCAGGAATCTTACGATGGAAGATAATCTCGGATAGCCCTTGTCATCGCCGTTAACTTCTGATGCAATAGTTAAGGAGAGATGCCAATGCCTGCAGGGACAGACCCAGACGGAGATGCCAAGATGCCGCTGCCTCCAGGGACAGAAGCCACTCTCGTGAAAGTAGGTGTCGAGCTATTGCAGCGATCAGTCCCTACTGGTATTAGTTGGTTTACGGCTTGGTTGAAAGGAAAGACGATTCTGGTCGTCGGTCAAGCCAGATCAGGAAAGAGTACATTCATCAGCTACTTTCAGCATGGTCTTTTTCAAAGCGAGCTGGACACAAGCAAAACAACCACAACAAGAAATACCCCACGGTTTCAAGTGTCCCTCGGTAAGGACAAGACGCTTAACCTGCATGTAAAGACAGCTGTTGAACTTCCTGGGCAGGTTGGGGCAACTGCTCATGCGATTACTGCGTTTAAGAAGAAGCCAGACGCGATCCTGATCTTCACCGATCTTTCCACGCCCCTCAAAGGAGAAGCGGACCGAGCGTCTGCCGCTTGGGTCAAGGAGTTCTGTGATGAACTTGAGAAGCTGTGGATCGGCAAGGGGGCGCATCTCAACCAGATCGGATCGATCATCGTTGTCTTGAACAAACAAGACAAAGTTGATCACGAAACAATGAAGAAATGCAAGTTCGAGATGGAGAAAACTGTAAAGATGCTGAAGGCAGCACGGGGCAAGAGGCAAGAAGAGGTTTTCGTGATGCCAGCGATCATGGTGGCTAATGAGAAGGGCCACGAGCTAGTGGACCAGATTATCACGCGGCTAGCACAACAACTGGGGGATTGATTATGAGCGGGCCGAATCCGATCGATCCCGGTCGGGAACGCCCCACAGCGAAGCGGGCCGATGCGCTTCAAACCTACATCATTATCCAGCAAGAACAAACCGCATTAGATCGGCATGCTGACCGAGTTTGCTTTCTCTTTCGGCTGTGTTGCGCTTTTGGACTCCTCCTTATTCTGATCGGATGTCTGCCAGTATCTCATTCTGACAATTCGATTTGGCATTATATTGCCATTTGGACAGGAGTTGCAATCACAGCATTCATCTCTGGTACATGGCTTTCTGCCCACAGCATGTTTAACCGCGAGCGAAAGAAGTTAAACGACCTGTATCCAAAACTCGTAGAAGATCGAGTCGGAGACGATTTCATCCGAATCAGGTGGGAACTCGATTCGCTCCGGTCATCATCTCAAATCATCCCTCTCCAATACATCGAACCCATTCTCTGGGTACTATTCTCCTTTGTCCTTAGTTTTTTTGTTCTCCGGTTGCGGTAACACCTGACGTTCATTGCTCCGAAGGACTGAGCGATGGCGAGCGTCCTCGAACCGATCGATTTAGACCCGGCGCTGTCCGACCCGGGGTGCGATGCGGAACGCTAACCGGTGCCAGGTCCTGGTCCCGAAACCGAGCATATAAAGCGGAAGGAGTATCCTATGGGATTCGTAGTGACCCGGCCGCTGGGGACGAAGGACGCCGAGTTCGAGGCCTATGTCCGCTTGCTCCGACAGCAAGGCAAGGACATCGCCAACCTGCCCCGGGCACCAGACCCGACGGACCCGAGGCGGCGCTGGGTCTACGTCTGGGCCACGCGGGACGAGGCCCAGCGGTTCGCCCTCGACCTGAAGCAGCAAACCCACGACGCGGCATGGTACGTCGAGGAGACGGCAGCCCCGCCGTCGGAAGGCCCGTTCGGCCCCCTGCTCATCCAGTTGGCCCGTCGCTCGGATGGCTTGTCGTTCGCGTTGCACCCGTTGAGCCTGGCCATGCTCCGGAAAGCCTTCCCCGCGGCGCGTCCGAGCGCCACCGAGGTGTTCATCGACCTCCAGACATGGACGGACTTCCAGACGACGATGGGAAGTCTAGACGACCTCGTCGCGAGCATCCTTCCCACGTTGACCGGCCTCAACCCGGAGCAGTGGACCGACCTCGGTTACGCTGTGATCGACGCCGACACCAACCGGACCTGGGTCTACCTGCCGCCAGCGGAACTGTCCCAGAACCCGGCCTGAACCAGCCCCGGTTAGCCGGGGGCCGGTTGCTCCGGGTTCAGGATCGGTTGCAGCGGGGGCAAGGAGCTCCAGGCGTTTCGGCAGTCGGTCAGATCCTGTCCGCTGCACTCGACCTCGGTCCGGAATGCCACGGTCATCAACAGGTCGCCGTTCTGTGCGAGGGAGCCGAACGGCTCCGCGCCGTTGTACAAGCCCCACAGCCTGGCACGGCTCACGACGAGGAAATCGACCCACTTGTCGTCGCGCTGCACCGCGAGGGCGTAGTAGAGCGGCGGGCGGTCGTAGGGGCTCTGGAGCTGCTTCATCGGCAAGGCGAACTTGGCGGCATACCCGGGGCCGGGGACGTAGGCGGTGGTCTTCGTGCAGGCCTTCACCTGGATTCGCACGACTTCTTCCCGGTCGTCTTTGAACGCGAACACGTCGGTCCCGACGTCCACCTCCGGGATGGCACAATTGCAGCGTAGCCGGAGCAATTCCGCCATCACCGCCAGTTGGGCGGCGCGGCCGGTAAAACTATCGTCGGTGCCTCGCTTTCGACCTCCGCCCTTGCCCTTCTTCGCCATTACCCACTCCGTCAACGAGGTCCGCCCAAGGCAGTCGCGGTTTCCGTCCCCCCGGAGTCTCGGCCTGAACGTCTCGCGCATCGAGCAGTTCTGAACCGGCCGGCGACATTGTATATCCCGCCGCCCCGGAAGCACGCCGCCTTCAGGCCGAGTACGGCCGTATTCCTGCACCAGCACGTCCATTTGGGGTGTCCGAGTTCCTCACACCATCCTGCGCCGAGGGTGACCCTTGATTCGACCTCCGCCGTTGCCCATACTCGTCAGGGGTTTCCCGGGTGGCGAAGCCGAAGTGCCTTCCGGAGGCCAGGAGGGGAGATGGCGGGGCTCTACGCGCGATTCTTCAACCGTCTGCCCCTGCGCCCCCTGAGCACGGACGGCCAGTTGCACCTCCTGGACGCCCAGGAAAGCCGCCGCCTGCGACGGATCCAGATCACGGTGATCGCCCTCGCGACGGCCTTCGCCGTGGTCGGGGTGCTGGCCTACTATCTGCCGATCTATGCCTGCCCGGAGTGGTTCCCGTCCGCCCGGGTGAGCCTGCCCTTCTTCGACGCCCCCGTGACCCTGGCGTGGGGGGCGTCCCTCTGGGCCCTCGTTCTGATGATGCTCGAACTCTGGGCGCTGACCTTCCTGAACCTCGCCAGCGTCCACGAGATCGCCGTCGCCACCGGGTTCCTCACCGCCGACAACAAGGCGGACAGGACGGCGGCCCTCCTCGACATCGGCCTGGAGGTCCGCTCGCCGGACGTGCGCCGCTACGGCATCGACCCGTTCCAGGGCCTGAACCCGCGGCTGCTCTTCCTGTTCAACCTCGTCCTGCGCCTGAAGGGCTGGATCGGGAACAAGGTGATCCGCTTCCTGACGCGGCTCCTCCTCGGCCGCTACGCCGTGCGCGCCCTGCTCGACTTCGTCGGCCTGCCCCTCTACATGGCGATCAACGCTTATGCCGTGAACGCGGTGATGCGCGAGGCCCGGGTGATCATCCTCGGGCAGACGGCCGTCGGCCGCCTGCTGGAGCGGCTGCCGAAGGTGGCCCTGTCGCGCGCCGAGCAGGGCCTGCTCTACGACACGCTGCAATACATCGCCGTCAGCAAGCGCGACTTCCACGGGAACCACTACCTGCTGACCGAGGGCCTCCTCGGCCATTTCCAGATCCCGCCCGAGCCCTGCCACCTCCTCTCGGCGGATTACCTCGACAAGGTGCGAGGGGCCGCGCCTGGGGTCCGGGTGCTCTGCCGGCTGGTCATCCTGCTGGGCTTCATCCTCGACGGCCACCTCTCCTGGCGCGAGCGGCGGGAGCTGCGGCGGTTGAACGAGCGCCACGTCCTGGCGGAGGGGGAGGGCGAGGTCGAGCGCCGCTTGCGCGACTTCGTGAACGGGACCGGCACGAGTGCCTGGATCGACGCCTACGTCGCCGAGATGGCCGCGCCGGTTCCGTCCAACGCCGAAGAAGGCGGGGGAACGTAACGGTACTACCGCGCTTGTCGAGCGCGCCCGCGCGGGGTAACATCCCGCCGGTGGTGGGAATCGCGTGCCAGCGCCGGTTGGCACGCCCTGTAATCCGGCGGCGGGAGGGGGGGGCCATGGAACGGGTACTCGGCATCGGCGGCATCTTCTTCAAGGCGCGCGACCCCGTCGCGCTCGCCGCCTGGTATCGCGAGCACCTCGGCGTGCCGGTCGAGCCGGGGCAGACCTACGGGGCGTTCGTCTCGGCCGCGGCGGGGGAACAGGCGGTCTGGTCGGCGTTCCCCGCTGACACCGCCTACCTCGGCCCGGGCCCGGCACCGTTCATGGTCAACTACCGCGTCCGGAACCTCGACGCCCTGCTGGCCCAGCTCCGCGCCGCCGGCGCGCAGGTCGACGACCGCGTCGAAGACACCGACTTCGGCCGGTTCGGCTGGGCGACCGACCCGGAGGGCAACCGCTTCGAGCTCTGGGAGCCGCCCGCCTCCGGACAGGGGTAGGCACGCCTCGCTAGACTAACGGCGGAAACGGACCCGTGTAAAGGAGACGACCATGAGGACCGCCGTCGCGCTCGCCGCGTTCGTCATCGGGGCCGGGCCGGCGCTGCCGACCGCCGGGCAGCCCGAGGGCAAGGAGATGCTCCCCCTCGACGCCGAGTTCGTCAAGGCGGCCAGCGCGTCGAACATGGCCGTCCAGGTCGCGGCTCGCTTCGGCACGACCCGGTCGAGCAAGGTCCCGGTGACGACCTTCGCCCAGCGCATCTCGTCCGACCAGGCCAAGGCGAGCGAGGACCTGATCAAGCTCGCCGTCAAGAAGAAGTTCGAGCGCGCCAAGGCCGTCGAAAAGAAGGACACCGACGCCAACGTCAAGATGCTCGGCAACGAGGGGGCCGCCTTCGACCGGGCCTTCGTCGAGCGCATGGTGGTCGACCGCAAGGCGACGATCGCCCTCTACGAGAACCAGGCGAAGAACGGCCAGGACAAGGACGTGAAGGCCTACGCGGAGAAGCACCTGCCCGCCCTCCGCAAGCAGCTCGAGATGGGCGAGGAGCTGGCCGGCAAGCTCGGCGACGGCAAGCAATAGTAGCCGGCGACCACGGCGCGAACCCGGCGCGACGCCGGCGTGTCGGGGAGGCGAAGTCCATCCGCCGAAGGAGTCCCCGATGATCCGACCGACCACGCCGGACGACACGGCCGCCATCCTTGCCCTCGCCGTGGCGTCGGGGCTCTTCCCACCGGACGCCACCGACGAGGTCGCCGGCGTGCTGGCCGACTGCCTTGCCGGCGCGAACGGCCCGGACCACGTCTGGTTGACGGACGACGACGGCGGGCCGATCGGCGTGGCGTACTTCGCCCCGGAACGGATGACCGACGGGACGTGGAACCTCTACATGCTCGCGGTTCACCCGGACCTCCAGCGGCAGGGCCGGGGGGCAGCCCTGGTCCGGCACGTCGAACGGCTCCTGGCCGGCCGCCGCGGCCGCCTCCTCCTGATCGAGACGTCCGGCCTGGGCCGCTTCGAGCGGACGCGCGCCTTCTACCGGGCGCTCGGCTACGACGAGGAGGCCCGCATCCGCGACTTCTACGCCGCCGGCGACGACAAGGTCGTCTTCCGCAAGGCGCTCGGGTAGCGGGGCGGACCAATCGCCCCGGATCGCTATACTCCCACCATGACGCCGCCGATCAACATCGCCGCCGCCATCGCGGAGCGCGCCGCCGCCCAGCCGCAGACGCTCGCCATCATCGAGCCGGGCGGCCGGAGCCTGTCGTTCCGCGAGTTGCACCTGACGACCGATGCCCTCGCCCGCGGCTTCGCCTCCGTCGGCATTGGCCGCGGCACGCGCACCGTCGTCATGGTGCCGCCGTCGGTCGAGTTCTATTCGCTGACGTTCGCCCTGTTCAAGCTCGGGGCCGTCGTCGTCGGCATCGACCCCGGCATGGGCGTCGCCAACCTCGGCAAATGCCTCGCCCAGGCGCGGCCCGAGGCGTTCGTCGGCGTGCCGCGGGCCCACCTCGGCCGGGTGCTCTACGGCTGGGCGAAGGACACCCTCAAGGTGCGCGTCGCCGTCGGGGCGTGGCCGTTGTGGGGCACCCACTCGCTCGCCGCAATCCGCAAGGCCGGCTGGGGCCCGGCCAACGTGCCGGAGCCGTGGCCGATCGCCGACACGACCGCCGACGAGCTGGCCGCCATTCTGTTCACCAGCGGCAGCACCGGCGTCGCCAAGGGCGTCGAGTACACGCACGCCATCTTCCTGGAGCAGGTCCGCCTCATGCGCGAGGTGTTCGGCGTCCAGCCCGGCGAGGTCGACGTGCCGACCTTCCCGCTGTTCGGCCTGTTCGGGCCGGCCCTCGGCATCACGGCCGTCCTGCCGGAAATGGACGCGACCAAGCCGGGCTTCGTCGATCCGGTCAAGATCATCGACGCCATCAACTACTACCAGGCGACGAACCTGTTCGGCTCGCCGTCGCTGCTCCGCCGCGTCGGCAACCACGGGGCCACCCGGGGGATCAAGCTGCCGAGCCTGCGCCGCGTCATCTCCGCCGGGGCACCCGTCCCGATGCGCGTCATCGAGCGCTTCGCGGCGATGCTGCCGCCGGGCGTCCAGGTGCAGACGCCCTACGGCGCGACGGAGGCCCTGCCGGTGACGACGATCGGCAGCGACGAGATCCTCGGCGAGACGGGGCCGCGGACGTACCAGGGCGAGGGCGTCTGCGTCGGCGTCCCGGTCGGCGGCCTTCGCCTGGAGGTCATCCGCATCAGCGACGAGCCGATCCCGATCTGGAGCGACGACCTGCGCGTCCCGGTCGGGACGATCGGCGAGCTCGCGATCCAGGGGCGGGTCGTGACGCGGGCGTACTACAACCGGGACGACCAGACGCGCCTGGCGAAGATCGCCGACCCGGCCGGCGGCTTCTGGCACCGGATGGGCGACGTCGGATACCGCGACGACCGGGGCCGGGTGTGGTTCTGCGGCCGGAAGTCGCAGCGCGTCGTGACGCCGGCCGGGACGTTGTTCACGATCCCGTGCGAGGGCGTCTTCAACGCCCACCCGGCCGTGCTGCGGACGGCCCTGGTCGGCGTGAAGCGGCCGGCCGGCGTCGAGCCGGTGCTGTGCGTCGAGCGCGACCCGGACACGCCGCGGCCGAGCGACGCCGACCTGACGCGCGACCTGCTCGCGCTGGGGGCGGCGCACGAGCACACGAGGGCGATCCGGACGGTCCTGTTCCACCCGGCGTTCCCGGTGGACATCCGGCACAACGCGAAGATCTTCCGCGAGCAGTTGGCGGAGTGGGCGGCGGGGCGTCTTTGAACGCCTCCCCAGGGTGCGCGAGGACGCGACCCTGGGCTGATCTAGGTAACCCCTTCGGGGTAGCAGCACCGTTCGGCGTCCTCGTTACGCCGAAGGCGTTACCTAACACAGCCCAGGGTCGCGCAGCGCACCCTGGGGGAGAGTGGGGCGGGTGTCATGACGGTACTGGTCACCGGCGGCGGCGGCTTCCTCGGCTCGGCGATCGTGCGTCTGCTGCGGGCGCGCGGCGACGCGGTGCGGAGCTTCTCGCGCCGGTGCTACCCCGCCCTGGACGCGCTCGGCGTCGAACAGGTCCAGGGCGACCTGGCCGACAAGCCGGCCGTCCTGCGGGCGTGCGAGGGATGCGACCTCGTCTTCCACGTCGCGGCGAAGGCCGGCTACTGGGGCAAGTACGACGCCTACCACAAGGCGAACGTCCTCGGCACGGCGAACGTCCTGGCCGGCTGCCGCAAACACGGCGCGACGCGCCTCGTCTACACCAGCTCGCCGAGCGTCGTCTTCGAGGGGAGAGACCTGGAAGGGATCGACGAGAGCCAGCCCTACGCCGAGAAGTTCGACGCCCACTACCCCTGCACGAAGGCCCAGGCGGAGCAGCTCGTCCAGCTGGCGAACACGGCCCGGCTCGCGACGGTGTCGCTCCGGCCGCACCTGATCTGGGGCCCGGGCGACCCGCACCTCGTCCCGCGGCTGATCGCCCAGGGCCGGGCCGGCAAGCTGCGGCGGATCGGCGTCCACAACAAGCGGATCGACACGACCTACATCGACAACGCCGCCGAGGCGCACCTCCTGGCGGCGGACCGCCTGTCGCCGACGAGCCCGGTCGCCGGCCGGGCGTACTTCATCTCGAACGGCGAGCCGTGGCCGGTCTGGGACCTGGCGGACGAGTTTTTGGCGTGCGCCGACGTGCCGCCGGTGACGCGGCGCATCTCGGCCCGGTCGGCCCGGGTGCTCGCCTGGTCGCTGGAGAAGATGTACGGCCTGTTCCGCCTCAAGGGCGAGCCGCCGATGACGCGCTTCCTGGTCAAGGTCCTGACGACGGCGCGGTGGTTCGACCTGACCGCCGCCCGCCGCGACCTGGGCTACACGCCGCGCGTCTCGATCCGCGAGGGGCTGGAGCGGCTGCGGGCGTCGCTGCGATCCTCTGGGTAGGGGGACCGCCCTGTCGGGCAGCTACCTGCGCGGCATCGTCACCTTCGCCGCGCGGGGCTCGCGCGATCCGTTCGGGGGAATGGCTGGCCAGTCGGCGTGGCACGCGGGTTGCGTAGGTGGAACGCGCCCCCGCCGTGCCACCCGATCGCCCTCACCCCCCGAACTCCCGCCTGAAGGACCTGAGCAATGAGCCGACCCCACCTGCGGTGGCTGTCCGGATCCGTCGCCCTGCCCCGCCTCGAACACCTCGAAAGCCGCGTCGTCCCGGCCGTGTCCGCCTCGTTCAGCGGCGGCGTCCTCTCCGCGTTCGGCGACGCCGCCAGCGACCAGATCTTCATCGGGGCGGTCGGCGGCCAGATCTACGTCTCCAACGGCGCGACCCTCGTCGCGATCGCCGGGGCGACGGCCGGGTCGCCGAGCGTCGCCGACACGACCCAGGTCAACGTCTACACCAACGCCGGCGACGACACCGTCTACGCCGATGTCGATCTGGCCAGCGCCGGGGCGCTGATCGTCCTGTCCGGCAGCGCGGGCGACGACGTCCTCACCTCCGCCGGACCGGACGCCGCCCAGCTCTACGGCGACGACGGGAACGACTTCCTCACCGGCGGCCCGGCCAACGACCTGCTCTTCGGCGGGGCCGGCACCGACAGCGTCCTCGCCAACGCCGGCGACGACTACCTCGACGGTGGCGACGGGGCGGACGTCCTTAACGCCGTCGACGGCAACGACAGCGTCGCCGCCGGGGCGGGGGTCGATTCGGTCGATGTCGGGGCGGGCAACGACCTGGTCGATGGCCAGGGCGACCTCGACCTGGTCTTCGGCCAGGGCGGCGTGGACACGCTGATCGGCGCGGCCGGCAACGACGCCCTCCACGGCGGGGACGGCGACGACGTCCTCGTCGGCGGCGACGGCCTCGACCTGCTGACCGGCGGGGCGGGCGACGACCTCCTCGACGGCGGGGCCGACATCGATAGCCTCCTGGGCGAGGCCGGCGACGACGCCCTCGCCGGGGGGGACGGCAACGACACCCTCAGCGGCGGGGACGGCGACGACACCGTCAACGGCGGGTTAGGCCTCGACAGCTTGACCGGCGGGCCCGGGATCGACACGGCCGACTACTCCGACGCCCCGGCGGGGGTGTTCGTCGAACTCAACGGGGTCGTCGCCGGCGGGGCGGGGGTCGATACGATCGCCTCCCTGGAAGACCTCATCGGCTCGGCGTTCAACGACACACTCCTCGGCGACGGGGCCGCCAACCGGATCGACGGCCGGGCCGGCGACGACCAGATCCACGGGCTGGCCGGCGCGGACCTCCTCGTGGGCGGGGCCGGCAACGATCTGCTACGGCAGAACGACACGGTCGATGTCGATGACGGGGCCGCCGACACGCTCGACGCCCTGGACGGCGAGGCGGACACCCTCGACACCAACGCCGGCGACAGTAGCTCCGCCGACGCGGGGATCGACACGCTTCTCTGATCCAAGGTCACGGCCGCGGCGGCCGCGGGCCGCCCGGCTTGAAGTCGAAGACGAACGGCTCGCCGAGCAGCTCGTCCCACTTCGTCTTCTGGTCCTCGGTCAGCACCTCGGCGACGATGCGGTCGCGCGTCCGGCCGTGGTCGTGGCGCGGCGGCCCGCCGAACCCGCCGGGACCGCCCGGGCCGGGGCCGCGCGCCTCGTCCTGGATCTCCTTGACGCGCTTGCGCTGTTCGGCGGTCAGGCGCAGGGCCATCACCACGTCCGGGTCGTTGAACGCCCACGGGCCGCGCTGCTGGCGGGCGATCTGCTGGAAGCGCGTCATCTGGTCCGCCCCGAGCAGCCGGGCGACGGCCGTCTCCTGGTCCTGGGCCGCGGCGAGGAAGCGCCGCTCGCGCTCCGCCGCCGTCAGGCCGGCCGACTCGCGGAACAACTTGCCGATCGGCTCGGCGATCTTCGCCAGGGCCTCGCGCTGGCCCGGGTCGATGCGTAGTTCCTTCTGGACCGACTCCTGGTGCAGCAGGTGATACCGGCCGGCGTACGTCAGCGTCGTCAGCTCGCGGAGGATCGTCTCCGCCCGGGCCCGGCTCGCGACCAGGTCGGCCTGCAGGCCCGGGTCGTCGCCGTACCGGCCGAGGAAGTCCTGGTAGTAGACCAGGGCGATCTCGAGCAGGCGGCGGCGCACGCCGTCCGCGGCCGGGTTGCCGGCGAACTCCTCCTCGGCGACCTGGGTGAACAGCTCCAGGGCCCGCCGCGCCTCGCGCATGCCGTCCTCGGCCCGGCGGCGCTGCCGCGTCGCCTCGCCGAAGTTGTCCTCCGCCTCCTTCGCCCGGGCCGCCTCGCGCTCGTACGCCCACGCCGTCAGGGCCATCGCCACGGCGAGGGCCGCCACGGAGACGATCAGGGCGAGCATCGCCGAGATGACCATGCCGCGGTGCCGCCGCGCCCACTTCGTCGCCTTGTCGATCAGCGACGGCCGCCGGGCACGGATCGGCTGGTCGTCGAGGAACCGGCGCAGGTCGGCCGCCATTTCCCCGGCGGTCGCGTAGCGCTCGGCCGGGTTCTTCGCCACCGCCTTGAGGACGATCGTCTCCAGCTCGACCGGCAGCGTCTTATCGAGCTGCCGCAGCGGCACCGGCTCGTCGTTGAGGATCTGCCGCAGCAGGCTGGCGTGGGTCGTCCCGTCGAAGATCGGCCGGAGGGTGAGCAGCTCGTAGAGCGTCGCGCCGAGCGAGTAGACGTCGGCCCGGTGGTCGACGAGGACCTTCTGGCCGCCGGCCTGCTCCGGGCTCATGTAGCGGAGCGTGCCGAGCACCTCGCCGGTCTGGGTCGGCCCGACCGCCGTCGTGATGTGGGCCAGGCCGAAGTCGGCGACCCAGACGACGCCGCGGCCGTCGATGAGCAGGTTCGCCGGCTTGACGTCGCGGTGGACGATACCGGCCTCGTGGGCGTACTCCAGCGCGTCCGCCACGCTGGCGGCGATGCGGGCCGCGTTGCGGATCGTCTTGCGCGTCTGGACCGACTTCATCGTCTCGGCCCGGGCGGGCCGTTGCGTCACGTCGGCGCGCTGCTCGTCGGTCGTGCTGCCGCCGGCGTCCGCCTCGCCGCTCAGCTCCTCGATCACCGCGGCGAGGGACCGGCCGTCGATGAGCTGCATCGCGTAGAAGTGGACGCCGCGCTCGCAGCCCACCGCGTAGACCGGGACGATGTTCGGGTGGTGCAGTTGGGCAGCCGCCTGGGCCTCGGTCTTGAAGCGCTGCAGGTGCTTCGGGTCGAGGGCCGCCGCGAACGGCAGCACCTTCAAGGCGACGCGCCGGCCGAGCGACAGCTGGACCGCCTCGTAGACCGTGCCCATGCCGCCGCGGCCGATCTCGCGGACGATCTTGAAGTCGCCGAGCGGCTCGGTCGGCAGTTCGGCCTGGGCCGGCGTGACGCCGCCGCGCGACCGGCCGAGGCGCGGCGCGGCCTGGTGGACGGCGTCGAGCGCCTCCAGGTACGGCGGCAGGACGTCGGCCAACTCGGGGAACCGGGCGACGAACGCGACCCGGTCCGGCCGCTGGCCGGCCTCCAGGGCGGCGAGGTACTCGCGCACGGCGGCGTGGACGCGCGGGTCGTCTTCGGCGGTGACCGATCCGGTACTCACGTTGCCCCTCCGAGGATCTGGCGCAGGGCGACCAGCGCCCGCATCCACAGCTTCTCGACGCTATCGACCGTCCGGCCCATGCGCTCGGCCACCTGCGGGAAGGTCAGCTCCTCGAAGTGGCGCAGGACGAGCGTCTCGCGGTAGTCGGCCGGCAGCTTCTCCATCGCGTCGGCGAGGAGGACGGCCTGCTCGCGGCGGACGGCCGCCTCGCTCGGCGACGGCCCGTCGGCGACGACGACCCGGCCGAGCAGGACCGACGACCGGTCGAGGGCGTCCTCGATCTCGCGTTCCAGCCGGACGTCGCGGCCCTGGGCCCCGAGATACCGCCGGAGCAGGTCGGCGAGCCGGGCGGCGAGGATCTGCCGCAGCCAGCCGACGAGCTGCGGCTCGCCGGTGCCGCGGAAGCGCTCGAAGTTCTTGTGCGCCTCCAGGAACGTCTCCTGGACGAGGTCGCTCGGGTCGACCTTTCCCTGGAGGCGCTGGCCGATCTGCACCCGGGCGAGCAGGGTCAGGTACGGCCGGTACAGCTCCAGAAGCCGGCCGAGGGCGTCGTCGTTGCCGTCGCGCGCCGCCAGAATCAGGTCTTCGGGTCCCATCGGCCCACCCCGCGGTCTGTCATCTGGGAAGTCGTCCCCAGGATTACAATACCGCCGCGCCGGTCCGGATTACACGCCTTCCGCCTTCCTGGTCGAAGCCGGCCGGCGATCCCACCGCGCGATTTCTGGTTTTCGCCACGCCGGCGCGCCGGGTAGAGTGGAACGCGGAGTCCCGCTCCCTGCCGAGGAGACCGCCATGGCCCGCCTGCGTGTCGCCGTCCTGGCCCTGTTCGTCGCCGTGCCCGCCTCCGCCGCCGGGCCGGAGCTGCTCGACCTCGTCCCGGCCGACGCCGTCGCCTTCCTCGGCGTCAACGGCATCAAGCCGTTCGCCGACAAGCTCGACAAGGTCGTCACCGACGCCGACCCGACCCAGGTCGGCCTCGGCGCGATGGTCGAACTCCTCGCCGGCCAGCTCGGCATGAGCGCGTCGCTGGACCGCGACGGCCCGATCGCCGTCATCCTGGCCAGCCCGCGGGTCGTCCTCGGCAAGCCGCTCGGGGCGGACGTCGGCCCGGACGAGGTCTCCCGCCTCGTCGTCGGCTGCCTGCCGTACACCGACGCGGCGAAGCTGGCGCGCGACGCCGGCGTCGATCCGCAGGCGATCCGGCCGGGCCAGGCCTTCGCGTGGAAGGGGCCGAACTTCCCCACCCCGCTCAAGGCGGTCGCCCAGGACGGCCGGCTCTGGCTCGCCAGTAACGAGAAGGCGATCGCCGCCGTCCGCGATGGTCCGCGCCTGCGGGCCGCCCTGCCGAAGGACCAGGCCGAGGCGCTGCGTCGTTGCGACGCCCTGCTGACGTGCGACGCGGCCGGCCTCGGCCCGAACTGGAAGGCCGGCGTCCAGGCGGTGCGCGCCCTGCCCCTGATGCCGCGTCTGGGCGTGCTCGGCGACCTGTTCGAGGAGAGCGCCCCGACCGTCGCGCTCGGCGTCCGGCTGGAGGACGGCGTCGCGGGCCACGCCGTCGCCCGGTTCGGCGAGAACCCGAAGGCGGCCGGCGTGCTGGCCAGGCTCGCCCCGGCCGGGGCCGCCCGGCTGGCCGGCCTGCCGGACCGCGACGGGCTCGTCGTCGCCCACGCCGGCAGCGGGGCCGGCCTCGCGGCGCTGCTCGACGCCGACCTGGCGGCGGCCCTCAAGCCGCTGACCGCCGAGCGGTTCGCCGTGTACCAGACGCGGACGCCGAACGTCGGCCAGTTCGCCGCGCTGGCGGTGCTGGAGTGCGCCGACCCGGCCGCCGTCCTCGCCGAGGTCAGCCGGCGCGTCCCGGCCGGCAAGGCGGGCGAGCTGAACCTGGCCGGCCCGGCCCTTGGCCCGGACGGCCAGGCGATCGCGAAGCTGATCGCCACCCTCGGCTCGGACGACTTCGACACGCGCGAGGCGGCGACGGCCGCTCTGTTGAAGGCGGGTCGCTCCGCGCTGCCGCTGCTGGAGCATGCGGCCCGGTCGCCCGACGCGGAGGTCGCCCGGCGGGCGAAGGCCCTCGCCGACGAGATCGGGGCCGGGGCGGCCCAGCAACGGCACGCCCTGTTCGCCGGCCGGAACGTCCTGGAGGCGGCCCCGACGCTGACGTACTTCGCCGGCGTCGAGACGCGCGACCGGCGGGCGGTGGACGTGCTGCGCGTCCGGCTCGATGCGAAGGACGACGCCCTGGAGCCGAAGCTGCGCGACCTGCTCGGCCCGGACTGGGACAAGGTGCGGCTCGTGCGCGGCGACAGGTGGATCGCCGTCCTGGTCGGCTCGGACACGACGCTGCTCGACGAGGGCCTGACGCTGCTAAGCGGGGCGGACGCCGGCCTGGCGAAACAGCCGGCGATCCGTGAGTTCCACGGCCACGCCGACGCGGGCCGGAAGCTGGAGGGCCACGTCGGCCTGGTGCGTCTGCTGGCCCTGATCGACGACAAGGCGGACCGCCAGTTCAACGCCGCCGCCCGTGCCGGCGTCGTCTCGGCGGCGCTGTCGGCCGGGCCGGACTGGCTGCGGCTCGACGCGCGCGTGCCGGCGAACGAGCTGCGCGGCGTCGTCTTCGCGGCGAAGAAGAAGTGACCGCCTGCTTCACATAGCCCCGGGCAAGCCCGGGGCCTTCGCCGCGAAGACCGCCGGCAAGCCGGCGGCTATGTGGGGCCTCAGAACATCGGCAGGCCGAGGCCCGGCCCGGACGGCAGGCGCATCCCGCCGCCGAGGAACGGCATCGGCGGCGTGTAGGGGACGTTCTTGCCGGCGGCGACGGCTTCGAGGTCGCCGTCGGTCAGGTCGTTGTTGGTGTTCATGGCCGTCCAGTTTACCAGGCCGGCACGGATTCCACGGCCAGGGAGAGGTGATCGCCGGCCGGGCGCGCCGATGGACGCCGGCAAGGTCGGCGCGCCCGGAGGATCCGGCATCGCGGCCTGGTTCGTCATTTCGCCAGCCGGCCCCTTCCAACCCCGATCGGGCGCGGTTACACTGCGAGGGGAAGTCGGCACCGATCACTGGCGTCGACAAACCCACCCTCCGAAGCGCCGCGGCACGCGTGCGGACCGCCGCCGGCCGGGTTGCTTGCGGGGGGTCGCCTCCCTTCGTCCTCGAGCCCCGGAGCGCACATGCAGAAGCCCGATCCCCTGGTCGAGCTGTACGCCGTCGGGTACCTGATCGACGCAGCCGCGCAACCCCTCGGCCACGAGCAAGCAGAAACGCTGCGGGCGGCCGTCGCGGAACTCCTCCGCGGCCCGCTCGAACAGGCCCTCAACCTCGCCCTGGCGAGCGCCGACGCCAACCGGACCGCCGCGCCCCCCGTCCTCGGCATGGACAGCGACCCGTCGGACGACCACTTCCGCCCGACGGCCGGCAACGATCCGGCGATCCCCTTTCGCTGCGTCGTCCGGTGCCGGTTCCCGGCCTGCCCGCATCGGGTGGTCGTGGTCCACGCGTCGGCCCTGGGCGAGTGCCGGTGCAAGCGCCACCCGGCCGAGCCGATCCTGCTCCAGTGGTCGGACGAGACGCCGGGGGGAGCCGGCCATGGGTGAGGTGGAAACGACCGGAGCGGAGAGCCTCTGGGAGAAGCTGGACCTGGTGCGCCTCGTCCCGCCGCTGGCGTTCTTCCTGGTCGGGGCGGTGCTCCTCCTCGCGGCCGGGGTGGCGTCGGGGGAGGATCTCCTGCGCGTGCTGACCGGGCCGAACCAGACCGGGCTGGCCCTGGCGACCGTCGCCATCCTGATCATCTCCGGACTCGCGGTCCGGGCCCTTTCCGGTGGCGTCCTGCGGGCCCTGGAAGGCTACGATTGGAACGTCCCGGGGTTCGGACTGCTCGGCCGGGTACTCACGCATCGGAACCAGAACCAACTACAGCGAGCCAGGAAGCGCCTCTCCGAACTCCTCGCCCAGTACCCGGACCCGGCCGCCGCGCCGCCGGAGGCCGCCGCGGAAATGGCGAAACTCCAGGGCCGCGTCGCCGCCATGCCGCGCGACCACCGGGTCCTGCCGACCCGGCTGGGCAACATCTTCCGCGGGGCGGAGGACCACCCGTTCGACCGGTACGGGATCGCCGGGGTGCGCGCCTGGCCGCTCCTGTGGCTGTGCCTCCCGCCGCACGCCCGGACGGCGATCAACGCCGCCCGCCAGGACCTGGACCGGGGCACCGAGTGGGTGACGTGGGCCGCCCTCGTCGCCCTCTGGGCGTTCGCCCTCCCGGGGTACTGGGCCGCCCTGCCGGTCGGGCTCGCGGTCCTCGGGGCGTTCCTCTGCTACCGCCGCCTCCTCGGCTCGGCAAGCGTCTTCGCCCTGCTGTTCCGGTCGATGTACGACCTGTACCGCTTCGACCTGTACGCCCGGCTCCGGCTCGCCCCGCCGGCGTCGCCGTACCTCGAATGGGAAGCCGCCCAGCGGGGCGGGAGCCCGATCAACGAGGTCCTGTTCTCCCAGGTCCCCGATCCGAAACAGGCCTTCCGCCCCCCGCCCGAAGGGGAGGCCGGGTAGCCCCCCAGCCCACCGGTGACCGATGACGACCCCCAACGCCCGGTTCCAGCTGCACGCGCGCCACGAGGGCCTGTCCTCGCACGCCTACCTCCGCTCGCGGGTCTACGAAGACGCCGCCGCGTGGGCGTTCCCCCGCACGGCCGGCCGGCCGGTCTGGCCCTCCGACCTCGACCTGCTCGTCCCGGTCCTGCTGGCCACGCTCGACCGGGCCGGGCCGGGGACGGACTTCGAGGCGCTGGTCGCCCCGGTCGCGGCGGCGTGCGGCCGGCTTCTCCGCGCCGGCGAGCCGCGCCAGCTCGCGACCGACCTGGTCTGGGCGTGTTCCGTCCGTGCACGCCAGGAGGCCCAACAGCCGCTCTACTTCTGGGCGTGGCTCAAAGTCGTCGAAGCCCTCCAGGCCGTCGGCGGCCTCGCCCTCGCCCGGGTCCCCTTCGACGTGGCGATGAGCCGGCAGGGCGGCCTCCTCGCCGCCCGCGCCCTCGCCGCCCCGGACGGCGGCCCGGTCGTCCTCCTTAACCACGAGGTCGTCTACCTGAACGACTACGCCTGGATGCGGTATCGCCTCGACCGGGAGCAGCGGATCTGGGCGGCCGACTCCCCCCGGGACGAGGCGATGTGGGGGCTCGCCGCGTTCCTGGGCCTGGCGGAGCGGGCGCTGTTGCCCGGCCACTGCGTCGATCCGCGGGTCCCCCTCCCTGTCCCCCCCGACGGGGACGTCCCGCTCGACGCGGCGGACGCGTTCTGGATCGCCCGATTCGGGGAGGTGGTCACCAGCTTCCTCATCCTGCACGAGTTCGGCCACATCTACCACGGGCACCTCGCCGAGCCGATCGGCAGCCCGGCCCGGGCGCACCAGGTCGAGTTCGAGGCGGACGAGTTCGCCCTGCGGGTCCTCGAGAGCCGGCCGTCGTTCCGGCCGTTCGACCTCGGCGCGGTCTGCACGCTGCTCCACGACCTGGCCCGGGCCCGGGCGGCGGCCGACCTGCCGGCGGCCACCGACTCCCACCCGAGCCACCTCGACCGGGTGGCGCGCCTCGTCCGGGCCGCCGGCCGGGTGGCCGAGACGGACAAGGCCGGCCTGGCCCGCCTGGCGACGTTGAGCGACTGGGACCGGCAGGCCCGCGGGCTGCTCGTCACCCGGCCGTCGCGGCAGGACGGAGGCCCGACCGGGGAGTCGCCGTCGCGGTTCCGCCCCCCCTCGGCGGCCAACCCCCGCGAGGCCGCCGTGCTCGACCGGGTTCTCGACGACCCCGCGACGCGGGCGCTGTGGCCGCCCCCGGACGACCCGACACTCCGGGACCAGATCTGGCGGAACACCCAGTACCTCGGGGCCCAGCTCGAGACGTTCCAGACCGCGATCCGCGAGATCGTGACCGACGCCGAACTGCGGCCTCCGTTCGAGATCGACGCCATCACCCACGAGCAAGGCATCGTCCGGTTCGTCCCGGTCCGGCTCGACCCGGCCGTCCCCGTGGCGGATCACTTCGTCCCGCTGTTGACCGTCCGGCTCGGGCTGGGGACGGACCGGTCGCTGCACCTGTGGATCGGGGGGGACGAACGCCAGCCGACGCTCTCGATCCCCGCCGGGTCGTCCGGCCGGCCTCGCACCCGCTACGTGGCCGTGACGCTCGGGGCCGAGGTCCGCTATTACGAGGCCGGGGCCGGGCTGATCGTCCCGCAGTCGATGGGCGGGCTCGACGACCGGGTGGCGGGACGGTTCGACGAACGAGGCAACCTCTTCCTCGACCTCGCCGGGGGGGACCTCCACTTTCCGAGCGATTGAGCGACGGGTCGCCAAGGGGCCCGGTCAGCGGGGAGGCCCGGCCAGGGCCGCGATCGTGTCGAGTCACAGCTGCCCACCCCGGAGGAGCCATGCGCCTGGGATTACTCGCCGACATCCACGAGGAGGTCGATCACCTCGACGCCTGCGTCGCGGCCCTGCGCGAGCGCGGCGTCGATCGGTTCGTCGTCCTCGGCGACGTCTTTGAGCTGGGGCCGCGCCTGACGGAGACGGTCCGCCGGCTCGCCGCCCTGGATTCGGTCGGCGTCTGGGGCAACCACGACTTCGGCCTGTGCCGCGACGTACCGGACCTGGCCCGCGAGATGTTCCCGCCGGACGTGCTGGCCTACTTCGCATCGCTCCTGCCGCGGGCCGAGGTGGCCGGCTGCCTGTTCCAGCACATCGAACCGCACCTCGACCCGGAGGACTTCGCCGACCTGTGGTCCTACGGCGGCGACGGCCGGCTCGCCGCCGACGGCGGCCTCGCGGCGGTGCCGCACCGGCGCGTTTTCATCGGCCACCTGCACCGCTGGCTGGCCCGGACGCCAACGCGCCGGCTGGAGTGGGCCGGCGACGGGCCGATCACGCTGCCGGACGAGCAGACGCTGGTCGTCGTCCACGCGGTGCGGCAGGGGTGGTGCGGATGGTATGACACCGACACCGGCGTGCTGGAACCGATCCGGGTCGGGTGATCCGGCGGCGGTCGCCCTACTTCTCGTCCTTCTTCTTCGGGCCGGCGTCCTTGAGTTCCTTCACGATCTCCGCGACGTTATCGTCGGTCAGCTTCGGCAGCGCGGCCCGCAGGGCCTTCTCGTAGTGGGCCACCTCGGCCGGCTCGTAGGGGAAGCCGACGTTCTCCTTCCTGTCCGCCTTGCCGTCGGCGAACGAGTCGGCGAGGACCTTGCCGTCGCCGGACAGGAACACCCAGACGGGCACCCCGCCCGGCGCGGGCGCGTACTGGTCGTACAGCTTCTGGCCGCCGGGGTTCTCGACGACGTCCACCTTGACGAAGACGAGGTGCTTGCCGAGCGTCTGGGCGACGGCCGGCCGGGCGTGGAACTTGTCGAGGTACTTGCACCAGCCGCAGCTCGGCGAGCCGAACGCGAGGAAGACCGCCTTGCCGTCCTTCTTGGCGGCCGCCAGCCCGGCGGCGAGGACGCGGTCGGCCGGCTCGGCCTTCGGGTCGTCGGCCCGGCCGGCGGTCGCGAGCAGGACGAAAGCGAGAGCGAGCGGAATCCGTTTCATCGGGTCCTCCTGAGGGAGCACGAACGATCGCGCCGCATCGGTGCCGGCGTCGGTCGCATCGTACCCCGCCCCGGACCGCCAGACAAGCGCCGACGGGCAACGCCGCGCGCCGCGCCGTTCGCGGCCACCGGCGATTCGGTCCCTTGACAGCGCGGCCGCCCCGGATTGTAATTCCGGGGGAGGGGAGCCGGGACGGTTACAGTGTCGGTTCGGCGCCGGGAGGGCGGGGTGCGATGAGCGCCGTCGAAGAGACGATCGAGGCGACGCTGGACTCGAACGGGCAGGTGCGCCTGGCACACCCTTCGCGGTTGCCGCCGGGCCCCGTGCGCGTCACGATCCGGCCCAGCGCGACCCCGGCCGCGCGCCGGGGTCTGGCCGAGATCCTCCGCGCGATCGCGGCGGACCAGCGGGCCCGGGGCTTCCCCGGACGGTCGGCCGACGAGGTGGAGACGGAACCGGACGACGACGCGGAACGGGACCGGGAATTCGACGCGGCGCGCGGCGGCACCGCCGCGGGAGGGCCGTGAGTGCTGTACTACCTGGATACCGTGGTCGTCATTTTCGCCGTCGAGGGCGTCCCTGTCCACCAGCAACGGGCGATCGACCACCTCGCGGCGCTCGAGCAAGCCGGCCATCGATTCGCGATCAGCGAACTCACCTGGACGGAGTGCCTGGTGCCGGTTTTCGGTCCGGGAGATGGGCAGCGGCTGTCGGATTTCTTCCGGTTCTTCCACGCGCCGACCCTGCGGACCGTGAGCCTGACCGCCGCGATGTACACCAGGGCCGCCGCGATACGGGGCGGCCACTCCTACCCGGCCGCCCAGGGCGCGCAGCCGAGGCGGTACGGGTTGGCCGACGCGCTCCACCTTGCTGCCGCGATCGAGTCCGGCTGCGATGTCTTCCTGACCAACGACAACCAGCTGGCGAGCTTCCCGGACATCGCCCTCGAAGTGCTGCCCTGACGCCAGAGAATGGGGGCCCGGACTTTCCCTGCTCGATCCGAGTCGGTGGGCCGTGTCTCCTACTGCGTCAACCGGCGACGGCGTGCTCCTTCTCGCTCTACCTCCTGGTCTTCATCGAAGATGGCGTTGCCATCCGCGTCACAACCGTCGTACCCAAAGGTCATGCTGAACTGGCCGTTGGGGAGCAGTTCAAAGCTGGCCCGGCCCCAAAGGGGCCTTCCAGCATCCTGGAAGAGTTGACGCACTTGTTCAATGGCTTCGATGCCACTGTCCAAGGGGGCGAAACTCCTCGCCTTTCCGTCCACGGAACGAATGTATTCCGCTTCGAAGACTGAAGAGGTCGGGTAGAAGATGGCCTCGAACTTGGCCGAAGACCATTCTTCAAAAAGTGTCGCGATCATCGCTTGAGCGATCTCTTGGTACAGTTGCTCGATGCCTTCGATCATTCCGCCCCTCCGCTTGCGACTTCTCGGATACGAAGTCGGGATGCTGTCCAACCTCAAGACGACAGCAGCTATCATCCTGACGTGCCGGGCAGCGCCAGCGCCGCGATCGTGTCGCGCGTCGCCCGCTCGATCTTCGCCTCCCACGCCGCGTCGTCCGGCTTGTACGGGAACAGGATACCGCGCGAGCTGTTCACGACCGCCCCGAGGCCGTCCGGCCGGAACGCCGGCAGCACGTCGGCCGCCGTGCCGCCCTGGGCCCCGTAGCCCGGCACCAGGAAGATGACCGGCTCCATCTCGCCGCGCAGCAGCACCAGCTCGCGTGGGTGCGTCGCCCCGACGACCGCCCCCACGTCGCCCAGGCCGCACGCCCCGACGTTCTCCCGCGCCCACGCCGTCACCGCCGCCCCGACGTGCCGGTACAGCGGCTTGCCCGCGCACTCCAAATCCTGGAACTGGCCCGCCCCCGGGTTGCTCGTCCGCACCAGGACGAACACGCCGCCCGACGCCTTCCGCGCGCTCGCCATAAACGGCTCGACCGCGTCCCGGCCGAGGTAGCCGTTGATCGTCAGTGCGTCCGCCCCCCAGACGCCGAACGCCGCGTCGGCGTACGCCGTCGCCGTCGAGGCGATGTCGTTCCGCTTGCCGTCCAGGATCGTCAGCAGGCCCAGTTCGCGCGCCTTGGCCATCAGCCGTTGCAGCACGACGAACCCGGCCGGGCCGAGCGCCTCGAAGAACGCCGCCTGCGGCTTGACGACCGGCACCAGCGGCGCGACGATCTCCAGCACGCGCGTGCAGAACGCCTCGTAGTCCGCGGCCGGGTCGGCCGTCCGCAGCGCCGCCGGCAGCGACTCCCAGCGCGGGTCGAGCCCGACGCAGACGGCGTTCCCCTTGCGGCGGACCGCGTCGGCCAGGCGGTCGGCGAAATGCGTCATGTCGTCGCCCTCTCGGCTTCCCATTCCCTGTACCAGCCCACCGCCCGGCGCAGGCCCTCGCGGATCTCGACGCGCGGGCTCCAGCCGAGCTGCGTCCGGGCCTTCGCCGTGCTGTAGTGCGTCGAGCGGCCCATCAGCGCCACGCCGTAGCGCGTCAGGCTCGGCGGCGTCTGCGCCTTCCAGAACCGGCCCCACGCCTCGCGGTAGAACCCGGCCCAGAACGCCAGCCCGAACGACACCCGCCGCGTGATCCGCGGCAGGGCCAGTTCGTCGGTCATCGCGTCGAGCAGGTCGCGCTGCGTGATCTCGCCGGCCGTCGCCAGGTTGTACGCCTGGCCGACCGCGTCCGGGTGGGTCGCCGCCCGGTACGCCCCGTCGGCGACGTCCTCGGCGAAGACGAGGTTCATCCGGTTCGTCCCCGCCCCGACGATCGGCACCCGCCGCGCCCGCAGAGCGGCGACGACCCGCGGCAGGACGTTCCGGTCGCGCGGCCCGTACGTCCAGGTCGGCCGGACGATCGTCCAGTCGCCGGGGTAGACCGCGACGCGCTGCTCCGCCCGCAGCTTCGCCCGGGTGTAGTGGTCCCACCACCACAGGTTCTGGCCGAGCGGCTCCGCCTCGGTGAACTCGCCGCCGCGCTCGGCGAGGTGGCCGTACACCGCGATCGAGCTGACGTGCAGGAACCGGCCGACCGCCGCTACCTCGCACGCCTTGAGCAGGTTGACCGTCGCCAGGACGACGTCGCGGAAGTACCCCTCCCACGGCCCCCAGTCGCCGACCCGGGCGGCGCAGTGGAAGACGACGTCCGCACTGTCCACGGCGTCGATCAGCCCGGCCGGCTCGGCCAGGTCGCCGACCGCCAACTCGACGCCGAGCCGGTCGAGGAAGCGCGTGTCGCTCCCCGGCCGGACCACGGCCCGCACCGCGTCGCCCCGCTCGACGAGCAGCCGGACCAGATGGCTGCCGAGCAGCCCGGTCGCCCCGGTCACCACGCACCGCCGCGCCACGCCCGCACCCCCTCCGACAGTGGGAATGCGGGAATTCTATCAACGGGGGAGGAGATGACACCGGGTTGGCAGGTCACTGCTCCGGCAGGCGGAGCAGGTGGTCGCGGAAGTGGGCCACCGTCTGGAAGCGCTTCGCCGGCTCGCGCTCGACGGCCTTGTTCAGAAAGGCGACCGTCGCCGCGTCGAGGTCGGGCTGGTGCTCGCGCGGGTCGCGGCCCGGGTTGCGGAGGTGGTTCATGAGCGTCTCCATGCTCGTCGCCTTCTCCCACGGCAGGGCCGACGTGAACACCTGGTACGCCGTCACGCCGAGGGCGAACAGATCGACGCGCAGGTCGGTCGTCTGGCGGCGGATCAACTCGGGGGCGAGGTACTCCGTCGTCCCGGTCCGGTTGCCCGGCTTGAGGAAGTCCGGCGTGTTCGGGATCGTCAGGCCGAAGTCGATCAGCTTGACGACGCCCTCGTTGGTGACCATGACGTTGCGCGGGCAGATGTCGCGGTGCAGGTAGCCGGAGGCGTGCAGGTACTCCAGGCCGTCGGCCAGCTGCTTGAGGACGTTGACGCGCTTGCCGTCGAGGTCGGGGCTCTTCGTCTCGACGAGGAAGTTCAGGCCGGTCCCTTCGAGGTACTCCATGACGAGGTACATCTCGCCCTTGGTCGTCAGGCCATACTCGAAGGTGTTGACGATGTTCGGGTGCTTCAGCCCCATGCAGATCGCCCCCTCCTTCGGCTTGTTCAGGCCGACGAAGCGGGCCTCGAACTTGTCCGTCTTCTCCTTGTCGAGGAGCTTCAGGCAGACGATCCGGCCGAGGCTGCGGTCCTGGGCGCGCCAGACCTTGGACATGCTCCCCTGGCCGGTGCGGTTGAGGAGGTTGAAGCGCTTCTCGACGTCGATCCGGGGGAGCTTGACTTCCTTCGGCTTGGGCGGGGCCTTCGCCGGAGGCGGCTTCTTGGCGGGCGCGGCCGGCTTCTTGCCCCCGGCCGGCTTCTTCGCCCCGGCCGGGGTCTCGGCCTTGTCCTTCTTCTTGCCGCCGAACAGGAAGTCGAAGAAGCCCACGGCGTCGGCCCTCGGGTTGGTCTTCCTCCCCTCTCCCCCCGGCTTTGCGGGGGGAGAGGGGTCGGGGGTGAGGGGGGGTGAAGGCTGTTCGTGGAGGGTGAGCATCGCCCCCACGACCGGCCCCCGCCCCCCCCCCCCCCACCCCCCCCCCCCCCCCCAACCCCGGGGGGGGGGGGGCCCGGCGCCAA
>Ga0268299_1000554_pt1 | contig 108921 bp, 92 predicted proteins | sample NOBtaG_FD_193484 | JGI IMG/M metagenome (GOLD analysis project Ga0268299, IMG submission 193484) | Activated sludge microbial communities from bioreactor in Nijmegen, Gelderland, Netherland - NOB reactor | ecosystem: Engineered > Bioreactor > Aerobic > Activated sludge | place: Netherlands...
GGTGCCGATGGAGTTCATGGTCTTCTCCTTCTGTGGAAACAGTTGACGGAATAAAACGCCACAAATGTTTACCACGTCCGCAAGGAACCGTGTAGCCGCGACCCGACCTCCGCTTCATAGCTTCAAGAATCTCCTATGCCATGCTCACGCCCATCGCCAACCCGCGCCGAGTTGTCCCGCCGCGTCATGCCCATGCACGCGCGATGAACACTCCAAAACCCTTGACACCTTGGCACCTGGACGCCTCGGCCCCTCTGATTCACTTTGCCCTGCTCGTTTTTCAAGGACTTACAAACGAAATTCCCCGAAACTTTCCACCCCTGTTCGGGCTTGCACCGTCGCTGATTCACCTTGCGCATTTTCACGAAAAACCGCCCATTTCGCGCATCGCCCCAACACGCGACCGCCACAAGACTTGCAAACGAAAAAAATCGCGTGTGTCACCTTATGTCACCATCGATCTTGCAGCACTTGCGCGCGATCAACGCCCTTGTTTTCACCCTCGGCACCTCGGCCCCTCGATCCCTTGGCCCCTTTTTTCGGCTTATGTCACCTTGGGTTTGTCGATGCCCGAAGCGACGATTCGGCCCAACGGCGCTTGGCGTTACAGCGGACGGGCCGCCGATGACTATAATGCCCGACCCGCACGGACGAGGCCCCGGACCGGGCCCGCTTGGAAAGGATTGAATGACTTCAGCAAAATGGATCGCTTCATGTGTCGTAACTGGAATGACAATTCTGGCGGCCGGTTGCCATGAGCCGCCGGTCAAGCTGAGCGAGGCGAAGCTCGACGGCGCCGCCAATCAGAAAACCTCGGCGCCCAGATACTGGGAGCAGGAACCTCAGCACATCCCCCCCACCGACTATCGCAAAGTCGCCCTGGTCGAATTCGCCATCGAGTATGTGACCGAAAAGCTCGAGTCGCTCTCCGACAATCAGCCAGGCGTGGTGATCCACGAGTTCATCCCGATCGGCTTTGTCACCTCGATGGCCGGCGCGGGCCGGATTCGCATCCAGATCGACGAGGCGCTGCGTAAGGAGTTCCCCGACGAGCTGCATAACCACTTCGTGGGGCTGCTCAAGGCCGAGGGCTACGAACTGATCCCGCAGGAGACCATCCGCTCGGCGCCTTCTTACAAAAAGCTGGTCCTCGGCGAGCCGGGCCACAACGATTTGGGCCATGCGTTTAACGTGGCCGGGACGGACGTTGGCGTGCCGCGGCTTTTGGTGATCGAGCCGGCGACGGGCTACGACGTCATCCTCGGCACCAACGACATGCGCACCGTGGAACAGGTGGAGCAGGACCTGATCGAGGAGACCGGCGCGGAGGCAGCGCTGCGCGTGCGATTCCGCATCAGCGTCTATCGTCAGGTGGCGTCGATTGAGAAGTGGTCGATCATGCGCGTCACGAAGCGCGACCAGTCCGGTTTCCATTTCGCCGAGCGATCGCTGATCTCCGACGAGACGGTCGTGGAAAAGGAAGACTTCCTGCCGGTCGCGGGCATCATCAAGAAGATCAACACCGATCAATACCGCGAGGCGATTCGCAAGTTGTACCCGCCGTTTCTGGCCATGGCAGTGCAGACGCTGGCGGCCCAGCCGGTGAAGACGGAGTTGGCCGAGGCGAATTAGCCCGGCCGGTGGACGGGAGAATGATGGTTATTTAAGGCTGCCGTCGACGAGACGGATTTCCTCGATGTTCACGAACTGAATGCCGTGCACGCCGTCCTGGGTGGGGTCGGCCGAGCCGGACAGCGTGACCATGACCATCCCCCCGAACGCGGCGCCGCCCTGTGTATAGGAACCGCCGATGAAGTCCCCGGGTGTCAAGGTGCCGACACCCATGACCAGGACCGTCCAGCCGCCGCCGCTGAGCTGGAGGACGTCGACGTCATCCTCGCCGTCGAACGCGTCGGACCCATTCTCGGTAAAGAAGCCGCCGGTCATGCGACTGTCCGACATGTAGGTGTCGTTACCTTCCCCGCCGAAAAAAAAATCGGAGCCCAGACCGCCGGAGGCCATATCGTCGCCCAGCCCGCCGGTGAGCGTGTCGGCGCCGGGCCCGCCGAAGAGCGTGTCGTTGTCATCGCCGCCTTCGATCATGTCAGCGCGGTTGCCGCCCTGAACGGTGTCCATCCCGTTGCCGCCGAAGAAGGTGATCGACTTGTCAAAGTCGGACGGGCCGGACCCGATGTCCGGGAGCGTGACCATGTCATCACCGCCAAGAGCGTCGTAGTACTCGGTCTTGCTGAACTGACCAGCTACGAGGGTGTTGAAATCGACGACGTCGTTGCCCTCGGTAAAGAGGGTCAAGACCTGCATGGTGACGGTGACGGTCAGCGTATCCATTGTCGAGGCCATGTCGTTGTTGGAGGTCTCGGTGGCGGTCGCAGTGACGCTGAGCATGATGGTGTCGGCGGTCATGGCGGTGAGGGTGAGGCCCGCGAGGTCGCCGGGGGCGAGGGTCCACGAGCCGCCGCCGTTGTCGGTGCCGGCGGACAGGGTCGCGTCGAGCGGGACGTTCGTGATGACGATCTCGAGCGTCTCGGAGCCGTCGGTGTCGACCAGCGAGGCGGTGATGTCGAGGGTGATGGCTTCGTTGGTAACGCCGGACGTGTCCATGACGGTGAGGTCTGGTGCGTCGGCGATCGCGGCGACGTTGATGGTGACAGTGCTGCCGACCGTGGCGAGGCCGTCGGTGACGTCGTAGGCGAAGTCGCCGGCGGGGCCGGAGGCGTCGGGGGTTGCGTCGAAGAGCAGGCCGGTGAGGTCAGCCTCTGACAGCATGTCACTGACGTTGACCGGCGTTCCGTCGGAGAGGGTGACGATGCCGAGCATGGCATCCGGCAGGCCGGTGACGGTGATGGTGAGATTGTCGCCGACGTCGGGATCGGTGGGCGCGGCGATGTTGAGGGGGTTGTCTTGGGAATCTTCATCCACATTTAAGACGGATGGCTCGGCAACGATGGGAGGGTTGTTCTCGGCATCGACGGTGACGGTCAGGGTGTCCATCGTCGAGGCCATGTCGTTGTTGGAGGTCTCGGTGGCGGTCGCGGTGACGCTGAGCATGATGGTGTCGGCGGTCATGGCGGTGAGGGTGAGGCCCGCGAGGTCGCCGGGGGCGAGGGTCCACGAGCCGCTTCCGTTGTCGGTGCCTGCGGACAGGGTCGCGTCGAGCGGGACGTTTTCGATGGTGATGGAGAGCGTCTCGGAGCCGTCGGTGTCGACCAGCGAGGCGGTGATGTCGAGGGTGATGGCTTCGTTGGTAACGCCGGACGTGTCCATGACGGTGAGGTCTGGTGCGTCGGCGATCGCGGCGACGTTGATGGTGACAGTGCTGCCGACCGTGGCGAGGCCGTCGGTGACGTCGTAGGCGAAGTCGCCGGCGGGGCCGGAGGCGTCGGGGGCTGCGTCGAAGAGCAGGCCGGTCAGATCGGCTTCGCTGAGAACATCGGAGACCATAACTGGCGATCCGTCGGAGAGGGTGACGATGCCGAGCATGGCATCCGGCAGGCCGGTGACGGTGATGGTCAACATGTCACCGACGTCGGGATCGGTGGGCGCGGCGATGTTGAGGGGGTTGTCCTGGGAATCTTCATCCACGTTGAGAACTGACGGCTCGGCAACGATGGGCTCGTCGTTTGAGCCGTTGATGGTAACGGTGACGGTCGCGGTGCTTTGCGCGCCCTGGGTGTCTTCGATGGTGTAGGTGAAGGTGTCGGTGGTTGTGTCATTGTCGCCGAGATCATTGAAGAGGCCGGTGAAGTCGTAGATGACATCGTCGCCGACGATCGAGACGGCGGCGCCGGCCATGGAGTCGGTGACATTGGCAATGAAAAAGGTGTCGCCGATGTCGATGTCGGAGTCGTTGGAGAAGATTGTCGCGATCGGGATGACGAGCGGCGGAGCGTCTTTGAGGACTTCGACCATGTCGTCTTCGGCGACGGGCGGGTCGTTGACACCGGTGACGGTCATGGTGACGGTCGCGGAGGCGGTGAGGCCGGCAAGGTCCTCAATTGTGTAATTAAAGGTGTCGGTTGTATTCGCGCCGGCAGCGAGTTCCTGGAAGAGGCCGGTGTGGTCGTAGATGACGTCATCGCCGGAGATGGAGACGACGGCGCCGGCGGCGGAATCGGTGACATTGGAGATGGTGATGGTGTCGCCGATGTCGATGTCGAAGTCGTTGGCGAGGAGATCCGGGCCGAGGAGGGTGACGGGATCGCCGTCTTCTGTCGCCTGTCCCTCGTCGTCCATCGCGACGGGCGGATCGTTGACGCCGTTTACCGTGACGGTGACGACGGCGGTGTCCTGGCCGCCGTGGCCGTCGTCGATGGTGTAGGTAAAGGTGTCGGTGGCGTTCTGGCCTGCGCCGAGGTCGAGGAAGTTTTCGCCGGGGTCGTAGGTGACTTCGTTGCTATCGAACGATACGGCCCCCACGGCGCTTGCGGCGTCGATGGAGACGATTGTGAGGACGTCGGCGGCGTCGATGTCGGTGTCATTGGCGAGGAAGAAGGACGCGGGCTGAGTCAGCGCGGGGCCATCGGCGTCGACGGAGAATTCGTCGTTCGCAGCGATGGGATCATCGTTGCGGCCAGTGATGTTGATGGTGACTGTGGCGATGCTGGTTGAACCGGACAGGTCCCGCATGGTGTAGGTGAAGAGATCGGTTGTGTTCGCACCGGCGGAGAGGTTCTGGAAGAGGCCGGTGTGGTCGTAGTTCACGCTTGTGCCGACGATGGTAACGACGGCCCCGGCGAAGGAGTCGGTGACGTTTGAGATGGTGAGCATGTCGCCGGTGGGCAGGTCCACGTCTGTATCGTTAGCGAGCAGGGCCGAGAAGGGCAGATTGAGGGGCGGATCGTCTTCGAAGGTAGCGCCGGCGTCGTTGATCGCCATGGGCGGGTCGTTTTCCGGAGTGACGGTGACGGCGACGACGGACGTGGCGCAGAGTGGAACCGCCCCGGCATCGCAAACTTCGTAAGCGAAGGCGTCGGCTCCGTTGAAATCGGTGTTGGGTGTGTAGGTGATTGCGCCGGTCAATGCATTGACGCTTGTCGTGCCGCTTGCCGGTGCAAGCACGATGCGAACGGATGAAACGGCGAGTCCGAAGTCAGCGTCTTCATCGTTGGCGAGCACGTCGATCGTGACGGGTGTGTCTTCGGGGGTTGTGGCGGCGTCGGGCCGGGCGATCGGTGGGCCGAGTGTCGGCAGAGGCTGCGAGCCGCCATCGCCGTCATCGCCGTCATCGGGCTGCTGGGAGAGGTAATTGAAGATGACGTCGGCGATGATCTGGAAGATCGTGAAAAGGAGCAAATAGCCGAGGCAGCCTGGACAGAACTGGAAGAGAAACGCGAGAAGGATGATCGTGGGGTCAATGACGAGCTGGGCGCTACTGTCCTTGCCGCTGAGGCTCAGGACTTCGTCGACCTTCGTGGGATCGACGACGAGACTCATCAGTTCCGGGTTCGCTGCGACGTAGGCATCGACGCCGGTGAGGCCGACGGGCAGCTCGCGGGCGGAGAGGATTTTTTCCGGTTGCCACTCGTCGCCGCGTGCGGAGATGACGCGGGTGACCTGCTTTGTCTTGGGATTGAACTCCATGGAGGTGTTCTTGCCGCGGCGGCTGGTGGCGAGGTTGGTCAGTGCGAGGCCGTCGCGTCCCTCACCGTAGCCGCCCTGGATGATTCGATCGGGCTCGGGGTAGATGAGTCGAAACTGGTTGGAGAACGGGTCGATTTCAAGGGCGATCGCGCCGGCGAAGGCGGTGTTGTTGAGCTCGAGAATAAGCGGATGATCGGGGGTGAGGTTGATCCGGATAGCTCGGGCGGCGTCGAACCCCTTTGCGCCGCAGCCGGCCCAGTAGTTGATGTTGAGGATGAGGGCGGCACAGAGCAAGGCTTTGAGCCGATAGAGGAAGCGGCGCCGTCCAGCGAGCATGATGCAATTCTCCCCTGTCGCAATAGCGATTGTGCGCATGTGCGCGTTTGCGAGGCGGCAATGACGCCGTCGGTCGCCAGGCCCCCGGTGTGCGGGATGAGTTTCCCCCTCCGCCTGCGACTTATTCACAGTTTAACGGAGTCAGTGAGATCGGGTCAAGAAATCAGGCCGGATTTGAGGGGGAAATGCAGATGTGCGAGGCGTGCCCGACGGCATTTTGGGAGTGGTTGCGGAGTTGTTATGACGAACTGTTACGCACTTCCCGCCACTTGACGATTTTCGTTTTGGTGGATTCGCAGTCGGAGGGCGAATCGCTCGGCGTGCAGGCACCGACGACGGTCCAACCAGAGTTGCCGGCGAGGCCGGACACATCCGAGGCGGTGTTTGAGGGGAAGAAATAAGTGCCGCCGTCATTGATCTTCACCATGCTTCCGCAGCGCAATTCGGGGCAATTGGTGTTGGTGGTGATGTTGGAGGCGGCGTCGAAGCGGAGAATCCCGCCGGACTCGATGATGAGTTTGCCGGCGCTCCCGTTGACAGTGAGATTGTGGCCCTGCAGGTCGAGCGTGCCTTCGGCGATGATCAGGTCCTGCGAATACTGGTTGAGGACAAGGTCGGCGTTTAGTTTCACAGAGCCGGCCACACAGCGGCTCTTGTTGACGGTGATATCGCGAGGGAGCTTCCCTGCGCCGCCGTTCGTGTCGATGGTCTGATCGCCATCTCCATCGAGGACCAACGTAACGGCGTTCCAGCTTTGGACTGACGAGTCCGCGGTTGAAATGTCGCCGGCCACGTAGATCGTTCCACCCTGAAAGTAATTGACGCTGGTCAGGGTGAAGCTGCCGTTTACATCCATCGGTCCGTTGACGGTGACACTGTTCCCGCCGGTGCTGATCTCGACGTTTCCGTAGCTCATTGTTCCCGGCGTAATCGTCTTGTCGAAGCCGACGAAGCGAAGCGGCTGCGAACCGGCATCGACATTTCCGGCGGTGTGTGTCCAATGATTGAAGACCCCGATGGGTCCGGCGATGGTCAGGGTGCCGCCCGGTTTATTGATATCTACGCTGGGCACCAGTGCGTTTGTGACGCCGGCGGTCAGCAACTGATCGCCTACGCCGTCGAATCGGATGACTGTGCCGGGATATCCGATGAGCGCGGTGTCGTTGGTGGTGACATTGCCTGCAACATTGATGGCGCCGCCGTTCATGTAATTGACGCTCTGTATGGTGAACGAGCCGTTCACGTCCATCGTGCCGGAGGTGGTAATGCTGTTTCCGCCGGTGTTGAAGACGACATCGCCGTAGGTCATTGAGCCCGGCACGATGGTCTTGTCGAAGCCGACAAACTGGAGCGGCTGGGTACCTGGATCGACAAGCCCGGCAGTGTGGGTCCAGTGGTTGAAGACGCCGATCGGTCCGTTGATGGTGAGAGTTCCGTTCGTCTTGTCGATATTCACGCTTGGGACCAAGGCATTGGGGGCGCCGGCGATGAGGGCCTGATTGCCGGTTCCGTTAAAAAGGATAACCGTGCCGGGATAGCCGATCAGCGCGGCGTCGTTGGAGGTGACATTGCCAGCGACGGCGATGGTCCCGCCGTTCATGTAGTTGACGGAGTTGATAATCAGGTTACCGGCGAGCGTGATGGTTCCGGTGGTGGCGACGCTGTTGCCGCCGGTGGCGATGGTGAGGTTGTTGAGGACAGCGGAGCCGACATTGACGGACTTGTCATAGCTGTCGAGGGTCACGGTACCGGCATTGTGCAGAAAAGTGCCGCCGGAGATGGTCAGGTTTCTGAGAACAAAAAACGTGCCGGAAGTTGACTGGAAAATTCCCCCGCTCTGGGCGAAGGGACCGTTGCAGTCGATCACGGCGTCGCTGCCATTGAAAGCCCCGCCGTCGAAGAGGATGCCCCCGCTTCCGACTGTGAGCTGGACACCGGGCGCCTGAGTAATCGTGCCGGTGTAGCCGGACTTCGTGTCGAGACATTGGATACTGACATTTACATCGATGGTCACGTCACCGGCTGCCCCACCTGAGAACTGTGCGGTGTCCAATGATGTCGGTGACTTGCCGCCGGCCCAGTTGGCGGCGGTGCTCCAGTTGTTTCCAGAACCGCCGATCCAGTTGATCACGCCGGCCGGGCACTTGTCAGCGGCCAGCCCAATTGTGCAGACGGCGGCGAGAATCGAAGCGAGCGGCGATCGGAGAATGCCAATCGACGGGGTCGGCGAGGCGGACGGTTTTGGATTAGAGGTGGTCATCTGGTGTCACTCCCAAATGCTCCGGGGCCCGGGAGGCGACGGTCTGCGCCCAAGCAGTAAGACTTCGCATAGCGATTTATGTCGCCAACGGCAGAAGCACGGCACAGATTGGGCCACCGCCACCCTAAGCATCGGAAACAATTCTCGGCGTGCAAAAGAGATAGTTCCGCAGACGTCCGGGATGATTGGGGGGAAGGACGAGACTGCCCGATAGAAAGGCAAGGGCAGAACGCAGTGTCGCGACGTCGATTGTGAGGGGTCATTGCGGGGTTTTTTTCTCGGACGAAGGTCAATTTTTTGTTTGACGGGTGTTTTATGGACCGGATATACTAAGGGGCTCGGCCTTAACCAGCCGATCAGACCGCCGAATCGATTCTCCCCCTTTGAAATAGCAAGGGAAGATCGTCGCCGAACCGCAAAACGTCGCGGTGCGGCAAGGTTTCGGCTCCGCAGCCACGGCGGCGAGCTGAATTGGAATGAAGGTGCATGTCGAGACATGCGGAGTTGACGAGATGGCCGTTTCGACGAAAGTCAGGACTACGACCGAAGGTGATGAGATGAATGCGTCGCCCCTTTCACATCTGCGCAACGTCGGGATTTCCGCCCACATCGATTCGGGCAAGACCACGCTGACGGAGCGCATCCTGTTTTACGCCGGCCGAATCCACAAGATTCAGGAAGTCAAGGGTAAGGACGGCGAAGGCGCGACGATGGACTACATGGACCTGGAGCGTGAGCGCGGCATCACGATCACCAGCGCCGCGACGCGCGTCGAGTGGAACGAGAACCCGATCAACATCATCGACACGCCGGGTCACGTGGACTTCACGGTGGAAGTCGAGCGGTCGCTTCGAGTATTGGACGGGGCGATCCTGGTGCTGTGCGGCGTCGCCGGTGTGCAGTCGCAGTCGATCACGGTAGATCGGCAAATGAAGCGGTACCGGGTGCCGCGTATCTGCTTTATCAACAAGCTCGATCGGCAAGGCGCCGATCCGGTCAACGTGATCAAGGGCCTCGAAGAAAAGCTCGGACTGACGACCGTCCAGATGCAGCTCCCGATCGGACTGGGTAACGATCTGCAGGGGATCATCGACCTAGTTCGGATGCAGGCGGCCTACTTTGACGGCGATCGCGGCGAGAAGATTCGCTGGGAGGCGATTCCGGCAGAATTAGTGGATGAGGCCCAGAGCGCACGGGCCGGCATGCTGGATGCGCTAAGCCTTCACGACGACGAACTGCTCTCCATCATGCTTGAGGAGAAGCCGGTTCCCGAGGAGCTCATTCACAACATCGTTCGGCGCGGCTGCATCTCGGGCGATTTCTCGCCGGTGCTGATGGGCTCCGCTTATAAGAACAAGGGCGTCCAGCTTCTGCTTGACGCGATGATTCGATATCTGCCGAGCCCGTTGGATCGCGAAGTATTCGCCTATGACATGGACAACGGCGAGGCCGAAGTTCCGCTGGAGGCGAACCCGGACGCTTCGTTTGTCGGTCTGGCGTTCAAGCTGGTGGATGAGACGTTCGGCCAGCTCACCTACATGCGCATCTATCAGGGCAAGATGACCCGTGGCGAGCGCTACAATATCACCCGAACAGGCAAGCCGGCTCGGTTCGGCAGAATTCTTCGGATGCACGCGAACGACCGCGAGGACATCGACAGCGCATCCGCGGGCGACATCGTGGCGGTGGTCGGAATCGACTGTGTTTCAGGCGATACGTTCTGCGGCGAGGGCGCGAGTTACTCGCTGGAATCGATGCACGTCATGGACCCGGTGATTTCACTCGCCGTGTCACCGGCTCGCAGCGCCGACCGCGACAAGTTCTCGAAGGCGGTCTCGCGATTCGCGAAGGAAGACCCGACTTTTCACGTGAGCAGCGACCCTGAGACGGGAGAGACGATCATTTCGGGCATGGGCGAACTGCACCTCGACGTTTACTGCGAGCGCATTCGCCGTGAATACAAGGTGGAGCTGGTGGTCGGTCAGCCGCGAGTCAGCTACCGAGAGGCGCCTTCGCAGACCGTTCCGTACAACTACAAGCATAAAAAGCAGACCGGCGGATCGGGCCAGTACGCCCACGTCGTGGGAACACTCGAGCCGTTGCCGGATGACCACGAGATCGGCTACGAGTTCGAGAACAAGGTCTTCGGCGGACGCATCCCGACTGAGTACATTCCGTCGGTCGACAAGGGATATCAGTCGATGCTGGCGAAAGGTCCGCTTGCGGGCTATCAAATCACGGGCGTGAAGATGATTCTCGAAGACGGATCGAGCCACGCGGTGGACTCGTCCGACATGGCGTTTCAGATTTGCGCACGCGACGCCTTCCGCGAGGCTTTTTTGGCCAGCAAGCCGGTATTGCTCGAACCGATCATGAAGGTCCAGGCGGAGACGCCTTCGGAGTTTCAGGGGTCGATCATCGGCGATCTGGCGAGCCGTCGCGGACTTGTTCTGGCGACGGAGAACCGGGGCCCGCTGACGGTGATCGATGCGGAGGTCCCGCTGGCGAAAATGTTCGGCTATGCGACGGACGTTCGCTCGATGTCGCAGGGCAAGGCTTCGTTTACGATGGAGTTCCTGAAATACAAGCGCGTCCCGGCGTCGATCCAACTGGAAATCGTCGAGGCGGCGAAAAAGGCCAAGAAGTAAGAATGGGCGACACGGAGTCGTCGCCTCACTCGGTCGAGCGCGATCTCGCGGCTCACCCTTTTTAAGATTCGTGATACAACGCACATTCGGAGGTCGCCACCATGCACGAACGATTCAGCGATCGAGCCCGCCGGGCCTTGGCGCTGGCCAACCTTGAGGCCATCCAACTTCATCATGAGAACCTAGCCCCAACGCATGTGCTGCTGGGTCTCTTGAACGTCGGCGGCAGCGTAGGGGTATTGGCCCTGCACAATCTGGACGTTGATATCGAGGCGATGCGCGCGGACCTCGCCAAGCGGGTCGAGCCGGGCAACAAGGAGCTTCACCAGGCGAAGCTGGCGCAGAGCGCCGAGACGCGCCAGGTGATTCACTTCGCGATCGAGGAAGCGCGGAAGCTGGGGCACAAGTACATCGGAACCGAGCACCTGCTCCTGGGCATCCTTCGCGAAGGCACAAACTTGGCGGCGACGGCGTTGGTGTCCCGCGGCGTCAAGATCGAGGCTTTGCGCGAGGAGATTCTGACGCTGCTGCGATCGGCCACGGACGAGAGCCACATGGCGACGGCGTCCGGCCACGATGGCCACGAGTGGATTCATCAGCAGGAGCTGGCCAAGGCATTTCGGTCGCCGAAGTTCTGGCATCGCCTGATTCAGGCGGTGGACTCAGCGAATCGACTGGGCCACGGCGAGATTCGCGACGAGCACCTTCTGCTGGCGCTCTTGCGAGAGCCCGACGGATTCGTCTCGCAGATGCTCAATGAAAAGGGCGTGACCCTGGATTGGGTGCGCGATCGCGTCACGCGCGCCGCAGCGCTGTAAGCTCACCTATCACATTTCGTGACGTTTCGCAGATCGGACCATGCGGGATCAGCCGGTGCTTTGCATGGCTGCTGCTATGCCGTTGACACTTCTTTGCAACATGAGGCGAAGGGCCGGGCGCGCGGCGTCGGGGGCACTCCGGTATCGGCGGAGCAGTTCCACCTGAAGAATATTCAGCACGTCGGTCGCGGGGTTTCGCGCGGCGATCAATGATTGAATGACGGGGTTGTTGTCGAGCAACCGAGCCTGCCCGGTGATGGCGATGATCGCGTCAGCGGTGCGATCGAACTCCGCGCTGATGCGCTGGTGAATGTCGCTCGAAGACATGTCCGCATCGACATAAAGGCGTGAGGCGGGCAGGCGTGCCCTGGCCATTTCCTGCCGCATGTTGTCGATGATGGTCTTGAAGAATTCCCACTCCTGATAAAGGCGTCGAAGGACGTCGGCGGTCTCGGGCCGATCGTGGACTAGTGACTGGACCGCTGAGCCCACGCCAAACCAGCCGGGGACGTTGTAGCGCATCTGGGTCCAGGCGAAGACCCAGGGGATGGCGCGGAGGTTTTCGAACGAGAGGCCTCCGGCGTTTCTCGATACGGGCCTTGAGGCGATGGGCAGACCGGCGATGTGCTCGATCGGCGATACGCCGCAATACCAATCCCAGAAACGGTCGTCATCTATCAACTCGCGGTAGGCCTGCATCGATCGGGTGGCGAGTTCGTCCATGATTCTGACACGCTCGTCGACGGAGATGTGACGCGGGCCGACGGCGCCGGCGAAACCGGCCATGGTTGATTGATCGGCCTCGGCTCGCGCCGTGCCGACAAGCATCGCAGAGACGATCTGCTCGAGGTGGCGACGCGTGATCTGCGGGAGGCCGTAGCGAAACGAGATGACTTCGCCCTGCTCGGTGAAGCGGATGCGGCCGTTTCTGCTTACGGGCGGCGAGGAGAGAATCGCCCGATTGGCGCGGCCGCCGCCTCGGCCAACCGTGCCGCCTCGGCCATGGAAGAAACGCAACTCGATGCCGGCCTGGCGACAGGTTTGTGCGATGACTGACTGGGCCTTTTGAAGTGCCCAATTCGACATCCAGTAGCCGCCGTCCTTGTTGCTGTCGGAGTAGCCGAGCATGATCTCCTGGAAGTCATTGCGGGCGCGCAGGTAGGTTCGATAGGCGGTTGATGCGAAGAGCCGCTCCAATAGAGCCGGGGCGTTTTCGAGATCCTCTACCGTCTCGACGAGCGGCGCTACGTCCAGTGAGGCTGTGAGGCTTCCATCCCTGACATCCCAGAGGCCGGCTTCCTTAATGAGCAGCAGCACTTCGAGCACGTCACTGACCTCGTGGGTCATGCTGATGACGTAGCTCCCGATGGCGTCAGGGTCGATGGCCATGGTGGACTTAAGGACATCGAGGACGTCGAGGATCTGCCGGGTGTCATCGGAGAGGGGCATCGACGGCCCGTGCAGCGGGCGCGGGGTGGCAAGCTCCTGCTCCAGAATATCGATGCGACAGGTTTCATCGATGGATTCGTAGTCGGGGCAGACGCCGGCCACGCGGAGAAGTTCGGCGACGGCGGACTCGTGGCGGTCGCTGTGGCGGCGGACGTCCATCGCGGCCATTGAGAAGCGAAACGTCTTTGCGGCGCGTTCGACTCGGGCGAGCCTTCCATTTCGGGCGAGAGACGGCAGGCCGGCCTTTTCGAGAGAATCGCGGAGATGGTCAATGTCTTCGATGAAGCGTGCCGCCGTGTAGGCTGAGGCGTCGGCGAAGGCGAGGCGGAGCTTGCCGATGATCTGTGCAACGCGGTGCCGGAAGGGCTCGTGCGTGAGGAAGCGAAGCAAATCCTCCGGAACGAGGTTTCGGTTCGCATCCTGCGCGATAGTCCTTAGCAACTCGTCGGGGACTTCGACGTGGCGATCGGAGACGCTGAGCTCGGCGAAGACATCTTCCAGTGCGCGGATGTGCAACTGGACTGCGGCCTGGTGCTGCATTCCAAGTGCGGTGCGGGTGACGTCCGGAGTGACATTCGGATTGCCGTCTGCGTCACCGCCGATCCAGGTTCTATAGCGAAGAAAGATGGGGATCGGGCCGCGCCAGCCGTAGTAAGTCTCCAGAGCGGCGGCGATGTCTTCGTAGAGGAGCGGGACGGTTTCCCAGATGGTTGAGGTCAGGAAGTGGAGGCCGCTTCGCACTTCGTCGAGAACGGTGGGCCGTTCGCTGCGAATGTCTTCGGTGACGTAGAGGGTGAGCACCAGCGCGCGGAGGTCGTCAATGAGTCGTTTTCGCTCGGCCGGGGCGAGCGATGCGTCGTCCAACTGGAGAAGAACTTCAGCGATCGCCTTGTGTTTGCGAAGAATGGTCCGACGGCGGCCCTCGGTGGGATGGGCGGTCAGAGTAGGACTGATGTCGAGCCGGGCGACGACGGCGAGGACGTCGTGAATGTACAGCCCCAGGTCCTTGAGCTGGCGCACGGCGTCAGCGATTGACTCGGCGCGAGGGCTTACATCGGTGGCGGCTCGCTGGCGGGCGCGATTAACGCGGATGATCTCGCACTTCTCAGCCTGATTGAGCAGGTGAAACTGAAGGGTAAGCGAATTGAGCAGCCGGTCGATCTCTGCGTCGGACAGCGCGGCGATCATCGCGAGGACTTCCGCGGAGGAGGCGCCGGCCTGATCCAAAGCCTCTGAGGCGCAGCGATGCCGCAAGTCGTTGCACATCGTAACGTGCGGACTGCCCGATCGTTCGAGCATGATGGACTCCATCATGCCGGCGAGGAGTTCGTTGTTTGCTTGCATGGTCATGGGGCGTCGGCTCCTGTCCTCGCTTGTCGCTTTTCAGCCGGTAGTCTAACGTCTCCTGAAAATCGGCCTAATGGAGAGACGGGTGATGCTCAGACATGTTGAATCGCGACTGTTTTCCAGCGCGGTCATCTTACTCGCGGTAGCGCTGGGCGGTATGGGCGTCGCGCGAGCCGACGTCGGTGATGCGGCCCTATTCGAAGTTCGATTTGACCGGAAACTGCGGGACGAGCCGTTTACCGGTCGGGTATTGATATTCCTTTCCGCGGAACGAAGCGGCGAGCCGAGGCTGGCGCATCATTGGTTGAGCCGGGAACCGATTCTCAGCCAGGACGTGAGCAAGTGGGCACCGGGAAAGCCGCTTCTACTTAAGCACTTGAAAGGGTATCCCTACGAATTGGCTGAGATTCCAGCAGGAAAGTACGCCGTGCAAGCTGTCATGCACACGAATGTTGACCGACCGCATTCGGGCAAGGCGGCGGGGAATCTGTATTCGCGGGCCAAGACGATCGACTTCGATGCGAAAACGAGCGGCGTGATTCGAATGAAGATCAGCCGAAAGGTGAAAGAGGACCGACACGACGTCGATACCGAGAACGCCAAGAGCGTGCGGATTCGCAGCGAATGTCTTTCGAAGTTTCATGGACGGGATGTGTTTCTGCGGTGCATTCTGTCGCTGCCGACGGCCTATCTTGAGAATCCGACGAAAAAGTTTCCGGCGCTCTACGTGATTCCCGGTTTCGGCGGGGACGATCGCATGGCGATGATGTATGCGAGCTTTCTGGGATCATCGAAGACGCCGTTTGTGCGGATCGGCCTGGATGCGATGTGTCCGCTTGGGCACCATGTGTTCGCGGACTCTGACAATAACGGGCCCTATGGGCGGGCGCTTGTTGAGGAGCTGATTCCGCACCTCGAGAAGGATTTTCGGCTCATTCCGGAGCCGACGGCTCGGTTCGTGACGGGGCACTCGTCGGGTGGATGGAGCAGCCTTTGGTTGCAAATCGCGTATCCCGACTACTTCGGCGGAACGTGGTCCACATCGCCGGACTCGGTGGATTTTCACAATTTCTCCGGGCTCGATCTGTACAACGGCAAGACGAACTTCTTCACCCAAGCGTCGGGGACGCCGTGGCCGATCATGCGGCAGAGCGGCGCCATCAAGCTGCTCTTGAGAGACTTCGCGACGATGGAGGATGTGCTGGGGCCGGGCGGGCAGATGCAGTCCTTTGAGGCGGTATTCGGCCCGCGCGGTAAGGATGGCGCGCCCGTGCCGCTTTGGGATCGGCGAACGGGGAAGATCGATCCCGAAACGGTCAAGGCGTGGCGGCGATATGACATCACCGACAAGCTACGACGGGAGTGGAAGACGGTAGGCCCGAAGCTAAAGGGCAAGATCACGGTCATCACCGGGGACGCCGACAACTTCTACCTCAATGGGGCAACGGAGCTGCTGAAGAAGGCACTGGCCGAATTGGGCTCGGATGCGCGGGTGGTCATCGAGCCGGATCGGGATCATGGCTCGATCATGTTCGCGCAGTCGTTTCGGGCGACGATGGACGAAATGAGCGAGAAGTTCACGGCATCTCATCCGGAGTTTGAGATCGAATCGAAGAGCGCGACGACGCAGCGAACGTCGAGCAATAACTAAGAAACGAGCAGCAGGTTCAGGGGGCTCTCAAGGAAGCCCATGACGGCGCGAATGAACCGGGCTCCGTCGGCTCCATCGATGACGCGATGATCGAAGGAGAGGAAGAGCGGCAGGACCTTTCGCGGCACCACTTGGCCGTTACGAACGACGGGTTTCCACTCCAGCTTGCCCATGCCGAGGATGGCGACTTCGGGCCAGTTGATGATCGGAGTGGCCATGGTGCCACCGAGGGCGCCGACGTTGGTGACGGTGAAAGTGCCGCCGCGCATGTCGGCGATGTCGAGCTTGAAGTCGCGGGCCTTGTCGGCCAGCTCTTTCAACTCCTTGGAAATGGTCATCAGGCCCTTGCGATCGGTGTCGCGCAGGACGGGGACCATGAGGCCCTTGGGCGAATCGACGGCGATGCCGACATGGACGTATTCCTTGAAGATCATGGTGCCGGTCGGCTCATCGAACGACGTGTTGAACTGCGGAAACTGTCGCAGTGCGCCGGCGACGGCTTTGACGACAAAGGCAGTGAGGGTGAGCTTCGCGCCCTTGTCGGCGAAGATGGCGCTTTGCTCCTTGCGGAACTGCTCGAGGTCGGTGACGTCGACTTCGTCGCAATGGGTGACGTGCGGAATGGTCGTCACCGAACGGACCATGGCGCGAGCGATAGTCTTTCGAATCTGAGGGAGGGCTTCCTTGCGGACGGGGCCCCATTGGGAAAAATCCGGCATCGGGTCTGCGCCGGCGGGCACGGCCGCGGGCGCCTGTGCGGCTCGCTGCGGCGCGGACGGCGCTGTGGGCGCGACACCGGGCTGGGCCACGTCGGGCGCTCGGCCGGAGCCGCTGGGACCTGCGATGGCGAATCGCTCGATGTCCTCGCGGACGATGCGGCCGCCGGGACCGGTGCCACGGACGCTGCTTAGATCGATTCCCATCTCGCGGGCCTGACGACGAATTGCCGGGGCGGCGGGAATGGGACCATTGCCGGAGCGAGGATGGGCTTCGGCGACGGTGGTGGAACTTCGAGAAGACGGGACATCCCGCTGACCGGCGACGGTCGCTTCGCCGCGCATGGATGGCGCGCTGACTGACGCGGCGGGGGCACTGGACGTCCGAGCCTGAGTGGATGAGGCGGCTGCCGGCGCGCTTGCGGCTGCTCCGGGCACGTCCACGACAAGCAGAACGTCGCCAACCTTGATGGTGTCACCTTGCTTGACGTTGAGCTTTGAAATCACGCCGGCGTAGGGCACGGGAAGCTCGACGGCGGCCTTGTCGGTTTCGACTTCCATGACCATCTGGTCGGCCGTAACGGTGTCGCCCTGCTTGATCTTGACGTTGACGACCTGGGCCTCGTGGATGCCCTCGCCCAGGTCCGGTAGTTTGAATTCCTTGGCCATGTATCGCCCTGTTTCAGAGTGCCGAGTTTATGTTGATCCTGATGCGCTCCGCGCGCCTGCGCGAATGCACCTTCGCTAGTAACTGACGACTTCCCGCACCGCCGTGATGATCTTTCGCGGATCCGGCAGATAGGGCTTTTCGATGTTGAAGTATGGAAGGACGAGGTCGTAACCGGTGACGCGCTGGATCGGCGCTTCGAGGAACATCAGCGCGTTTTCGACGATCCGTGCGATGATCTCCGCCGCGGGACCGCAGTTTCTCGGGGCCTCGTGCACGACGACGCATCGTCCGGTTTTCTTGACGGATGCGGTGATCGTCTCGGTGTCCATGGGGACGAGAGAAAGCAGGTCGATGATCTCCGGATCGATCTGGTACTCGTCGACCAAGTCATCGGCGGCCTCGAGGACCGGCCGCATGGTCGATCCATAGGAAATGATGGTGACGTCGCTGCCGGAGCGCACGACATTCGCCTTGCCGATTTCCATCGTCTCCGGCTCTTCGGGGACCTCTTCCTTGAAGGCGCGGTAGCAGGCCTTCGGCTCGTAGAACATGACCGGATCGGGATCGAGAATGGAGGCCCGCAGGAGGGCGCGGGCATTTCGCGGTCCGGATGGAATCACGACCTTTAGACCGGGAAGGTGGGCCCAGATGGCTTCGCGGCTTTCGCTGTGATGCTCGATGGCGCGGATGCCTCCGCCGTAGGGCATACGAATGACCATCGGGCAGGTGAACCGGCCGCGCGTTCGATTGCGAAATCGGCTGGCGTGATTCTCAATCTGGTGAAAGGCATGATAGCCGAAGCCGGAGAACTGCATCTCAGCGATGGGCTTGAAGCCCGCGAGGCAGAGGCCGACGGCGACGCCCGCGATGGCCGACTCCGCGACGGGAAAGTCGACAATGCGTTCCTCACCAAATTCCTTGAGCAAGCCCTCGGTGACGCGGAAGACTCCCTCGTCCTGCCCGACATCCTGACCGAGAACAAGCACGGTCGGATCTTCGGCGAGGGCTTCACGCATCGCCAGATTGAGGGACTTGGCCATCGTCAATAGTGCCATTTGCAATCTCTCTCCACGTCAGTCGTCAATGAACATTACCCGAGAGCTGAGAGTCGTGGCCTGAGCCTCTTGTCTCGCCGGCCGATGAGTCCACAAAGGCCTGAAATTCGGCGAATTGAGCCTCCAGGTAGTTCGGCATGGTCGCAAAACAGTGCTTGAACGGTTCCATGAGATCGGGCTGGTACTGCTCTGCCTTTTCGACCGCGGCACCGATCTCTGCGGCGATCTCGTCTTCGAGTAGGTCGCGGGCCTTGTCGTCCATGATGCCGTTCTTCTTCAAGTATTTGTAGAAGCGCGTGAGCGGATCGCGGCATTTCCACTGCTCGACTTCTTCCTCTGTGCGGTACTTCTTGGGATCGTCGGCGGTGGTATGGACGCCGAGTCGATATGTGACAGCCTCAATGAGGGTCGGGCCGCTGCCGCGCCGGGCGCGTTCGACGGCCTGATCGGCGGCGACGATCATCGCGAAGATGTCGTTTCCGTCGACCTGCATTCCGTTGAAGCCGAAAGCGATGGCCTTCTGGGCGATCGTGGCGGCCGCGGTCTGCTTCTTGCGCGGCAGGCTGATGGCCCACTGGTTGTTCTGCACGATGCAGACGAGCGGGAGGTTAAACGCGCCGGCGACGTTCATGGCCTCGTTGAAGTCACCCTCGCTGGTTCCGCCGTCGCCGACGAAGCAGAGAGCCACGGTGCCATCGTGACGAAGCTTGCAGCCCCAGGCGATGCCGGCGCCGTAGAGGCACTGGCTTGCGACGGGCACGCAGATGGGCGTATCGCGGATGCCCTGCGGCGTCGACGAGCCGATCTCGTTTCCCCCCCACCACAGCATCAGCCGTTCCATCGGCCAGCCGCGGTAGATCATAGCGGCGGGCTCGCGGAATGACGGGATCATCCAGTCGTTCTTGCTGAGGACATAGGCGGGGCCAAGGGACGCGGCCTCCTGACCTAATGCCGGGCCGTAGGTGCCGATCCGGCCTTGCCGCTGCAGCTTGAGCATGCGCTCGTCATAGCGACGCGCCGTCAGGAGGGAACGAAGCAATCGGCGAAGCTCCTGCGGTTCGAGCTTTGGCACCAAGGCCTCGTCGACATTGCCATCCTCATCGAGGATGTAGAGCGACTCGACGTAGTTTTCCAGTTCCAGCTTTCCTCGGGGCACAATTCCTCCTTTCGGAGTCGATCACCGGTGCGAGCCAGATGCACGCAACGATTGAGGCTGGACTACGGCCGGCACGCGTCGGCGTGTTGGCCATTTGTCCACGACCTGAAGCCAGCGGCAGGTCACCGCCTGGATCAGCATGGCGATTCTAGCGGTGGAACCGAATTTGCGAAACAACGCACCGGGGCGGCCGGGCTGTGAGTTGTCAGCCGCCTTTGTTCCTGCGGTCCCATTGGCGCCAGGCGGCTTCGTCAAAACCGAAGTTCTGGCCGGTGATGGCGATGAGGGCTTCCTGCACTTCGGTGCGGTGGACCGAGACGATCTGGTCTTCGTAATACGACAGACTACCCATGGGGTATGCAGGGCCGATGACCCCGATGAACTGCGGCTGGTAGAAGACCGTTCCGCCGCCGCAGCGGTATCGGCGGGCGCATCCAAATGTGCCGTACACGCTGTCCAAAAAAACGGGGAGGCTGACGCGCACCCGCTGCTTTTCGAGCGTGGAGAGGAGTGGAATGAGGTCGCCGACGGCCTCGCGGGCCTTGAGGGCACCCAAGGCGGCGGCGGCATTTCGGAGGACAAACTCTTCTTCATCGGCGAGCGCACCCCGCAACTCGTCGATGACGCGCGCATCCTTACGGGGAATCAACTCGGTCGAGGCCATCTGGCGGATCGTGACTGACGGATCCAACACGGTGACGACGATCAGGTTCATCGTCGATTCGTCTTCCTTGAACTGTCCCAAGGCATCGACCATCAGGCGTCTGGCCGCGAGATTGCCCTGACTTAGAACCTTAGTGATGGCGGGGATGGCGAGCGGATCGGTGATGTCCATGATCTGCCGCCGACCGTCGCGAAATCGCTCGGAATGCCAGCCCTCGCCCTCCAGACGGCCGCGATGAATGGCAGTTATCTTTACGTGCCATTCGGCGATGGCTTTGCGGACGATTTTTTCATCCCGCTTGGCTTGCCGCATCGCTTCGAGTTCTTCGGGGGACGGTGCTCGGGATGAAGGCCTGGAACGCTTCACCCACTTGCCGTCTTTCTTGACTTCACCGAGCGCGGCATGCGCCTTCTTGTGTTCGGGATCGAGCTCGATTGCCCGATCGAGGTGTTTCTTCTGCTCGGTATGGAGGCCCTGACGGCCACACCACCGGGCTAGTTCGTAATGACCATCGGCGGTGTTGGGGGATTTGGTCTTTTCCTTCTCGTAGCGCTCCCAGGGAGATTCGGACTCGGTTCTTTCGGCGATCCTGGATTTTTCGATTTCGAAGATGCCGAGAGTCGTTTGGATCTTCAGCATGTCTTCCGACTCTTCGATGACCTTGCCCTCAATGACGCCGCCCTCCGTCAATTGAAACGTGTCGGCCATCAAAGGACGCGTCGCGCAGAGCAGGAGGACGACGGCGAGGTGATTCGGCACGAATGTTCGATGCACTGCGAACATGCACATGATTATACGCCCTTTCTTGCCCCCTTGGCCTCCATCATCTACAACCATCGCCCCTGCCGGGCTTCGTGTTGCCCGAGACGGCCCCGTGGACCAGTCCATGCCTGTGCTACCGCTATTGCTGAATCCTGAGTCGTATCGCCCGTGCATTCAAGACCTCCTGACGGACGGACCGGAAGTTCAGGAATACTGGTTGACGCTTTTCGAGCGTCATCTTGAAACGCTGGCTCGACTTCCGCTTGGGGATAGCAGATTCGATCAGCAGGCCGTCTGGCCCGAGTTCAGTCGAAGTTACCTGGCGGGGCTTGCGGCGATTCGGGAGCGACCGAACCTGCGCGGCCGGCTGACCGTGCTGGAATTGACGATCTATCGCGAAGAGCAGTTTTCCGCACACGGGATTCACGATCCATTTCTCGATCTTAAACGTCGTGAGAATGACCTTGCCCTCGGGCTTTATGCCGCCGTGGTTGCGGAGGTCGACGCGGCCTCGCCGGAGGAACGAATCGACCTATTGGCGAGGGGACTGTTTGCGGGCAATCTCTTCGACATGGGCTCGCGGGCGGTTGTTGAGGCGTTTGAGTCCGGGACGTTTGACTTCCGCTCAGCTCGAAAAGGGCTCAGACCTCGGCCGTGGCCCATCGATCACCTCGATGCATGGAAGGACCGGCTGGCACATGGGCGCTATCACCGGGCCATCTTCTTTGTCGATAACGCGGGGCCGGACATCCTGCTGGGCGCGATTCCACTGGCACGCGAACTGGCCGAACGCGACATTGATGTCGTGCTTGCGGCCAACACGCGACCAGCCCTCAACGACATCACCGCCGATGAGCTGATCGCCCTCATGCCCCGACTCATGGAACTGGACACCAAGCTGTCCGACTTCGTTAGGCGGGAAATCATCACCGTCGTTGAAACGGGATGTGGTGCGCCGCTGATCGACCTTGCGGACCTTTCGAAACCCTGCTGCGAGGCCGCGGCGCGTTCGGACCTCCTGGTTCTCGAAGGCATGGGCCGCGCCATCGAAAGCAACTTCGACGCTGCGTTCAGGGTCGACACCCTGAAGCTTGCGCTCATCAAGGACCCGATGGTGGCCGAGGTGATCGGCGTCAAGCTGATGGACCCGGTCTTCCGATTCGACCCGGCCCCATAATGAGGACGGCCATCTTCGAAGTTCATCAGCGGTCGGGCGAAGCGTCTGATACGATTATGCCCAGACCCTTGCAGAATGGTCGTCCAATCCCTACTATCAAGTGGTAGTATTTGACCACGCAGTGGGCGAGGGTTCAGGGCGTCTCCCCGGCGGTCGGAGAATCTCTCGCCAGGGGCCCCCTCAGCCGAATTCGCCAGCCGCGTCGTCTAAGAACCAGGGTTGGCCTATGTACGCCCATGCCGGCGGTCTTAGTTGCAACGTGCTGGTGCTGAACCAGAACTATCTGGCCATTCGCGTAGTGAATGTCCGGCGGGCTTTTTCCCTGCTCTTTAAGGAACTGGCCGAAGTCGTGCACATCGAGCGCGGCCAGTATGCATCGTACGATTTCTCGGAGTGGTGCGAGCTGTCCGAGTTGGCGCGCGAATTCGAGCCGGATGCCCACGACTGGATTCGCACAGTGCGGTTTGACATTGCTGTTCCGCGGATCATTCGCCTGGCATTCTACGATCGCCTGCCGCGGCAGCAGGTCAAGTTCAATCGGCGCAACTTGTACGCCCGAGATGAGAACAAGTGCCAATACTGCGGCAAGAAGCATTCGACGACGGAACTGTCGCTTGATCACGTTGTGCCGCGGAGCATGGGCGGCAAGACATCCTGGGAAAATATTGTCTGTGCCTGTCTGAAGTGCAACATTCGCAAGGGTGGCCGGACGCCGGAGATGGCGGGCATGCACCTGATCAGCACGCCGAAGAAGCCGAAACGAAACCCGGTGATCACGGTGAAGCTGGCGGATGACCGGTATGCAAGCTGGAAGGCGTTTCTGGACAATGCTTACTGGTCGGTGGAACTGAAATAACTCAGGCCATCGCGGTATTCGCGGTTGGTTAACTCCGAACGAGCAAAAGCCCCGGAAGGTGATTCCGGGGCTTTTTCATGCGCGAATATGTGCCGGTCCATTGGATAGCCCCGATTTTCTCAGTTATGTTTCATGGGGCGCAGTGAAGTACTCGCGGCTTGGCGAAGGGTAGTTCAGTCCGCCTAGTCGCGCTCGCAGTATTCAATTGATAGAAAGCGAATGTGTAAATGACGTGCTCGATTATCTTATTTCGGCTCGATCTTCGACTGGCGGACAACCCCGCGCTGTCCGCAGCCGTGAAGCGTCGTGGAGCCGTCATTCCCGCGTTCATCTGGTCGCCGGAGGAACCTGGGACTTGGGCGATGGGAGGCGCGTCGCGTTGGTGGCTTCACCACTCACTGAAGAAGCTGGCCGACTCATTACAGCGCCTGGGTTCGAGACTGATCATCTTGCGTGGGCCCTACCTGGCTACATTGCGCAAGCTGGTGGGCGCGGCAGGCGCTGATGCCGTCTATTGGAACCGCCGTTACGAACCCGATGCGGCGAAGTTGGACCACCGCGTTGAGCAGGCCCTTCTTGATGACGGTTTGCGCGTGGAGACGTTCAATGGACGGCTGTTGTTTGAGCCCACGGAGACCTGGAATCAGCAGGGTCGCCCATTTCAGGTCTTCACAGCGTATTGGCGAGCCTGTTTGAAAATGGCCGAGCCGGATCGTCCGGTTTCTTCGGCCAGCAAGTTGCCGTCGCCGGGGAAGTGGCCCTCTTCGCTATCGGTGGACGCATTGGGATTGGCTCCGCGCGCAAACTGGGCGGAAGGAATTGGAGCCGCCTGGTGCCCGGGCGAGCAGGGCGCAAAAGACCAGCTGCGACGATTTCTGGCGAAGGGCCTCGCCGAGTATGCGACCGACCGCGACTTCCCCGACCGAACAGGCACGTCGCGTCTTTCGCCACATCTTCATTTCGGGGAAATCAGTCCGCGCCAGGTGTGGCACGCAGTGCAGACGCAACTCAATCGTGGCTCAGGAAAAGGGACCGGGAAGGCGGCCGAGGCCTACTTGCGCGAGCTGGGCTGGAGAGAATTCGCACATCAACTGCTGGTTCACTTTCCGCACACGGTGACCAAGCCTCTTCGGACGAAGTTTGAGAGATTCCCGTGGAAGCGGGATTCCAAAGCCCTGCGGGCGTGGCAGCGCGGTCAGACGGGTTACCCCATCGTTGATGCCGGGATGCGCGAGTTGTGGACGACCGGCTGGATGCACAATCGAGTTCGGATGATCGTGGCATCATTCCTCGTCAAGCATTTGCTGATCGATTGGCGGGACGGCGCTGCGTGGTTCTGGGATACTCTCGTAGATGCCGACCTGGCGAACAACACCCTCGGTTGGCAGTGGGCCGCGGGCTGCGGAGCCGACGCCGCGCCTTACTTTCGGATTTTCAATCCTGTGCTGCAGGGGCGCAAATTCGATCCTGATGGGACATACGTTCGCAAGTGGATCCCGGAGCTGTCAGGACTTTCTTCAAAGTGGATTCACGCGCCGTGGGAGGCGCCGGCGATCGCACTCGAGTCGGCCGAGATCGAACTGGACGATGATTACCCGACGCCGATCGTTGATCACGCCGCTGCCCGGAAGGATGCGTTGGCGGCGCTTGCTGGGATTCGAGAGTGATTCATGGAAAGTCCGCGCACGACTGACGGCGAAGGGCAGCGCATTCTGGTGACCGGCGCGACCGGGTACATCGGAGGCCGTCTCGTTCCCCGCCTGCTGTCCGCCGGGTATCGAGTGCGATGCGTCGTGCGCAGCGCGCGGAAACTCGACACGCGGCCTTGGGCGGCCGACCCATCTGTCGAAGTCGTCGAATGCAGCCTTGAAGACGACAAGCGGCTTTCACCGGTTATGAACGGCTGCGCCGCGGCGTATTACCTGGTCCATTCGATGATGGCCGTCGGATTGAATTATCGCGAGCGCGACCGGCAACTTGCACGGGCCTTCGCCCAATCCGCGGCGGCAGCAGGTGTCGGGCGGATCATCTATCTTGGCGGGCTCGGCGAGACAGGCGACGGATTGAGCGAACACCTTAAGTCTCGCCGTGAAGTTGAATCAGCGCTGGCCTCATCCGGCGTTCCGGTCACTGTGCTCCGCGCGGCTATGATCATCGGCTCCGGTTCGGCGTCGTTCGAGATCATGCGCTACCTTGTCGAACGACTGCCGATCATGATCACGCCACGCTGGGTCCAGACCGAGAGCCAGCCCATTGCCGTCCGCGACGTGCTCCATTACCTGGTTGCATGCCTGACAACACCGGACACAGTCGGCCGAACACTTGATATCGGCGGGCCGGACATCCTGACGTACCGAGAGGTGATGGATGCAATGAGCGACGCGCTGCGCCTTAGGCGACGGGCAATCCTGCCGGTTCCCGTGTTGACCCCTCGCCTCAGTTCACTCTGGATTCACCTTGTAACGCCGACCAGTCATCGGATCGCGCGGCCGCTGGCCGAAGGACTTCGTAATCGGGTTGTCTGCCGCAATGACGACGCTGTCCGGCTTATGAAGCATGAGTGCATGACGGTACGAGAAGCGATCGCCGCCGCGCTCGGTAGAACCGCCGAGGGCAAAGTAGAAACGGCCTGGTCCGATGCGGGCCCGATTCCCGGCGATCCCGATTGGGCCGGCGGCCGAGTCTTCGTGGACCAGCGGCGCATGAAGATTTCCGCGAGCGGCGACGAGGTCTTTGCGATTGTCGCGCGCATCGGCGGCAACAACGGCTACTTCGCCGCTGACTGGTTATGGCGGCTACGCGGTGCGATGGATCGCATGGCAGGCGGGCCGGGCCTGCGGCGCGGACGTCGCCACCCGGACAAGCTGGCCTTTGGCGACGCCGTGGACTTCTGGCGCGTGACCGGCGTTGAGGATCGGCGCCGGCTCGAGCTGAGAGCCGAGATGCTGCTTCCGGGAGTGGCCACGTTGACCTTCGAAGTAACACCCATGTCTGAAACAGCCTGCGAGCTGACTCAGACCGCGCGTTTCAAGCCGCGCGGTCTCGCCGGACTGGCCTACTGGTACGCAGTCGCGCCGCTGCATGGGATCGTCTTCAACGGCATGTTGCACGGAATTCGACGCGCGGCCGAGACGCCGCCGCCTTCAGTCGCGCACAGCCACGAATTACTGGAAAGGAAATCCCCTTAATCGCAGGTCGTCGCGTGACTTGGCAAAGGCACTCCCCGGTAAACTTCTTCGCGGCGGCGATGTAACCACGGTCGAAATGCCTTCGTTAGAAGCGGCATGATCCCCCAAGCGAGCGCGACGACTACGAGCATGGTGATGATGGCTGTGGCGGCAACTTGCGGCAAAGGGGACAACGCGGGGCCGACCAGTCGCGAGAACAGAACAACGGACGGAAATACGCCGAGGCAGGTGACAAGCGCCATCTTCCACCGCGGGGGAACGTGCTTACCTTCGCGGAAGAACGCTTTGAATCCATGCAGCGGGCGAATCACGGCAGCGCCGTCGACGAGCCCTGCGGTATCGGCCTGGTACTGCTTGAACAATTCGGATTCGTAGAAGTCATGGCTGTGCTTCGGGCTCCTGAAGGATCGGTGAATCCGGAATTCTCGAGAAGCGGAGCCGGGGCGCGGTCGCATTAGATGCACACCGGTTGCACCGCGGTCCTCCAAGGAGCGCTGGGCAAAACTCACCAGCGCTTGCTCTAGTTCCGCCTCCTTTCCCTCTTTCGCAACCAACGAAATTGCCCAATGAACGGGCTCGTTTAGAAAATCTGTTCCTATATCTGACATGCCAGCTTATTGACTCCAATGATCGAACCCGGTCAAGCCATCTGAACGCCGGCCAATGCCGGATAGTCCGTGTAGCCCTTGTCGCCTTGGGAATAAAACGTCGCGGGGTCAGGGTCGTTGAGGGCCGCGTTCGTTCGAAACCGCTCCGGCAGGTCCGGGTTGGCGATGAATTTCTGTCCGAAGACGATGGCGTCGGCTGCGCCAGTGCGAATGGCCTGGCCGGCCGACGATTTGTCGTATCCCCCGTTTGCCAGGAGCACGCCCTTGAATGCGTCGCGCATCTGAGGGGTGACGCGAGGCGCATCGGGGTTGTATAGGCGCCCAGGCTGAATCGCTTCGGCAACATGCAGATAGGCGAGGCCGAACTTGTTCAGCATTGTTGCGGCGGCAGTGAACAAGGCGACGGGGTCGCTGTCACTCATGCCGTTTCCGTTCATGGTCGGGCTTAATCGCACGCCTGTTCGGTCCGGCGACCAAGCGGAGGTAACGGCAGCAACGACTTCGCCAAGGAAGCGAAGCCGGTTCTCAATGGAGCCGCCGTACTGGTCGGTGCGGTGGTTTGATGAATCGCGGAGAAACTGGTCGATCAGGTAGCCGTTGGCGCCGTGGATTTCGACGCCGTCAAATCCGGCCTGGCGGGCGAGCGTGGTTGCTCGCTTATAGTCTTCAACGACCGACGATATCTCCTGCTGAGTGAGCTCGTGCGGTACGGCATACGGCTTCTTTCCCTTGGGCGTGTGGGCATCGCCGGTCGCCGCGATCGCACTGGGCCCGACCGGAAGTAGGCCGTTCTGGAAATCGGGATGCGACACGCGACCCATATGCCATAGTTGCAGGAAGATCCGCCCCCCTGCATCGTGAACGGCATCCGTGACTTTGCGCCAGCCGGCAGCGTGCTCGTCGGTGTACATGGCCGGTGCACCGTGCCACCCGTACCCTTGCTCGCTGATCGCCGTGGCCTCAGTGATGATCAGCGCGGCGCAGGCGCGTTGCCGGTAGTAATTCGCCATCATTGCATTGGGAATACGGGTGGTAGCCCGTGCTCGGGTAAGCGGAGCCATCAGAATGCGGTGTGGAATCTCAATGGCACCGATCCTGAGCGGGCGAAAGAGAGCTTCATTGTCGTCCATTGGATATCTCCTTTGATCGTCGAAGTTAAACCAGTGTTAAATAGTTTGGTGCTAGAGCAGGCGGGACTAATGGCCGCGTGTCAGTGGACGGCACGCGACTCTCGATCGATCGAATGCGCCGCCCGAGCCTTCTCCATCAGATCGACGAGTTGTCGGCATTCGGTCTTAGACAGGCCCCGACACAAGCTTGCGTGAAGCTCAGAAACGGGTCCATCCATTTTCTTGAAGAGCTCATGACCATCCGGCGTGAGCGCGACGTACCAGACGCGCCGATCTCTGGGGCATCTGTCGCGCGAGACGAGCCCCTTGGACTCCAGCTTGTCGATCAGGCTGGTGATGGCCGGGACCATGGTGATCAATCGGTCCGCGATCTCAAGGCAGGGTAGCCGCTTGCCTTCACCGCGGAGGATGCGCAGCACGTTGTACTGCGGCTGGTTCAACCCATAGTCGCGAAGAAGTTGGCCGAAGCGGTACTGGAACAGGTCGTTGGTCCGCAAGACGCCAATGACGGCCGATTGCTGAACGGAATCAAACCGTCGCTTTTTCTTGAGTTCCTTTTCAACCTTTCCTGCCACCGCGAACGACTCTCTCTGAGGCTCTATCGCCCCGCCATTTAGTTTAGTAATAAACTATTTATTTGTCAAGTAAAATGGCTAATCGTCCAAATCGCTACGTCGGCAGGGGCCCCGAGCGACGAGAAGACGCTTATTTTGTGTCACTCGCGTCGAGTTGGATGACTCTGGACAGACCGTATACCCGGGACGTCATGCTTGTTTTGTTTCGGCGTGCGGATACGATTGAATCGTGTTTGTCGTGCGTGCGGGCGGTTTCGTTTGAGCCCCTGCGACCGGGTCGATTGCGGCCCGGTTGACAGCTAACGCGGTAGACCATCACGCGGGCGTAATTCAGTGGTAGAATGCCAGCTTCCCAAGCTGGACGTCGTGGGTTCGAATCCCATCGCCCGCTTTGAGATATAATTCCGTGGCTGATCGCAAGTTAGCGAGCCTTTCCGCGTCGGAAAGTGCAGCCCGAAGGTTCGAGCCAAAAACGGTAATTACCGTTTTTAGCTCCGCCCGAAGGAGCTGCACATGTCCAGAATCACACGCAAACCCCCGTCGTATCGTCGTCACAAGGCCACCGGCAACGCCGTCGTCACCATCGCCGGCAAGGACAATTATCTCGGCGCGCACAGATCGCCGGAAAGCCTCGACGCCTACAAGCGTCTGATTTCCGAATGGAGCGCCGCCGGTCCGGCTGCCGTTGCGGCTACGGCAGCGGCAAGCAAGTCGGGCGCCGACTTCCGAATCTGCGAGTTGCTCGCCGCGTACTACGAGCACGCCGACCGCTACTACGTCAAAGAGGGCCAGCCGACCGGCGAGGCCAAGAACATCAAGGATGCGACGCGCCTGTTGCAGGCGCTTTACGGCATGACGCCGGTCGCCGACTTCGGGCCGATGGCGCTCAAGGCCGTGCGTCAGAAGTCCATCGAGGCCAAACTCTCGCGACGTGTCATCAACTACCGCGTCAACCGCATCCGCCGCGTTTTCAAATGGGGCGTCGAGAATCAGCTTGTCGCTCCCGGAGTGCTTCATGCCCTCCAGGCCGTCGCGGCGCTCCGCGCCGGCCGTACCGAGGCCCGCGAGACCGGGCCGGTCCGCCCCGTCTCCGAGGATAACATGAGCGCGATCCTGCCGTTCGTGACGCCGCAGGTCCGGGCGATGATCGAGCTTCAGCAGTTGACCGGCATGCGGCCCAACGAGGTGACGGCCATGCGGCCGATGGACATCGACCGCAGCCAGGCTACGTGGATCTATCGGCCGGCACGCCACAAGACCGAGCATCACGGCATTGAGCGGTTGATCTATCTCGGCCCCAGGGCGCAGGCCATCATCACGCCCTATCTGCTCCGGCCGGCCGAGGCGTACCTGTTCAGCCCGAAGGATGCCGTGAAGCAGTCCCGCGACCGCCTGCGACGGGGCAACAACCCGCCGAAGAAGCGCCGGCCGTCGCCGAAGCGCATCCCCGGCAACCGCTACACCCGACGCAGCTATTACAGCGCCATCAAACGGGGCTGCGAAAAGGCCGGCATCGAGGTGTGGGGGCCGAACCGCCTGCGGCATTCAGCAGCGACGTACCTGCGGAAGCGTTTCGGCATCGAAGCGGCCCGCGTCGTGCTGGGGCATCGCTCCAGTGCCGTCACCGAGGTGTACGCGGAACTGGACCGCACGAAGGCGGCTGACATCATGGCAGAGGTCGGGTAGGCTGATCGGCGCGATACCGGCAGGCAACTGCCGTGCAGGCTCCGGCCGTCCATTGCGGGTTGCCGGAGCCTGAATCGTTTATTGACGGAGCGTGGCGCTATCGCGCAGTGGAATCGTGAGAGAGTCGCTCAAGGCCGAGTGCCTTGGCGACCGCCGCATTCGCGTGTTCAAGCTGTCGCTGCCGCGCGCGGCTGACAGGATTGACGAGTTGCGGGGCAGCGTCCGCCCCAGACAATCGCTCGGAAAAACGCTGAATAGCTTCTCGGCTCGTGTACGCCGTGCCGCCGATCTTGACCGTTTCGAGACGGACGCCTTTCACGCCGCGCAGCGTCCAGCGATAGACGGCGCTGATATGCAGCCGCTTGCCGTTCGGCCGCGGCGGAAGGCACCGTGGCACGTCGCGCAGGGGAACCAGGTTTTCGACGGCCGTGTCAATCATGATCCGCCTGCTGCCGACTCGGAGCCACCATGAGCGGTGTGGCGCATACCTCTGCCACGTGCTCCGCAACCGCGTCGTTCCGCTCGCTCCGTAGCTGGCTTGCGAAGAAGCGCGCGACCGCGCCGATCATGCGAAAGACGAGCCGAATCGCCGGATAGATGCCGTGACGGACGAAGCAGTAGAGCATCCACAACGTCATCACGAACGCGAGGCAATCAATGACCTTGTTCATGTGCCCATCTGCTCCGTTGAACTATCCAGGAATCTCAGAGGGTTGGACCCGTCTTTCGTAGCTGTCCTCAATCAGCCCCTCCGCGAATCCCGTGCTGCGTCCAGTGTCAGACGGCGCTGATGTGCGGCCGCTTTCCATGACCGCTTCGTTCTTGCGGCTCAATTCATGTAGCATTTCCAACGCTCTGGCGCCCTCGGACTTAGCGCATGCGACAAACTGGTTCGCTGCTTTTTGTGTGATGCGCACAGTCGGCATCACCCGGTAGCAGATATCCACTGTTGTCTTGCCCGATTCCGAGTCAAGAGCCAATACAATCATTTGCGGTACCAGGTGCCAATTCACTATGTGATCGACTTGTCGAAACGTACGGATACACCCGCGCTGATAGACCAACGCTCCGTCTTCTATGCTTGCAAATGAGCACCCCAATGACTTATAGAACTCGCCCAGTGTTCTTCCCACGCTTGGTAGAGGAAGTGCGACGATACCTGAGTGTGAGTACTGAATGCTATTGTGCACCTTGTTTGTGAAGTACGAATGCGCCTTTTGCACCAAATGGCAAACCACCAGGATCAATGCAATGGCGAATGCAATTGTGTGTGACTCCATTTGAGACTACTCCCTTTCTCTTTCAGGTTCCGGCTCGCGGACGGCCGCTTCGCGTTCCGCCTGCTTGAGCCGCTCGCCCAAGATGGACGGCCTTTCGTCCGGGTCGCGCAGCTCGCCTTGTTTTTCCTGCATCACCTCGCCAGGCGTTCGAGTCCCTGCGATGCCGTATACGCTCGGCTGCGCCACGTTTGATTCCGGGTAGAGCGCCGCGCGCAGTTCGGTGAGGCCCTGCCGGAACATCGCCTGAGCGTGGCCGGCGCCGATCTTGGGTTGTGGTTGCTTGTCTGCCATGATTCACCCTTGCTTTCGTTGATTACTCTCCGCGCATGTCGCGGAACCGCTCCGCGACGCCGCGCTGTTCCAGGTACGCGTCGTGCATGTCGGAGACGCGACGCCGCTCGTATTCGGCGGCCAGCCCGTTCGATATCAGCAGCCCGGCGCTGGCGATCATCAGGTAGCCGCCCAGGGGCGGACTGAAATTGAGCATGACCGCGCCGATTGCGAACGTCAGGAACGGCTCGACGGTCTGCTTGACCTTCACTTCATCCAGGCGCGGGAAGCGGCGAAGAATCGCGGGCGCGCCGTTGTATCTCGTATGAGGCTGCGGCAGGCCGCGCTTGCGCCGCAGTTGCAGGCGCGCCCGGATGGCGATGCAAAAGAGACAATAAAGCGCCGCGTAGATGAGCATCGGCGTCGCGTCGTGATGCGGCTCGCAGAAGACGGGCCAGAAGAAGATCAGCAACAGAGCGGCCCCAGCTTGCAGGCCGAGGTATCGCTCGCCGAATGAATCTGCCCGATGCAGGAATACTTCCACGGACACTGCAAACGCTCGCGCGACGAACGCGATCAGGCCGATGAAGTTTCGATATCCCTCAAGCGGTCCGGCCGATTGGTTGTCATTCATGGCAATGCTCCTCTTCAAGGCCGCTGTCTGAATGCCGTTTTGAGCCAGGTGCGGCCCGACGCGGCGAATGTGCGGCCGTTCTGGAAGACGATGCCATCCACGATCCAGCCGTTGCCCGGGCCGCCGGTGCGGAGCCGTGTGAACTCCCGCGGCTGCACCTCGTACTCGAAAGCCTCGCTGAAACCCGCTGACGTGGAGCCACCGCCGTCCAGCCAGTCGAGGCCGACAGCCGCCGCCCATCGGTGATCGTTGTCGTACGAACTGTTGCCGCTGGCGAGGAACTGGCGCGAACGCCCGATGAGCGAAGCGGCCCATTCGTTCGTGACCGGGTCGCCGTTGGCATGAAAAATCTTCGTATTGAGATTTGCGAACAGGGAGTCCGCCTCCGCGCGGCCCTTGTCGCCGCCGCCCAACGCGGCGTACACATTGCTGACATTCTGCGTCAGATAGACCGTGGCGACGCGAGCCGCGCGACATGTCGTCTGGAATTGCATGTCATACGAAGTGATGAAATGCTGCGCTTCGTCGGCCCACAAAAAAACGGGACGTGGACTTGTTGCGACATTGCGGCGTTCGATGCTGCGCTGAAAGCAGTATTTCCACAATACCTGAGCAAACTGACCGACTTCGCCGAATTCCTTCACGGGCAGGTCGATGAGGATGATCTTGCCATTCTCGACGACCTCCGGCGTAATCGTCGTCCCAGTGCAGAAAATCTCCCGTAAAACTCCACGGTTGAGCACATCAGCCCAGCCCATCCAGGTCGCCTGCACAACCGACCTTGTGCGCTCCGCCAAGCGAGGCCATTCAAGCAGGAAGAAGTCGCACACAACGCCGAAGTCGTGCTGCTGACGCGCACTCTTCGGCTTCTGATCGGCAGCCTTCAGGCACTGAAAGCAGAACGAACCGTCCTGAAACGCCCGATCCGAGACCTGCCCTGGCGACTGCGGCGAAGTGAGCACGACTCGCACAAGATCGGGAACTGAGATGGAGTCGGTTGCGAGCGACACAAGATCGGTCGCGTTGCGCATGAGCTTCAACGCACCCTGTTTCCAGAATTGTCCGTCCTCTCGTCCGCCGCCGGCACCCGCGTTACGCTCACGGATTTCCATGACGGTCGAGAACAGATTGACGATGTTCTCGGTGAGGCCCGCGCCAATTCCCTGACGGTTTAGTTCGTGATCGAGGAAATTGAATCGCAGCTTCGCATCCGGACCGATGATCAGCAGATCATCGAGGCGGCCGGTTTCGCGGCAATAGGAAATCCACGAGTCCTTTTCATCCGATTTCGCTACAAGGACGCAACCCCCAGCTCCCGCACTACCGAGAAGTGCGCGAGCAAGCGTTGCCCCGGCGCCGCTCGATTTCCCCGCCCCCGTCGCCCCCAAAATGACCGTACCCTCCACTGCGTGGCGAAGCGTCCATGCATCTTCGCGCGACCAGCGCAGGATTTCGTCCGTCAAGTCCCATCTCTTTGGCCGAGCCGGCGAGGCCGACTTTCGTCTAAACAGTCGCCCGAGCATCACGCCGCCTCCTTCTGATCGTCGTCGTCGGAATCAGACGGTGACGCTTCGCCGCGCTTGGCGGCCAGAGTTTCCTCAAACTCCGCTTCCTCCCACATGGCCCGTCGCTTGCGTTCGTTCATGGCGCCCTTCGCAGCCCCGATCGCACCGAGGATGTAGCCGATGTCGTCAAGCCATCCGATTCCGGGCACGACATCCGGCAGAACATCGACCGGCGAAGGCACCATGAGCAGCAGCCCGCAGGCGAGCGCCCACTTGGACATTTCCAGCCCTACCGACCGCAGCTTGGATTGCGGCAGGGCTAGCAGCACCGTCATCGTGATGAAAAACACGGTGCCGCACAGCACAAACACCTTGAGGAAGCTGAAAAACTCCGCCATGACTTGCTACTCCTTTTCTTGTATCAGAGAACGACGCTTTGATGCCGGACTACGACGCGGGCGGCGGCGTGCCGTGTTACTCCCGCGTTTTCGCTTTGCTTTCTTTGGCGGCTCGGACGTGCCGCCTCCGTGAGACACAACCTCTTTCCACGTTAGCTTCCCGCTCAAAAGCAAATACGCGATATAGGCCGTTACGGTAATTGGACTCCCCAGTATCATTCCCGCGAAGAAGGCCCACTCGCCCGCCTCCTTGAGTTTCTTAATCGTGCTCATGCGTCACTTCCTTTCTTTTGAGCCTTGCACTACGAATTCAAACGCTGTTTGCTATTGACGCGCGCTGCGAAAGCCATTCTGGCTTCAGGACTCCAAGCCCTTGAGCAGGCCGCCCAATTCCTTGAGACCAACACCCGGCCCATTGATGCGTTTGATCCGATTAAGCAATTGGTCTAGCCACGTAATGAGCGTGTCCACACTCAGGCCGGGACCAGCGACGGTAATCGCGCGACCCGCGCCCAAGGGCACGGTCACGCGCTCTCGCGGGGGGCGCTTCGCTTGCCGCGGCCGCCGTGGCTGCTGGTGATTGCGCTTGAGCGACTTGATTCGATTGACGAGTTCGTCGCGCTTCAGACCGCCGTCGAGGACGGCCGCAACAAGCCGTTGCCGTTCTTCGGCGTCGTTTACTGTCGCGATGCTGTAGGCGCTGCTGGTAGGAATACGACCTGCGTCGATCAGTTCCTGGACTTCCTTGGGCAGGACAAGAAGCGTCAGGAGTTTGGAGATCGTCGCTTCCGACGGCCCGCCGAGCCGGAGGGACACTTCCGATGCAGACCAACCCGATTCTGTCATCAACTTGGCAATGGCCCGGACGCGCTCCATCGTCTTCAAGCTCGATCGCTGACAATTGGCGACAAGCTGAAGCGTCAGGAGTTCCGCCGGCGTGGGGGCTTGTTCAGCCACGATCATCGGCACGGCTTCCAGCCCGGCGCGGATAGCCGCGTCGAGCCGGCGATGCCCGTCCTCGACGACGACCGCATCGCCCTCCCGGTAGCCGAGCAGCGGCACGAGGATTCCGCTGGCCTTGATGCTCTGGGCCAGCGCGACTTGCTCTTCCTCAACAAGCCGCTCGCGAACGTTTGACCGGAACTCGATCCGGCCGATCGGCAGCAATTCAATAGCCATCGGTTCCATTTTTCCTGCTCCGCGCGTTCAAGACCAACGAGGCAACTTGTACAATAGAAAGATACGCCACGATCGGCGGACAGGTGGGTCCAAAGTGACCACCCATCTGGGCGACATTTGAAAGGAAGCGTGCGATGGTCCGGGCAAGCCGAACTTACCGATGCGATGTGGAAACGTTGGTCCGCCTTCTCAATAATTCAGGATGGACGCTTAAACAACTTGCAGACGCATCGGACGTAGACGAAAAGACGATTTCCCGCATGCTCAAGGGGGAACCAAAACTACGATCGATAATCGCACTCGTTGCGAAGGCTTTTGCCGTTGAACCTGAAACGCTTATTCTAAATCCCGCTCGTGAATCGCAACTGGCGAGTATGAAGCAGCCTCTCAATTTTCAGTTGCAGTTGTGTTTGGGCGGAAATCTCCATTCGCCTGAACAAGCAAAGTACATTGCGAACCTTCTGCCGGACTTAATCGCCGATCTGAAATCGCGCGGAATGACCATAGACATACATCAATCGACATTGGTGGTGTCCGACCCGGCTGATAGCTTTGGCCGGCGCGTTGTTGAATTAATTGCGGTATTGGGAGATGACTTCGATCCCAAGAGCACTGGACTCGAGTCTGGATTCTGGTACGGACCGAAGTATGGTTACCATTTGAAAATGTTAGCGACAATTCGACCAAGCAAGTACGCAGCGTTCCTCGAAACAGTCTCCACCCGCAAGTTCGCGTTGACAACTCGTGACGTTGCGCAGTTTGGCGAAGTGATCGACACCCTCGATCAAGTCCCACTTCCAGAACTCTTTGCGGGCCGATTCAAGATCTCGGGCCTTGCCGCTCGCTGTCATAGCTTTTTTGTTGAACCAACCAATTGTGTCTTACCAGATGGTCGTACAGTAGGGCCCGGAGAAATAATGTCACTAAGAGACTTGGAAATCTATTTACAAAGCTGTTCCCTTTGGGCAGACTGATGCAATAGTCTTGTCGGGGGACAATGTCGGACAATATTAGCATAGCAATTCTGAACATGGTTAACGATCTGGTGTCTCGCCACGGTTTTGAACCGTGGGACTTGGTTGTTGTCACACACGACACGATGCGGGGAACCGAGTTGCGATTTGAAACGCCAGCGCCGGAAAAAAAGGAAGCCGCGTTTGCACGAATGCTCGGCGATTTGGGTGTGACATATGACGACGATATGCCGATTCTGCATGGCTCCGATCAGCAAGTCATTTCGGCGCTGCGAACCGCACTAGCCAAGGCGCCACGCGCGCAGGCGCGACGATGACGGGAACCAGAATGGGTGCGTGCCTAACGCAATCGGCACAGTGTGACTCCCTGAACGTAGCTGAAGCCGTCGGCTCAGAAACCTGTTTACTTCCGCCGACCATTCAGGCATCCTGACTCATCTACCCACCAATTTCAAAGGAATGCTAATGCCGTCTTCCACGGACCATCCACGTATCGACGGCCTGTCTCTCGGTGAACGGATGCTCTACGCCCATGCCGTGATCGACAGCGCCATCGCTGAGGCGAAGGCAGCGCCCGTCACGCCGGAGCAACTGAAGGAAATCCGCTGTTGCGACGCGGCCGTTGAATCCGGCGAATTGAAGTGCACATCGTGGAAAATCGTGCGCCAGCGCCTCTTCGCCGCAGACAGGCCGGATGAATTGTTCACGCAAGAGCAGCTTGTTGAAATCGATCGTCGTGTCGCGGGCGCGGATGCCGGCGAGATCGTCAGTGAGCCGATGGAAGCCGTCTTCGATAAGCACCTCTCCCGAAAGGAGTCCCCTCGCCGCTCGTGAAGGCTGCGGCACGCAGGTCCCACGGACCTGAACACCCGCCTGCGACCCAGCATAAAGATGTTTACTTCTCGAACAAACACTGCCATCATTACTATGAACACCGGCACTCCATCGTCATGTCCACATCGCGTAGAGATTTTGATTTTTCACACCTGTCGGCGGCCGAGCGCATCCTGCTCGCCCAGGAACTGCTCGACGGTGCGCTTACCGACGGCGCAGATGACGTAGCCCCTCTGTCAGAGGAGGAGATCGCTGAATTGCGCCGCCGCATTTCCCTCCTAAACTCCGGCCAGATGGAGCGCCACAGCTGGGACAGCGTCCAGGCCGAGTTCTCCAGTTCTTCGTGACCGTTCGCTGCTTCGTCTCCGACGCGGCCAAGGCGGATATCTCCACTGCGAAGCAGTGGTATGACGAGCGCATTCCAGGCATCGGTTCGGCATTCATCCTGCAAGTCGGACGGACCATTCATCGCATCGGGCAACATCCTGATTTGTATCAGGTCGTGGTTGACGATCTACGACGCGCGCGCATACACCAGTTCCCCTACAGTCTGTTGTATCGTATCCTCGCCGACGAAATCGATGTCGTTGCCGTTCGGCACAACCGCCGCCAACTGACCCGGTATGAACCGCACGCGACGGCCCGCGCACGAAAGGCGTAATCGCCAGAGGCATGTACCTTGACGCCGTCACAATACACATCGTTACCGCCAACACACGGAGTCCACCGAAAGCCGGATGACAATAGTTACTCGCCGTTAATTCTTCTTACCGGCCGAACCGACCATTGGCGAATGATAAAACCGATACCAGGCCGTTAACGATTCGTTTACGAATTCGTGGTAGGAGTGTTCGTGGTACACAAAGGAAGTTATACACCCGTAGTTAACGCCCGTGTCGCCGGTTAACGCTTCGTCAACGATTCACGCCGCAGAGGTCCCTTGAGTGAAACTTCCATACTTCTTCAACCACGGCGCGAGTTGACGACTTTCAACTCGGTTCTCCCTGTTATCTTTGCCGGTAAATGGCACCCTTCTTTGTCGCTAAATGGCACCCGGAAGAGTATTCGCCGCACAAATTGCGGCGAATACACATCGCAATCACCGCACTGTGACCTGTGCCGCTAACTGACACGTATTCCTGTTCGCCATTCGTCACAATGGGTTGGCCTATATACGCTGTTGCCGCCCGATGCATGAGCGATAGGACCCCATTCTATCGCTCACACGTCGCGCCTTGAACAGTAAGCCCTCATTCTATTTGGCACCGCTTTTTCGCTGATGCGAATGGATACGTCGCTGAACGGACTCCCACGGATTGCATTTCATCGTGCCAACGGCAACCGCCTCATCGCATGCCCGTATTTCCGCCAGTTGCTCCGGTGTTACGGGGACGGAATGCGTCTTGTCGCTTGCCCCTTCGCTGTCGTTAACGGGTGTACCATTACCCGTGTCTTTATATATTGGTCCCACCATTTGTTTTGCTCTATGATGCTGCGGGCAACGCCCGATAGATCGTAACGGGATGAACATAGAAAGTTTTGGCCACTTCTCGCACGGGAGTTCCTTCAGCGAGTAGTCGTTCCGCTAATGCTAATTGTTCGCGTGTGAGCTTGGTTGGTCGTCCGAAGCGCACGCCGCGCTGTTTTGCTGCTATCCGACCACTAGTGGTTCTTTCTCGAATCAGTTCGCGTTCAAACTCGGCAATGCCCGCAAACACTGTCAACACCATTCTTCCGGCGGGTGAGGTTGTGTCAGCCCAGGGCTCCGACAGCGACTTGAGGCCCGCCCCAGTTTGGCTGATCGTATCGGCAATATCCAGGAGATGCCGAGTAGAGCGTGCGAGGCGATCCAGCTTCCATACAACAATCGTGTCACCAGACCGAACATGATCGAGCAGTCGGTCCAGCTCTGGTCGCGATCGTTGCGCGCCGGACACCTTCTCCTCAAATATCCGTTCACAACCGGCCTTCGTGAGAGCCTCTCGTTGAATGTCTAAATGCTGGTCCTCAGTAGAAACACGTGCGTATCCTAAAAGCATAGTGTCACCTGTTGCAAAAGTCCTTGCAGAAGTCTTGCCTTATGCAACTAAGTTTTGCAACAGGAATCTACTACGGATTGACTCGTCGGTCTCCGATGTAACAAAACTTGGGATTTATGCAACAGTCGTCGTCGCCGGGAGGCAGTGACAGATGGTGTTTACTCTTTCAACAAAAGAAGGCATCGTGGGTTCTTCCGAACTTCGGAGCATGCACCATGAAGCTTACCAGAGATTTCGACTACTCCACTCTTTCGCGCAGAGAGCGCATCGCGCTTGCCCAGGCGCTATGGAACAGCGTGGACGGCAAGGACAAGCTGAGGGTGTTGGAGGTGACAGTGGAGCAGCTTGAGGATATTGACCGACGCGTCGCGGCCGGCGATGCGAGCGCCTTCGTGGGCCTGCCGCCGGCGGCAGAACCGGCTGCGCCCGGAGAAGGTTAAGCTGTTCCGATGACCAGGCTTTCTCGCGCCGCGTCCACGACCGGGCTGGTCACTGTCTTCAGATCGTTGATCTCCAGTATGCGGCCGATCTGCGTCAGCAGCCGATGAAGCAGGCGGAAATTGCCACCGGTCACGCGGATGATTGCAGCCATTGCATCGTCATCCGTGGTACACCGTCGCGCGAGCGAATGCCGCGCCCATTGATGCCGTAGCAGTTCCCGCACGGCTTCCTCGCTCAGCGATCGGAATTCGTGGACGAATCCGACGCGCGAATAAAACTGCGGATAACGGGCGAGCCGCTTTTCTAGCCCCGGCATGCCTATCAAGATGAGGCCGGCGCTACCGGAATCGAAAAAATGCCGCACCTGATCCAGGCTTGCCATCTTCAGCCGATCCGCCTCATCAATAATTACCAGTCGCGTAGCATTTTCGATTGCCCGATGTCTTTTGCTGAACTCTTCATTGATCTCCTGATAGCGCAGGTCCAGTTTGTGAAGCTCTTCTTCAAAGAGTTTGTTATTTTCCCAAGTATACTCATCCTTCAATCGCTGTTGATGGCTTCGAACAGTCTGTATACGACGTTCCTTCTGTTTATGAAGATCCGCTGATCTAATGTGGTTGAGCGTGAGTTGAAGAGCTTGAAGGTCATTGTCAACCTGTCGAGGGGTGTTCATCACTGGTGCCGTATAGAAGACTGTATCACTCAAGCGCACCTCGGCCACGGACACAGGAGAGACCTCGTACGGTTTGAACGCTTTCACCTTTGCCCAATTTGTGTACCGCAGAGCAGATAGGCTCTTCCCAAGGCCTGGAGCGCCGTAGCACAGGCCAACATAACGATACTCCCGGCATGCGTCGCAGAATTCGACAAAGCGGTGGTACTCCTTCGTAATGACAAAATCTGTGTCCAATGTATCAGTCATGAAGATACCGTTTTAGTTGCGGTGATTTGGATTTCGGCTGTTGCGTCTTGGCCGGGAGATCCGGCTCCGGTTCTGGCACCTGCCATCGCCGCGCTTCCAGCAACGAATCGACCAGGCGCTTGCGATCGCGCAACTTCGTTCCCAGCGCAATGCGCCGACGCTTGCGTTCACCGACTATCTCGCGCAGCGCTACCGTCTCGCCGGCAAGTTCCTGGCACACCGCACGGCAGGCAAATCTGTCTTCATGGAAGACTCTGGTTTCTGCAATATCGCGCGGATCATAGCGAATCAGCACCTGTTCACCGACAAAGGCGGCGAGCGTTGGATCGATGTAGCGCATACCGAGAAAGTGGATGCCGTCCGGATGAACGCGACGCCGTTTGGGGACGGTCAGCAGCAGGAGGTCAAGCTGCTCTATCGACTGGGGCATGTTCGGAAGGAAGCCAGTCCCCTCCCAGCGCTGCTGGGGAGACTCGCCCGTCGCGCTGTGCTGCCGGACGTGATACTCGTCGATCAGATAGTCTTCCAGCAGCGCGCTCAGTTCCGGTATGGTAAGCGTTGCCACCCGACGCGACTTCGCGATCGCATATCCGGGAAGCGTGGACAGGAACACTTGCGACAGCGATTCGAAGAATCGTTCAATCTTGCCCCGACCGCGGGGTTTGCCAATGCTGGAAAACACCAGTTGAATCTTCAGGTCGGCGACCACCTGCTCGATGTGCTTGGATGTAAAATCGCTTCCATGATCGGTGTACAGAATCTGCGGGATGCCGCACACCTTCCAGCCCGGGCGCGACTTGCGCCAGATTGCCTGCCGCAGCGCCAGAGCCGTGTGCAGCGCCGATGGTGCGGAGTGCGACAGAAAGTATCCGGCAACGGCGCGGCTGTGGTCGTCCAGAATGATTGTCAGCCAGGGCTTTTGAGGCTCGCCGCGATCGTTCCTGACCCAAACGTCAAGTTCTGTATGGTCCGCCTGCCAGATCGCGTTTGGCGAATCCGCCTCGCGCCGATGTATCAGTTCAAACCTGTCGCCGTATGCGCTCGCCCCTTCGTGCGCAAGCGCGACCAGGGCCGGGTCGAGCGCCTTGATAATCGTGTACACGGTGCAGTACCGTGGCGCCCGTTCTCCTCGCTCTGTCGCTATTGCCGCGACCTTGCGATGAATCGCGGCAATGGATAGCCGCGGCTTTTCGAGGGCAAACGCTTCGATGATCTCACTCAGTGTGCGTGACAGGCGGCACTTTCCCTTGTCGCCTCGGGTTTTTGGGGATAGGCCCGGTAGGCCCTCGTCGCGGAATGCTCGCGCCCAGCGACGGGCGGTTCGTATGGAGATTCCCTGCCGCCGGGCAAGGCTTTCCAGCGACATGCGGTTTTCCAGAAAGGGGCGCAGGAACTCAAATTTAGCCATAGCCCGCGCACGGGCTTCCTCGGTTAGACTGGTTAACAACGGACTCGCGGTTGGCACCCATCCCCCTGTATCGCTACGATTTTGTACAATGAGGTGAGGAATCCGCTATGCAGTATTCATGCCAGGGGTGTACAGCGGCCAATTATTGATGAAGAAAAGGTGCCATTTATTGGCAAAAGTCACAGTTCTCCCGCCGACGATCATCGACAACGCCGGCGGCAACGCTCGATACGCCTACGCTGATTATTTTGAAAACCACATCGCAAGCGATTATACACGCAGGGCGTACCGCCATGCCGTCCACCGTTTTCTGAACTGGTGCGAGGCTGAAGGCATCGAGCTGACGCGCATCCCGCCCGGAGCCGTCGGACACTACATCCGCACGCTGACGACCACGAACGGTAAATCGGCATCGAAGCCGACGCAAAAGTTGGCTCTTGCGGCCATCCGCAAATTTTTCGACGCAATGGTTCAGCGACACGCCGTCGTACTGAACCCAGCGTCAACCGTGCGCGGTCCCAAACTCAAATACGACAAGGGCAAGACCCCCGTCGCTGAAACCCACGACGCCACCGACCTGCTGAAATCTATCGAACCCCGCGACCAGCGCGACATCCTGAGCCTCCGCGATCGTGCCGTTCTGGCTGTTTTGATGTACGCGGCCTGCCGAGTCGGCGCGGTCTCGAAGCTCCGGCTTCGCGACTACCACGCCAATGAGCGGCAATCGTATCTACGTCTTGATGAGAAGGGCGGTAGACAGCGGGAAATCCCCTGCCATCGCAAATTGCAGCCGATTCTCAAGGCGTATGTCACTGCCGCCAAGCTCAGCGATCCTGACGCGCCGCTTTTTCGCGCCGCGCGAGGCCGGACGCCGCAGTTAAGCGAGCGTCCGTTTCAGGCCAAGGACATCCACCGCATGCTCAAACGCCGGCTGAAAGCCGCGAACTTGCCATCAATCCTCACCTGTCATTCGTTCCGCGCAACCACTGCCACAGATTTGCTGGAACAGGGAGTCAGCTTGGAAGAGGTTCAGGAATTGCTCGGTCACGCCGATCCAAGGACGACCAGGCTCTACGACCGACGTGATCGAACGGTCACGAGTAATGTCGTCGAGAAGATTTCCATTTGAAGTCAGCGTCTTAACGTCAGTACCGCATATCGACCCGGTATATGCCGTGCTCTGTCATCATTCTGTAACAATTCTGTGCTATTCTGGAGTATTCATAAAACCTATTCGTTGGAGTTATGCCGAACGAGACAGAATTCTCTAATCAAAGTGCGTGCCCGTTTCATGGCCCCGCCGACTTGCGGCCGCTATGGGAGCAGTTCGTACGAACATACAATATGAACGGTAAATTTCCGCACAAGCCGAGATTCGCCGCCCTGCTGGATGAAATAGCATTCGGCAAGAGTGCCGAGGGGATTGTTGAACAATACAGGAACGACAAGGACGAACTCGCCCGCGTCCGGTTTGCCATCGAGGAGGCCGCGGCGGCGTTGTCGGATGCAAGTCCCGACTCGAAGATGTATGCTCTGCGCAAGGCTATTCAGGAGCGGCTGTTCTCGCAGTGGTTCGCATTGCAGCGAAAGCGCGGCATCGACCTCTCCATGTCCTTTTCATTGCACGACGGCGTCAACGGGGATGAACGACGTGCACGCGAAGAGAAGATCGCTCGCTTCTTGCAGACTCCGCAAGCGGCGCTTCTGGCGGGCACCATCAAGATGACGGAGGATTGCTGTATTCGGAGAAATGCAGCCCTAGCGCATGCGCACGTGCCGCCACACATTAGCCTTGATGAAGTGCTTTCGACCGCCCGCGCCGAATCCGACCGAATCTTGAGGAAGTACAAGCCTGAGCGCGGGTCCTTCGGCCCCTTCCTGAACATGGTGCTAAAGCAAGACCTGCCGTACGCCCTGTGGACCTATGGCAAGGTGGAGTCGTCGGAGCGGGGCCTGGGCGAGATGACGAAAGACAGGGAACTCCCAACGATCCTGGAGACGCTGCCCGATCACCGCGAACAACAACCCGGCATCCGCGTGGATCGAGCCGACGCGGCGCGCGCCTTGCGTTCGGCGTGTTCTCAACTCCCGACCAGACAAAGACAGATAATTTCCTATTCCTACGGCCTTGGCGAAGACGGCAAATGCTACTCAAACGAGCAGATCGGCGACATGATAGGACTCTCGGCAACCCGGGTGAGCCAGATTCGGACAGCTACCCTCGAACGCCTCCGCACATCTCTGCCCAGCGGTCTGAGTCCCGTCGATCCCTCACCTCCCTCTCCTAGGACCCGCTACCGATAGACGGCAGCCGGCAATGCCGTGAGAACGGCGCGCCGATGTTCTCGCAGTAGGTTTACTGATATGTCTTTACGATCCGGTTGAACCCGGCAACGGGCGCTCGAATGGAGCAACGAGCGCCGGCGGACGAGCCACCTACCATGTTGTATTGACCATTGGCGATGCAATCGAAGGCGTTGGGAACATAGGGCGACGAGATCGTGACGCCGCCCGACAACGGCAGCCCGTCATCTTTCTTTAAGTCAAGGTAGAACGCCTCGTCCGGCATCAAGTCGTAGTAGCCGCTCCCGCCGGTCTCTCTGTAACCGATGATGTAGAACGTGCCGTCTTCCGGTCCCAGTTGCGCCAGTGTCGCCGCCAGTATTCCTACGCCGCGCAGCCTCGTCAGCGGCGCGGAGACCCCGTAGACCACGAAGCCCTCAGCCCCGGTCGTGGTCTTGCCGTCGGCGGGATCGCCGATCAGCCCTGCGCCATGCAGGTGATACCACAGGTTAAGGTTCTCCGGGCAGGCGTACGAGCCGTCGAGTATGCCGTTGTCATTACCGTTACATCCGGCGTAGGCAAATTGAGCCGGCGGCGGAAAGGTACAGCTGTCGTTGAATCCGGCCGGGCAAGTGGCGTCGCCCAATCCGAAGGATTCGGCTGAGGCGCAATCGCCCGGCATGCAGCCGTATTTCAGCTTGAATGCCATGACCGCCGTGTCATATCGTTCGAGTTGCGTCAAAATGCTGCGCAGTTCGGCGGCTTGAATCAGGTCGCGTCCGACCAACACTCCGCCCACAATTAACCCGATGACGACCAGCACGATCGAGAGTTCGAGAAGGGTGAAGCCTGTCGGGGTCGTGTGTGGCATAAGGGATTGCTCGCGGGTTCGGCTCTGCGACTAGCCCTGTGGCGCACCCCGTCTCTGCCACTTGCGGCAGTCGAACGCCATGATCGTCCCATTGGAATAATTACACAAATAGGCGGAATGACAATCGGCGTGCTGCCGGCAGAACTCTTTTATCTCGGACAGCGTATCGACGGTACAATTGGCTTCATAGTCATACGACGGCCCGCCAACCGGGCTCCAGACGTTGCAGTACCGATCAAACAGCGCGTCGTCTCCCTTCGTTCCTTTTGGCAGGTTCATGGGCTTTTCCTTGAGTTCCCCGCCGTTGTCCCGGCCGTTGCGCCCTAACAGCCGATTGGCGTTGTCCACCCCGGCCTTGGAAGCCGTCCCCTTGCCCACGTTCTGTTTCGTAGTGCCGCCCGGTATCTGGCCCTTCTTGTCGGCATAGGCGTCCCCGATTAACGGCGACGGCGCGATGCCCGTGACATCGGTCGCCAGCGATCCCAAAAAGAAAGCGACCGCAAGCACGGCGCTCATTCCCGTCAGCGTGAGACCGTCTTGACCATGCCCTTTCATACGCCCTCCCATCCCCGTTTGTGTTTCCAGAATCGGGCTAACAATCCCATCCGTGTCAGCCTAGGACCTGTCGATGAAGTAGCAAATGTCGCCGCCGCCAAGCGAGAATGTACTTATGTTGATTAGAAGTGGTCTGATGTATCCCGGCCCTTTATATTGGTATTGGGTAGTGCCCAGGAAATCGTCTCCGTTTCCCGCAATCACAATTGTGCCTCCGCCCTGCAACCATTCCGGACGTATCGACCCCAGGCTGGCACTCCCGGGGCAGGGACCATATGTTCCCCCACCATATGGAAGGCCGCAGATTCCAGGCTCCTGGTAGCTTCCACGCGCCCATGCCATGCACCCTCCGAACTGCTTCACGTGCTCAATGAGAGGGTCTCTCGCCTGGGCGGTCGTCGGAATTCCCGTCATGGCCCCAGCCAACAGGGCGGTATAAGTGAGTGCGGAGATTGTCGCTTTTATGGTTTTCATAAATGGTGTCCTCTTAGAGTTGTCGCGCATACGGATTGCGAATGCCTGTGCTTGCGCGGTCGCCATTGGTAATAACAATAAGCTTACCAGAGAACTGTGACACTTTTGTGACAGTTGGATGATGATTGTGTGACAGTTGCCGCCGCAGGGAGTTCGCAACCGGCCTACCGTTCGCGGGATTCCATCGCCTTTTCAAGAAGTTGCTTCATCTCCCGGCTGTGCAGGCCCTTGGCGATGTCCAGCGGCCTGAGATTGTGGCGATTCCTTACAGTAGGGTCCGCCCCGGCGGCCAACAGAGCTCGCATCGCCTCACGGTCTCCGATCTGCGTCGCCAGGTGCAAAGGCGTATCGCGCTCGCCGTCCTGTGCATTGACATCGGCTCCGGCTATCAGAAGAGATTCGACAACATCGTGGCGATGATAGACCACAGCCGTATGCAACGGGGTCTCCCTTTTATGGTTCCGCGCTTCAACATCTGCACCGCGACTAATCAGCAGCGCCGCCGCCCGCTTGCCGTCAGCAAGATGCAGCGGCGAGTGACGCTCGTACTCACCCTGCATCTTGGCATTCACATCGGCGCCCGCATTCAGAAGTGCTTCGATTGCGTGGACCTGATTCCATCGGAGAGCAACGTGGAGCGGTGTGCAACCGCCGCCATCGCAGAGATTCACGTCGGCTCCTGCACCGACCATTCTTGTAATGTCATCGACATCCCCTCTTATAGCCGCGGCATGAAGCGGCGACGTGTGCCCAGGGAAATCGGAGGCTGAAGTCTTTTTCATACATCGGGCTCACTATTCGTTTGGGATGACTATTCTTATCACGACAATATGGACTTGTGTATGACAATTTGATGACATTTACTGCGCTGTCCACAAAGTTGTGGTCAAACAGGGTTGTGGCGGTTTACGAATACGCGACGGAGCTACAAGAATATGGATGAAATAGCATTGCCTAATCGGCGAGTGGGTATCACACTTTTGCGGCGACCTTGCCCGCGCCGGCTCAGAATGCCCGCAGGAACAGCAACATGCACCTCTGGTCGCTCACGTCGAGCAGATAGGTCGCCGTCTCCGGAAGGGTGGACGACGCGCACGTCATGGTCGGCGGTTTGATCGTCATGACGCTGCCGGTTCCGGGACGGCCGTCGTCAATCTTCGCGTCGATGACATAGGCGTCACCGGGCGTAAGCGCCGCGCCGTAGGTAAGTCCCGCGAATTCCTTGCCAAAGTGGTAGGTGGGTCCGTAGTGACCGGGAAAGTAAAAGAGTCCCCACAAGGGGTCGCTCGCCGGATTGCCCAGGTCAAGGACCGCATACCCGGTCTTGCCCCCAAGCGTCGATTCCGGCACATTGACTCCAACGACGGAGGTGTACGATGAGGCGGCACCGGTCGCGCCGGTAAACGCTCCGTGGACCAGCCCGGCCGCGGCCAGGTGTTGCCAGTAGCGTGCGCTTTCGTATTGCGTGTCGGGCGACCCAGTGAGCGCGTCCGCCACCTTTCCGTCGCCATTGCCGTTGCATGTCTCTGTTTTCGGCTGGTTATTTGCCGGCGTGTTCGGGCAGTTGGCGTCCGACCCCCAGATGCTCTCGGCGCTCGCGAAATCGCCGGGCAGTGCATTGTACTTGAGGCGAAAGCTCTGCGTGGCCGTCTGGAAGGACTCCCTTTCAGAAATGACCGCGCGAAGTTCAGCCGTACGGATCAGGTCGCGTCCAACCAGCACCCCGCCCACCAGTAATCCAATGACGACCAGCACGATGGAAAGTTCAATGAGCGTGAAGCCAGCGCAAAGCGGCGGCGATGTCATTCGCGGAATATCCGATGTTACCGGCTCTTCCCGAATCACAATGCTCTCGTCCTCAGTCTGCATATCCGGGAATGTCGATGGTGATGATGCAAAACGGTTCCGGCAGCATGGCGTCCGCCATGTCGTACACTTGATTTGCTCCAGTCGTACAGCCGAATGTTTTCCAAAGCCGCCCACCATAGGGCAACCCGTCGTCAATCTTGCTGTCGAGATAGTATCCCTCTGAGTTGCGTAGGACCGAGGCCGCCGATGGCGGCAGTGGATAGCTGATTCCGACAACGTAATAGGTATCGGTGCCAGCCAAGGCAGAGCCATAGAGGGCGGCGAAGCCCACGCCGCGCAGATTGGTCCGCGGCGAGGAGATGCCGAACACCGGGCCGCGATTTGTGAAACTTCCTGCCGACAGCGTCTTGCCATCGAACGCTCCCACGACGAGATTCGCCCTTGCCATGTGATTCCAGAATTCCAGCGCCTCCGAACAGTAGGCAGCATCGAGCCGCCCGTTACCGTCGCCGTTGCACCCGGCATCGGCGATCGTGCCATTAGGATCGCAGGGACTCGGAGCCGCCGGGCACGCGGCATCGCTCAGGCCGAATTCCGCCGCGTTGGGGCAGTCTCCCGGCAGGCAATTGTATTTGTTCTTGAAGGCCATGATCGCGGTGTCATACTTTTCGAGTTGTGTGATAACGCTTCGCAGTTCGGCCGTGTGAATGAGATCGCGACCGACCAGTATTCCGCCGATCACCAACCCGATGACCACGAGCACGATCGACAATTCAATCAGCGTGAAGCCGTGGCATCGCCCATCGCACGCAATCGCGCAGCGGTTGCGCCGGGCTATAGGGTGGTGACAAAGATCAGGGCGCATGCGATGCCTTCTTCACTGCTACGGTATGCCGCGGTGGCCGGATCGGACAAGCTGGCGCAGGACGGCGATTCGCTGGCGGGCGTGAAGCTGCGTACGTATCCCGTCGCCGGCTTCCCGTCGTCCACCTTGCCGTCGATGTTCGCAGCGTCGGCGGCACTGAGCGCCGGCTTCGCCAGCCCCTTGCGGATTTGTTCGCTGCGTGCATAGCCGTAGCCGATTACGTGTCCGTAATCGCCGGGATAGACGTTATCTATAGGCGTGCCGCCCGGACTCGTGCCGTTCGCAGCGATGGGCGAAGCGTGAAACAGCCCATACCCATTTGCTTGATGGTCCGGTCCTGCCGGTACGTTGATTCCCGGCTCATAGCCGCCCGTCGTGTCCGACGCCGCGCCGGAATATCTGCCTTCGATCAGTTCGGCATTGGCGAGATGCTGCCAGGCGCGAATTGCTTCCCGGTTGGCCGACGTACTGCCGACCGTCGCCGGCGTCGGCCATTGTGACGGCTGCGCCGCGGTCCAGCCCGCGATAAATCCGTTGCCGTCGCCGCCACAGGTCTCCTGTTTGGGCGCGTGGTTCGCCGCCGTGCTATCTGAATTCGGCATGGTCGCAACGTTGCAGAACACGTCGCCGCCCCACAAGGACGCGGCGGTCGGCAAGTCGCCTGGCAGATACTTGTATTTGTCCCGAAACAGCTTGGCCGCCTGCTTGAAGCGGCTGACATTGTTAACGATGCTCTGCAACTCGGCGCTGCGGATCATGGACTTACCGACGAGGATTCCTCCCACGATCAGCGCAATAACCGTTACCACGACCGCGAATTCGACGAGCGTGAAACCAGCACGAGAATGAAAACGTCCACACAGCACACTTGGCCTGATCGCTGATTCCCTTCAACATTCTGATTATGCCCGCTCATGTCTTAAGGAATCCTTAACCATGCGCGATGTCATCAAATTGTCACACAAGTCCATGGCACGGTGTGCTAACATGTCTTAACGAAAACGACGGAAGGAATAATCCATGACCACACCAAACCCGCTGCACCTTGCCAACTCGGCGCAGAACATGGCACGCAACGCGCCTGCCGGCGACGCAACCGCTTTCCATAAGATCGCGATGGTCTGCATGGGAGTCATGGCCGCATCATCGGTCGTGCAGATGCTGCACCCGATCCTGCGCGACATCCTGAAAAAAGACAAGGACCGCGACTCGGATCGCGGCCGGCATCGCTGAGAGCGACTACCACTGAATTGAATCGACGACCGTCGCATTGCCCGCCGCCGAGAGGCTCTCGCTGCCCTCCACCTCGCGTATCCACGGTACGCGGTGACGGGCGAGGCCCTCAAAGAGGCGAATCGTCGGCTGCATTTCGGCGTTGAGGTTCCGACCCTTAAGTTGCACTTTACTGCCTGAAACCGTGAGTGTGATGCCTTCCGACGGATCGAAGGCGAACCGCTCGATGCCGTGATACGGAATGGCGACGATGTTCCCATTCGCCTGCCGTAGCTCGACGGCGAGCGCGCGGTCGCGGATGCCGCGCAGCCAGCCGAAACAACCCAGGTCGTCAATTTCGGGTTCGTCGGGGGATATCGCCGCCTCGCCGTTGCCACCATTGCGGCCGACGTATTTCTCCAGAAGCCTACCGTTCATAGTCCTTCCTTTCCTGTTGCGGCTGATTTCCCATGCCCGCGCCGGCGACGGCCGGATGCAACTGCTCCAGCCGTTCCATCGTCATCGCCCGCTCGCGTAGGTCTCGGCCGTTCACCAGTTCCGTCGCCGAGAGGCGCGCGTCGGAACGACTGACCGCCGCCCTGAGCGCCGCCTTGTCGTCGGTGTAGATCGTCGCACGCTCGCGGCCGCGCGAAACACTGACGTAGAACTGTTCGCGAGACGCCGCCGGGAAGCTCTGCGACGATTCTCCGATCAGCACGCGCTGCACGGTGCGGCCCTGGCTCGCATGGCTCGTCACGACGTACCCGTGCGTCAGGTGCCCGAAGTCTTTGGCAATCCTCCAGCCGTTCGCGAGGACGATGTTTCCGTTGCCGTCGAAGCCCTTCACGGTGAAGGTCGCGCCGTTGTTGAGCCGGTGCAGGCCGTCGGCGGTCTTGCCGTTCCGCGTGATGCGGATCAACTCGCCCGGCGCGATCGGCAGCAGGCCGGGCTTGTAGAGCGTGTACTTGCTCGCGTGTTCGACCGGCGGCGCCTCATCGCCGACCACGACGCGCTCGCCCTTGTCGTAGCCCTTGGCGTTCTGGTGAAACTCCAGCACGTCTCCGAGTTCGAGGTTGATCGTGTCGCCGCGCTCGGTTTCCGTGTAATGCGTGTTGTGGAGCGTCAGCACATGCCGCTCGCGGCCGGCAAGCCGCCTGGATTGCTTGAGCTTGGCGCGGATTTCATCGGCGATCCAGTCACCCTCGCGGTGCGTGGGACTGACCACCAGCGCCGACTTGCCTTCCTCCAGGCTCGCGACGTAATCCTCCGCCATCAGCTTGTAGCGGTCCGTCTCCGTGACTTCGCGCACCCAGCCCAGCCGGTCGAGCGCCTGAAGCCCCTCTTCCGTCCGGCCCTGCGACAGCGACTTGACCGCTTCCTTGTACGCCCCGCTCTGCCGCTGAATCTCGCGGATTTCCGCCGGCACCAGGCCGGCCTGCTCTTCGAGTAGGCGAAGCGCCGCTCCTCGCTCAACACTACCATGCTGGCGCCTGTCGCCGGAGAGAATGATTCGGGCGTCAATTTGCTTCGCCAGGTCGAATACATGGCCCATCGTCTTCGTGCCGAGCAGCCCGGCTTCGTCGATCCACAGCACCTGCCCTTTGGCCCGCGCCTGCAACTCGCCATCGACCAGCAGCCGCGCCACGGTTTCCGCGTCGGCGAAACCCTGATCGCGCAGCACGCCGCGGCTGGCGTCGGCCGAAGGCGCGAAGGTGAACACGTGTTTGCCACTTTTCTCAATCGCTTCAACGGCTTCCGACATCATCGAAGTCTTGCCCGTGCCCGCGCCGCCGCGAATCAGCATGACCCGGTCGGGCGAATGGAGGACGTGCAGCACGGCGCTCCGCTGATCGGCGTTGAGCCATTCGCGCGTGAAAGCGTGCTCGCCGTCGCCGAGCCTCCGGCAGGTGCCCCTGCCCTGACGCGCGAAGTCGATGATGCGCCGCTCTTCGGCGACCACGTCGCCGGTCGTGACGAGCTGCTCCCCGTCGCGCTCGCCGCGCACCAGGTTCGCCCGGCCGAGTTGCTGCATGACCGACTTCGCCGAAGCCGCGCCGTACGAGCGTTTGAGCGCTGCCGTCACAAGCTTGCGTTCCGACAGCACCGAGCTTCGCTCGAACGAATGCTCGATTGCCTTGGCGACGGCGTCGCCGGCAGCGCGGTCATCCTCCGCGATGCTATCCAAGCCCAGCCGCGCCTTGATTCCGTTGAGCGCCGCCAGTTCATCCGGCGTCAGCCGCGACTTCCATTCGCGGCCGAGTTCATCGAACGTGAGATCCTTGCGCTTGCGCTCTCGCGTCTTCGCTCCCAGGTCGCCCTTCGTCGCGGCATCGGTGATGCCCCTCTCCCGCGCCTTGTCTTCGATCAGCGCCGTTCGCCGCGAGAATCTGGACAGCGCCGCCTTCGGCACGCCAGCCAGCTCCCAGCCGTGCCGCGTCCGCTGCACCGGCAGGCCCAGTTCCTCCATGCGCCGCGCCAGCCGCGAATGAAACACTGCCTCGAAGAACGGCGCGTCGCGCTTGAGGCCCGCGAACTGGCCCGCCTTCCACCGCTCTTCGATCCCGTCCCAGGTCGTGTTGAACACGAAGCAGTGCGCGTGCAGATGCGGGTCCGGCACGCCATCCACCGGCCGCGCCGTCGTGTGGATGAACTCGCCCCACACCATGTTCCCCGTCGTGCGGTCCTCGTTTTTTCCGGCAAGCCTGACGCGGGTCTTCATTTCCGCTTCGATGTCCTGCATGGTCGCATCGACCGATTCGCGGAAGGCTTCGAGGATGCGATCGTCCTTGGTGAGGCCGTACAGCACCGACACGCTCTTGGGCACATGGAAGTTGAAGTCGTAGCCGACGCGCCGCCCGGAATTCTGCCGCGGCGTCAATGCGTTGCCCGTCTTCGGGTCGAGGTTGTCGCAGAGCGCGTCCCAGTCTTTCTGCTCGACTGCGCCCGATAGCCCGAGTCGCGTCGCACCGTCCCCGCGCCAGCGGCCGGTAAGCTCCTGACCTTCCGAGTAATAGTCGGCGGTCGAGTAGTAGCTCTTCGCGCCTTCGGGCGCGGTGTTCTGATTGATGCGAAGCATGTCTCAATTCTACTTCGCAATGGTTGAGAATTAGTTACTTCCTGCGCGACTCGCGTGTTTCTTTCACGGCTTTCACGCGGGAAGCAGGCCGCTGCCGCCCACGGTGAACAGCTATCGTTTTCCATTGACACGCAGCGCGCGTCCGTAAGGCGTTGATGCACGGCCATGCGTCGGTTGCAACCCTTGCCTGCGCGAAATGCATGGCTCACTGCGAGCGCGTCCAGACGCCTGCCTGTCGCATTGCACCTGTAGCGTGCATCGGGCTTCGCTTGGAACTGCCGTCGTGCCCTGTCATCAGAGCTTCGTCTCTTCCTTTTCGTGCCAGCCACGCCGCGCGGCCTTGCTGATGGGCACCTAAAGCCGCCGCCGGGCCGGTCAAGCAGAAAATCGTTTCCCCTGAAGGGACCCACCATTTTCCGCTGTGACCGGTGCGCTGCGCTTGGCCAAGGCCCCCGGACTGTCGCGGCTTTTTTGAGAGTGCCATCAGGCCGCGATGGGCGCGACCGGACACTTTGAAAAGGAGACGAATCATGACTGACGCCAAGAACACTTCCGGACAACCGTCCAAGACCCCGACGCACGTCGCGTACCAGGTGCGCGACCGCGAAGGCGCGAAGGCGATCTGGACCCGCATCGGCGCCGCCTGGGCGCACGCCGACGGCAAGGGCTTCAACCTTCAGATCGAGGCCGTGCCGCTCGACGGACGCATCACGCTGCGCGTCGTTTCGGAAAACAAGGAGTAACCGCTGTTCAACCGGGGCGGGCTTCGCGGCCCGCCCCCTTTTTCGAGAAAGGAGAATTGCATCATGACACCAGAACCAAACAACGCGGACCGCGCCCGGTGGGCGGAAAACGCTCTCGCCGTATTCACCGTCGAGACCTACTGCGGGCGCTATCCACACAATCTGGACCGCGACGACCTTGAGACGGCCGTCGGCGACCTGATCGCCGATTTACTGCACCTCGCCAATCGCAAGGGATTCGACACCGCCGAAATCATCCGTAAGGCCACGTTTCACTTCGAGGCGGAACTGACCGAGGAGGCGCAGCCATGAGCAACGTCAATTGCCTTCAAGGCATCGCCTGCCCCAAGTGCGGGAACGACGCCATCATCAACGTCGAAGTCCGAATCCTCGCCGCCGTCACCGACGACGGCGCCGAGACGTTCGGCGACATGGAGTGGGACGGCAGCAGCTACGCCGAGTGCCCGGATTGCGAGCATCGCGGCACCCTTGCGGAGTTTCGCGCCGAAGCAGCCGACGGTCAGGCCACGGAGCATCAGCATGAGGCGAGCCATGAGTAGCACTGCCGTCAATCCGTTCTACCGCGCGCGGCGCACGCTCTCCGCTCCCGCCGCGCCTGTCGAGAAGGTTGTCATCGGTAACGCCACGCTATACCGGGCCGACTGCTTCGACGTGCTGCCCACGCTTTCCGGCATCGGGGCCGTCGTCACCGACCCGCCGTACGGCATCGGCTTCAAGTACCGCACTTACGACGACGCGCCCGCCAAGTACGACGCTCTCATGGGCAGGCTTGTGCCGCAATTGATCCGCGTCACCGGCGACGGGCCGTGCTTCGTCTGGCAAAGCCCGCTCAAGACCGACCGCTGGCACGAGTATTTTCCGAAGGGCTATCGCATCATCGCCGCGTGCAAGATGTATCCGCGGCGCAACGGCAGGACTCCATGCCTCAGTTGGGACCCCGTGATCTTCTGGAGCGGCAGGTCGCTGCTGCGCAACCACCTGCCCCGCGACTGGCACATGGACGACCTGCGGCCGTGGACCGGCTATCGCGGCGACAACCCTGTGCCCTGCCCCCGCCCGCTGACTCAGGTGCAGTATTTCTGCAACGGCGTGCGAGCAGATTCCATCCTCGACCCGTTCATGGGCAGCGGCACGACCGGAGTTGCCGCGATTCTCGCGAGCAAGCGCTTCGTCGGCATTGAGCGCGATCCGGTCTATTTCGAGTACGCCTGCAAGCGAATTGAGGCCGCATTGAAGGAGGCTCGCCGTGCAGCCGTCTAAGCCGAACGACTGCGGCGTATTTGAGGCGGGCTGCCGTGAGATCGTCGCCACGCGCGGCCGTGCGTTCGCCGCCGTCAACATCGCGCTATGTGATGATGGGCTGTATCGCTGCGGCGTGGAAATGCACTACGCCCACGGAGGGTTCAGCTTTCCAATCATGTTCGATGCTACGGGCTACCCCACACGCGACGCCGCCCGCACCGCCGGAATCGAGCGCCTGCTTCGCTGTTGGCACACGCCGTTTCCTTCCGATCCGGACAGCGTGCGGTCGGAGCTTGACGACATGCGGCGGCAGATCGAGGCGCGTTTGCAGCAGCCCTCGCTATTCTGATCGACTTTGAGAGGTTTGCTATGGACTTGAAAGGCGGCTGTGCTCCAGATGGCCGCGCTCGCAAGAGCGCGTTGTCCATCCTTAGCGGAGTCACAGCCTGTACAATTGTTTAGCGCATCGTCGGTCAAAGCGCAAGTGATACTTGGAAGCACGATCCGCGCCAGGCGGGACCGCGCCTGTCACGTCCCTTGCCATTGAAATCCAAAGAGAATCCCTCCGGCTCGGAACCTAACCGGCAGATGGGTGCGGCGAAGGCGTGGCCAAGCGCCTCGCCGCCGGCCGGTCGCGTCGGGTCCCAGCCGCCGGTGAGAACCCGACGGCGACGGCCTTATACGGCAGTCAATTCCGTCCCAATCCCTGTTCCAGAAAGGAACAGCCACCCGGCAATCCCTGCCTACCAACCGCCTGAGAACCCGCTCGAATCGAACCCGTTTTCAACCCCGATAGAACGTGGTATACGAATCAATCAAATCGCATTTTCGTTGGCAGACGTCTCCCCTTAGCACTGCTAAGGCAAACTTTCACCGTGAAAGCCTGCATGAAAGCATGTCAGCTTGCCATCATGCTGGCATGACAGATGGAAGGACGGCAGGCGTGCAAGCCGGATGGAAAGCAACCTGTCTTGATTGCTTGATTGCAAGCAGCCCGGCATGTCAGCTTGCCGGATTGCAGGCAGGTAAACATGACAGGTTGCTTGCAGGACGGCGAGCTTGCATGCCGGCAGCAAATAGTGCTTGCCAGCCTGCATGAAATCATGCTATCCGTCTTACATGATTATCGTCGTGGCGAACTCCAAGGGCGGCGTCGGCAAGTCAACGCTTGCCGTCCACCTGGCCGCGTGGCTCCATGAGCAGGGGCACAAGGTGACGCTCGCCGACTGCGACACGCAGCAGTCATCCTCCGAATGGATACGCGAGGCGATCCCGGAGATCAAAGCCGTCCGCCTCGACAACTCCGACATCATCTTGAATGAACTGCCGATTCTCGCCCAGGACGCCGACTACGTCGTCGCCGACGGACCGGGCAGCCAGACCGAGACGAGCCGCGCGCTGCTCTTGCGCGGCGATCTTGCGATTGTTCCCTGCAAGGCCAGCATGTTAGAGGTCCGGGCGCTCGCCAAGGCGACCGAGGTCTTGCGGCAGGCCCAGGACATCCGCGGCGGAATCCCGAAGGCGATCATCGTCCTGAGCATGGTCGGAAAAAACTACCGGCTGACGCAGGACATGAAGGACGCCGCGGCGGCGCTGTCGCTGCCGATGGCATCGACGGCCATGACCCTGCGCCAAATTTACGCCGACGCGCCGGGGCAGGGGTCCACCGTCTGGAATCTCGGCTCCCGCGCCCGCGAGGCGGCCCACGAAGCCAACGCGCTCTTCCGCGAGATTCTGCCGGACGCTGTCGCGCCGGCCGAAAAACGCCAGGCAGTGAAGGCATAGGGAGTGCCCGTCATGGCCGAAAGACGCTCGCTCACCGAAGGACTGAAAGCCACGCCGCCGGAAATCGCGCCGCCAACAATCGACATTGCGAAAGAGAAGGCGTTTGTCTTCGGCGACAAGGAGCAGCACAGGCCGACCGCACCCGTCGTTCCCGTCGCAACGTTGAACCGCACCCCGATCAGCACGCGCATCCGCGACGACTTCGCGCGGGCGCTCAAGCGAGCGTCGCTGGAGCGGCAGCTTGAGGGCAGGGAGCCGAACACGCTTCAGGACATCCTCGAAGAAGCCATCGAGCCGTGGCTCAAGGCCAACGGCTACCTGTCTTGATCGCCGTCGAATTCAGTCTTGATGACGGCCGGTTCCAGAATGTCAGGAGCAAGCGAGGGCGGGGCGGCCACCGATTCAAGCGGGAGTTCCTGCTGCCGGCCGGCCCCTTTGAGGTGATACGTCCGCACAAAGGCGAGGCGGTCGCCGTTGAACATGAAGCGGATGTTGACGAAGAACACGCCGTCGCTGGGGCTGCGGTACAGGAACTCTTTTTCGAGCAGTTCGCGCACGCCGCGCTGATAGGTGCGGTCGCTGATTCCGTGATCTTTGGCGACGTACTGATTGAGCTTGATTTCATCAGACCCCGGATTGGCGCGCATTTCGTGATAGACAAGCTCGAACACCTGCAAGCCGGTCTTGGACAGGTCCGCCGCCTGCTTGATGCCATCGAGGAACATCTTCACGAATCGGCTGCTGTCCACTTCCTCTTCCCACCAGAAGCCCATGCCGCCGATGCCCTTGATCTCACCGCTGCTGTTGTCAACGATGACCGATCCTCTGCCGCCCGGCACCTGAAACCGCTTGGTCCGAGTGGTGATTCCGTTTGCGCTCGGCACGCTTGGATTGGTTCGATACACCGGGAATCCGCGCTTGGTGCTCACCTGGTTATCCGCCATCGCCGCAATCTGTCGCACTTCCGTCATTTTCCACCTCCATTTGTGACTGTAAACAGACAACACACTGGCAGACTAGCGACAGAAGCGCAAGTGCTTTTTGACGGTTCACCGTCCGATCGTGACGGTCGCCCGTCAATTCGTGACGTTTCCGATTCAGGAAAATCAACGACTTGCTACCTCGCCTCTTTCTTATACTAAATATCGCGCTTGAGCCGCCGACGGCGCGCGCCCCCAAAGCGCTGGCGACGGCGGCGGCCCGCTGCAACCATGAAAAGAACCGCCCCGAAACGGGACGGGCCTGTGGATAAGTCAGTGAATTTGCAACCCAAAATCGCAACGAGAAGGCGACACCGATATGACAGGTGTTGCGCGATTGTCACAAGAGCCGTGTCTTCGAGCTTGCGGAAAGGCCCTCTTGCCATCAGGAGGAGAATTGAGCCAGCCGAACCGTCTTCATTCGCAATAGGAAGGCCGTAGAAGCGCAAAGACCTCAAATACCCCACCGAGGAGGCATAGGACAGTCAACGCGATTCCCTGAGCCGTTCCATTCGAGATCAAGGATTCAACAACGCCTGTACGAACGGAGCGATATCCGATCCATCGACCTTCGGCGATCCATCGGACTGCACATCGCTGTTTATATTCGCCAGCCACGCGGCGCACCTCGAAAGGTCCGGCGCGTCCAGCAATGCCGCCACGAACAACGGCGCATCCGCCTGATCCAGCTGCCCGCTGCAATCCATGTCGCCGCGTTCGCAGGCCGGACCCCATCGAGCAAGATGAGGCGACTCCACACCGCCGACATTCGTAAAGAATCCGCCGGCGACAACCTCGCCGCCAAACGTCCCAAGGGCATTGAGCCGGGCGTTCGATCCAGCGACCATCGCCAGCCACGAGCTTCCATCCCATTGTGCGATGTTCGTCACGCTTTGAGTCCCTGCCATCGTGAACCGCCCGCCGACGATGAGATTGCCGTCGTATTCTGTCATCGCATTCACGGTCGGCGTGTTGCCGGTTACTCCGTCAGCCATGGCGCTCCAGGTAGCGCCGTCCCATTGGGCGATGCTGTTGGCCGGGATGCCTGCCGCGTGCGTAAAGAGTCCGCCGGCAATCAGCTTCCCCTGATATACGGCAAGGGAATTCACGGGGTCATCCACGCCGTTCAGTGGTTGATTCGGAACCGGCTGCCAACTGGCTCCGCTCCACTGCGCAATTCCGCTGGCTGGATTCCCGCCGGCTGTCGCGATGAGGCCTCCCGCGAAGATGGAATCGGCATACGGCGCAAGTGCCACAACCCTGCCGGATGTTCCCGAGGTCATCGTGTGCCACGTGAGCCCGTCCCACATCGCGAGATTGTTGAAGCCGCTTGTTCCACCTGCAATGTTGAACGCGCCGCCCAGGACGAGCATGCCGTTGTGGACTTTCATGGCAATGACCCGTGGGGCAGGGCCGCTGACGCCATTTCCAACTTCCTGCCATGCCGAGCCGTCCCAGCGTGCGAGGCAATTCACCGCATTGCCGTCGGCAGACGTGAACCACCCGCCCGCGTAGAGGTCTCCCTGATAGACGGCCAGCGCCATCACTCGTTCGTTCATTCCGATTCCCAGGACCGTCCACAGCGCGCCGTCCCACGCCGCGACGCTGCCGCTGAATTGCGCGGGTTCAACACCGGGATTGAGTCGAGTCCAACCTCCGACGACCAGAACCGGGGGAAACGGTCCGGGACCGTCCGGGTCCCAGGTGACGATTGCATTCACGTTCGAGCCAATTCCCGGCACAACCTCATCCGGTCGCCACGCGAATGGACAATCAGCCGCCGCAACCGACGACCAAGCCAACACTACCGACAGCATCAAGATTGATCCGAAACCGACGCTCAAGTCTCCTCGCGTCACCGTAATCTCCCTTCCAGGCACTCCAGCCCCTCAAAGGCACCGCCAAGTCCGGCCGATCCGCAATCGGCCGCAACCCCCGGCGGACATTCCAACTATAGTTGGCAGACCACCCCGAACGCAAGTCGTAGCCTTATAAATGTGCTAGGCGACGAAATACGCAAGGAACGGCTGAAGGCGAAACTGACGCAGGAAGAGCTTGCCGCAAGGGCGAAGGTCTCCCGCAACTACGTGAGCCTGCTGGAGCTTAACGAAAAGTCGCCCACCGTGCAGATGCTTCTCCGCCTCTGCCGCGTGCTCGGCGTCCGGCCATCCACGCTGATCGCCCGCATCGAAGGCAGCCGGCCGCAGTAGCCCCATCCGGCAATCCCTTCCGCGCCGCGGCCGCGGAATACCGTCCCGCCTTTCCGGTTGAACGATCCGTAAGGCCGTGCTATGCAAACTGCGAAGCATCACATCGCGGGAACATGGTTGACGGAACGCCCCACACCGACAACGAACCAGTCTCACAACCCAACGCGGGGGCCGTTGATTTGTCGCCCCTGAAAGCCGGATCGGTACAAGCCAAGGGCCGATCAGATTCCCAGGAACACAACCTTCCTGATTGTTCCTGAGCATGGGCCGCAGGACACGTCCCCCTCAGCATCCCATTCTGCCGTTCCCGTCCGACGCGGACGATCCGCCGGTCGCGCTCGCAGAACCCCCCGATACACAAACAGGAGGCCACCATGCCGTACAAGACGATCATCATCGAGCTGCTTCGGCAGCAGCCCTGGCTTCACGGCAGGCTCCGCCGAAAGCGGAAGGTGCTCGCGGTCGTGAACCACTACGCCGGCGAACTGAAGACGCGCCACGAACACTGGAGAGCGGCCCTGCCCATGAGCCGACCGGACATGGATTCGATCCAGCTCGCCAGCGCGGCGATGGAGATCGCCCTCGCCGAGGTGAGGCCTCGTTTGCGGAACGCGTCGCTGCCGGACGAAAAGAACCCCTCGTCGTCGGGCGCCGCAAGGGCGCGGTCCCGCAAACGCACGTCTCGCGCCTGACATGGGCAGGCGAGCCGACGCTGTTCGACCTGCTGTCGCCTTCAGCGCCGTCTGAAACCTATCCGATTACGGATCGAAGCACGCCGGCGACCGGCAAGCACGAACCAACGAAACCTGTCCAGATTGCCAGCGGCGAGAAGGAAAAAGCCCGCGACATCATCGCTGCTATTCGCACGTTACAGCTGGTCGAAAGCGAAAAGCGAGCGGCAACGCCAGAGGAACGGCAGGCGCTCGCCCGCTTCGCCGGCTTCGGACCGGTCGCCCTGTCGATTTTTCCCGACCCGGTGACGCATCGATACAAGGACGCCGGCTGGGAGAAGCTCGGCGAGGAATTGAAATCCCTGCTCACGCCTGCCGAGTACGACAGCGCCAAGCGAACGACTTTCAACGCCTTCTACACATCGCCCACCGTGATCGCCAGCATTCACGAGGCCATCGCGCAGCTGGGTGTTCCCGACGATGCCACCGTCCTGGAACCGGGATGCGGCATCGGCAACTTCATGGGCCAGGGTAGCGCCCAGCACCGCTTCATCGGCGTCGAACTCGATTCAATCTCCGGCCGGATAGCGCGGGCGCTGCATCCCGATCAGGACATCCGCATCGAGAGCTTCCGCGACACCAAGCTGCCCGAGGATCGCATCGACGCCGTGATCGGGAACGTGCCGTTCGCCGACATCAAGCTCGATTATCACGGGCAGAAGCTGGCGCTGCATGACTATTTCCTCGCCAAGTCGGTGGATGCATTGAAGCCCGGCGGCGTGCTGGCTGTGGTCACGTCGCATTTCACACTCGACAAGCAGAACGCCGCGATCCGCGAATATCTCGGCGACAAGGCCGACTTCGTCGGCGCGATTCGCCTGCCATCCGATGCCTTCAAGCGTGAGGGAACGGCCGTCGTCACCGACATCGTGTTCCTGCGCAAACGAGCGCCGGGCAAGCCGGCCCATCATGCCGATCCGCATTGGCTCGGCATCGCACCGCTGGCCATCGACGGAGCCGAAGTCCCGGTCAATCGCTATTTCCTCAACCACCCGGAGATGGTGCTCGGCACATGGACGAGGCAGGACACGCTTTACGGCGGGGAAGGGTACAGCGTCCACGGCAACGGCGACCTCGCCGCAGGACTCAAGGGTGCTGTCCAGAAACTGCCGCAGTTCCAACCGGCGCCGGCGTCCCGCGAATCCGAGCAATCGACAGCGACGTTCACTCCGCCGCCGCCCGAGAAACACATCAACGAGGGCAGTTTCTTCGTCAGGGACGACAACTCCATTTGCCAATTGGTGAACAGCCAGGGCGTCGCCGTCGAATACGGCGGCAAGGCGCTGAAAGCCAACGGGACGTTGACCGGCCGCAGACTCGCGGGGCTGATCGGCCTGCGCGACCGCGCCCGCCGCGTGCTGCAATCACAGAACGAAGGCTGGCCGACAGAGCATCGAGACGAAGCACGGCGCGAACTCAATCACGCCTACGACCGGTTCCACCGCGCCTACGGCCCGATCAACAAGACCAGCTTCAGCGAGAGCCGTGACGGCAGCGTCATCCGCCGCCGGCCAAATCTCGTCAAGTTCATCGAAGATCCCGACGCGATGCTTGTGATGTCGCTTGAAGACTACGACGAAGTCACGGAAAAGGCCGAGAAAGCCGCCATCATGAGCAGGGACGTGGTGGGCAGAACCCCGCCCGTCACGCAGGTCAAAAGCGCCGAGGAAGGCTTGCTCGTCTCGCTCAATCAGCGGGGCAGGGTGGACCTGCCGTTCATCGCCGAACTGTACGGCAAGCCGGAGGAGCGCGTCGTCACCGAACTCGGCGATCTGATCTACCACGACCCGGAGTCGAAGACGTGGAAGACCGCCGACGACTACCTGTCGGGCAACGTCCGCGCCAGGCTGGCCGCAGCCGAAAAGGCCGGACGCGCCTACACACAGAACACCGAAGCGCTGCGGCGCGTGCAGCCCGAGGACGTGCTGCCCGGCGATATCGACGCCAATCTCGGCGCGCCGTGGATTCCGGCAAGCGACATTCAGGCGTTCGCGGCCGAGTTGTTTCATGTTCCGCCGGAAGCCGTGCCCGTCGCGCACCTTGAAAAAGACGCGGTGTGGAGCCTCGATGCCGGCCATGCCGCGCGGGCGTCCGTCGCCGCCACCTCCGACTACGGCACGGCCCGCGCCAACGGCGCGTGGCTGCTGGAACTTGCCTTGAATATGAAATCCCCCGTGATCTACGACATCATCGACCACGGCGACAAGGAGGAGCGCGTCGTCAACCAGAATGAGACGCTTGCCGCCCGTGAGAAGCAGAAGCTCATCAAGGAGCGCTTCCGCGCCTGGGTATTCGCCGATCCAGAGCGGACGGAACGCCTCGTGCGAATTTACAACGACAACTACAACAATCTCCGGCCGCGGCTGTTCGACGGCTCGCACCTCGACTTCCCCGGCATGAACCAGACGATCCACCTGCGGCCGCACCAGGCCGACGCGATATGGCGGGGGATGAGTTCCGGCAACACGTTGCTGGCCCATGCCGTCGGCGCCGGGAAGACCTTCACGATGGCCGCGACCGGCATGAAGATGAAGCAGGCCGGCCTCGTCAAGAAGCCGATGTACGTCGTGCCCAATCATCTGCTGGAGCAGTTCGCCCGCGAGTTCATGCAGCTCTACCCCAACGCCAGGCTGCTGGTCGCCGGCAAAGACGACTTGCGCCGCGACCGCCGCAAGCTGCTGACCGCCAAGATCGCCAGCGGCGACTGGGACGGCATCCTCGTCACGCATTCCTCGTTCGAGCGGATCGGCATGTCTCGGGAATATCAGGAGAAGTTCCTCACGCAGCAGATCGCCGAGTATGACGAATTGCTCCTTGAACATGCCGGCGCCAAGGGATCGAACCGGAACATCATCAAGCAGATCGAGAAGCAGAAGGCGGCCCGCGTCGAGCGACTCAAGGACCTGCTGGCCGAGGAGAAGAAGGACGACGGCCTCGTGTTCGACGAGCTGGGCGTCGATCATGTGTTCATCGACGAGGCGCATTTCTTCAAGAATCTGGAGACCCCGACCAAGATGGAGCGCGTCGCCGGTATCCAGACCGGCGGCAGCGAACGGGCCTTCGACGTGTACATGAAGGCGAGCTATCTCGGCGAACAGCACCCCGGCCACGGCGTCACCTTCGCCACCGGCACGCCCGTGTCGAACACGATGGTCGAGATGTACACGATGCAGCGCTTCCTCGACCCGGCCGGACTCAAGAGCCGGGGACTGGAACACTTCGACGCCTGGGCGGCCACGTTTGGCGAAGTCATCGACACGATGGAAATCTCGCCGGACGGCGCATCACTTCGGCCGCGAAGCCGTTTCGCCAAGTTCACCAACCTCCCGGAATTGCAGCAGATGTTCCGCGCCTTCTCCGACGTGCAGACGGCCGACATGCTCAACCTGCCGCGACCACGTCTGGAGAGCGGCAAACCGATCGTCGTCGCCTGCCCTATGTCCGCAGAGCAGCACGCCCTTCAGCAGGAACTTGTCAAACGTTATGAGCGACTGCGATCGGAGAAAGTGGACCCGCGCGAAGACAACGCACTCAATATCACCACCGACGGCCGCAAGCTCGCCCTCGACGGGCGAATGCTCTCCGCCTCCGCTCCCGACAATCCCGGCTCAAAGGTCAACCGCCTGGTGGAGAACGTCGTCGCTACATGGGAAATGTCCGCCGCCTCGCGCGGCGCGCAGATGATCTTCTGCGACATGGGTGTTCATCCGACGCCGTGGGGATATTCCGCCTATGACGACGTGATCGAAAAGCTGGTTGCCCGCGGCGTCCCGCGGGCGCAGATCGCCGCCATCGGCGACGCCGACTCCGATGCCAAGAAACAGGCGCTCTTCGAGAAGGTCAGGAGCGGCTCGGTCCGCGTGCTGATCGGCAGCACGCAGAAAATGGGCACCGGCACAAACGTGCAGCAACGGCTGGTTGCCCTGCATCATCTTGACGCCCCGTGGAAACCGGCCGAGGTCGAGCAGCGCGAGGGCCGCATTCTGCGGCAGGGGAATACCAACGAAGAAGTCGCCGTTTATCGTTACGTTACCGAAGGCTCGTTTGACGCCTACATGTGGCAGGCCCTTGAAACTAAGGCCCGATTCATCGGCCAGGTCATCACCGGCCACAACGCCGCCCGCCGCGCCGAGGATGTCGGCGGGCAGGAATTGTCCTACGCTGAGGTCAAGGCCATCGCCTCCGGCAACCCGGCGGTGCTGACGCTCGCCGAGGCCGACGCCGAGCTGCAGCGGCTGGCATTGCTCAAGAAGAACCACGTCGATGAGCAGTATGTCGCTCGCCGCAGCGTGAAGGACCTGCCTGAGAAAATCACCCGGCTGAATAAGCGGTTGTCCAGTTTGACGGCCGATCAATCGAGAGTGACTGCGCACGCGCGCGACCCGGTCACGATCAACGGCCGCGAGTATGCGAAGGATGAGGCGATTGCCGTCTTAAGCGCGCATTTAGACAAGCTGCCGCGCGAGGTGCGGCAGGAGCAGCAAGGCCCGCTCGGCGTCTATCGCGGCCTGCGCTTCGGCCTCGTGCTGCATCGAGATTTCCCGCCCGACGTATTTGTCGAAGGCGCGACGACACGCTACGACCGGCTGATCCGCGGCAGCCACGGCCCGCGCGCCGTGCTGAACGCACTCGAAAGGCTGTGCAACGCCTACGCTTCCGAAATCGCCGGCGTGAAGCAGGACCTTTCCATCGCCGAATCGCAGCTTCGAGACTATCAGGCGCGTATCGGCAAGACCTTCGTCCATGAATCGTATCAAGCCGAGTTAACCAGCTTGCGTGATCAACTCAAGGGAAGCCTCGCGGGAGCCGCTCCGCGATCGGGAGCCGATGCAGCGCCCGAAGCCACGGAACCGCCACCAACCAGTGCCGAATTGGCTGACCGGATCAAGGCCCTCAAGTCCGCCCACACCATTGACGCCGCCCCCGAACGCACCGCCACCCGCAGACTTGACGCAGAAGAACCCGTCACCGCCCGCATCCGACGCCGAGCGGCTGACCTAGTCGCTGAGCCGGCTCCATACTCGGATTCCCGATCGGCGACCGTCGCCTCGACCCGGCGGAATTCGCGGCATACTGCCGGGCCTGCGGAGCCGACCCCGGCGAGATGATCCGGCCGATCGGGTGACTCCGTTGCGATGGCCCGAGAATGGTAATGGCAGGCCGGCGATGGGCTGCCGTCGCGACTTGACCTGATTACAATTCCAGCCGATGATGAGTCCCATGAGGAAGGCTCTGCCCCTATTCTTTGGCCTGTGGACGCTGATTGCCGCGCCCACCCTTTGCACGGCGGGCGTCCTTGAGCATCCATGCGATTGCGGAAAGCAGGAGGACTGCTCGCACGAATCAGAGTGCGAGCAGGATCCGTGCGCGTCCATCGTCGCGACGCGGGATGGATCGATCACGGCAGCGGATGGCATCGCCACGTCGGGCCTTTTTTCCATCGCCGCGTTCGTCTTGCAGTTTTCAACCCAACTTGCGGACGCGACGCCGCTCCGCCCCCCTGAAGTCTCCGTTGTGCTCTGGCCGGAAAAATCCTCTCCGGCCGTCGTACTGCCCCTTCTGATTTGATTTCCAAGCGCTGACGATTCGTTCGCCCGAGTAGCGGGATATGCCCGCTCGTCGGTCGGGGGCTCTCTCTGCGCCGCGCGCATTACGCGCTTGGAGTCAGATTTTCATGAACAGGATGTCGATTTCGAGGCCCATGATCGGATGCCTCAGCGCGTTTACGCTGGTTTGCGGCTGCATCGCCGTGAATCCCGACAGCGACTACGCCAAGGCGCGTCAGACGATCATGGCGACGACAGGCAGCGGCAGTGTCTTCTCGCCCGAAGACGCGAGTGCCGTCGCGGCCGCCGTTGCCGAAAGAATGAAGGGGGGAATCACGCTCGACGAGGCCGTGGAAATCTGCCTTCTCAACAACCCCTCGCTTCAGGCGGCGTTTCTAAACGTCGGAATCGCCCGCGCCGACCTTGTGCAATCCGGGCTGTTGTCCAATCCCACGCTGGCGCTGTCGATTGCCTTTCCTGAAGGCGGCGGGCGAAGCAACATCCAGGCCACGTTCGCGCAAAGCATCGTCGAGTTATGGCAGATTCCGGTGCGAAGACGGGCGGCGTCGCGCGCCCTGGACGCTTCGATTCTCGACCTCGCGCGGCAAGCCGCCCAGGCGGCCATCGACACGAAGTCGGCGTATTTGTCAGCCATCGCGGCGGAACAAACCCTCGTCATTGCCCAGGAGAATCTCCGTCTTGCACAACAGTTGCTTGAAGCGGCGGAAGACCGACAGAAAGCCGGCGCGGTCGGAGAGCTTGATGTCAATCTCGTTCGCGGCACGCTTTATTCCGCCGAACTGGAGACCCAGCGGGCGCGCCTGGATTCGAGCACGGCCCGTCGGCGACTGGCGACCCTTCTTGGACTGACCGCCGATGCGCAGCGACTTGTGCTCTCCTCGTCGCTGTCGGCCGAAACTCCGGTCCGGCTTGACGGTTCTCGAATTACTGAACTTGCACTGGCCCACCGGCTGGACATCCAGGCTGCGCGTCAGGAGACGGAAGCAAGCCGGGCGAGGCTTGCACTCGAATATCGGAAGATTTTCCCGGATGTTTCCATCGGCGCCTATTTGGAGCGAACCGAACGACGGGCGCTTCCGGGTCGAAACATCGCCGCCGATACCGCCCGAGCGAGCGTCGCCGCAGGATCGCTCACCGCACCGGAGATTCAATCGCGCGGCCAGCGGGACATGGAACGCAATCAGGAAATCGACGCCATCGTCGGGCCGGCATTTAATCTGACGCTTCCCATCTTCGACCAGAACCAAGCTCAGATCGCCAAGGCCAAATATTCATACGAGCAATCGCTTCGCCAGCTTGATGCGCTCGAACGCAGCGTTGTGCAGCAGGTCAGTCAGGGCGTGGACCAGGCGGAGACGGCGCGGAGGGTCGCCGAGTATTTTCGCGGCAAGCTGCTGCCGCAAACTCAGTCAAACCTCGATCTTTCGCGAGAATCGTATAAAGCGGGAAGGGCGTCGCTGATCGTGTTGCTTGACGCCCAGCGCGTCCTGCTTTCGACGCGCCGCGACGCCATCGCCGCCCAGCGCGACAGCGCCATCGCCCTGGCCGAACTCGAACGGCTCGTCTCAAAGCCGCTCGCATCCATTCTCGAAACACTTTCAACGACGCAACCCGCTGATGATTCTCAACCACAGTCTCCGGAGGATTCCAATGTATCGCCATAAGTCGTGCACGTCAGGCCGACCGCTGCGAGTCCGGTCATTGGTCGGGTCTGCGGTCGGGGCGGTCGCATTTATCGCAGGCTGTGTCCCGGCGGAGGAAGGCGATGCCGCCATGAGCGCTACGGGGATGCTGATCGCACAGATTGTGGGGTTTGCCGTTGACTTCGCTCGGCAACTGCTTGCCGCCTACCTGTTTTAGAGGAGTCTTGATCGTGGCTGATACCAATATTGCAGGTTGGAAGCGGCGTGGAGCACGGCAACTGGTTCTGCTGGTCGCCGGCCTGCTCGCGGGAGTCGTCGGCACTCGCTACTGGATGACGCGCACGTCCGCGCAAGCCCCTGCTACGCAGGGCGCTTCAAGCGTTCAGGACGATCACCAGCATGAAGACGATCATGGTCATGAAGAAGGAGCGTTGTGGCTATCGCCGGAAGCGCGAAACACCTTCGGCATCGAAGTCGCCGAAGCCGGCGCGGGCAAACTGGAACAGACGATCACGCTTCCGGGAGAGGTCCGGCTTAACGCGGACAAGGTCGCGCACATCGTTCCCCGAGTTTCTGGAATGGTCCGCGAGGTGCGAAAGAACCTGGGCGACACCGTCTCAGCCGGCGAAATCATCGCCGTGCTCGACAGCCGAGAGCTTGCCGATGCAAAAGCGGCCGACCTCGCTGCGGCATCGCGGCATGAACTGGCAAAGGCCAACATTGAGCGCATCCAGAAACTTTTCGAGAAGAAGATCGCTCCGGAAGAAGAGCTACTCAAGGCCCGCCAGGCGCTCGCCGAGACCGACATCGACCATCGAACGGCCGAGGCAAAGCTGCACGCGCTGGGACTTACCCAGGAGCAGGTCGAAAAGCTGCATGAGGAAAAGGATACGGATTATTCCCGCTACGAGATTAAGGCGCCGTTCGCAGGTGCGGTGATCGAAAAACACATCACACTCGGGGAGGTCGTCAGCCCCGACACAAGCTGTTTTGTTCTTGCCGACCTCAGCAACGTCTGGATCGATGTCACCGTCTATCCGCAGGACGTGGCCCACGTCGCCATCGGCCTTTCGGTCGACGTGACGGCCGCCGGGCAGAGGCCGCAGCGCGGCGAGATTGCGTATGTCAGCCCGCAGATCGAGGAGGGCACGCGGACCGGTATGGCTCGTGTGGTTTTACCCAATTCTGAGCGGCGCTGGCGGCCCGGAATGTTCGTCAGCGCCGATTTGGTGGTTTCCGACGAGGAAGCAGCGATCGTCGTGCCCAACGCGGCAATTCAAACCATCGAGAACCAGACGGTCGTGTTCGTGGAAGAGCATGATGAGTTCAAGAAGCGGCCGGTTCTCGTCGGAAGAAGCGCGGGAAGCCGAAGCGAGATCGTCAAGGGCCTGGATGCGGGCGAACGCTACGCCGCTTCAGGAACTTTCATCTTGAAGGCGGAACTCGGAAAAGCGGAGGCGGAGCACGAGCATTAAGACCGAGGTGCCAGCGGTGTTGCGACGATGTATCGGAGATCGAACGAACAAAGGGTATCGGGCGGTGTGGTATCGCCCGCGAGTCCTTTCACTGCAACGATAGGAGCACGAATATGAAAACGACAAATGGCAAGGTTCTGCTGACGATTCTTGCGATTGGAATCGCGAGCGTAGCCATCGCGGGCAGCCTCATGGCACAGACGGGGCAATCACCATCGGCGAGGAGCGAACCTCAGTACTTTGTCACCGGCGAGGGCGATGAAGCCCACCTGTGGGTCCGCGAAGGGACCAAACTCCGCTGTCTTGGCCACGGCGAATGCAAGACGCACGCCGGTCACAAGGAAGGCGACGGGCACGATCACGGAAAGGACCATGACAAGCCGTAGTCGCATTCTCCATGTGCGTGCGACTGGATGCCTCGTCAGCGGCGTAGCGTTCGGTGCGTCGCTGTGCGGAGGGTACGGCTGCGCGGCTCTGAGTCGAGATCTGCAAAAGGAATGTGCAGTTCGACTGGAACCAGCGCCGAGTGACATTGCCAGCGTCTCCCACCTTCGCGTGTACGAAGACGATGGGGACCTCGTCGTATACGGGAAAGTGGGACGAAAGGCGGGTGTGAAGGGGCGCATTGAGGCGAGTGTCCGCGTACTTGTCCAGTTTCCGAATGGTCGTGTGCTCGAAGCAACCAAGCGTGCTTTTCCGCCGTACCTGCCTATCAGGCGTAGTCGGAAATCCAACTTCACCGTGCGCTTCGACGGCCTGCCACCTGCCGGGACGATTGTGCGGATTGAATGTCCACCGAGCACGCCATCCACGGCGCCGGCATCCTCACCTGTTGCTCGGCTTAACTACAAGGAGTTGCTCTTATGAAGGAGATAAAAGCCCTCATCCGCCCGCACATGCTAACCAAAGTCATGGACGCGCTTCACGGACTGCCTCATTTCCCAGGCATCACGGTGAGCGATTGCCAAGGTCAGGGCCGGGGTCGTGGGAACGCCGGGCGCTATGAGGCGACCGAGGAAACGATTTACTTTGCGAAAATGATCAAGCTGGAGCTTTTCTGCGCAGACGAAATCTGTGACGGGATTGTCGAGGCAATTCGCCAAGCGGCGCACACCGGCTCTCCAGATGATGGCGTGATTGCTGTCATCGACCTGTCGCGGGTCGTCAGCATCCGGACGGGTGAAGAGCGGGAGAAGGCGATATAGTGGCTACAGTCACCTTCCATGTTCGCGGGATGGACTGTAACGACGAGACGGCGGCGCTTCGAAGCGCGCTCTCTCCGATCGCTGGGGTCACGGAAGTCACGTTTAATCTGGTCAGTGCGACCATGACCGTCACGTCTGGCTGTGAGCGCTTTCCGGTCGAAGAAGTCATTCGGTTGGTCGAGCAGGTCGGCATGTCGGCCGCGCAAGTCGCCGACATGCCGGAACGGACAGTCCCGGAAACCAAGAAAGGCGACCTTCGCGCGGCACTCGTCGCGCTCAGCACCCTTATTACCGTGATAGCGTTTTCGCTTCATGCCGCTCAATTGGGATGGCGCGCTGCACTGAGCGGGCACGAGACAGGGCCAACGCCGCTCGCTGCCAGGGCGCTCTATCTTGTGGCAGTCATCTCCGGGGGATGGCTTGTGGCGCCCAAGGCATGGCTCGCCGCGAGACGGCTGCGCCCCGACATGCACCTGCTCATGACCGTTGCCGTGGTTGGCGCTGTGATTCTCGGAGAGTACCTCGAGGCCGCCACAGTCACCATCTTGTTCGCTGTCTCTCTGGCCCTAGAGCACTGGAGCATCGCCCGAGCCCGGCGGGCTATCGAGGCGCTCGTGGCCCTCGCGCCACCGCGCGCGCGCGTCATCAAAGATGATTCATCGGAGGAATTGACGGACGCGGCCGCCGTGCCGATCGGTTCACGGATTGTGGTGAAACCGGGGGAGAAGTTTCCTCTCGACGGACGTGTTTCTGAAGGCCGCACGGCTGTCAATCAAGCGCCGATCACCGGCGAGTCCTTGCCAGTCGCAAAGAGCATCGACGACGAAGTTTATGCGGGGACGATCAACATGGATGGCGCCGTCGTGGTCCGCACGACCAAAGCTGCCTCGGACACGACGCTCGCCCGCATCATTCGCATGGTGAGCGAGGCGCAAAGCCGCCGGGCACCGAGCGAACAATGGGTAGAGCGATTCGCCCGGATATACACGCCCGTCGTACTGTGCCTTGCGCTGCTCGTCGCCGCTGCTCCGCCGCTGGCGCTCGGTCATCCCTGGTCTGCGTGGTTCTACCGATCACTGGTCCTGCTTGTCATCGCATGTCCGTGCGCCCTCGTGATCTCCACGCCGGTCACTATTGTCGCGGCCCTCGTTTCCGCGACTCGGCACGGCATCCTCATCAAAGGTGGGCTTTATGTCGAGGTCCCGGCGCACCTCCAAGCCATCGCCCTGGACAAGACCGGCACGCTGACGGAAGGAAAGCCGCGCGTCCAGACCATTGTCCCACTGTCCGGTCATACCGAGAGGGAACTCCTTGAGATCGCATCCGCCGTGGAGATGCGATCCCAGCATCCACTGGCCCACGCAATTGTCCAACATGCCGCGAATGCGGGCGTCACAGCCGCTGCGGCGAGCGACTTCCAAGCCATTGCCGGAAAGGGCGCAACCGCTTCACTCAACGGAAGGAACTACTGGATCGGCTCCCATGCGCTTCTTGAGGAGCGGTCCCAGGAGACGCCCGAATTGCACGACCGCCTCTCGCATCTCTCCGCATCCGGCGCCAGCGTAGTCGTGATCGGCGAGGACAACCACGTCTGCGGCTTCATGTCCGTCGCCGATTCCGTGCGCCCTGAGGTGCGGGAGACTGTTGCGGCGCTCAAGTCGCTGGGCATCCGGTCGGTCGTGATGCTGACCGGCGACAACCGGGGAACCGCCGAGGCTATCGCACAGCTAGCCGGCATCGACGAGATTCATGCAGAGCTTCTGCCCGAGGCCAAGGTACGGCTCGTCGAGGAGTTCGTGCGGCGATTTGGCGTGGTCGCGATGGTCGGCGACGGCGTGAACGATGCCCCGGCGCTGGCGCGCTCCAGCCTCGGTATCGCGATGGGGGCCATCGGCACGGATGCCGCCATTGAGACGGCCGACATCGCGCTCATGAAGGACGACCTGTCGCGCCTTCCGTGGCTGATCCGTCATTCCCGGCGCGCCCTCCGCACAATTCGTGTGAATATTGCCGTATCGCTTCTGGTCAAAGCGGCCTTTGTCGGCCTCACGCTGTCGGGAAAGGCTTCCCTGTGGGCCGCGATCGCGGCGGACACCGGCGTTTCGTTGCTCGTCGTGTTGAACGCGCTCCGCCTACTGCGGGATGTGAACGCTCCAAGGATAACCAATCATGCTTGAAAAAATCCTGCACTTCTCCATCAAACACCGCTTCCTGGTTGTGTTGCTCACCTTGGCGGCGGCGGCGGGCGGTACCTATTCGCTGCTTCATCTACCCATTGACGCCGTGCCCGATATCACGAACAACCAAGTGCAGATCAATATCGTCTACCCCGCTCTATCACCCGTTGAGATTGAGAAACAGGTGACGTTTCCTATCGAAACGGCGCTGGCAGGGATTCCGGGACTGCAATCGACGCGCTCGCTTTCCCGCAACGGCTTTTCCCAGGTCACGGCCATTTTCGACGACGACGTGAGCATCTATTTCGCGCGTCAGCAGGTGAATGAACGGTTGCTGGAAGCGCGGGAAAGCCTGCCTCCCGGAGCCGAGCCGAAGATGGGCGCCATTTCGACCGGGCTGGGAGAAGTGTACATGTGGACGGTCGAATATGAGCATCCGGATGGAAAGGAAGCCAAGATCGCCGATGGACAGCCCGGCTGGCAATCGGACGGGGCGTACCTGACCTCAGAAGGCGAGCGACTCGAAACAGCGCTGGAAAAAGCGGCGTATCTCCGCACGGTCCAAGACTGGATCATCCGCCCGCAGCTTAAAGGCGTCAAAGACGTGGCTGGCGTGGACGCCATTGGCGGCTACGTCAAGCAATATCACGTGCAGCCCGACCCGATGAAGCTGGTGGCTTACGGCCTTTCATTCGCGGACGTGATCGAGGCCCTTGAGCGAAACAACATGAGCGTTGGCGCCGGTTACATCGAACACAAGGGCGAAGCCTATCTCGTCCGCGCCGGAGGAAGGATTCGCGATGAGAAGGAGATCGGGAACATCGTCTTGGGCGTCGAAGATGGAACGCCGATCCATATCCGGCAAGTGGCGGATGTGCGGGTCGGCAAGGAACTCCGCAGCGGCAGCGCGAGCGAGGACGGGCATGAAGTCGTCGTCGGCACGGCGCTGATGCTAATCGGCGCAAATAGCCGCACCGTGTCAGTCGGTGTGGACGTAAAGCTCACCGACATCAACAAGACACTGCCTCCGGACATCCGAGCCAAGACGGTCCTCAACCGAACGAAACTTGTCGACGCGACCATCCACACCGTGGGTAAGAACCTCGCGGAGGGCGCGATCCTTGTCATCGTCATCTTGTTTCTGATGCTCGGGAACATCCGCGCGGCGTTCATCACGGCGCTGGCGATCCCGCTTTCAATGCTCCTGACGGCGATCGGCATGGTTCAGACCAAGGTGAGCGGCAATCTGATGAGCCTCGGGGCCATTGACTTCGGGTTGATCGTGGATGGCGCCGTGATCATCGTCGAAAACTGCCTGCGCATGCTGGCGGAAAAACAGCACGAACTTGGCCGAAAGCTGACGCTCGCGGAGCGGATGGAGGTCGTCTTTGTCGCCAGCAAGCAGGTCCGAAGCGCCACGGCGTTCGGCGAGGCGATCATCATCACGGTCTATTTCCCCATACTTGCCCTCACCGGCATCGAGGGTAAGATGTTTCACCCGATGGCCATGACGGTCATATTTGCATTGGCCGCGGCGTTCGTCCTGTCGCTCACGTTCGTCCCGGCGATGGTCGCGCTCGGAGTCACTGGAAAAGTTCACGAGAAGGAGAACTTCCTCGTGCGGGCGGCGAAGTGGGCTTACGAGCCGACGGTTCGTACCGCGATTCGTCTCCGCAAGGCCGTTGTCATCGCGGCAGTCGGGGCGTTCGCGGCATCGCTCGCATTGTTCTTTACGCTGGGTCAGGAGTTCGTGCCCACGCTCGACGAAAAGGACATCGCCATGCACGCCATGCGCATTCCCAGCACATCCCTCACTCAATCGTCCGAGATGCAATTCGAGGTCGAGAAGGTCATCAGCCAGTTCCCCGAGGTCGCATTCGCCTTCTCCAAGACCGGCACGGCCGAAATGGCGTCGGACCCCATGCCGCCCAATGTCTCCGATACGTTCATCATTCTCAAGCCGGCCGAGTTCTGGAGGAGCGAAGCCGAACTGGAAAAGCTCATCGCCGAAAAGGCAGAGGCGATGGAGCAGCATGGAGGGCACGTTGACGAAGAGCGCGGAGAGGAGGGGCATGGCCATGAACATGAGGAGATCAAGGCGGACGGTCAAAAGGGCAAGCTCCTGAAGCTCATCGAGCTGACGCTCAAAGCGTTGCCGGGCAACAATTACGAGTTTACCCAGCCGATCCAGATGCGATTCAACGAGCTGATCGCCGGCGTCCGAAGCGACGTGGCGGTCAAGGTCTTCGGCGACGAGTTTGAGAACATGGAGCCGACAGCCCAGGCAATTGCCGGGATCCTGCGTGGCGTGAAGGGAGCCGCCGACGTGAAGGTCGAGCAGACCAAGGGGCTGCCGGTGATGAATATCGAAATCGACCGATCCGCCATCTCCCGCTATGGCCTCAACGTCGCTGACGTGCAGGATGTTGTCGCCATCGCTATCGGCGGACGGGAGGCGGGCCTTGTCTTCCAGGGCGACCGGCGCTTTGACCTGGTCGTGCGCCTGCCGGACATCATGCGCCGCGACATCGAGGCCATCCGCAACCTGCCGATCCCGCTGCCGCATCCTGAGAATCCCGACACCATCACTAAAGTCGCCGCCGGTGACGGCACACCGCGAACGGGCAAAGGCGGCTTTGTTCCATTGGGTGTCGTCGCCTCCATCGACATCGCCGAAGGACCAAACCAGATCAGCCGCGAGAATGGAAAACGCCGCGTGGTAGTGCAGTGCAACGTGCGCGGCCGGGACATCGGCTCATTCGTAGCGGAGGCGCAGCGGAAGATCGACGAGCAGGCGAAACCTGCCGCAGGCACGTGGCTCACCTGGGGCGGACAGTTCGAGAATCTGATCGCCGCTCGAACACGGTTGATGATCGTCGTGCCCATATGCTTTTTCCTGATCTTCATCCTGCTGTTCAGCACATTTAACTCGGTCAAGTACGCGATCCTCGTCTTCTCAGGCGTTCCGCTGGCTCTGACCGGCGGGATCATTTCGCTGTGGCTGCGCGACATGCCTTTCTCAATTTCAGCCGGCGTGGGCTTCATCGCGCTTTCCGGCGTCGCGGTTCTGAACGGACTCGTCATGATTACGTTCATTAACCAGCTTCGCGCCGAAGGCCAGGGCCTTGAGGAGGCCGTTATCCACGGCTCGATGACACGGTTGCGACCGGTCCTGATGACTGCGCTGGTTGCCGCTTTCGGTTTCGTCCCGATGGCCCTTGCCACCGGTACCGGCGCGGAGGTCCAGCGCCCACTCGCGACCGTGGTTGTGGGCGGCATTGTCTCTTCGACATTGCTGACTCTTGTAGTCCTGCCCGCCCTATATCGCATCTGGCATCGCGGATAAGCGCGTTCCCCGCGCGAGTTCCTATTAGTGGCTCGTGTTTGGCCGCTGGCGGTTCTGCTTGCCCGGCTTTCTTCCGCGGCTTCCGGCCGTCATTGCTATCGCTTCCCGCCTTCGAGTCTTGCACGCCTCACGCCGGACCCGCTTCGCGCCCTTCGGGTTCGGTCCGTCATTCGTCCTGCTCCGCTTTGCGGGACTCTCCGGCGGCCTGCCGGCCTTGCCGCCGCCCGCTCCTTTGCCACCCCCGCCGGGGTCCCTCTGGCTTTGCGAAGGGACCGCACGTCGCGGGTCCCGGCAAGGAGCAAAATCATGAAAGCCGAACAAGCAAAGAAAGTCGCCGACCAGGCCCTCGAACAACTCGCCGAAGCGCTCGCCGCAGGCAGGAGCGACGAACTCACCCGTTACCTCTCGATGCTGGCGAAGTTCCACAAGTACAGCTTCGGGAACGTCATGTTGATCCTGTCGCAGAAGCCCGACGCGACGCATGTCGCCGGCTTCAACACGTGGAAGCAGGTCGGCCGCTACGTCCGCCAAGGCGAGAAGGGCATCGTCATCATCGCGCCGATGGTCTTCCGCAAGTCGGAGAACCGCCGTGGTGGGCGCGACGCCGAGTCGGCCGCCGCCGAATTCTCCGAGCGCGACGAAACCGTGCTGCGGTTTCGCGGCGTGTACGTCTTCGACGTGTCGCAGACCGACGGCCAGCCGCTGCCCGAACCGGCCGGCATCAACGGCGATCCCGGCCAGCACCTCGACCAAATCAAGACGGTCGTCGCCTCGCGCGGCATCGCGCTCGACTATGAGATCGGACTCGGTAGCGCCCTTGGCCTTTCCCGCGGCGGTCGCATCAGCATCCGACCGGGCCAGCCCGCCGGCGAGGAATTCGCGGTGATCGTGCACGAACTGGCGCACGAGCTTCTGCATCGCGGCGAGGACCGCCCGGCCAGCAAGACCGTCCGCGAGACCGAGGCCGAGGCCGTCGCGTTCGTCGTCGCACAGGCCGTGGGCCTGGACGCTGGCGCCGCCGCCCGCGACTACATCCAACTCTACGACGGCAAGACCGACACGCTTTCCGCGTCGTTGGACCGCATCCAGCGCACCGCCGCCGACATCATCGCGGCGCTGCACGCGCCCGAGGAGCAGGCGCACGCCGCCTGATCCGTCGGCGCACCCCGGCGGGAAACCGCCGGTCTTTTTGTCCTCGTCATGATTCCGCGGTCGCCTGCTCGGCACACGCCGCATAGCTCGCGTCAAGGTCGGATCCTAGGAGCAGAATCGCCTTGAGGCGCCGCACTACATCCGTGATGTGCGTGATTTCCTCCATCTTCAGCGCGCGACCGAGCACCCGCTTTTCGCGGTACGACAGCCATTTTTTGATGACGGGGTAGCCGCCGATCGTCAGTTCCCACACGTCTGCGGGTACGTCCTGCCAGCACACGCGATCATTGATCCACACATCAAACGCCCCGTCGGATTCATGCGGAGTGGCCTTTCCCTGTCCGCACATGACCGCCCCGGCCTTGTTCCGGAAGCCCCATGAGGCTGTCACGTCGAGGTCCGCGTCTGGATCGATCGATTTGTGTCCCGGTTTTGCCGGCACACCCAGCGCCCGCAACTCCGGCCGTAACTTGCCTTTGGTGACTCCCGGAACGGCACGGTCGGGGAGGAGCAGATCGGCAAGCTGAGAACCGAGTTCGGCCGAACGGTTCAGAGCATCGCTGCTGACCGGGATTGGTATGCGGGGCCAGTCCTGACGCAAAGCTGCCTCATTCTCACGCCGGTACGCAGGCGACCAGAGGATCGCAAGCGCGTGGTGAAACAGCTTTCTGGCTAACTCTAGCGCGGCCTTGCTGTATGTGTGTCCATCGCGATCATGCACGGCAACGCCAACGCTTGTGCACATCGCCTCCAAAACGCCAGTCGCAATGTTCGGCCGGTCCGACTGTCCTGCAAACATGGTCCCCTCTTCCCGGATAAGCATCGGGAAATACTGGGACCAGGGATCTTGAAGGTGCAGATCCCCGAGCTTGTCTACGAGGAATGGCTGATTGAAGCCACCTTTTCGCCCTGTTTGCGATGCCGACAGAAACAGATTTCCCTTCCAGCATTGCCGAAAGAATTCGTCCCGTTTTTCGTTGAGAAGTTTCGTCTGACCCACCCAGTAGAGCCAAGTTTCATCAAACGGTCGGAACGCCAAGCGGACGAGGAACTGTGGATCGAAGGCTACTTTCAACTTGTGCAGTTGGGATCGCGTGTTCCGTCCATCAAATCTCGCGGCATCCGCTACCAACGACGGCCACGACTCGGCGATATCGTCGTGCTTCACCTTCGGGTTGAAATAGTCGGTCATGCGCTGTGTCAGCGCTTCGGGGTCATCGGACATCAGCGAGCCCTGTCTGTTCTCATTCAGGCCACTGTAGTGAACGGGCAGGAGATCAACGAGGCGAATCCAGGTTCCGTATCGCGTCGCTGCGGCGTTCGCGGCACGGCCGGCCAAAACCCAACGGAAAGAGGCGGAAGGCTGGAGCGCTGCGTAGGGAGGCGAGCTCTTCTTCCCGTTCACCAGCGAGCCAAGGAGGGCTGCTCGCTTCGCGTTACCCGTCCCCCAGAACTCTCGGTAATGCACGGCAGCGATATGTTCCGGCACGCGCGTGTGTACGGCATCATCGCCTTTGGCGACGAGTGTCGCGATCGCGGTGCCGAGCTGAATGCCCACCCGGTGGTCGTCCGTGGTGAACATCGACTCGTCGGATTTTCCGTCCGGCGTGCGTTTCCCGGTCTTGTACTTGTCCCCATTGCAATTGTCGATGTACACGGTGTCGAATGCGCTCAGGATGCGCTCACGCATGATCGGATGCGAGATACCATCGAGCCACGAGTAGTTGCTGATGAAGCAGACCACACCACGCTTGGAAGCTTCGCCGATTCGCTTTTCCCCCAGCCGAAAGAACCGGATGTAGAGATCGTCAAGTAACTGCTTTCGCACTCCCCATTTCTTGTACAGCCCGTCCTTATATGGATCGATCAGGTCCGCTTCTTCCTCTTCGGCCACACCGGCGTAACGGTTGTACGGGGGATTGCCAAGAATCACGATGATCGGCGCTTCTCGCTTCACTTTGGCAGCAGCGTCCTGCTCCTCTTGCAGAAACGGAAATGCCAGGTTTCTTTTGACCCCCTTCGGCGGTTCCCAGCCGGTAAGAGCATTTGTCAGATAAACGCCGGGACGCTCGTTCTTTGAGAGCTTGGCGCCGAGCGCCCGCAACAGGACACCCAGTTGCAGATGCGCAACGACATACGGGGCTGTCAGAATTTCAAAGCCGAATACGCGCTCGCAGAGCGCCTGGCGAACCTTTGCTGCGGCGAGGCTCTCATGCCCCTGTTCGACCAGCGTGGTGTGAATGCGCTTCGCCACTTCGATCAGATACGATCCTGTTCCCGTGGCCGGGTCCAGTACGTAGACGCGTTCATCAGCCAGACCATCGGCGATCCCCAACTCGCTGCGAAGCAGTTCATCGACGCGCCCAACCATGTATCGGACAATCTCCGGCGGCGTATACCAAACACCCAATTCCTTTCGTAGCTCCGGGTCGAATGCTTGGAGGAACGGCTCGTAAAACAGCGTGATCGCATGGTCTTCGTCAAAGGTGCGGAAAAACTCCGTTTGATCGACTCGGTTTAGGCTTGTTGTGGCCCATTCGATCGGTTCGCGCAGGCCGAGTTCACCCAGGCGGCGCGGCTTGGCGACTTCGTCAAAGAGGTCTGCGAGCAGCGGCAGCGCCAGATACTCCGACGCGTCCTTCCAATCAAACGCTGGATGTGCCTTCCCCTTCGGAAGCGACTGCCTCCACAGCATCCATCCAGAGAAGAGCCCGTAGAACAGCGTTTGGATTAGAGAGGAACGGAAGAACCGCTCGCCCTTTTCGTCTTCGAGTTTGAGCCCAAGGCTTTCTTCAAAAGCCTCCTGAAGAGGTCGCAGATCAGCCATGCTGTGCCGGCCCAGTCGTCGCTTGGCTTCACGGGCGTGCCGCGCGAGGTCGGCAGCCAAGTCTCGTGGTTTGAGGATGGGCGAGGGTCGCGCAAACACGCCTTCGATGTAGTCTCGAACACCTTGCTCATGCTCGTCTGCAAGTGCGGCAGGCTTGGACCGCCAAAACGCCTCTGACGTGGGGCTGATCTGATAGCGCGACTCGACTCGAACCTCGCCACCTTCGCGGGCCACGAGTACGAACTCTCGAAAATTGGTGACGAGCACGAAGCCGTACCGCTTCCAGTATTTGGACACCTGAGCGCCGGCGGCGATGCTAAAGATGTTCTCCCGCGTCGGCTTCACCTCGACAACCAGCCGTAGGTTTCCCGATTTGCGCTCGAAGATCCCGATGTCCGGATGACCGGCACCCTCTCCGCTCAATTCCATTGTCGCGAAAACGGCAGGGTCAAAGTCAGCCCCGATCGCCGTCAAAAGAGCCTCCAACGCACTTTTGTACGACTGCTCTGCTGTCGCCTTGCCCGTCGCGTGAACCGCTTGGAGGGCCTCCAAGTAGTCAAGAATAGGATGGCGCCGTTTGGCCATGTGGGCTCCTCTTACGCGGCCGTCACGGAAACAGCCGCAGCGCCCATGAACAAGTGGTGAATTCGAAACTCGACCGACTCGTGGGACCTTCGATGCACCGTCTCACGGGCCGATATCTCCTCCGTCAGGATCGATGAGGGATGCATGGTTCCCGGCTGGTCCATACAGAGCGGGCCGCACTGCGCTTGCACGTTCACCGACACATTTGCGATCGCGTCGTCAACTCGACCATCGAGGACATAGCCGAGCATCCCGCCATGACGGACCGCCCGCGAATACTGCCCCGTCACAAAGCGAATCATGCCGCGGAGCACATACTCGGCCGCATAGGCGCGGGTCTGTCCATTGTTGACGACGTTCAACCGTTTGCATTCCAGGCAAAAATAGATGTCCTCCCGCGGGATGAGTGGCCTGAATGCGATATCGAGCCGGCCCAGGTCCTCGCCCGGTACCGGGTCGAGTTCCACTAACTGCGTATCGATCGTGAACATCAGCTCGCGTGCCGTCCGATTGTCCCGCAGCGCTCGACACAGGGCGGTAGTGATTTCATCCTCTTTCGCGTCCGGAAGTGGAGGACCCATCGTCCGCCATGTGACGACGACGAGCCGGAGGACTTCCGGAACCATCGGGTCGATCAGATCGGCCCATTCGCCAGGAGAGCCGATCACGCTCATGCACGCTTCCCCGGAGAATGCATGAGAATCGACCCGGCGATTTCGTCGGCGTCATTCAATGCGGCCGTTTCTGTCCAATGACGACGCCCCAGCGGCTTGATGACATAGAGCCGATTGCCATTGAAGACCTTGACGCCGCGCGCCAATTCAAACGTGTTGAGCTTTAGCGAGACTGCATCGCGTAGACTGTCCAGCGCCAAGAGCAAATCGCCGTTACTGTTCGTAAGCGATGACAGACCGCCGCGGTCCAGTTTCTCAAGGACGACAAGCCCAACGCCGATCGAGTCTGACGCACTCGCAGAACCCGTAACCTGAACCTGGCCCTCCCGCGCCCAACGATTAAGCGTAGTGCACAGCCGGTTTGTATAGGTGGACCGGTGACGGGCGGTGCTTGGCTCAATCGCGGGGACCAATCGACGCTGGGGACTTGGACGGAAACTTGGGATGGCTATCTGAACCGTATCCTCCACCAAAACGCGTTCTGTGGGCAGGATGTCGAAGTACTCATAGATGAGCGGCTCAATGTCCTTCTGAGCGACGTCAACCAGGGCTTCACGATCGACCAGGGGCTTCGCCGCTGCGCGCGCCGCCGATTGCACGATACGGGCAACTTCGTCAACAATCTGCTTGGCGCGCCGAGGATCAGGCACGGCCTCTGGGGTTGGGAATGGAAGCCGCAAGAGTTCCTCAACATGCACCTCTTGCCGGCTCACGCCCCAGTTGGATGACGTGTGGAAAAGGAAGTATTGTGCCAACGATGACCGCATATATGCCGCCAAGAATATGAATAGCTTTCGGTCGCTCGTCGGCCCCGTGATGCCACGCAAGGCGTGGCGGAACGAGACGGCAAAATCAGCAAACGCAATGCTCCCGAAGCCCTTTGCCACCAGCACATGTGGAGCGTGAAACACTTCCGTTCTTTTGTTCGATCGTGCCCGCACCTTTACTCGTCGCGAACGCAGCCGATCACATTCGTCCTCTAGCAGGAACAAACGCAAGTGTGGGGAGCTTGCCTCGATGAACAGATTGGATGGAAGCTCCAGAATTGCGCCCCTATCAGCGTCGTCATTCGCGCCGAGCGGCTGGAATCCTTCCGCGATCATCCACGGCTTTTGCGACCCTTTGTCGCGCGCCTGCCGTACCCGGTCCCTAAGCCGCGGCTTTGCTGCCAGGCGATCGAGTAAGCGTCGGTCCCGTGGACTTGCCCACGACATTCGCTTCCAAATCTGAGGCGCGTCTGTGCCATCTAAATCGCACAGAATCGAGGAGAGCGTCAAGGTACTCTGATCCTGTTCCGCTACGGTGATGACTTCCGCCTTCGTCACCTTCCAATCGGCTTTGGGTACCCAGTATTCGGTTGTGTGATCCTTGCCGGGTACTTGTCCGCGATACCCGAGGACAACCGCGGGATGACGTGCTTCGTTGAACAAGAAAGATTGATAGTCGGTGAGATTGAGAACTCGATCCAACGCATGCTGCCGAATGAATGCCTTCTGGAAGGAAACGGCCGCTCGGCTATGGTTGAAGAGAATGCCATGAGGGAGCACAAGGCAGATTCGGCCCGCATTCGAAGCATGCTCCGCGCTCTTCCACATAAACGCCGCCGCGATTTGCCTGTCCGGAATCTCTTTCGCTCGCTTATCGCACCATACCGCTGCGGCAGAGCTTTCGCCGGCGATGCTTCCCCAGGGCGGATTACCGACCACCAAGTCAGTGCTCATTGGATACGACACGTTCTCATGAAAAAAATCACCGCACCAGATGGTGCCGCCTGCCGAGGCGGCTTCCGATTTATCGTGGCGACTGACAAGCCGTGGCAGAGCACGCCCCTTGGCTTGTAACGCCTGGATGTCCCTTGGGGTCAACTGGTCCAAGTACGCCAGATAAAGGCTGAATGCAGTGATCCGACATGCGGTCGGATTGATATCGATACCGAAGATGTTGGATCGGAGAAGCTCCATCAACTCCTTGGCACGACGAGCGTTGCTAGCCTCCGGGTTCGCGCGCCGCCATTCCTCCGCCATCCTGTTGAACAAGCCGACGAGGAAGATGCCCGACCCACACGCTGGATCAAGGCAGCGCAGTCCGAGCAGCGACGAGCGGTGGGTCAGTGCTACGTCCAGTACGAGTTCCGCCAGAAATCGAGGCGTGTAAAACGACCCCGACTCCTTGTCGGACGGTTTCAGGAACCGCTCGTAGATCGCACTGACCGCTTCGATCGGTATGACCCCGAAGTCATAAGGCCAGAACGCGCCTTGACCACTCTTCACATCCGTAGCCCGAAAGAACGACTCGACAACGTCAAGGTGCGCGACCGTTACCACTCCGGCTTCGTCGTCAAGATTGTCGCTGAACAGATCGCCGTTGAAATCCCGCGCGAGTTGTCCGAACAGCTTATATAATGCTGCCTTCGCCTCTGATCGTGGCTTGATTCCAAGCACGTCGCGCAGGTGGGGGACCTCCGGAAGACCCACGCCCTTCAAGTAGCCGACCCCAATGACCTCGCGATCGAACAAGTAGCACGTGAATACGAGCCGGCACAGAAGGGCGTCAAGCGTGTCCGAACTCGCCCGGCGGCTCCCGACCGCAGCGAGCCTTTCTCGGGTCGCTTGGAGGTTGTCAAGCAGTGCCCGGTCCACCCGATCGTTTGGGTTGAATGACTTGGGGTGCCGACGGAAGAACTCTCCCGATTCAACTGACGGCAGAAACTCGCGGAGTGCAGTCGAGGCTCGCTCGATTTGTATGACGAGGCTCGGAAGTCCGGTCAAATCAGCCTGTGCTTTGGGGCGAGCGAATCCGGAGAAGATCTGCACTTCGCGCGGCGAAATGAGCGCCAGAATCGGTGCTCCGCCGTGATTCCAGAACTGGCGGTGGAGCTCCATGACATTGGTCGTCTGAATCTGAGCCACTCGCTTGAAGTAGATGAGCGGGACTGCCTGATCGCACAACACCCCGTCGAGCTTGAGCAAGTCGAATGCACGTCGAAGAACGTGGGCATGAGGCGCGCTCGGAACCTGCCCGGTGAGATCGTCCACGCTGGCGAAGAAGCTGCCCGATCGCTCATCCGTGATTCCGAATTCGACGTGCCACGTTGTGTCGGCCTGAGCGGTCACGATGCATCGCCCTTCTTGCCGTTCGCTTTTCTCAGCTCGCCAGCTAGTTCATAGGACCAATTCCCGCCATCATTGACAGCGCGAATCGCGTAGCCGCGCTCCCGGAGCGCGGTGAGACATCGAGAAATCGTCGGCGTCGAGACTTTGAGCGCCGTTGCCAGCATCGGAGTGGAGTACTTTCCGACCCGGATCAGCCGGATCAAGGCTTGCAGGCGATTCTCGATTTGCTCTGACCGCCGGTACACGTTTACCCTCCCGCCCGTTCGTCCATGAGCGCTATCTATCAGAAGTTGATAGACTCGTCAATCACGATTTCCCGGTGTCGGCCTCCAATTGCCGACAGCGTTCAGCAGCTGCATCGCACCAACCACGTTGACAGAGCAGGAGATGCGGTTTCCCCATACGCCCAATGCCGATAGACGGCTTCCGCCGTGACGCGAATCAGCGGCCGTGACCTGTCGGCCTTGTCGGTTTTCACTCAAGCACCTCGTCAGCTTCCGCCAGCCGGTAGCTTGTGCTACGGCCACCTCCCGGATTCTGCGCCAGGATGCGGCGATCCAGAAGCTCCTGAATGTCGCGAAGCGCAGTATCCGTAGAGCACTTGGCGAGCTTGGCGTACTTCGAAGTCGTCAGGAAGCCCTGGAACCCGTTTAGCAGACGATTGATGACCAGCCGCTGGCGGTCGTTCACCGGCCGGCGGTTGATCCGCTGCCAGAGCTTCGCCTTGTTGAGCACCGCGCTGAGCGCTGCCTCCGCGCCGTCCAGGGCGCGACCGAGGCAACCCAGGAACCAGCCCAGCCAGGCCGTAATGTCGAGTTCGCCGCGCTGGGTGCGCTCCAGTTCGCGGTAATAGTCCTTCCGCTCCGCTTCGATCTGCGACGACATGCTGTAGAAGCGGTCCATCGTCCCGTCGGCGCGGGCGAGGGCCATGTCGGCAATGGCTCGCGCAATGCGCCCGTTGCCGTCCTCGAACGGATGGATCGTCACGAACCAGAAATGCGCAAGCGCCGCCTTGAGCACCGGGTCAACCGATGCCGGAGCGTTAAGCCATTTGAGAAACGAAGACGTTTCGTCATTCAGCCGATCCGCCTCCGGCGCCTCGAAATGCACCCGTTCGCGTCCATAGGGTCCGGAGACCACCTGCATCGGTCCATCTTCCTTACGCCGCCACGCGCCGACCGTGATCTTGCGCATCCCGCTGCGGCCGGTAGGAAAGAGCGAGGCGTGCCAATCGAAAAGGCGCTTCTTGGTCAGCGGCTTGTCGTAGTTCCGCGTCGCGTCGAGCATCAATTCGACGACGCCTTCCACGTCCCGGCCAGCCTTCGGAAGACCGGCCACGTCGAGTCCGAGCCGCCGGGCGATTGACGACCGGACCTCGTCGGGGTTGAGCATCTCACCTTCGATGGCGGATGACTTGACGACATCGCTGGTGAGCACCGTGAGGCTGGCCTCCGCGCGCAGGTCGAAACCGAGCGCTTCCATCCGGCCGAGCAGCCGGCCCTGCTTGTGACGCACCGCTGCAAGCGAGGCGGCGAGGGCGTCGCTGTCCCAGGTGAACTCCGGCCATCTAGGCCGCTCGTGTATGTATCGCATGGTTCGCCGCATATTGTGCGGTGATTATATCGGAGATTCGCCGCACGAGTCAAGTTAATTGCCGCACGAATTGCGGCGATTACGGTGCTCAATCGCCGCAAGGCCGCCCCGTCCCAACCGGCCGTCTTGGCACAGGATTTCGATTCTGGTCCATTCCATGAGCGATAGGACCACTTTCTATCGCTCACGAAAGGCTCTGTTTTGATTGAAAGACGGACATCGTATCACACAGTAACCACGCGAATCGGAACCCGCTGCGGAAGCAGTCGGCGCACCGGCAACAGCTCGCACCCTGCTCAAAATCCTGTACCGTTTTTGTACCGTTTTTAGCTTTCGATACCGCGATTTCACGCGAAAAACCGCGATGCCGTGCGAAGGATTGCGAAACGCGAATCAGGTTGCTAAGCTGCTGGCAGAAAAGAACTTTCGGGATTTCCGCCACGGAATTCCCAGGATTTTCCCAAGCTGGACGTCGTGGGTTCGAATCCCATCGCCCGCTTTCATAAGTACATTCCAAAAAGAAATTTACCACTCTTTTCGCGCTGCGGGCATGCCCGGGGTAATAAAGCCCAAAGCGGTAATACCGTTTTGCAGCCAACGGTAGATGTGCCGGAACAATCGATCTTGCAAGGACTTGCGTAAGTTGCCCAACCCATGATGTCCAGCCGACCTGGCTGCGACAAATCGATGACCGATTGGCTCGGGGAGTTGAATGGAATGAGCGGATGGGGGGTTAATGTCGAAGTTGCCGGGCCGAGCTACAGACTCGTCTGAAAACGATAGCCGACGCCCGTTTCGGTGAGCAAATGTTCGGGGCGAGTTGGGTTGGCTTCGAGCTTTTGCCGGAGTTGCCGCACAAACATTCGCAGGTAGGCTGAATCCTCTGCATGGCCCGGTCCCCACACTTCGCGAAGTAGCTGGCGATGCGTCATTACGAGGCCGGCATGACGTGCCAGTGTCGTCAATAATTTGTATTCGATCGGTGTGAGATGTACGCCTTGTCCGTTTCGCTCGACCGTTCGTCTTACGAGATCGATGACAATTTCGCCTGCGACGATTGTTGATTCCGGAGGAACTTGCAATTGGTTCGCGGCATGGCGAAGCGCCACGCGAATTCGGGCAATGAGTTCCCCGACGCCGAAAGGCTTCTGCACATAATCGTCCGCGCCCGCATCAAGGGCAGCAATTTTGTCTTGTTCCTGCCCGCGTGCAGAGAGGATGATAATCGGAACGGCCGACCATTCCCGAACGCGCTTGATGACCTGGATACCGTCGATATCAGGCAAGCCAAGGTCGAGAACGAGAACGTCGGGTCGGCTTTGTGACGCTTCGAGGATCCCTCGCTCTCCGGTCTCAGCTTCGATAAGACGCCAGCCAGCGGCTTCGACGGCAGGGCGCAGGAAGCGGCGAATCGGCAGCTCGTCCTCCACAAGCAGTACGTTCGCGAGCGCTGGTGTCACGTTGCCACCTTTGAATTAATTGAACTGGGCCGATCCGTCGATCGCGCGCCCGGGTCTAATTCATCGATTGCCCTTGGCGCACCGGAATCGACAGGGATCGTAAACCAGAAACGAGCACCGCCACTCGGGCGATTTTCGGCTCCGATTTCACCGACGTGAAGCCGAACAACGGCGTGGCAGATTGCCAGACCGAGGCCGGCACCTTGACGATCGCTTGGCGGTCGATGCCGCACAAAACGGCGAAAAATGTTTCGTTCGGTGCCGGGCTCTAATCCAGGCCCCTCATCCATGACTTCTATCAAGACATTCCCAGGCTTCGCTTCGGCTCGAACGGCCAGTTGCGAACCCGATGGAGAATATCGCGCCGCATTTTCCAGGAGGTTGGCAAGCACTTCCTCAATAAGAGGCCCGTCCACATGCAGAAGCGGAACGTCATCATGGATTTCAGTTGCAACATTGTAATTCTTGAGGGTCGAGTTGAGTCGCGTCAAAGCAGCGCCGACCAATTCATCAATCGGGTACCAGTCTTTCTGAAGCTGAAAACCCGCAGCCTCCAATCGGGTCATGTCGAGGAGTTTTCCGATTAACTGATTAAGACGGTCGGTTTCATCGACTATTGACCGAAGTAATTCGTTCTGTGTCGCCTCCGAAAGTCGGTCCTTGTTTTGGAGCAACGTGCTTGCAGAACCACCGATTGCGGCAAGCGGCGTTCGCAAGTCATGAGAAACGCAGCTTAACAAGGAACTCCGTATCTGCTCAGTTTCGGTTTCGCGGCGGGCCGTTTCCGCCTCAGAAGCAAACGCAGTGCGCTCCATTGCGATTGCCAACTGCGTCGCGAAAGTCTCCAACATATGCCGCTGATCCGGTTCCAACGGGGTTTCCGGGCGTCGTGGCCGCAGCGCGAGTACGCCGAGGGACTTTCCGGACGCGACCAAAGGCAGGTATATTGCGCTTGAAGCGGGCAGCGTCTCGGTGCTCCAACCCGCCCATTGTTTGTGCTCAAAGACCCACTGCGCCGCAGTTCGCTCGTTCGTTGGCTTGGCGGCGAACTCGCCCGATTGGGCGATCACGCCGAGGCTGCCCAACGAATCCGGGACAAAAACGACGGTGTCACCATGGAATACGTCGGCGACGTGTTTGGCGGCAACGCGAGTGAGTGCGTCGGCATCTGCGGCAGCCGCAAGCTGGCGGCTCATGAAATAGAGGGCGAAGGTCCGGTGATAGCGCGTACGGATGCCTTCGGCCTGCCGCCGGACGCGCTGCGCCAGGCCGCTGACGACGATGGCCGTGACCAGGAGCGCGATGAACGTGATAAACAGCGTCGGGTCGTTGATGACAAACGTATAGTACGGCGCTGTAAACAGGAAGTTGAAAAGCAGCGCAGCCAGGATGGAAGCCAGAACGGACGGGCCGACCGAATTGCGCGTGGCGACAAATACGACGCCGGCCAGAAAGATCATGGTGATGTTGACGACGGACAAATAAGGTACGGCGATCGCTGCGAGTCCAGTGCACATCGCGATCACAGCGGCTCCCGCTGTGTATGCCCGCCAGTTTGCATGATGGTGGAGTTGCGGTGCCCGCGCCGAGACGACATCCTCCGGCGCGCCCTTGACCACATGCACGTCAATTTCACCGCTACGACGGATCAGGTCGTCAACGATCGTGCCGCGCAGCCACTCCCGCCAGCGTGGCAGCGACGGCTTTCCAATGACGATTTTGGTGATGTTGTGGCGCTCAGCATAAGCAAGGATTTCATCGACTACGCGATCGGCCGAAAGAACGGTCGGTTCGGCACCGAGCCGCTCCGCGAGCTTCAGGTTGCGCCGGACTTGGGCCGCCGCCAGTTCGGACTGACCGGGCGTCTCGACGTTGACGGCCAGCCACTCGGCCTGAGCCGCGGCTGCCATCCGGCGCGCGATTCGGATCACACGGGCCGAGAGCGGGCTGGGGCCGACACAGACGAGGATTCGCTCGGCTGTAGCCCACGGCCGCGTCTCCCCGCGGCCGGCACGTTCTATGCGTACTTGCTCACCGACCCGGGCCGCCGTCTCGCGCAGCGCCAGCTCGCGCAGAGCGACGAGGTTCTCGCGGCGGAAAAACTTCGCGACGGCTCGTTGCACCTGGTCGGAGACGTAGACTTTCCCTTCGTGGAGCCGCTGAAGCAAATCGTCCGGCGGGATGTCCACGAGCTCGATCTCATCCGCACGCTCGATGATCGAATCCGGGACCGTCTCCTTAACGGGGACGCCGGTGATATGTGCAACCACGTCGTTGAGCGACTCGATGTGCTGGACGTTTACTGTCGTGTAAACGTCGATGCCGGCGTCGAGAAGTTCAAGCACATCCTGGTAGCGCTTGACGTGGCGGAGGCCCTCCGCATTCGTGTGCGCGAGTTCATCGACCAGAAGCAGCGCGGGCTTGCGGACTAGAGCGGCATCCAAGTCTAGCTCCCGCAGCCGCACACCGCGATACTCGACCCAGCGCGGCGGCAACTCCTCCAGGCCCTCCTTGAGAGCGTCGGTTTCCGGGCGCTTGTGCGTCTCGATGTACCCCGCGACGACATCGGCACCCGACCCGCGCCGCTCCTGCGCCTCCTGAAGCATGGCGAACGTCTTGCCGACGCCGGCGCACATACCGAAGAATACCTTCAAGCGACCGCGGCGAGCTTGCGGTTCCTCCGCTTGCGCGAGAGCAAGCAAAGCGTCGGGATCGGGTCGTTGCTCGCTCACATCTGCAACTCCTTGGTCGCAACGCGCGGCCGACACTCGATCGCCAGCAGGTCTTCGAAGAGCATTTCCTGAGCGCCGCCACGAATCATCACTTCAATTATACTACCGGCGTGACACACACGAACAGCCTCACGGTTGTTCACCGGCACGCGACGTCCGCCCCTGAGAATAAGGACCATGGGCCCGAACCGGCCGCGGGCAAGCAGGCATTGTAGCTGCCGCGCGAGTCGCTCTCCCGTTTCCATCGGTCCGTCGCTCCACCTCAGCTGCGAGCAACTGTCCCGGCCCAAGTGCTCTCTCATGTAAGCTAAGCTGTTCACCCCAGGACACCCTCCGAAAGCAGCGACAAAGGAATTTGCAGCAGGCCGGTCAGCAGGAACACGACGATTTCAAAAAGCACATCAATCCAGAACATGTTGAGCCTCCAGGTTCATCACCATCGAAACGAAATACCCACGCCGACGAAATGGTCGGGTGCTTGCTCATTCAGACCTACGCCGGCGCTGAAATCGAGCTGGCAATTGTCACTTAAAAGAAACGCGAACCCGCCGTCTGCGTTGTGCGAGAAATCCTGGTCCTTCCCACCCGGGAAGATGCCGTAATACTCCACAAACGTGCTGAAGCGATCGGTCCACCCATAACTCAGTGCGGCCGAACCAGCCGCCTGAAAGAAACGCTCGCCCTCACTGGTGGGCGCGGCCGCTATGCCCACACCATAGAGCCGCAGCTTGTCCGTCAGTGCCCAGCCGTAGGCCAGCCGCATGTCCGGCACAACATCACCGACTGACTTGCTGTTACTTCCAACGGGAATGGAAAGGTTGGTCAGAAACGTAAGATCGGGCACAAGTCCATCGTTCTTGATCAGTTGAGTGCGAAGCCCAAGCGACAAATCGCCCGCGCCGTCGTCGTGGTCGGTGTCGCGAAATCGACGTCCGGTGCGGGGCGATTCGTCGTCGTATTCCGTCTCGGTCATCGAGTAGCCGTTCCAAATGGTGCGATACTCAAGATTATCGAAAAGTCCAATGCGGAAATTCGTCTGAGCAAGCGTGTGGTCCCACTTGCGCACTCGATTTTCGCTGTCCTGCGTGTAGGTGTAGCCCATTTCGAGTTGGAAGTGGCCGCGCGGTATGACTGAGGTGGTGTCTGCGAAGCCGGGGCGATCGGTGGACAGCGAACCGTCCAGTGGAGCCGGGTTGGGCCAGAAGAGGAATCCGCCGCCTTCCGCTGAATGATCGGGTTTGTTCGGTTCGACTTTCAAACAATCGAGACTGAGCGGCAATTCAGCCGCCGACACATTCGTCGGCTGAGTCGTGGTAAAGTTACTGGAGTTTTGACCAGCCGCACCGCCGGCAGGCACGAACATACAGAGTACCCAAATGCCTGTACAACCACACTGTCTCATATCTGTACACCATTCTGCGGTCGCATCGGCCGCCGGCGCATTCCGTTATGCCAGACGCATCACAACAATCGCCAGATCGATCAATTTGATACCGATAAAGGGAGCGACCAATCCGCCCAACCCATAGATCAGCAGGTTGCGCGTCAGCAACGTTGTCGCCTTAGCCGGTCTGTAGCGCACACCGCGCAGCGCCAGCGGAATCAGCACAATGATCACCAACGCGTTGAATATGACGGCCGACAGGATCGCACTTTGCGGCGTTGCAAGGCCCATGATGTTCAGTTTGCCTAGTGCCGGATATGTGGTGACAAATGCAGCCGGAATGATGGCGAAGTATTTTGATACGTCGTTCGCAATGCTGAACGTCGTGAGCGCGCCGCGCGTAATCAAAAGCTGTTTTCCGATCTCGACGACCTCGATGAGCTTCGTTGGATTGCTGTCGAGATCGACCATGTTGCCGGCTTCCTTGGCGGCCTGCGTGCCAGTGTTCATGGCGACCGCTACGTCCGCTTGCGCGAGGGCCGGTGCATCGTTCGTGCCGTCGCCGCACATGGCGACCAGTCGCCCGCCCGCCTGGTTCTCACGGATGAGCTTGAGCTTGGCTTCCGGCGTGGCTTCGGCGAGGTAGTCGTCAACGCCGGCTTCGGCCGCGATCGACGCCGCCGTGAGCGGGTTGTCGCCGGTGATCATGATCGTCTTGATGCCCATCCGGCGAAGCTGAGCAAATCGCTCGCGGATGCCGCCCTTGACGATGTCCTTCAGATGGATCACGCCCAGCACGCGCGCCTTACCACCCTGCACCGATGCAACGACTAGCGGCGTGCCTCCTTGCCTGGCGATGTTGTCCACGGCCGTCCGGACGCCGGATGGGAATACACCGCGTTGACCTTCAACGAAGCGCTGCACGGCATCGGCCGCGCCTTTGCGAATGATCGTGCCGTTCCAATCGACGCCGCTCATTCGACTCTGAGCGGTGAACGGCACGAATCGGGCGTGCAGTTTTTCCACGTCGCGCCCGCGAAGACCGTATTTCTCCTTAGCCAGAACAACGATGCTGCGGCCTTCGGGTGTTTCGTCGGCAAGCGAGGCAAGCTGCGCGGCGTCCGCGAGCTCTTCAATCGAGACGCCGTCGGCCGGCACGAACTCTGTCGCTTGTCGATTACCGAGTGTGATGGTGCCGGTCTTGTCGAGTAGCAGCGTATCCACGTCGCCCGCGGCTTCGACCGCCCGCCCGGACATGGCAATCACGTTCGCCTGGATCATGCGGTCCATGCCGGCTATACCGATCGCCGACAACAGGCCGCCGATCGTCGTGGGGATGAGACAAACCAGCAGCGCCACGAGCACGGTGATCGTGACCGGTGTGCCTTGCCCCGCTGCATTGACGCTGTAGATTGAATACGGCAACAAGGTGACGCAAACGAGCAGGAAAATGATGGTCAGCGCCGCCAACAGGATATCGAGCGCGATTTCGTTCGGCGTCTTCTGGCGCTTCGCGCCTTCGACCATCGAAATCATGCGATCGAGAAAGCCTTCGCCCGGATTGGAGGAAACGCGTACGACGAGCCAGTCGGAGATCACGCGCGTGCCGCCGGTGACGGCTGAACGGTCGCCGCCGCTTTCACGGACGACTGGGGCGCTCTCGCCTGTGACCGCCGATTCATCCACCGACGCAACGCCTTCGATCACTTCGCCGTCTGCCGGAATGAACTCACCCGTTTTCACGAACACCACGTCGTCTTTTCGCAATAGCGTCGACGCGACAATCTCCGAGGCGGCGATGCGCTCGTTCTCTGTCTTCGGCAGCGGTTGGCGCAGCCTTCGCGCGAGCGTTGCCTTTTTCGTGCAACGCAGGGCTTCGGCCTGTGCCTTGCCGCGACCTTCGGCCATCGCCTCGGCAAAATTCGCGAACAACACGGTGAACCACAGCCAGGCCGCGATCGCGCCTGTGAACGCAGCCGACGCCTCACCGGCTCCGACGAGCACCTGAAGGAACAGCACTGTGGTCAGCACACAGCCGACCTCGACCACGAACATCACGGGGTTTCGGAGCTGGTGGCGTGGGTCGAGTTTGACGAAGCTGGCGCGAATCGCTTTCTTGACGATCTCGTGTTCAAAGAGCGGTCGCGTCGTGGCGGCGCCGCGCGCGGAATCCAGCGCTGCTCGCTCACTGGGACGCGATCGAACTTTGGCACGGACTCCGGGTCCGACGCCTTCCATCGAAAGCGCCGATTGCCTTATCCGTTCAGGTTGCTTTTTGTCTGATTGCGTGTTCATGGTGTTACCGTCGTCGATACCGCACTACCGCGGCGCTCTTGTGGAAGCGGCTGTTGCGTCCAAAGCCAGATTCAATACAAGCACGTTGACCAATCGGTCCGGGGTCATCACGCCGCCCGGCGAGAAGGCATGTTTCTGGATCAGGTCTTCAATTTCCCGAATGGGCCGACCGCGCGCGGCGGCCACGCGCTCGGTCTGATACCGCGCAGCCCGTTCCGAAATGTGTGGATCGAGTCCGCCGCCTGACGCCGCAGCCAGGTCGGTTGGCAACGGCTTCGAAACCGTGGCGCCGTAGCGAGCAACCAATTGCGCCGCGCGGTCCGTAAGATCGGTACTGGTCGGCGACTTATTACTGCCGGCGGCCCCCGAAGCGTTGTATTCACAGGCCGACGGACGAGGCCAGAAGTAGCCCGGCTGCGCAAACTTCTGCGCAATCAGCCGACTTCCCGCAATCGTCCCATCCGCACGATGAATCAGCGAGCCATTCGCGGTATCAGGCGTGGCGATTTGCGCGACTCCCAGGATTACCAAGGTGTAGCCGGCGACGCAGATGAGCAGGGTCGCAGCCGTGATTCGCATACTTGCAATCAAGGAACGCATGTTTCAACCTCGAAAAACGTCAGACCATGAACTGAAGGTGCTCGACGATGGGCCCCAGCGCCGCGGCTGGGAAGAATGTGAGCGCGCCAATGATTACGATCACGGCCGTCAACATGACGGCAAACGCTCCATCTTCTACGCCGAGTGTGCCCGCGGACTGGGCGGTCGGTCGCTTGGCCGCGAGCGATCCGGCGATTGCTAAAGGCAGAATGATGGGAATGAATCTCGCCAGGAGCATCACAACTCCTGTGGCAATATTCCATGGCGGCGTGTTATCGCCTAATCCCTCGAAGCCCGAGCCGTTGTTCGCACTCGCGGAACTGAACTCATAAAGCATCTCGCTGAAACCGTGCGCGCCGGCGTTGTTCAAAGTCGCCGTTCCCCAGGGCGTGGCTGCAAACACCGCGGTACCGCCGAGGATAAAGAACGCGTGCGCCAGCAGAGCGAGCACGGCGAGCTTGACTTCGCGCGCTTCGACACGCCGATTGAGATACTCCGGAGTACGGCCAACCATCATCCCGGCGATGAACACGGCCAGGATGATGTAGATGAACATGTTGATCATTCCGACGCCGACGCCCCCGAACGTCGCGTTCAGCCACATGCCGATCATCGGAATTAGGCCGGTCATCGGATTTAGGCTGTCGTGCATCGCGCCGACCGAGCCATTGCTGGTCGACGTGGTCAGCACCGCCCAGAGCGGGCCTGTCGTCGCGCCGAGGCGCAGCTCCTTTCCCTCCAAGTTGCCGGTCGTCTGTTCGATGGGCAGGCTCGCGAACGCCTGCGTCGGCGCCTGTTCGAACCAGACCGCGCCAGAGACCTTGACCAGAAGGAACGCCATCATCACGCCAAATACGACGGCAGCGTGTCGCATCCGGTCGATGATCCGCCCGAACATCCACACGCTCGCCATCGGGATCAGGATGATCGAAATCATCGACAGTGCATTCGTCCAGAACGTGGGGTTCTCCAGCGGGTGCGTGCAGTTCGGACCGAAAAAGCCTCCGCCGTTCGTGCCGAGTTGCTTGATCGCCAGAAACGCCGCAACCGGGCCGCGTGCGATGATCTGCTCGACTCCTTCGAGCGTTGTCGCGTGCGCCGCGCTGGCCAGCGTCATTGGCACGCCGCCGAGCGCGAACAGCGTCGCCGCAATCAGCGCAAGGGGCAGCAGCACCAGGACGCTTGCACGCTGCACGTCGATGAAGAAGTTGCCCATCTCTTTCCGTCCGGCCAAGCCGCGCGCCATTGCAGCGAGCGCCGCGATACCCGTCGCCGCCGACACGAACTGGAGCCACATCAGCGAGCAGAGCTGCGTTAGGTAGCTCATGCTCGACTCGCCCGAGAAGTGCTGGAGGTTCGTGTTCGAGGTAAACGAGGCCACAGTGTTGAAGATCAAGCTACCCTCAACCGCACCCATCCCATCGGGATTGAGCGGCAGATACTGCTGAAAGACGATGAACGCGAAGCTCACCACGAACATGACCGCGTTGAAGCCAAGCATCGTAATCGTGTAGCGCTTCCAAGCCTGCTGCTCGCTCCCGAGCCTGCCTGCCACGCGCTCGAACAGCCGATCCAGCCGCGCGCGCTCCGGTCCGGCGTCGGCCGCCGGGTCCAGGGCCCATTTCATATAGCGGCCGAGCGGCCAGGAAAGCGCGGCCGTGCCGCCGACGATGGAGACGATGAAAACAAATGCACTCATGAGTGTACCCGTTTATTCGTGGGGGTCCGTACGAGCCACTGTTTGCGTCAAGCCGAGCAGCGCGGCAAAGCACGCCAGACCGAGGCTCAGGTAAAGCAAAGCCGTCATTGGAACGACTCCGGTTTCAACATTGCGACGAAGAGGTAGATCAACAACACAAGCGCGACGATGGCGCACGCGATATACCACGCTGTCATAATGTCCTTTCCAACATGCTGCTCGGTCGCCCATCGCCGGCGAGCACCGTCACGAACGCGCCAAGAAACGGGGCAAGCTCTACGCACTTGTCCTATTGGAAGCCTATGACAAGACGTGTCAGAATGCCGTGGTAATCGCACCTGCGGCTGTATGATTGTTGTAAAGATGGACCAAGGAGACTTCGGCCTGGCGAGGCGCGGGCGAGCGTCTCAGCGAGCGCAGTTTCTCGTGATGATCGTGTGTCCTATAGAATTCGAGGCTGACGAACTCTGTTCGATGTGCTTGGGGCGGGGCAAGGGCATTGTTAGCTTCGTCTGCTCGTACGAGCGATCCCGCCGACACTGCGCCGCCTGTTCAAATCGCAAACGGAGAATTGCCCGGATCGGCCGCAACATCAGAGTTGTTTTACTTTCAAGAATGGCAATGGTGGTGTTTGCGAGGCGGCGATTTGAGCCTTCGACTTTCCCTCCGGGTTTGGGCAAGCGCACCATAATTGCCTTACCGTGTCTATACCGTTTTGCGCTTTCGATACCGCGTTTTCACGCGAAAAAACGCGATGCCGTGCGAAGGATTGCGAAACACGATTCAGCTTGCTAAGGTGCTGAAAGGAAGGAACTTTCGGGCGTTCCGCCACGGAATTCCCAGGATTTTCCCAAGCTGGACGTCGTGGGTTCGAATCCCATCGCCCGCTATGAACGTAAATATCGCTGCCCTCGATAGTTCGAGAGACCTACCGGCGTTCGGTAGTGCGGCCTGAGACGCGAAATTGCGCGGTGTTACACCGCGCAAGCGAATTCGGGAGGTCGCATAATGCCGAAGAAATCCAAGTTTCGAACCAAAATCCCCACCTATCGCCAACGTAAAGGCTACACGCAAGCGATCGTAACGCTGACGGATTCCGCTACGCGCCGTCGGCGCGATTACTGGCTGGGCGAACATGGCTCATGGCACGCTCCGGCGAGCGCGTACGACTGCGCCATGTCCGCATCGGGGGAATGATTTACTCAACACGTCAGTGGCTCGACGAATTCGGACGACGCCTCGCCGAGGCCGATGAATACCAGGGCCTCGAAGCGGTGCCCGCCCATCATGCCGCTGACCCAGGCGGCGTTGGCGCTGGATCGCTGCTTGATGCTCGTGATGTCCAGCGAACCCAAGACGTCGCTGCCGTCGATGTCGTGGTCGGTGCTGTTGGCATTCTCAATCGTCATCATCATTCCCTTCAGAATTCGAATCCCAGATTCAGGCAGCGCTCAAGGTCCTTCTCCGTCATCCGGTCGGCGTCGAGCAGGCGCTTGGCCCATGCGGCGATGGCCAGGCACTGGCCGCGAAGGCATTCCCGCAAGAAGGCCCGCAGATCGCGGTCGAGATCGATGTGCGCGTCGTGCTGGTTGGTAGGCGTTTTCATTCTCGCGTCTCCTTTGGCGTACGCCCCATGCCTACAACCACATGAGGGCATCCGGGGCGAACACAATCAAGGCGAATTGCGGCGAATTCAGATTGATTACAAAAACGCCGACGGGCTCTATCCGCGCCAGGATCAGGCACGCCCGTTGCCTGAGTGTCGTGGCCGTGACATCGCCGTATTGGGCCCACTGGCAAGGAGGGTCGCCTAAGTGGCCAAGGAATCGCGCCCTACGCCACACGGGCCAACGTCGCGGCCCACCTTGGAGACCGTGACCTTCGAACGGCCGAGGTGCCCGGCCTGCCGGGGGACCCGCCTGACCAAGTACCGGTCGCTGGCCAACCAGGGCGACGGCAGCAGCCTGTCTTGGGTGCGCTGCCAGTGCGGCCACCGGTTCCGCATGCTGCTGGAGTAGAACAAGAAAAACGCTTTTACCTTCCAGATGCTGGACGGCCTTCATCGATCGTGTGCTATGTTGAAGCTGAAGGACCGTACCCAAGGTGCATGATGCCCACGCGACCGACACGACATCGCTCGATCGACCAGGCCAAACGGCTGGGCGCAAAGAGCCTCAAGGCGATGGACCGGCCATCGGCTTCGGCGCGGGGCTACGACCGTCGATGGCAGAAGAACGCCAAGGTCTACCTCGCGTCGAACCCGCTGTGTGCTGACCCGTTCGGCGTGCATGGCGGGTGGCCAGCGCCTGCTGGCCACGTCGACCACATCACCCCGCGAAGCGCCGGCGGCGGGGATGAATGGGAGAACCTGCAGGGTCTTTGCGTTCGCTGCCATTCGCGCAAGACGATCCAGTGCGACGGCGGCTTCGGTAGAAGGCGACAGCCGATGGTGGTCAAGCAGGATTGTGACGCGGCAGTGGCACCGTCGGAGTGACGAACAGCGCGTGTGCCGATGGTGCCGCCACAATGGCACCCATGACCGGTAGGCCGGTCAAATCTCTGGGAGTCGCGCGGCGTAGACCACGTCGCCACAGCGTGCGCAATTTCGAGGGTTTTGCTATTGGGGGGTATCCCCCCTGGCGGCATCAGGAATGCGGTTTTCGGACGACAGAACGAGCGGCTCCTTAGTAGACAGCAATCAGGCCTGAATCATGGGTAAACGCGGACCGGCACCCACGCCGACCAACATCCTGAAGCTGCGCGGCAGCACGCTGGTCACCGAGCGCCGTCTGCGAAGCGAGGTCAAAGGCCCCACCGGCAATCCCGAATGTCCCGACTGGTTGGATGAAGATGCCAAGGCGATGTGGGAGAAGCTCATCCCCCAACTTTCGGCCATGGGCATCCTGACCAGGGTGGATGGCAACGCGCTGGCGCGCTACTGCCGCTTCTGGTCGCGCTGGCGCAAGGCCGAGGACTTCATCACCGAGCGCGGCGAGATGTATCCAATCAAGGATGACCAGGGCAGCGTGAAGTGCTTTCAGCAATGGCCGCAGGTGGCGATCGCCCACAAGCTCAGCCAGCAGCTGACAAAGCTGGAACAGGAGTTCGGCATGACGCCATCGGCGCGGGCCCGCATCCAGTTGAACGACAACTCTACCTTGGAGAACAGTCGCAGTGACAAGGGCCGCTTCTTCAAGGCGGGCTAAGGCCAAGCACAGGTCGAATCGCGTCAGCACTTCGCCACGGCAGCGCTCGTCGGCCGCCAACGACATCGGCGTCATCCCCGGCTACGACCCGATCGCCACTGCGGGCGACTGCACCTTCAATTCGCTGTCCGCGCGTCTGGCCGTGGACTTCTTCGCCGAGTGCCTGACCTTCACGGCCGGTGAATGGCGTGGCGCGCCGTTTACGCTCCAGCCTTGGCAAACTGCGATAGTCGCCAATCTGTTCGGTTGGAAGCGTCCCGATGGCCTACGCCGCTATCGCGAGGCGTTCATCTATGTCCCTCGAAAACGCGGGAAGAGTGAACTGGCCGGAGGACTCGGCAACCTACTCACCTTCGCCGACGGCGAGCCCGCTGCCCAGACCTATTGCGCCGCCGCTGGCCTCCAACGTCGCCGTCGAGACTGACGCGGCGGGCAATCTCAAGCCGTCGGGTAAGAAGTCGACCGAACGCATTGACGGCATCGTGGCCGCCGTCATGGGCCTGGGGAGAACCCTGCTCGATGAAGGCGAATGCGAGCCGGGCTTCTTTGTGGTTGGATGAGTCTGACAAGCCGACCCCGTGCGTTCGTCAACCGATTGCCGGACACCGGGCCATATCCAAGAATTCTTACACTCGGCGCAAACACTCGATTTGAGGGCAGGCCATTGTGCCTCGGAGTTAGTGCGTGCTATGGGTTTGCTATCAAGGCCGCAACGAACACTTTGACGTCTCGACCGTCGACGACTTTGTCGCCATTCCAATCCGCGTAGACCTGGCACGATGCGGTTTCGGGGCTCAAGACCGCCTGGACAAACGAATCCAGCTGCGAAATGTCGATCTCGCAAACATCGGGAATCTGGTTGTGATTCAAATCCGTCGTCACGGGCGGCGTCGACTCGTTCAGCCAGAGCGTGATATTGTTCGAACTCGTATTCGCGAAAACGGCATCGCGAAGCATGTCGCAATTCAACTCGATGCCACAGACGGAAGCGGGATTATCTCCCGTACCAAAGACACCCAGCGCTTCAAATACGAATGCGCCTCTGTTTACCATCAGGACTGCTGCGTCCGAAGCGGACATCGGTATCACAACATCCAATAGCCCGTTCTGGTCAAGGTCCAGAAACGCGAAATCCAACGGCTGCGAACCGCCTGCCAAGGGAGACGTAACGGCCGCTGAAAACGTCCCGTCGCCGTGGCCGGGGATAACTGAGATCGAGTTACCCAGCGAATTGACCACGATGATGTCGAGGTTTCCATCTAAGTCCAGATCAGTCGTCCTTACGGATCGCGGCCGGGAGCCGACCGAAAGAGTGATCCACGAACCGAACGAATTCCATTGCCCCATTCCATCGATGCCCTGATTGAGCTTCACTCTTACTGAGTTGGCCAGGTAGTCAGCCACGACCAAGTCCAGTAACGAGTCACCGTTAAGGTCGGCGAGTTCTGCCGAGTCAAGCTGTGAACCACCGGTGATCGAGACAGGCGAACCAACTGCCCCGCCGCCAATTCCCGGTAGGAAATACGCGATGCCGCTCCATGACGTGGCGATGAGATCGGGTGCGGTATCACCATTCACGTCACCGATTGCGGCATCCGTCAACGCAAATGAAACTGAGTAGGGGATCGCCGAACCAAAAGTTCCATCCTCCAGGTTCAGAAGAATGCCGACAGTATTGAAGTTGTCCCATGGACCGTTACAGACAACGAGGTCGGCGAACCCGTCCAGGTTAAGGTCGCCAGTGACGATCCGAGTCGGTCCGGAGCCGCACGGATAATATGCTGGGCTCTGCAGCGTCCCATCTCGGTTTGAAATCAAGACTGTTACTTCGTTACTTCCGCGATTGGCAATGGCAAGGTCCTCGGCGCCGTCATTGTTCAAATCGGTCGAGAGAATGCTCGCCGGTTGTGAATGCGCCGGTAACGTCAGAGGGGCGGCGCCAAAACCGCCGGCCCCATTATTGATCAATGGGCGGACCGTTCTGAGCGTAAACTGTGACGTCACAACGTCCAGAAGACCGTCCCCGTTCAATTGACCTGACATCAGGGTGCGGACGGAGACGCCGATATCGTGACTGACGGCGCTCCCCAATGAGCCGTTGCCCAAGTTGGGGACTACGGAAAACCAAGCATTGAAGTCATAACCGACGAAGATCTCGGGTAATGCGTCACCACCAAGATCCTTAAGGTGTACGTCCTTGACGCCGTTTGACATGGTCGTGTTACTTGCGGCGCTGAAGACACCATTGCCCTGGTTGCGCAGCAAAGCTATACGATTTCCGCCGCCGATGACGATGTCTAAATCGTTATCAAGATCCATGTCGGCGACGTCCACGCAAACGGGTCCAAAGCTCACTGCGTAGTCGGTTCCGCCGTCAAAACCGGCCCATTGGCTGTCCTGATCCAGCCCCAGATTCAACAGTACGATTGCCTTTTGAGGTGATTCGTTCGCGACCACGAGATCAGCGAAGCCGTTCCCGTCCAAATCCGCCGCCTGCAATGCCTGAGGCAAGAACGCGGAGTTCATTGGCACGGGCAGCAATCCCGCGAACGCGCCGTTTCCATCGTTGAGAAGAACGGTCACGTTGTCAGAAACGAGATTGGTCGTTGCTAAATCAAAATCACCATCCTGATCAAAGTCGGCAGCCACAACGGATGATGGCGTGTTACCGGTTGGGTAAGTCACCGTTCCGGCCACAAAACCGCCTGCACCGTTGTTCCGCAGGAAGACAACGCGGCTCGAATTGAATCCGGCGGTCACGACATCGATATCGCCGTCGCCATCGAAATCCCTCACTGCGAAACTTCGTGGCGAGCCCGATGTCGTATGGTGCACGGGCAAGTCAAATCGGCCGGTTCCGTCTCCACTCAGGACAGCCACCTCGTTCCCCGTAAGGGCGAGAATGTCCTCGTGTCCGTCGCCGTCAACATCGGCCACATTGACGCGCCATGCATCTCCATGAACCACGAAACGGTCAATCGGCGCGACCAGTGGGCTCGAAGCGAAAATGTCGCAGCCATCCAGGATGCCATTCTGGTTGCAGTCCATGCAGGACGGATCGCCCATGGGGCAGCCGCTCAGCTCGCATGAGTCTGGAATCCCGTTCGTGTTGCAGTCTGCATCGGCCCCGGAAATAATCTCACAAGCATCCGCAACCTGATCGGCATCGCAATCCAGCTGACATTCATCTGGAATGATGTTGGCATCGCAATCGCCGCTCGTTCCCATCGCAACATCGCAGTCATCAGGGACACCGTTTGAATTGCAGTCGGCCTCGCACTCGTCGGGAAGCATATTGGCGTTGCAATCCGTACTGAAACCGTCGACCGCATCGCACTCATCCGGCGTCCCGTTGGAGTTACAGTCCTGGGCCAGGACCTCACAATCATCAGGAACGCCGTTTGAATTGCAGTCATTGCCCGTCGTGTCGCAATCATCCGGCAGCCCGTTCTGGTTACAGTCCGCGGAAAAGCCTTCCGGACCGGTAATGGTCATGTGCGAGATGCCGGTCTGCCCCCCAATCCGAATGAGATAGGTTCGACCCGCGACGACGTCGACGGAGAGCGTCGCCATTCGGCCGGCGTAACCGCACGAACCGCTGCTGCAGGCAACCTGATTGGTCAGGTCTCCCGGGCACTCGGAATATACCGATACGTGGTTATCAATCGTTCCCGGAGAATCACAAAGCGAAATCACGGCGATTCCGCTCGTGGTGGGGATATAGCGATACCAGGCGCTCGGACTTGAATTGCTGCAGCTCGTGACACCATCTTCATTAAAGCCCGTCGTGTCAAAGGCATATTGAACGCCGGAGGTCACAAGAATCGCATCTTCACAATTGTCCGATGCCGCCGTGGGGACAGCCAGTTCGCACTCGTCGAGTAAGCCGTTGGAATTGCAATCCGTCGATCCTCCGCCGATTACATCACATTCGTCCGGCACCCCATTGGAATTGCAGTCGCGCTCACATTCGTCGGGTCGTCCGTTGAAATTGCAGTCGTCGCTTGCAAGTGATGCAATGTCGCAATCGTCCGGAATCCCGTTTTCGTTGCAGTCGTTGACGACGTATTCAACCGTAATTCGGAGGTATGACTTCTGGCATTCCCCTATCGTAGACGTCGGGGTCAGTTCAATCTGTACGTCGCCGTCATTGAGCCCGGCCGCTTGAACCCATAAATCGCGATTGATGGAAACAGTCTGCGACCGTGGAAAGTCGCAATTCCCGGAAGTTCCCGGAAAGACCATCGAGCCTACGAAGACGCCATTGAGACGAACGTTCAGCGTGTAACTGGCTAGCACAATCTTGCCATGCGCGGTGAGTTGAACATCGCTGGATGGCAAAACAGCCGCCGCGAATTCAAATGACTGACCTGCGGGATAACCAAACGGCGATTGTGCGTCAAAGTATCGTCGCAATACGTACGTATCGCAGTTATCCGCGATGCCGTTCGTGTTGCAGTCGCCGGACATCGATTCGCATTCATCGGGCACGCCGTTTGTATTGCAATCTGCTGAAGCCGAATTCTCAATATCGCAGGCGTCGGCCGTCGAGTTGCCATTGCAATCAACAAAGTCGTCCGATTCGTCCGCCCCGATGTCCGGCCGACAGTGCTGAATACGGTCATCGCCGTCGATATCCTGTGCAGGGAGGCTGCTGAACGACTTGCCCTGATCGATGCAGGATGAGCCCGTATTAAGATGAATGTCGTCGTCCAATGTGCCGATCTGATCGTCCGCCCCGTCGACATCTACAAAGAGAGGATCATTCGCGACAACAAACTCGCCATCCCAGGAACCCGACCATCCCTGCACGCAACAGAATTGGAATAGGGCGTCAGGCGCGGCTGTCAAATAAATTTGGGCAGCCTCCGTACCCAGCCCCGAATCCGTGTTACCCCACACGATGGAGTTCTTGAGATACAACGTGCCGCCGTTGCTATAAACGCCACCGCCGTTCAGGTCTGCATGATTCGCGGCAATCGTTGAATGTACGATTCTCAGAATTCCATGATTGTGGATCGCTCCGCCGATCGAATCGGCCGTGTTACCCGTAAAGACCGAATTCTCGATCAGGCCGGAGATTCTGGCTGCACCGGCGTTTCTGGCATGGTTGCCATGGAATTCGCTTCGACGAATGGTTACGCCGCCTTCGCTGAAGATGGCGCCTCCGTCTCCAGGCCCTGACGAGTTTTCAAGGAACGAGCAGCCATCGAGAATCGTCGTGCTCTCGACTGTGCAATGAAGTGCGCCGCCCGAGCCTCCCGATGCGGCATTCTGCTGAAACGTGCATTCCGTAAAGGTCGTTTCGGAACCGTCGTCGTAGATCGCGCCGGCGGCTTCTGCGAGGTTGCCTACGAAACTGCATTGATCGAATAAGATAACGCCGTCGGACCCTCGCGCCGCGCCGCCTCGATGCACGGCGAAGTTATCTTCAAAGATACATGCGCGTACAGTAAGAGTGCTGTCCGACATGAACAGGCCGCCCCCCTCACGATCAGCCTGATCAAATCGATCCGCGTTTCCAGCGCGAACGGTAAATCCATCCAGCAATGTCGCTGCGCCGACCGAGTCGGCGCGCACGACGTGTAGGCTGTTCTCGATTCGTGTAGCGGGGTCAGTGGTGTCGTTGCCCGATAGATCACCACTGAGCACTGAAACATGACTGGCCGGATCGCGATCACCGAAGGTGCCGCTTCCCCCGCCTGCAGGGAATCCACCGTAGAGTGCCATACCTTCGACGAGTTCGAAAGAGATGCTGCGCTTTCCAGAAGCGGCATTGCACTCACCCGGTTGGCACACCGCCGGTGAGTATACCCCCTCTGCAACCCAGATTTGTTCAACGACACCCGACGAAGCGCGCGCATAGGCCAGCGCCGTTTGTAGGTCGGTGAACGCATCGCCCCAATTGAAACCGTTGCCGGCTCCTGTCGCAGAGGCATCAATATACAGAACGGCCTGGAATGTCTCGCACGCATCCACGATTCCGTTGGAATTGACATCGGGATCGCATGTGTCGGGAACGCCGTTCTGGTCACAGTCGGGCCCCATGCCGAGCGGGGGTAATTGGCATTCGTCCGGAACCTGGTTCGCGTCGCAGTCGCTGCTGGAACCTGAGTGGATGTCGCAGACATCCGGGTTTCCATTCGTATTACAGTCCGGGCTGCATTCATCGGGAACGCCGTCACTGTTGCAATCAAGGCTTGAGCCGCTGCCGACATCGCAGGCGTCGAGAATGCCATTACTATTGCAGTCGTCAGTGGGAACAAATTCGATGAGCCCGCGCAGGCCGGCGCTTCCATCGCTCCATTGGCCCGCCAGTACCGGACCGGAATCCCGGAGTGCGATATCGCCCCAGTTCTGGCCTGCCCAGTTGCCGTTGCCGGTGTTGTTATCCGGCTGCCCGCCGCCCCAGTTTACGTAGTCTATTGGAGTCCCGTCGGCCCACACGAACGTCCCCTCGACATGAACGTCGTTCAGCCCAATGAAAAGTCGAGTATCCGCGTAGAGCGGCGCGAAAGTCTGAACGATCCATGCGTTCTCGATGGAATCATCGACCGTTGCCAGGTGCCCTCCCAGAGACGCAGCGTAGGCCTCGGCCGTCGGCCAATCTGTTACGGTCGGGCTTACAAAATAATGATGCCCATTGACGGGATTGTGGACAGCCCCGCCGGGAAGACTCATGGGCCCGGCGTGAAACTCGCAATCGTCGGGAATATTGTTTTCGTCGCAGTCCGCTGCGCCCAAGGTGATTTCGCAGATATCAAGAATGCCGTCATGATCGCAATCACCGCCCAGTCCGTTCACTTGGTCACAGGCGTCGGAGATAGAGTTTGCATTGCAATCAGAAAAGTACGACGTCTCATCCGCGCCCATGTCGACTCGGCAATGTTGCACGCGAGGGTCGCCGTCGATGTCCGCCGCCGGGAGCGACAGTGCCGAATTGATTCCTTGATTGATGCACGGTGACGTGCTCTGCAGGTGAAGGTCGTCATCGATCGTTCCAACGACATCGTCGGCGCCGTCCGCATCGACGAAGAGTGGGTCGAGATCGATATTCGCCGTTCCGAGAATCGTCGTCGGCACGCCCTGGATGCAGTTGTAGCTGGCCGAGGCTGATGTTAGCGCACTATAAATCTGCGACGACGAGGGATCTCCGGTTGAGTCCGAATTGTTCCACAGGATCGAGTTGTAAACGCGGAGAAAGCCCTCATTGCCCTTGTAGACGCCGCCACCGGCCTGCTGCGAGGAATTGCCTGAAAATACGCAGTGGAGCAGCGTCGCGTTGGAATTCGTGACATCCGTGGCAAATCCTCCGCCCTCTCCGGATGACGTGTTTCCGCTGAACACGCAGTTCGTCAGCACCGCGGGACCATTGTCCGACCAGTAGCAACCGCCGCCGCCATTACCGGAAAATGAATCGCAATGATTGCCCAGGAATACGCACGAATCTGCGGTGAGCGGTGATCCGCTCCCGCTGAGTCCGCCGCCGCCGTGCTGCGCCGAATTCGCGATGAATCGGCAGGTGTTGAGAATGACGCTATCCCCGCCGGAGCAATGTACGCCGCCGCCACTATGGCCAGCTTGATTCTCTTCGAATGTGCAATTGTTCAACGTCATGCTGCCGTCGAACAGCAGTACTCCTCCGCCCAAACCCCCAGACGTGTTTTGCGTAAAACCGCAGTTGGTCATGCTCGCTACCGAGGAGCCTTGTATATGAATGGCTCCGCCCGTCCCAATCGCAGAGTTTGACGAGAATTCGCATTCTGAAAAAACAGCGCTACTGTCAAGAATTAGCACCGCTCCGCCCATGCCGGTTCCGACTTGCACGTTTCCTGAATACGTGCAGCCTGTGAACGAGGGACTTGCTCCCCCCGACAGACTGACGGCTCCGCCTTGTCCAGCCTCATTCGACGTGAAGTCGCAATTGAGAACCGTAGGCGCACCGGTCCCTGCGATCCGCATTCCACCGCCACGCGTATCGAAGATTGGAAATCCGGGGCCGTCTGCTTTGCCGCCGGTGATCGCGAATCCGTCCAACTGGGCAGTCGAGTTTGTGCTGTTCCCCGAGACAACGTGATAGCTGTTGTCGCCACGGTTGCTGAAACCAACGTCGTCGCCATTCAAATCGCCGCACAGGATCGTAGGGTATGCGTCGATGTCCCGGTCATCGGGTGTGCCCGACACGATGCCGGCATAGCCGCCTTTTAGCGATACGCCGTTAATCAACTGAAAGCTAGCGTTCCGGATTCCACCGGGCGCTGCCGGTCGATATGTACCCGTCGCGACGCGAATCTCATTGACAACTCCACCCGAGGAACCGGCGGCTGCAAGCGCTGTTTGTAGATCGTTGAAGGCCTGGCCCCAACTGCTCCCGTCACCCCCCGGTGCACTCGCATCGACATACAGCACGCTCTGTCCCCAAGCAGATGCATGTACAAAGATCGACAACGAGATCGACAAGATAGCCATTCTTGCGGCCATGAAATTGTCTCCATCTGCACGCAATCAGTGCCTTGTGACAATGCCCGATTGGCCGTGCACAACGGTTGCCCAGAGCCTTCCGACACTCTGAGACCGACGAGTAAAACGAAACGCCTCGCGCCGCGCGATTAGAGTAACCAGATCAACTGTGGGAAGGGCCGAGTGCGGATTTCTTCGAGGGGGGAATTAATGGCAGATGCCCGAGCATGTCGTCGCATACTTGCCTCCTCACGAGCTACTGGCCTTCTAAGATTCTACAGTAACCGAGGTCTAGTTACTATCAGGCCCATTCCGCTCAAGATTCGTGCGCTGCGCCTTGAGATTCTCTGTTGATCGCGCTAGTCTTCGCCTATGAGACTTCAACCCAGAATCGGACGAAAAACCCACCCATAAAGCTTTTGATTTCAGGCGCTTAGCGGCCAAACCACAATTGGTCGCCTCTACTCAGCTTGGACGTAGTTTCTTTGGACTCAATGCAATCCGTACTGAGGTAGCCTGAAATCTTGTGGAAATTGAAAAGCGGGGCATCCTTCTGAAGTTGGACTGACCAAAGTCTTTTTTCAGGAGGAGCCCGATGGCTACTGCAACTCGAATTCGACGTGTCGTCAAGAAG
>Ga0268299_1000555_pt1 | contig 108862 bp, 103 predicted proteins | sample NOBtaG_FD_193484 | JGI IMG/M metagenome (GOLD analysis project Ga0268299, IMG submission 193484) | Activated sludge microbial communities from bioreactor in Nijmegen, Gelderland, Netherland - NOB reactor | ecosystem: Engineered > Bioreactor > Aerobic > Activated sludge | place: Netherlands...
ACCGGAGACGATCGCCATGCCAAGCCGGCCCTCCGGCTCCGCTGCGCTCCGCCTCCAGGCCGGCTTGGCATCAGGAGGCGCCATGAACTAACATTCCAGCCGGACCACTCGGTCGGGGCAGGTCAGAAAGCCCCACCCCCATTCCACTCGCCTTGCTCGTGGCAAAGGCGTGGAAGAGCTTCTCTTCCATGTCAGGCGGAATTCCAGAGCCAGTATCGATGATGCTGATCCTGGCACTCTTGTCGTCACGCGAAATCCTTATAGTGAGTTCCCGACGGCTTTGGCCTTCCATGGCGTCGACGGCATTTCTGATCAGATTGATAAGAACCTGCTGAATCTGAATGCGATCGATCGGCACCTTCGGCAAGCCGTCCTGGTGCTCGATGGCCACACGAATGCCTTTCTCCTTGAGTCCGATGAAAGCCAGCGCACTTGCTTCATCGACGACTTTGTCGATCTCTGCCGGGGCTCGCTCGACTTCGCGCTTCTGCACAAAGCTACGCAAGTGTCGAATGATCTGACCCGCCCGCATTGCCTGATCGATCGATTTGCCGATGATGTCGCTTGCCCTATCGGTGTGCTCAGGTCCAAGCTGAATTAATTGCCGTGCCGCCAGGAGATAGTTGCTGATTGCCGTAAGCGGCTGGTTAAGCTCATGTGCCAGCGCAGAGGCAAGTTCACCCATTGCACTCAGCCGAGATACGTGGATCAGGTCGGCCTGGACCTCATGTAACCGCCGCTCAGTTTCTTGCCTATCCGAGATATCGCGAATAAGACCAGTAAAGACATGCTTGCCCTTCGCGAGCGCGTCACCGACCGCGAGTTCAATAGGAAATGTACTGCCGTCCTTTCGGCGCCCTACGACAAGACGTCCAAGGCCAATAATTCGCTTTTCGCCAGTGCGTAGATAACGCTCGAGATAGCCGTCATGTTCGGTGCTGTAAGGCGCAGGCATGAGCACCGTGACATTCTGCCCGATCACTTCCTCGGCCTGGTACTGGAACATCCGCTCCGCTGCAGCGCTGAAGAACCTGATGACCCCCCGTTCGTCGATCGTAACGATCGCGTCGGGTATGGCATTGATCATGGATTCAAGCCTAGTCGCCTGATCCTCTGCGACAGTCAACCCAGCAGTTGAACTCTCGTCCAAATCGACCTCGTCCTCTCAATCGAAACATTATCAAGCGGCTTTCAGCGGCCAATTGCAAGTGTATCGACCCAAGGTTGACACGTGGGAATGCTTGTTTCACGGGAACTCTGAACGAATCTCATGCCGCCCGACGGATTAGATTGACCAAGAGCAAGCGCGACTTGAGATCAGGAGCAAGAGAGGAGCAGCACACCGCGATCCGATCCGCCTGGCTGACGCTTTATAGTTTGAGAAGTCACCTGCGATCATGGATATAGGTTGACACATGGTAAGGTTTGTTCGTCGCCCACGAGCAGTTCCCGCGGCTCGAAATTCCACACCCGCCGGCGTCAGGGCGCCGGCGACGACCTCCTCGCAAAATCTCGACTTCGTTAAGGACTTCAGACAGTAGATCAACAACGACAAAGCCGGCTTCGAGGCAACACCATCCGCTCATTGATCGCTGACTTCGCAATCTGAAATCACAGGTCAACGATACTCGCTGCCAGCATTTGCGAAGGCTACATAGGCCCGGCCAATTCAGGTCTCGACAATGTCATGGTATGGCACGCTTAGCCGACTATGGGAGATTGCGGTCATAGCGTAACGCAAAGGGATCACCTCGCCCTTGGACGGCGCGTTCTTCCGCGCTGCTCAACACTCCGTCCAATCCGGAACAGATGCGCGCGGCCGCCGAGATGATATGCGCCCATGTACATCCGTTGGCGAACAGCATGCCATCCACATCGAACGTACCGCCACGATTTATGAAGCCTAGTGCCGCTGTCTTCCTCGGCCCACTATCAAGCCTGCGCAACAGTCCGAGCATGACTTCCGGACGTGTATGGGTAATCAGAATCCGTGGGATATCGGGAGGAAACAGAGCACTACACGCCGCATCGTCGTTTACAAAGCGACCCTCGATCTCGTCGCGCGGATACCGGAAGCGACCTGGTTCGAGGACGCAGGTAACACAGACCTTCTTGCCAATCCGAGTGAGCCGACCATGTGCGCGAAGCGCTTCGGCAAGCTGATAAGCACCGATTGTCACCAGTTGGACATCGCAACCGTGGGGGTCGCCAACCACATGGGCAGCACCGAGAGCAACCGCGCCTTTGGCTCCAGCACCATCGAAGTGAGTCGCAACAGCGCGTTTTGGCGCCACAATGCAGCCGATCTGGCCATGGCCGGAGTAGACCTGTCGCAGGGCCTCCACCGCGGTATTTGCATCCACCGGAAACATCACCCTGGAAAGGTCCGACATCTCGCCCAGAAGAGCTTCTCCGATCGTGGGGTCCTGATGCGATTGCTCGTTCTTGCCATTCTCCCAGACATGAGAGGTCGCGATGAGCGGAATACCGATCCAACCAGGAGCCTGCCCGAACTCACGCTGATGACGCGCGAAGATGATCTCCTGCCGGAGGGCGCCCAGCATTTTCACCGCGAAGGCCTCATAGCTGACCGCCAGATTGAGGCCTGCCTTGTTGCCTAACGCCGCCCCGATCACAGCCTCCTCGTTCAGGGCTGTGATGACCGCGCCATCGATCGCTTCCGGTGCTCCCGCTTCCGGCCGGTTGACTCGGTGTTTGAGCAGGTCAAGCGTGCGTCCCATCTGGTTGCTGCGCAGCTCATCTGGATTTCCAATGCGGATCCGCAGACTGGGATTTGCCCCGACGAGACGCACGAAATAACGGTCAATGGCATCCATGGGGGATAGCGGGAGAGTCTGTGCCCCGACCGGTTCCGAATTCGGATCCGGTAGGATCGGCAGCGGTACCTGGCGACGGGCGAGCGCATGATCAACTTCTTTCGGCCGGTGTTGTTCGTCGTGAACAACAAAGGTCGCCACCGCGCGATCGAGCTCATCCGCGGGCACGAAAAGATGCTTTGCGCCGGCTTGGAATTCTCGACGGGCGGCATCGTCAGTTCGAGGATTCCCGATCAACGGCAGATTGTGCGCCCGGTTTGTTCCGGCGCCGGGAAAGCCAAATCCCTTTACCGCATGCGCAACACCATATGGCAGCCTCACCGGATAGCTGGCTGCGCCGCGCATGACCTCATCCCCTGCATCCTTAAGCTTTCGCTCGATCTCCAGGATCGCCCAGGCGTAGGCAGCGGGATCATGACCATCAATCTCGAAAGGCTCGAACCCACTGACGTGTAGATGCTCCTTCAGCCAGTGCGCGCCTCCTTCTTGCGCAATCTCCGTGCGCTGTTCAATCCTACGGCCGTTCAGAATCATGATGGGTGCTACCGATCCGCAATCTTCGGCGCGCCACCAACGAGGCGACCAGTCACTGCCTCGCTGCTCCTCAAACGCCCCGTCGCTGAGAAAGGCGACAAGGCTCTCGCCGCGCACCGGCATGTGGACGTATTCGAGTTCGGCAAATCCGAGATAGCCGCCTTCGGAGATTCCCCCTGCGGTATGAACATTGACATGACTACCCAGCGGAACCGCCGGTCGACCATGCGTGTCAATCTCGTATGAATAGAAATCGCGCGCGAGCCGGGTTAAGCCTTCCGCAGAGCGGTCAAAGCGACCGATCTGCAGGGGCGACAAGTTACCGACCAGAATGTTGACCGCTTCGATTGCCGCCACACAATGTCCTTGGCCCATGATCCATGAACGCGTCCGCCCGCTCAGCACGTTTGCAGTCAGATAGCCGACATAGGCTGGAACCATATTTAGGGAGCCACCGGTATGGCCTTCGGGAACCGGCTTGAAGTCTTCTGGACTTAGAACTTGGCCAGTGGGATCGACACGCTGCGCATACGTCATGTGGGCAACCAGCCACATGCCGGCGCTTGCAAGCCGGTCCGCGGCGGATAGCGTTCGGAAGGCGGTGGCGCGATCGCGCACCGACCCTAGCTTAACGAGGTGATCAGCAAGCGCGGAGATGCGCCCTTGAGTCTCAGGCGAGTGCTTGATTACACCGTAGCCCGATAGCCAATTCCGCTGCTCCGATGGCAATCGCTCGTCATGATCAGTCATGCCACCGCCCCCTTGCAACGAGGCCAGGCCGAGAACGCAATGTTGGCGACGGGAACGAATATCATTGCTGCCCCAAAAGGCGACAAGCCGATGCGGCCAAGAATTCGGCCTGTCGGATATAGTATTGAGGCCGCCGCAGCGGCTAACAACAACCAATGCCAGACCGAAGACATATTCATCATCGTTTCCATATCCGCCATCATCGGGACGATCTCCTTGCTGCCTCAGGCTCGTGCCGCTCGAACATTCATGATCGAAAGATGTGATATCAGGTATTCCATCAACGGCGGTGTAGCCACCAGCCTGTTTCATTGATCGAGAACACTGGTAGGTAGTGGCGTATACTGTTCGCCGGAACGACCGAGGATATCTGGTTGTCGAGCATCATAGGCTCCTCTCCCGTATACACGACGAGCACAGCATGCCCCAGCTTGAGGTTTAGGTCCTCGAGAGCCACGATGCGCATGTCCTCTATCGGCACGCCAAGGGCTTTGAGCGCCATGTACTTGGCGATTGCATAGTCCTCGCAGTCTCCGTCTTTCTTGAGGAACTGATAGGGTGTTGCCCAATAGTCCTCTTCGCCCCAATTCTTGATGTCGAGAATGTAGGGCTTTGCATTGAGCGTCCTGTGCACTTCACGAAGCTGAATCGCGAGGTCTTTCCCCTGTAGTCCTGCGATAAACTCCTTCCACCCTTTGGTCGTGCATGTGTTGCTGTTGCACAGTTTTTCGCCATCTTGAAAGCGGTCGAGCATTCCCAACCAACGCGGAAAACGCGAAGTCTTTTTCGAGAAAAGCTCGATGGAACCGAATATTTTAGGATACTTTCTTGCGGCCGCCGGCTGCGAACTGAGTGAAATCATCAATGCGACGCCAAGTATGACGCTGACCCATCGCCAACGTGGTCTCTCCCTCGTCATCGATAAAGTCTGGCTCACTTATTTCACCTGACTCTGCAAGGCAGCGGTGCCTAATGATCATCGGCAAATCGAGTGTACGCACTGATACCACCAGGCAACATCGGGCCTTACCACGTGGCAAGGTCAAGGTTGCGGCTTCGCTTAATTGTTGAAACGGCCCTACTGCTGCCCGGACCGCCCATTGGCCGCCTGGCGGCGCTTCAAGGTCTCGTTCGACCAAGTGCTACTGATGTAGGATAGCGCCGCAACTATGTCGTCATCGGAAAGGCGGCCGCCGAATGCTGGCATTGCGGATTTGTAGTCTGGCCCAGCGTACTTCTGCATACCATTCTTTGTCAGGTCGAAAAGGACCTCATCCGAGTGGTGCCATGTATGACCGCTATCATCGTGCGGCGGTGCCGGCAAGAAACCCTGCGCATCGCGTTGTCGCCAGTTTGGTTGCCCCTCGAGATTGTTGCCGTGGCAGCTCGCACACGCTTGGCCATAAACCGCCTTACCGCGGGACACCAAAACCGGATCGTCCGGACGGAGCAAAACTGACGAATCCGATCGCTGTATCGCATAGGCTATGATCTCTATGGCGACCAGAGCGAGAACGCTCATGATCGCGGCGATCTGAATCGTGCGCCTCATTCCGATGATCTCAGCTGAGTTGACAATATGCTCGTCTGCGCGCCAAAGCTGGCTCGTTTAGGCCGGCAACTAGGTTTGAGTTGTGCGTGGTAATTAACCACCTTCACGGGATTCCTTCACCAATTGCCTCATCTCCGCGTAAGAGATGGCGCCAGGCACAAGAAAGCGCCCGATAATGAAGCCTGGAGTGCCGCGGATGCCCAGGAGCGCCGCAAGATCGTCGTTGCGTTGAATGTGCGCCGCAATATCAGGTGACGACATATCTTTGATCATTAAATCGGCGTCAACGCCAGCGCGGACTGCCAACTCGGCCAAGGTATCGACTGCGAAGTTTCCGCGATGTCCCATCAGTAACTCGTGCATCGCCACATATTTTCCCTGCTTATGGGCTGCAAGGGCGGCCTTTGCGGCTGTAACGGAGTCTTCGCCAAGAATGGGAAACTCCTTGAAGACAACGCGGATGCCAGGATCTTCGTCGACCAGCCTCATTACATCGCCGGCCACACGCCTGCAGTACGGGCATCGGTAGTCAAAGAACTCGTAGACTGTTATATCGCCGTTGACATTGCCTATCGTGGGAGCGTCCGGATCCTCCAAAAGTTCTCGGACGTAATCTGTCTCCGGATCACTCGGCGCCGTGGCCCCACTATGCTCTGCAGATAGTTGGATTTCGGCAACCACGCTCCGCTGCAATATTTCTCCGGCGTCGTGCAGAGACGCGCGCGCGAATTCGGCTTTCGTGATTGTCAAAAGCACCACCAGAAATGCCACAAGCGCCACTTGGCGTAGGAAGTCCGCCCGCGAATCGCTAAAGAGTTCTTTCATAGATGCCCTCCTTCAGTCCGTCGTTTGCACATTCACATCACGATACTGCTGTCTATATGCACAGTCTGGTATAGTGGAGCTTGGACTAGGTATTGATCCTCGCCCCCTCGGTGGGCGGTCGACGTCGAAAGAGAGGAGCCGATGAACAGAAGGTTAGCCATTCTCATGGCTTCTGCGGCAGTGTTCGGCGTCCCGGCAACCGCTCGTGCTCATCAGGCCGAAGCAACAAAGGCACTCTTGGCCGCTAACGGAAAAGTATACGACGCCGCGTCCCTTGTCCCGACGGGCGACCTGGACGTCGACTTTGTGATGTCGATGATCGCCCATCATCGTGGCAGTCTCGATTTGGCTCAAGTGGCGCTCAAATACAGCAAGGACCCGCGCATCAAATACCTGGCCGCACAGACAATAGAGGTCAGCAAAGGCCAGTTGGATGTCATGCTGGAATGGATCGAGACTGACGGCGGGCGCCTTTGAATCATTGACTTGCCCTTGCTTCGTGGCAAGCCCTGCGTTTGCGAGGTTCTGATGATATCGGCCTTTCGTCGACCATGGGAACTTCCGTCGTGCGCTCCGAAGTCTCGCGGCGCGCACGAAACCATCATCTCGTAGGCTTGGCATCCCCACGTCCATTCGCCTGCGGCCCACCTTTTACCGTACGATTCTGTCAAACACGTAAACCGCGCCGCCGAACTCCAGCGGAAGCAGTAGAGCGCCCAGTACCGCGTCCTTTCGCAAGCGAAACAATGTTTGCGATCGGTAGACTGTCCAATTTCCGAACGCGAATCTGTGCTCGCTGCCAATGACGATATAACGCTGCACACTATTCGTTCGGAACACATGCTCTTCGAACCTGTTCTTGGCAGGTGGCCAGGAGCACAGGACGATCTCGGGATTCTCTCGACGTAAAGCGGTATGGGCGTCACAGTTGAGCACATCGGCGGGATAGCTGATCTTCCCGCTCCAGCTATAATCGTCCGAAGCTGTCACGCTGGCGCCGTATTGTCGCAGGAATCTTGCTAGCGCTCCATCACCGGCCGCAATTTCTACGGCGCGACGATCACCAATCAGGGCGGCAATCTTGCTGACAAGCTCCGCACTGTAAAAACAGTAGATGCCATGCGACTCCGCCAGTGGAAGCAGGATGTTTCGACGGCGGACGAACGGCCAGAGTAATCGGAAGAGTCGGTTTGATACGAGCTTGCGGCGATAGTTTCTTGTAAAGAAGAGGCGCCGGATCAGGAAGCGATCCAGAAATGGCAAGTGAAGCTTCTTTTCTGTCGTGAGACTGGTTTTCAGAAAGCGTTCAATGGCAATCGCCGACATGCGCTGTCGTACAAGGCGACCACTCAATTCAATGGCTTGCTGAACACTTAGCCGAGCATTGCGACCCGCCTTTGGCAAGGCAAAGGTCTCGAGCGGCTTTAGCAAGGCGTTCAGTCGTCCATGGTCTTTTTCATTGATTGCCGCGGCGAGTTCCTCTTCAACGATCCCCCAGTCTTTCGGGAACCTGCGCTGCAGTTCCTCGAGTGAAGGGTTCTGCTCCAGCCATTTCATCAGCTGGAGTGGGTTAGCATCGCCGGTCCTCACGTCAACCACCATTCTGCATCGGTTGCAATGGTGGCGCCGTATGTGACTTTGAGGTAGTACATCCGACCAGCAAGCGTGCTCACCATGCCTGCCATAGCGCCGCCAAGCATCGTCAAGCGGCGGCTAAACACGCGCTTCGGCCCAGGTAGGTGACTGCTGGCGCGCTTCATAAACCGCGTCCTGACGAGCAAGAACACGATGCACGGTTGCCACGTGGCAAGGTCAAGATCGCGATGCCGCGTAATACGGGAAATTGCTATTCGGTAATCCGCGAAATTGCCGTTAGCGAAGGCGGGAAATTCCCGCTATCATGGAAGTGGCTAACGAAATGTGCGCCATTATGGCGCAAATAACCCGGCACCGCTTCTATCAGCAGATGGTCAGCGAGCAGCACCCTTTGGGACATTTCCGGAACCTCGTAGCAAGGTTCGCGGCAAATCCATTGGCCTTTCCGCAAGGGAGGACCCAGCCAGGAGAGGTAGCTGGGTTAACGCGGATCCGAAGATAACCGGCTCACAACATGATCATAATCAGCACCATCATGACCATGGCGATCATGGTCGTCATGATGCTGCGACGACCATCGATCTGGCCTGGCAGTGAAGCTGTGATCAGGCGGAGCTCACAGCCGATCTCGCTTTCAAACTAGAAGAACGATCGAAACGCTTCCGTCCCCCACAGGACAATTGCATAACGCGCGGCCTTGCCAATGCCGACGAGGGTGACGAACGCGCAGAAGTTCGTGCGGATGACGCCAGCGATCACCGTCAAGGGGTCGCCTACAATCGGCATCCAGGAAAGCAGAAGCGACCATATGCCGTATCGGTTGAACCAGGCGCCCGCCTGCTCGAGCTGCTTCTGAGATGCTGGGAACCACCGCCGGGAGACGTATCGCAGTCCCCATCGGCCCAGCACATAGTTGACGACGCTGCCGGCTGTGTTCCCAACGGTCGCGGTCAGAAAGAGCGAAGCGATCGCGTCCGGTCGATCCAGAATCATGCCGACTAGGACGACCTCCGAAGAGCCTGGAATGATGGTTGCGGCAAGAAAGGCTGCACCAAGTAGGGTAAGGTGCGCCGTAAGTTCGCTCATTGCTGTTCGCGGCTTGATCGATTGATGAGCTCCTGACCTCGCGCCACACAGATCTGGTCATCCGACCGCAGCACAATCTCGTCTCCGGCCAAGAGACATTGATAGCTGAGAGATCCGGCAAGTGAGATTGCAGCTGCGGCGACAACGCCGATAACGGCCGCACAAGAATTCATTCGCTCAGCCTCTTGACCTTCCTATCGTTGGAAACTCCATCTTCCTGCCACAACCCATATAGGAGCACATCGTGCATCGCTACAGCATTCCATCGATGACTTGCGGCCACTGCGCCGGCACCATCGACCGTGCGGTCAAGACTGTTGACCCAAAGGCCGAGGTTACGATCGATCTCAAAGCAAGAGAGGTGTCCATTCAATCAGCAGCCGCGGAGGCCGATATTGGGGCCGCAATTCGCTCCGCCGGCTATGTCACGGTTCCCGTGGCACGGTGAACCCTCCCACGTGGGAACCCTGTTGTAATGGTGCGATTGTCCGAAGTGGAAAGGAGATCGGCCATGAAATGGTTAAACTGGATCGTCGTCGCTGCACTCCTCATCGGCACACCCACCGGCCTGTCCGCAAGCGAATACCAGGAAGACGAGGAGGAAGAAGGCCACTTTGATGCGCCAACATACCGCCTCATGATGGCTGATGAGGCGGCCATCGAGGCCCATATACAGCGCGATCTCAAGTACACTGATGAGATGTCGGAGCATCACCGTGGCGCGGTTCAGATGTCCGAGGCGTATCTCAATGATCCGAAAGGCACGAATCCGTTCCTGCGACGAATGGCAAACGCCATCATATACAATCAACAGTTCGAGATCGGTTGGCTGGAAGATATCAAGCGTCGCCTTGGGGAGGGCATGAAGGAGGTTATGACCTTCGGCGCCCAGTCCCTCGTTCTGGTACCGCAAGGTTTAACAGGAATGGAGCACCGGCGGCGTTTCCAGCCGGCGCCCGTCCGCTCTGTCACGACCACGATCGAATCACCAAGACCGATCTCGGAATTCGACGTCATGTTCGCCAAGGGCATGAAGATGCATCACGAGATGGCGCTAGAGATGGCGCACGCGTACAACAACGATCCTGACGGCGATCATCGCGTCATCAAGGAAATCAATCTTGGCATCCTAGCCAGTCAGGCCGTCGAAAACGGCCTCTTGGAGGATGTGATTGCAGCCTATGACGGTGATGCTGACGCGATCGAGATTCCGCCGGAGATGCACGATATGATGGGCATGCCGATGGGAGATATGGATATGCAGCATCAACACTGATCAAAGGGGGCGCGTCAATGAAACGACTGACCGGAGTGTTACCTTGATGTCGGCAATCGTTGTGCCGGAAGTCGCGCTCGCCAAAATCGCGCCTACCCTCGGAGGACGGTGAACGTCAAATGCAGACTGGATATGGAAGGGGAGAGATAGAGCCCCGCATCGCGCCGCTGGTGGAGGCCATCCAGCGCGCTGGCTTTGTCACGTTCTCATCCTGTGAAGGGCACACTGGGGATGAGGACGCGCCCACCCCGCGCCTTGGTAGCGTCGGATTCTATGCGAGCGAATCCAAAGCTAGGCTGGTGCATAGACATTGGCTGCACTATCGCGGCAAACTGCGATGCTCGTGGATGCTACACGCGGGATTTGTCGCTCGCCGTGGTGCCGACGACTGGGCTTTAGGGTGGACGCTAGAGAATGGCGGCCTCAAAGAGGGCGCCTCGGCCCCCTTCGTGAAGTCGACCGTGGAGGCTGCGTGGAACGTCGACATCCCAATCTTAATCGACATGTTTGACGAACTGGCCCGCGAAAACAGCTAGGTCGTTTACGGCCGCCCGCTGCTGGCTTAATTCCTTAGTGGGCATGGGCGCGGTTTGTTGACGATAGCACGTGCCGATCCGAGCACACTGTCGATTGGGCTAGACGTTTCCATGACCCGTCGCACCGGACGTCTCACGAAGTGCGTTCGTCCACCGACCCCATCTCCGGAGATGGGGCCGCGTCAGCTCTTGCCACGAATGGACCGGCAGCCGAGTCTCGCCGACCAAAGGTGAACGTGATCCAGTCATCGTCGAGGTCGCCACCGTCTTCGATAACGAGGTTCGTCATCATATAACCCTTACGATGAAGCCGCTGGAAGGGGTTCAGCACTGATCCCGACTTCGGCTTGTCCCAGCGATGAATCTCGAAGAAGTCTTCTTGCGAGATCTCGCCGGCCAGCAAACGATGAAGCGCTCTCGATGAGATCTTGATGGAATCACCCGCCACTTCGCCACCTCCTATGCAGTCTGGGCCTGCACCGGCCTGCTGGCACCGGATTGCGGCGTTGGCACTATCCAGAACCGGACTGGGAAGCGTCCTAGCCGCTGCTTCGATCAGTTGTTCCAACTGAGCCAATCCGCCGGGATCAAACCGGGCAGCGAATTCGCCGAAAACGATCTGCACCGTCAACTGATGCTCAGCTTTTCGCCGCCAGAGACTCATGGGAGCTGTAATCACCTGAACGAGCACGACCACATCGATCGACGTGTTCTGGCGTAAGAACTCTGTCGAGATCGCCGCTGGTCGTACGCTGCGGTATGATCCGCCGTTTGGCCCCATCCGCATCGTTGCACAGTCACCATCACACAGAATGATCATCTTCAATGCCCCTGCCGGCGCTGCGCTGAGCTGCTTTGCCTTGCCGCGAAGAGCGCGGAAGATCGGATTGTTCGTGGCCGATATGGAGTTGTCGTAAGCTAGATATCCCATGCCAGCGTAACGCTGGCTCTTGTTGTAGCTTACCGTGAAGGCTACGCCGTCTGCGCTATACTGAAACGCATCTTTTTCGACGTTGGATGCCGCCAGCGACTGAATGAAGGGGGCTACATTCTCATTGATGATACGGCTGATCTCACCACGGCTAGGTAGATGAAGCTGGATCTTCTCCCTGCGCGGCCTTCCGGTCTGGCCGCCTTCCACTTGGCAATGAAAGTGATTGGGCGACAACCCCTGTTTTCGTGCCAATCGTGATACCTCGTCAGACAGAAACTCGACGGGATTCTGTTCGTCGAGGCCTGCGTCCGATACGGCCGTGACGTCACCCACAATGTTGAGCGTTGTTGCCCCATTCGCGATCGTGAACTCCAGATCCGGCCGCCGCCCATCCTCGAGCTCAACTTCATGGCTAATCTGAGTCTGCTGACTTATGACAGAAAGCCACACAGCCTCCCACATCGCCGGAAGGCGATCTCCGCCTGGCGTGTTGAGGCGCCGCGCGAGCTGCTGGAGCTGATCGGCTAACAACACCGCAGATAGCCGATCCAGACATGACTGGATATAGCGGCGGGAGAATATGAACATGGACATGCGAAACGGACAAAGCCGACATTTAGACAAAGGACGGACGTCTTGGTGCCGGCCAGCTGCCGACCTCCATCTGGGCAGCCAGATCGCGCTTCGACAACCGCCGCACCGTCGATGCAGCAACGAACTGCACACCAAGGGCCAGCCGAACGACTTCAAAGCGTGTTAGTCCCGCTGGCTCATAACGGCTGTCCACATAGGGCGGGAGCTTAGCGATCACCGCCTGCACCAAGGTATCATCGCGATGGGAAATTTCAATAGATACACGCTCGGCAAGTCTTACGAGTTCGTGTCCTTTGCGACCCCTAAACTCATACGGATCAGCCCCGTTAAAGACCAGCGCTGCCTTCAGCGACAACTCTCCCACTAAACAGATCGGCTGAATCACCGAGTCCACGCTGAACAAGGTTGGCAGCGCGTTGGCGGTATCTCCGAGATTGGAGGCCGCCATGCGCCAGAGCGTCGTTGCTTTGGGCCTGCTCTCACGCAGATCATCGAGCCCATATGTAAAGTCGCAGAGGTCAGCGAAGGCAAAATGCGCCTCAGCCGCGACGTTGGGATCCTCGCGGCACCAGTGCCACCACTCTTCTTGGCTTTGAAAGCCAAGGTGCCTCCAGACCTCGACCGGGCGTCCGCCATTGTTACCGAAGTTGACGGGCGCAACCATCTTGCGAACCTGATCTACGGAAATGGCCAGACCGATGCCCATGCCGGGCCAGCTGGCGCTGGCCTCGGGAAGCATCGCGGCGTAAGCATCTATAATCTTCTTGACCTCAGGATTGCCGCCCGCGCCGATGCTGAAGGCAGGACCCAGCAGCTCCGTCGCGGCGCGAAAGGGCCGCTGATGCATGTGCACGCCTTCCTTGGCGTACTTCAGGTCAAGCTTGCGCAGGTCTTCGATCGTCCAGGACATACATCCTCTATAACGCGACCATCACGTTCCGGCTACGGTGCTAGTCAGCGCCTCCTCAGGCGCTTCGCCACCCGATCGCGGCTCATGGTGGCGGTACCTCGTTGAGAGTTTTCACCAGATGTTAAATGAATGAGTGCCTGATCGCTTTAGATCCAACGCGTGATTCTCTTCCGCAGAAGTGATGGCACGATGGCACTAATAACATCGATGATATCGGATGCTTTTCGAAATGTTCGTGCGCTTGTATCAGATATTCTTAGCAAGGCGCCGACTGTGGGATTTCGCGCCGCAACCTTTAACGACTTAGAAGCCATTTGTTCGATATTCAACGGAGAGGTCGATCGGGGTTCGTTCCCTGGTTTTCAGCAACCTGCCGTACAGGTATTTAGGAGCGCGATCGCCGGCGCCGAGTTTATAATGAACGTTGCCGGGCACGCCATCCCCCATCGCCTGAAGGTTTTCGTTGCATCCCTTAGAGGAAAGATCATTGGTTTCGCTGTCACTAAACACCAGCTGACGCCGTTGATCCCAGGCCCGATTCCTGCCAACGCTGAGGCTTGGCTGATAGCCGTAACTCCGCCATTCCAGCGTCGTGGCGTTGGCTACGGTTTGCTCCGCTACCAGGTCGACCAAGCTAGGCTCGCCGGTGAATCAAAGCTATTCGCGAGATGCTTTCCCACAGCCACAGCAGGACAGAACCTACTTCAAAAAGCCGGCTTTTCGCCCACTCGGAACTATCCGGACGGAGCAGTATTCGAGTTGGCGCTCTAACTCGTCGTTTCGCCGATTTTGGCGGACTGCTACTCGGCTCGTTCTCGCGCTCGCCCGGAGGAATGGCAAACTTCTGGTCGGCAATCTCTAGCACCGATCCAACATCCCAGGAGGTCTTCCCGCGACTGCGCGGTTCGCACCAGATCGGATCGTCGAAAGTCACTTCGTCTCCCATTACGTCGTTTTCCACCGTCATCACGATGCCCTCAATTGGTTTGGCCGTATGTTTCGACAGATAGGCTCAATCTGTCTCTTCGCTAGGTCCGATGTCGGGCGCACTTGTTCGGGCACCTCGCTGCGGCTTGGGCGCGGAGTCAAAATCCACTCTAGCGGCTACTAGATTGATGGGCGAAATGCAGATTTCTCCCTCTATTGTGCCATGATACCCAGTGATAGATAGCTGCGTCAGAATCTTCCCCATGGACCAAAGCCCCCTCTTTTCTAGGTCAGTCAACCAGACCAGATCTGAAATAATCGCACAGGTCTTTAGGGTAATTAGGTTCACTTGAGTGCGCCGCCATTGAAATTCCAGTTGGAGCTCGATTTGTCGTTCGTCAGCGAGGTTCGGCGAGATCCGAATGAAGCCCCCTCAAGCTGCACCGCCCGGTGCAGCGGTGGTTATCGGCGGCACTGGATCCAGCATTTCCTGCTCCAAGATTCGGGCCTGCGGGTCTTCAAGCAGCCATCGCGCGAGGTCGGCGACTGCGGAATTTGATTTTGCGATGCCGGCCAGCCTTGCGTCAGCTTGCCGGTCGGACGTGCCGTGCTCAATCGCAATCTCGCGGGTCATGAGGTGCGGATGGAGGATGATCCCAGCCGGCGCTGCGACGTTGTCCTCCAACCATTTAAAGATCGAAAGCCCGCCCGGATCGACATCGCCCCAATGGAACCACGGCATGTCTGGCGAAACGATGCGGCGAAGCAAGGTCGCGCACGGATCGCTCACGAATCCCGAGGTGAAGACAACCAGAGAACCGTCACGAACGAGGCGCACATGGCGCTGAAAGCTTGCCTTGTTCTCAATGGTGATGAGATAGGGAGCCATTCCGGTGCGTACCGCAAGGTGCGCTTGCTCCGGCGGAACCGACGCGAACGGATCGAAGACGTCGAGCCGATAGGATCCGCTCGCCAGCTCCATTGCGAGGGGGCCGCGCACCAGTACTGGATCGGGAAAGGCAACAATGCCGAAGTCTTCCAATGTCGTGCCCGGCTTGGCGGCACCGGATTCGACGAGGATGGCAAGAATGGTCTCACGGCGGCGCTGTAGGGCCTTGCTGTCCCCGCAGGTCCTGGCGGAGAACGTGCGCTCGTCGATAAGGGCCGCACGATCGCGCGCGATCACAACGGACGCCAGCGCTAAAGACTGCGTTGCCCCAGTGGCGTCTCCTGGCTCAAGGCGCCGCCAGACCTTCGACCTAGCCCAAGCGGCTTCGATGAGCGCGATTGCGGGCTTGAGGGCGTCTGGGAGACTCGGAATCCCTTTGAGGATGATCTCCTTGGTGAGCGCCGCCGTTTTTGCGGCGCGCTCGCGGCCGAGAAAGAGAGCCAGCTTGTCGGGATCAGCAAGGACCACCTTGGATGGACGCTTCTGGGCAAGCCCGACCCTTTCATAACGGACCATCAGCGCACCCGCGGTCTCGGCTTTGCGGAAGAGGTCGTAAGCTGCCTGTAGGTCAGCGGATGTCATGGAAGCGTGGTCGAGCGCAGCGGATGGTGGCCGGACCCGGTCGGGCATTGCATCGGCTACGTCGAGCAGCGCGTGTAGGGCATCCATCCCGGATCTGTACGGGGCTGCCACGCGCTACTCCGCGGCCAAGTCTGCGGGCTCAGACCGATCCTGTCCATCCCCTTCCGAAGCACTGTCGGTGTTGGCTGGCTTTCGTGGCGACTGACTGACAAAGCGCTTCAGGTCGTCAATCGAATAACTTTCTGGGTCGGCGGCGATGGTTTCCTCCCGCAGGCGCGCGCCTACGAGTTCGTGCTCGATGTAGACGGTATCGTCGATACGAATGAGATCGAGGATGGTGTCGCAGCTGGCATCGATGACGGCACGTTTCCCGCCGGGTGCCGCAATGAGTACTTGGAGGCCGACCTGCTTGAAGAAATCCATGCAGCTCCTGGCGTTGGCCGGCGAGAGCTTTGAAAATGCTTCGTCGAGGAGCACTGGTCCGTCATATCGGACCTGGGAACGCGCCCGACCATGGTGAATGGCGGAGATCGCAACAGCCATGATGATGTAAAAGGGTGCCTGTATCTCGCCGCCGGAGCCCTTGACCATGCGGTGATCGAACCTGGTCCTATTCCCGGACTTCACGTTGATCATGTCCAGGCCGAACTTGTACCAGTTCCGGTAATCAGCGAGCTTCTCGATTTCCTCTTCCTTAGCCGCGGCATCGAGCTCGCCAGACGCACCCTGGCCAAGAACCAGGCTCTTGATACGTTCAAAGACTTCGCGCTCGGATCCGTGGCCTCGACCGTTCATGACCCGGTCGATGTAGGTATCATCTTCGTTTGCCTTCTCGGCAAAGACGACGATCGGCTCGTAGTAAGGATCGAGGACGGCATCGAACTCGTAGGTCTCGCGGTGCAGCTCGTGCTCCTTGAGAATACGGTTGATCTCGCGAATTGTGTTCTTGACCTGCTTGGCGCGGTCGGAGACGCGGTGAATGAAATCTTCCTGGAGAAAACGCCTGACCTGGTCAGCCGCCGCTACTAGGTCGGCCCGCCTCGAAATGAGATCAGTATTCTCGATCGCCGCAATGCGCGCTTCGATCCAGGGCAGCATCTTGCCTGCGATGGGATCGTTCCGAGTAAAGTCGCGTGCGCCGTCGTGGGACGTCTTATGATCGTTGAGCAGCCCCTGGAATTCCAGAAACTTGTCGGTCTGGATTTTGTCGTTCTCCTTCGATCGGCGCTCGGCGCGCTCCGCCGCTTGCCTCAAGTTGCCGCCGGATGATTTCGCCAGCTCCATGAAATAGGGCCGAAACTTGTACCATGCGACCGTCGGGCGATGTTGCCGGTAGAGGCTCCAGGCGGCCGTGGCTGCCGCGATCGATCCAACCGCGCCGGCGTCCGGACTGTTGATGATGCGCGTCGCATCGCCGATATCACGCCGCGTGTCATTGATCCTGCGGTCGAGTTCCTGCGCGTCGCCCCGTCGCTTGTCGAGAGCCTTCTTAGCGTCCTCCACCTCTTCTGCCAGAGCTTTATTGTCCTCCTGCTCCAGCGTCTTGATGGATTTCTCGCTTTCCTCAATGCGGCCGATGAGCTCCAGCAACTGCTCTCCGAAAGCGGTAACATCATAACCCGGCGTGAGGATATTGGATATCGTGAGGAAGTTTGCCGAGGTCGCTCGGATAGCCTTGGATTCGCGTTCCGCCTGATCAGCAATCTCTGCAGCCTTGAGAGCGGCAGCCGACAATCCGGCGGCAACGTTCGCCCCGGCCGCACCGATCTTGAGCACGTCGACCGTCAAGGTCCGGACGACCAGACCATCGTCGTAGGTACAATCTTTCATGATTGCGGCGCCCGGCAGCTCCAGTTCGGACTGAGTTTCAGCGAGCCGGATGCGGCCGAGTCTACGGTCGATGAACGCACGCGCCAGCGGATCCTTGGTCGTGATGACCTTTGCTAACGAGTTATTGTCGGCCTTGGCGTTGAGATATGCCTCCTTGGCCGTGTTGACGACCGAGGAATGCTGCTGGTAGCGTCGCCGGTGGTCACGGTAGTAGAGGATGGCTTCGCGGCAGTGCTGGGGATCAACGATGACGGCTTCGCGGTCGCGGCCAAGGCGCGCTTCCGCGGCATCCCGCCAGTCGGAGTCGGAAACGTCGATAACTGAGCAAAGCAGGCGGGGATTCATGCCCTTCGCCTTGAGCTCATTGATGAGATTCTGCGAAGATTCGCTGATGGCACGCCCGGTTACCCGGGCAGCTTCGGCCGCCCGGTGTTTCTCCTGGGCTTCGCGCCTGGCATCGGAAGCCCTGTCGGCCAGTTCCCGTTCCTTGGTCTGAAGCCCGGCGCCTATCGCTTCAAGCTTGGCCGTGAGATCGAGAACTGCGAGACCAGCGATCGTCGGGTCGACGGAAGGATCTGGCGGTAGGTCGATAATTTGCTTCAGCTCAGCAGCACCGTCTATGCCAGCGGCATGAACGATGGGGTGAATCGCGTGTGCGGCTTGGCGGATAACCTCGTACGGTTTGAGAGAATTCTCCGCGTTTGTGCGTTCCGCCAGGAGCGTATTGTGGTCGCTCCTAGCTAAGCCAAGACGGCTATTGGCATTCTCAAGGTTGTAGAGCTTCTGCAGGCGATCGACGTCGTCCTGAGCCTGCTTGATCTCGCGGGCGTATGCTTCGGCTTCCCTGACATCAGCTGCGAGCAACGCCGTCTTGTTTTTCAGGGTGAGGCGCTGAGCATTGAGTTCCCTCAAGGCATGAAGGGTGTTGGCCCGACTCTTGCCGGCTTCGGCAAGATCGCGATTCTCGATCGCGTCAAGGAACGCGATCGCCGTCTCGCGCATGCGTATGACAAGGGCAAGTTCTGTTTCAAGGCGTTCGATGTCCTTATTGATCTGATCGTAATTGCTGGAGGAACGGCGGATGCGCTCGACATCGATTGGATCGGCGCTGAGCAAGAACGTCCGCACAAATGTCCCGGCCGAATCGATTTGATCCTTGAAGGCGAGCGCATTAGACATGGCGCGTAGCAGCTCGGTCGGATCGTGCGAGAACCGGCCGCCCGAGGCGAGCGACAGGTGATCGAGCAGATATTGCTCGCTGCTTCTCGGATAACACGCCAGACCCCGCTTGCGGCCGGGCCCGACGTGGTTCCCGCACATTTTCTCGAGCACCGGCTTCTGGGCGCCCCACGGGCGTGGCGCGCCCACTCCGTCGAGAAAATCTGCGTCATTCAACAGAACACCAGGCGCGATGAAGCGGTCTTCGATCTCGTAGCTGGTCGATGCCGCGCCACTGGTCGCCATAATAGCGATTCCAATGGTAAATAGCCGGTCGTCACCAGCGAAGCCGAGACAGATGTAGCTGATCGCGGAGGGCCTTAGGAGACGCGCTTCGACTGCACCCAGAGCATATTCGCCGATCGTGCGGCCGCCCTTCTGGCTTTTCTGAGCCCCGGGATTGAGCCTGACGCCGGCAGGCTTGCCGCCCGCATAGGCGACCTGGATCATATCCATGAGCGCGGACTTGCCGGTGCCGTTGTCGCCGACCACCGCGGTGGTGCCCTCGATGTCCAGTGAGAGCCGCTCGTGGAACGACCAGTTGATGAGTGTGAGCTTGACGATCTTGAGTTTAGACATGGGCGGGGCTCCCATCGGCATCGACGTTGTCGAGCGAGCCTAGCGCCTCGCTGTCAGAGTCCTGCTTCGTACTATTGTCGTCTGCTTCACCAGAAATTTGGGTGGATTCTGCCGCAGCCAAAGCGGCTTCGTTGCCGCGGCGCGCCCGACGTTTGGCTGCATAGGTCTCGATCCGGGCCGCAAGATCGCCGGGCAGCAGGGCTGTGATCATCGGGCGGATCTCGATTTCGGCATCCTCGAGTTCGCTCGCGTTGGCGTCGAAATGAACGATGGCGCGCCGCTTGAGGTCGGTGAGAATACTCCAGAGCTTGGTGCGCAGCGGCGTTGCCGCGCCTAGATGGTCATTGAAAGCATTATCCAGGTCCATGTAGGTGGTCATGACTGTGCCGTAGCGACCGATCTCTCGACTCTGGTTGAAGATGAAGCCGAGCATCAACAGGACGATCGTATATTCGAGTGGTACCCTGGTGCCAGACCCGGATTCATCTTCCGGAAGCAGGCCAATCCAGTTCTGGTCGTCGCGATTGTGGAAGCGATAGCCCAGCCAGTCGAAGAGCTCGCTGAAAGTCGGGCCGGCGGCCGGGTGCGAGAGAATGTCGTAGTGGCGCGACGATCCGTAGTCGCCACGATAGAGAAATTGCCTCTCGATCAGCGTACGAACAGCGCTTCGCACGTCATTGTCGCTGACGCGAATCTTCTTGGCGAACTCACCGATGTCCGGAAACAGCATCACTCCTCCGTTGATTCGGTGGCGGCGTCCTGGCGCCGCACGATCTCGAAATTTTCGAATGTCGCCCACTCGTCCGACCGGGCACCGCCCGCGGGCCGCACGACCCAACCCTGAAGTCCGGGAACCGTTTGTTTCGTGTACCGCGATCCAGCGCTAAGGACGCGGAGAGCGTCCAGCATCAGAAAATCATCGAGGGTATCGATCTCGATTTCCGATGCGAGACGCTTCTCGCCCGCTGGGATCTGGAGAATGAGCCACTTCCTGATCTCGTGGGGCTGAGGCTCGAACCGTCGCTCGTACTGCCGCTTGAGGCGGCGCAGAAGCGCAATGTGGGGTGGCTCGGCATTCTTACGGAGCGGCCTCGCTTCCGGCGCCCGGCGCTGCTCGGTCGGCTCGGCTAGCGTCTTCTCTGAATAGATCGCGTGGCGTTCGAGCAGGGGAATGGGAGAAAAACCTTCCTTATCCGGATCAAGACCCTCCGCTTCAATCTCGGTGCGCAGTGCCCAAGCTGCCTTAGCGGCGTTCAGCATCTTGGCCGCCCGCTCCGGCGAAGAGCGGTCGATGTAGCGGATCGTGTTCCTCAGGCGTCCTTCGAGAGTGGCGCGGTGTTCCGTGATGGCTTCGAACAGGGCATCAATCTTATCGAAGCAGCCATAGAGCCAGGCGAGATCCGAGCGGAATCCGGCTTCCGCTTCCTCAATGGATGCAGCGTTGCCGGCGTCAAAGATTGCAGTTGCCGCGAGATGGATCTTCTCGGCGTCGGCGCGAATGTCTGCGATCGCGGACATGATCTCGAAACGCCGGCGGTATGGGTGATTGCTCGTCATCACTGCCTTGAAATCCTGGATGACCAGCTTGCCGACGAAGATATCGATGAAGTTGGTGAGCCGCTCGTTAAGGTCCTTGGCTCCCATGATGAGCTCGTCAATCTCGTAGAGCGAGGAGCGGATGGCGCGCAGACGGCGGATGAAGCTTTCGGCGAGGCTCCTCGCTTCTCGGAGCGCGTGAGCGTTGCGGGCTGGATTGTTCTTGACGCCATCCATTGTGGCGGAAATGTTCCCGATGACTCCTGCGATGCTTTCCGAAATGTTCCGCTCGATCCGGTCGAGGGTCTCGCAAAGCAGGACCGCGGCGGTAGGCATCTCGACCGCGGTGCGCAATTGCTTGCGCTTCTCCCGGAGCCAACCATTTTTGAGGAGTTGTCGGTAGATGATCGAGGCGCGCCGGTCGTCGTCGGTCGGCGGCTCCTCGCCAGCATCGAGATCGTCAGACATGTCAGCAGCAAGTGCTGGATTGGCGGCGCAAACCGCGCGGATCTCGGACATCCATTCAGGCTTGAAGATGTCGATCGCATCCGGCGAGCGATAAAAGGCGCGATAGAGGGCGAGCACGACCTCGGCGTAGAGCGCGCGGTTGGCGCGCGAGAACACCATGAACAGGCGGTCCGGAAGATGGCCGAACAGTGCCGACAAAGACGCATTCCCTCGTTGGTCTGGATCTACTTGGTCCAGCTAAGAAGTATATTGGTTCATGTCGTTCTCGCCGGTAACTCGTCGCCGAGAAGATATTCAACCTTACATCGATTAGAACAAACAGGAAACTGACGCCCGCAGCCAGCATGCGTGGTTTCCCGCGCCGGCAGTGATCGACTGCGGCGGAATATATCGATTAATCACAATGACTTAGTTAATGCGACGTTGTATCAGCGTGCCGAAAGCCAGGGGAATAATTTCTTAAGATTCATTGTGCGATATGCATCTAGCAAGACCCGACAAGTGCATGGGGCATACCCCTCCACTCGGAACACCCGAACCGATCAGCGCAGACATGGCTGCCCATAAGATGGAAGAAATAGAACAGCGAAGATCAGAAACGCATGAATTGGAGCACGTACCGATCGCGCTGGGCATTTTGGTTCGTTCGCTGTTCATGGCAGGCTGTCGCCATTGTTGTCGCACTGGCAGCGATTTCGTTCTGTCTTGAGGCATTGCGGAGCAAGGCCCCGACTTAGCTTTGGCATCTATTGGGCTGCTGCTGGCCATAGCGTTGGCGCCTTTGCTGAACGTCACCTTCTACGTGTATTTGGTGATGCCAGCGGCCGCGGGAGCCACAGAGAAAACTCAAACAGCGTCCGGTATGACCGCGCTGCGGCGGCGACGTTGGTGGCACGCGATTGCTCCCACGTCCAACTCCGTGTGCATCACGGTTTCCTTCTGGCTCATCGTCGCCCTTATCCAGCACCTAGCGAGAGGCCTCATGCCGTATAGGCTGTCGTCGGCGACAATCTCCGCATGATTACCTTCTCGACTTCGAGCACGACCATCGTGACAACGCCAATGGCTATGATCAGTAGACCGTCGACGAAGGCGATCGGAGCGCTGCCGAACAAGCCATGCATGAACGGGGCGTAGGTGAAGGCGAATTGCGCGCCGACAACCAACGCGATCGCCGCGAGAACGGCGGGCGTTCCCATCGCTCCGACCAGGCTGAACGAGGTCATGTGCAGGTAGCGGACGTTGAAAAGAGATTGCCGGCTCCATGCCGCAGTTCGGCCTTCTACTGATGCTCGTGCTGCTGCCGCTTCAGATGCTCTCCGGCGCCCAGACACCACGCGAGAGCATGCCGGAAATAGTCCAGAACATCATGCTTGCTGCCCCCAATACACATTTCGTGATTCTGTCGCAGGCCATCCTGTTTCGCGGCGCTGACTTGGAGGTCGTCTGGCCACAGCTATTGATGTTGCTGATGACCGGGTTGGCGCTGTTTGCCTTTTCCCTTAAACGCTTCCGCACTTTCCTGACGTAGCTGCCAGCCGCTCAAACTGCCTTCGTGGCAATCACGTCCCACAACACACCAAATAGGCAGCCTGCAGTGAGGCAGATCGAACCCATTTCTTGTCCTTATGCGGATCCTCGCCTCCACACTTTCGCACAAACAGTCGGTCCAGCTCCGCGCGCTGTTTAGAGGGACTGGCGCTCCGTCCTATCATCAAGAATCCGTGGCAATTCTGCACAGGGTATAGATGTATGTCCGTTCCCAGTCGGGGATCGCTACCACCTCGTGTCGCGGTTCCAATCTAGTAACGTGATCACGTCGTCCTTGAATGCCACATTGTGCGCCGGCACATGCGCGCATTCTCCCGCCCATTGCAATCCCTGGCTGAGGGAGGCACCATGGAGCGCTCTTCGGGGAGGGCGACATGATCATCGAGGGTCTCGAGCGGCTTGAGCTCGAGGATGAGGGCTTTCGCTGGGACGGGCAGCCTTACAAGTACGAGGACATTGTCTCGATCCGATTCTTCGCTAAGCAGACGAAGCACAGTGTGAACTTCGTGCCGACCGGCACGACCTATGAAGGCGAGCTTTTGGTCGACTTGCGGAATGACGATCGCATTCGAATCGATCACGAGGGTCGCGCGCTCATTAACCACGATCACCAGAAAAAGGTGATGGCCGGCGTTTGGCAAGCCAAGGAAGTTCTGTCCGAAATGAGCTTTGCCGGTCGTGTGGGGCCCTACGAAGAGAGCATGCTGAAGCGGGACTTTTTCAGCTACGGCAGCTATCAGTTCCATAGGGACGGCGACATTTTTCGGGATGGCAAACGTCTCTTCAGCATTAAAGATCCCGGCTTCGCCATCAAAGCATCGCCATTTCAACTCCATCTTTGCCCGGCACGCTCCGGTCTTCGGAAATTGTTCGCGTCCGATGTCATGATCTCGACTGAGACTGACGAGGACTGCCTCTTTTACATGCTGCGCGAAGTCTATGGCTACGGGTGGCAAGGCCGAGAAATCCGTGCCAAGCGGAAGCCGATAATCGATCCAAAGAAGGTATATCTCACCGCCATGGTGAAGTTGGCCGCCAAGCTCGCCGGTGCCGACGGATCGGTCTCGCCCGAGGAGCTTCAGGCCTTCAAGAAGCATTTCCGGATCGATCGCGAGACGTTCCCCGAAGCGGGGCGGATCTTCAATGAAGCGATGAACTCGAAGGAGACGCCGGAAGAGATTGCGCTCGCGGCGGACGCCGCAGTCGCCGATTCTCGCGAATTTCGTGAATACATCGTGATCGGCTTGATCATGATCGCGACGGCGGACCGGAGCTATCACGACCGCGAGCATCAGATTGTGGCGGCCGTGGCGCGAGTGCTCGGATTCGATGCGGACGACCTTGAGCACATGCTGGCCATGTGTGGCATCCATCGCGCTACCGGGGGATCCAGCGAGCGGTCCACGGCCAGTCCGTCACGTGGTGAGGATCTCGTTGCCTTTCATTGCCGGGTCTTGAAGCTCGGCCGCATGGCAACCCTTGAAGAGATCAAGATCGCCTGGCGCAAGCTGGTTCAGGAGCATCATCCGGACCGACTGATGGCCAGGGGCGTACCAGCAGACGACATCGAAGCGTCTCAAGATATCCTGAAGGCCATAAACGCGTCCTACACGTGGCTGAAGAACCTCTATGAAGCACCTGCAAGGGTCTGAAGAACTAGAACTGCTGGGCGTCAATTTGGTGGGTTTCGAGGTTACCGCCAGCCTGCTTGATGAGCTCGACGGTGTAGCCGCTGACCTGGTCACCAACAATATTGAAGTTGAAGATGTCATTGCTCGCCGAATAGCGGGTGGTTTCCTCACCGAACAGGTTCTCCAGCCCCTGCCACACCTGGCCTGAGGCATAGCGCATCTTGTAGGTGCCGAGCGGGACATCGACGTCGAGGGTTTGGCCACCTTTGACGAAGATGCCGACGATCGTCTTGTTGGTAACTTTATCAACGAGCTTCACGTAGTAGTTATCGCCCGGCGAGGTCTTAATTTGGAAAGGCGCGATCGCTTCCTCTTTGGTGTTGAGGAGGATGACGCCAGGTTCAACTGGCACCGCCTTCACAATGCCGGGCGGCAGGGCCTCGGGATCTGCTGGCTGGCCGCTGGGAGTTGTGTCGGGCTGCGCAAATTGTGCAAATGGATTGTCGGGATCGAGGCTCGCCAACGGGTTCGCATCGCCGAGGTTCATTGGCCGTAGTGGGATATTGCGCTTGATCGCGCCATATCCGCCAAGCGGCATCAGCTTCTTTCCGTTGAGCGCGACGATAATGCCGCCTGCATTCCCGGTGTTCAGGATAAGCCCCGGTTCCCCCGGCACTCTGTAGGTTTCACCCCCTTTTAGGACCTTGGAGACCACGACCCCGCCACCCGGACGTCGAATCTCGATCCAGGCATCCACGCTCGCGAAGATCTCGATCTTGTCCCAGGTATACTCGGCTTGACTCGCTGGCGGAGCTTCCGTTGGACCAGCGGGGGCACTTCCGTGAGTCCCGTCGTGTCGAGGCGCTGCCCAGGCGCAATCTCTTGTGCGGCCTGGGCGTCCGTCGAACTGCCGGAGGTTTTGGCGGCCCGTATTTCCTGCTCGACGATGTCGCTGTAGTCGACAACCGGTTTCGCTTTCTGCTGGACGGCATAAACGATGCCGAGAGTCACGAGGAGCGCAAAGGTGATGGCATACACTGGCAGCCATGACGGACGCTTCTCGCCCGCTGCGCTCCTTGGTGCTTGGGCCGGCGCCTTTGCCACTGGTCGGGGATTGACCGGCAGCGGCTCGCCGCACTTTCCGCAGACCGGCGCGCCGGTCCAACCTTCTTTCAGTCGGTTCTTCGCCCCACACTCGAAGCACAGAACGATCTCGCCCTCTGTTCCCGCCATGTCTGCCGGCCCCCAAACCAGCACCCCCGATGTGGAGATTCAAACCTAGTCTCACGCGGTGAGCAACAACAGCCACTGAGCCGCACCTCTCATTGTGCGGTCGTTACCGCCAATTCCGGCTGAGGATCGGATCCATTGTCGGAGTCCTCTTCTTCTGCGGAGCTCGGAATGCCCAAGACCTCTTCGATCTTCTCTTCTCCGATGGCGTCAACACCTTGGAGCTTGCGCCTCATCGCGCGCGTGCGGGTTCCCAGTAGATCAACAGTATTCAGAGAACCCTCGATCTGTCTCTGGAGCCGATCCAGCACCTGACCATGCTTACCAAATTCGGTCCGAACGGCACCCAAGATGCGCCAGACCTCGGTCGAGCGCTGCTGGATCGCAACGGCCCTGATGCTCATCCTGAAAGCGTTCAGCATGGCCAGCAACGTCGTTGGACCTGATATCACCACCCTGTACTTTTCGAACAACGCCTCGACCAAGCCACGCCTCCGCAAAACCTCGGCATAGAGTCCCTCGATCGGCAGAAACAAGATAGCAAACTCTGTGGTCGTCGGAGGATTCACATACTTGGTTCCGATGTCCCTGGCACACGCCGTGACTCGCGCTTCAAGCTGATCCGAAGCCGCTTCCAAAGCAACCGAATCTCCCTTCTCCGCTGCCTGCTGAATCCGCTCATAATCGTCGATGGGACACTTTGCATCGATCGGAATGAGAACGCTCCCTTCTCCGCTGCGACCTGGAAGCTTGATGGCAAACTCTACCCGCTCCTGACCGCTCGTGCTGACTTGTGCATTCTCCAAGTACTGGTCAGGCGAGAACATCTGCTCGATTAGGGAGCCAAGTTGAACTTCGCCGAAGATTCCGCGAGTCTTTACGTTGGCGAGGACGCGCTTCAGATCGCCAACGCCATCCGCCAGCTTCTGCATCTCGCCCAGGCCCCGATGCACCTGTTCGAGCTGATCGTTGACCAACTTGAAAGAACCCGTGATCCGCTCCGTGAGGGTGGCCTGGAGCTGCTCATCGACCGTCTTGCGAATCTCGTCGAGTTTTGCGGTATTTTCAGTTCGCAGAGTATCTAGCCGTGCTTCGACAACCTGGCGCAGAGCTTCCTGTGCCTTCTCATGCTTCTCTGAAACCTGATTCAGCGCAGTTGCGATTCCATCCAGTCGCTCTCGCTGGAGCTCGCTCATGCCGTTCAGCGTTGTCCTGGTCGTTTCGGCGAGTTGCTGGAAGCTGGTAACGAGCTCCTCCCGAACGGCTACTGCCGCCTTGCTGTTCGCGTCCGCCAGCTCCTTCAGTTTCGCCTCAAGCGTGGTAGTAATGGCCTGGTGCCGCCCCTCGGCGGTCGTCGCGAGGTCCGCCAGGCGCTCTTTCAGGTGTTGTTTCATCTCCTCGGCACGGCGCTCGCTCTCCGCCAAATTCTGCGACAGGCGCTTTGCAAAGGCCTCAAATTGTTCGGCCTGGACCTTTCTCTGGTCCGCCGCAGACTTGAGCAAGGTCTCCTGCAGCATGCTCATGGCGCCCGTCACTTCCTTGCGAAGTTCAGAGCTCGCAGCAGCCTGCTTCAATGTTGATTCGTCCAGCTTGCCCTCTATGGTCTGGCGCAGCGCATCGCGATTCTTCGTCGCCTCTTCCCCCATCAGGCGAATGTCATTATCCAGTTTCGTCCCTATGCCAGCGGCTCGTTCATCTATGCTCTTGATGCCTGCATCGAGACGCCCAAGCATGGCCTCTTGGAAGCCGCGGATGTTCTCGCCGAGCTCCTGTCGAATGGAGCGAGCTTGCTCCTGGGATGATGTCTGTTGGCGATCGCTTTCAGTACGCAGCAGATTTGACAGCACCTCGGTTGGAAGCCCGGTTCCGGCTGCACTGCGCCGCCAAATCAGGATCGTACTGACGATCATAACCACTGCCGCAATGACTGCGACGATGACCAGTGTGTAACCCACGACGTCCGACATGCTCAGTATCCCTCAAGATGGCCTACTACCGGCTAATCGCCGGCAGCGCACGTCACCGGTAATAGAAAAAGCGAATGGCGGCTGACGGTTCTCCGGCGTGGGGCTCACATTCCTAAGGTCCTGCGAGCCATTAGCTTGAGCCCAGTCCTTGCTTTAGGGTCGGCGGCAACCTTATTGCCCAGTCACACCGCGATACCCGTGCGCCCATTCATTAGATTCTTAAGCTTGAGATCGGTCTTCTCGAGCGTGCCTTCCGGGTCAAGCCACCAATCGGTGGACCAGATACGCACGATCTTCCAGCCAAGATCGGTCAAGACTCGCTCACGCAGCTTGTCACGGTCTCGAGCAGTCGCTGAGCGGTGGTACGTTGCGCCATCGCACTCAATCCCCGCCAGGAACCGGCCTGGTGCATCGGGATCTACGATTCCAAGGTCAATCCGGAATGCGGAAACGCCAATCTGAGGCAGGCACCGCCATCCCTTTTTCCCGAGAGCCTCTGCGACCGCGCTCTCGAATGGCGATTCATGTGAGCCAATGCTGCCCATGTTGGCTTCGGCGATCGCCCTGGCGCCACGTTCTGCAAATTCCAGGAAGTGCCGCAGGTCCCGAACACCGATCGCCGCCGTCCTCGATAGGTCGATCTGGTCGGCCCGGATGGACGAGAAAATCTTCAGCCCGTGACGCGCACGGGTCACGGCCACATTGAGACGACGTTCTCCGCCCTGCCGGTTCATGGGACCGAAGTTCATGGAGATCGCGCCTGATGCATCTGGACCAAACCCGATCGAGAACCACATGTAGTCGCGCTCATCGCCTTGGACGGCCTCCAGGTTCTTCACGAACACCGGTTCAACCAGGTCGTCGGAGAAGTGACGATCCACATCCACGTCCTTGCGCCGTTCATCATCCAGAAGATCCAGGATGAGCTTCTGCTGTTCCGCGTTGAACGTCACGATGCCGAAGGTTTGGCCCGCGTAGCCAGGGTTCTTGAGCGTGGCGATGACATCCGCAACGACGGCGCGAGCCTCGGGCACGTTCGTCCGCGATCCGCCTTTCTCATAGAGCCCATCCTTCACATGATGGAATGACACGGCTCGATCGTCCGTCACCGGCGAGGGGAACGTCACAAGCCCGCTGCCATAGTACCTGTGGTTCGAGAACGCAATCAGGCTTTCATGCCGACTCCGATAGTGCCAGTTCAGCGATATCGCCGGCAGATTCGCGCCAAGGCATTCGTCCAGAATGCTCTCCAGGTCACCCTCGACGTCTACCTCCTGATCATCGTCTTCTTCGCCGCGACTGAAGAAGTTTGTTGGTGGTAGTTGCTTAGGATCACCAACGACGACGTTCTGCTTGCCGCGTGCCATGGCGCCGACCGCATCCCATACTGGGATTTGCGATGCCTCGTCGAATATCACCACGTCGAACAGTGCTGCCGCTGCCGATAAATGCTGCGCGACGGAAAGCGGACTCATCAGCAAGCATGGCGACAACTTGGTGAGCGCCGTCGGCAGACTTGAGATCAGTTGGCGCAACGGCAGGTGCCGTTTCTTCTTCTCCATTTCCCGGCGAAGAAGGCCCCATTCGCTCTGGCCCTTGGGAAGAGCATTGGGATTCGGCATGCCCGTGCAGAGGCGGGCTCGAATAATGCTGCGCGTCAGGTCAGTGAACCGGTCGTCGAGCTGCTTGAACTCTGCGATTCGCTTCTCATGCTGGGCCGAAACAAAACTTCGCAGAACCTCATCGCCATCGATGGTCCCTCGCAGCCACCAGTCGCAATAGGAAACTTCGAAGACTTTCAATGCATTTTTGGCCGAAAGGAATCCGGCCTCGATTCCAGCGGCAATGGCTCCGATTCCAAGCCTGACTGCATCAGCCTTGGCGGTCTGCCAGGCACACCAGTCGTGTAATTTTCGTTCGGAAGCAATGAGCTGCCTAGCGGCGGCGATCATCGCGTCGGGCGTGCCGGCACCAATCTCGTCGACGAGCTCAGGGCTAGACTCCGCGCATTTAATCAACTCAGCTTCGGCTGCTTCATAATCTGCAAGAGCCCGGGCAAGCCGATCGATCTGAACGCCGACCGCCGCTCCTGATGACAGCAGATCATTGCTCTCGCCCAGCAACCGCTCTACGGTGCGCCGCCATTCGGACAGCTGGTCCGCATCCATCGCGACGCCTCCGAGACCTGCCGAAAGACTCTTCACAAAGCCGGCTGCTGCGGTTGCCTCCGCCAAATTCGTGTCGAGCCCATTCCACAATCCGGAAGTCTTCTGACCTAGATCGCTCTTTGCCTTGATCTCGATTTCCAACCCTCGCATATCGACAAGGGTTGCGATGTCATTCTCAGGCTGAGGCTTGGCCTTCGATTTGACGAGAACGGCCCGCAAGGATTTGCGAACGTTGCCCTTTGCGAACCAGCTCTTGGGCCACCAGCTTGCTTCCGCTTGATTCCAGGCACTCTTGAGGTCATCGAGGTCTATTGCCGTGGCTTCCGGGCGGTACGTGGTGGATAGGGCGGTTCGCGCCTGGGAGTGGGCCTCGATGCGTTTCACGCCCTCCAGGAGTTGGGTGGCGATCCGGCCACCATCCGGTGCGAGAGCAAATCTCCAATCCCGCCCGGCCGCTTCTGACAAGGCTTTCGTGAGCGTTACAAGACCGGCCCTGGCCTGACGGTTCATGTTGGAAGACGGCGTTCCCGCAGCCCTGGAGAATGCTGTGTAAGCGGCGATCACCCCGTCCGCCGCTGTGACCATCTTCTTTGCCGAAGCTATTAGAGAGCCTGCCCATGCATTGGTCCAATACGCTGTCCGGACCATCGACAGTGCGCTAGTCCTGCCCACCTCGGCTGCCTCTGCATTGGTAGCCAGCTGATCTGCTGCTTCGCGGAGTTGATCGAGCGTCGACTCATCGTGGTGATCCGTTGAGTTCCAGCTCAGGTCGAGTCGTGGAAGGCTTGCTCCCGCACTGACGATCCCGATTGCCTGAAAGGCGCTCAGGCCATTCCGCCGAATAGTATGAAGCCTGGAAACAAACGTATTGAGCTCGTCTCTTAGCCGCCGGAGACGGTCAGCCTCCTTCAGCCATTGCTGTTCGTCGGCATCACCCCTCGCATCCCAGGCCCGGCGAAGCGCCTCGAGCACGTCCGCCTTGCGCGCTTTGGCGGAATGAAGCTCAAGGCAGAAATCGCCCAGTCCAAGCTGGGTCAGGCGGCGATAGACGACATTGAGAGCCGCCATCTTCTCGCTGACGAAGAGGACCTTCTTGCCCCCGGCCAGGCACTGGGAAATCATATTGCAGATGGTCTGGCTCTTACCCGTGCCTGGTGGGCCAACAAGGACGAAGTCCTTGCCTGCAGCCGCCGCCATCGTCGCAGCCAGCTGTGAGGAGTCGGCCGGCAACGGGCAGAAAATGGATTCAGGAGGGCGCGTGCTGTCGAGCTCCCTCGGATCAGGAAATCCCTCTAATCCGTTGCCATAGGCTTCTCGCGGCGTCTCGATCAGGTGCTTTACGATTGGATTCTGTTTCAGCTGATCCGTGCGCTCGACGAGATCCTTCCACATCAGGAACTTCGCGAACGAGAACGTGGAGATGAGGCACTCCTCGGTAACCTCCCAGCCAGCGATCTCCTTGACGGCCTGCTGAACCAGTTCCCAGATTTTCGTGACATTGAGCCCGGCGTCATCCTTAGGCAGCTCGCCTTCCAGCGCCGGTATTCGTATCTGGTAGTCCTGCTTGAGCATCTCCAGCAGGGTCGGATTGAACCGCGGCTCATCGTCGGTGACGACCAGCCTGAAGCCGCTTTTGATGTTCTTTCGCTGGAGCTGAACCGGCAAGAGGATCAGCGGAGCCCGGTACTTCCGACCATCCTTAACTCCATCTTTTGCCCACGAGAGGAAGCCGATGGCGAGATGGAGGGTGTTGGCGCCACCCTCCTCCATTGCCGTCTTGGCCGTGCGGTATAGCTCTGTCAGTCTGGCGTCGGTGTCGGCATTGTCGAGGGCGACATAGACATCAAGCTTTTGAAGCGCGGTCTGCGCCATCGTGGCGACTGCATCTTGATTGTGCCGCTGCCGGTGGACTTCAGCGTCTCTGGGATCCGCGCCGGACATGATGGAGGGATCCGGAAGAAGGCGAATCTCCTTGCCCGAGGATAAGGCATCTTCCAAACCGGCCGGATCGGGAGCAATCAACTTGGCAGACCGCTTTACCGCCCTAAAATTGAGCAGCGCATTTCGTAACGACAGATCAAGAAGCTTACGTTGCCAGCGCTCGAGTCGGCCCGCCGACGTTTCTGGAATCTTGATCTCATCTTGTTCTTCGAAATACGGCGTTTCCTCGATGGGAAGTTCCGTAGTCTCCACTTCTGCCTGTGGGCCGCGCTGCAGCGCATCGTTGCGTTCGCCGGATAGTGGCAATATGTGCTGCATTCGCGCACGACGGACGTCGACAGCAAGCTCGAACTTTGGGTCTTCCGCTTCCGTGACGAGTTGCTCTCCGGCATGACAGGCCTTCGAAAACTGAACGCCGTTGCCACGCGTCGCCCATGTGGCCTCAAACAGCGCCAGCTCCTTAAGCTTTATCCGTTTCCGGAGTGCTGTTGGATCGTCGATGACAACGCTGGCGAACTCTTCCATTCGCAGCCAGACACCGGGGAATGAGTGCCCGTCCTTAACGACTACGACCGGGTTGAGGCCGCATTGTTCGAGAGCCGCAGTAAACAGAAGAGTCAGATCCAGGCAGTTTGCTATCCCGCTATCTATGATCTGCGATGGTGATCTGATCTTTTGACCTTGGTGTTCGAAGCTTGCTGGGGCGAGCGCATAGTCGAGCTGGAGACCGCGGACGGCGGTCCAGATCGCGGCAGCTAGGTCCCACACCCTGGCTTTCTTACCCGTCGCGTACCCATCCAGCGCAGTTGGCTTTCCGGCGGCATGCAGCACGTCGGCGGCCTTCTTGAGCACGCGATCGACCGCAGGATCGTTGGGCTGAATAAAGGCGCAGATCAGCTCGGGGACATGGCCGATGCCTGACCATTGGTTACGCGCCAACAGCCGCAATTCGCTTTCCAGGCTCGCCAGCTCTTGTTCGCCATGCGTCAGGGAGAGTTTGATTCTGGCAGGCGCTGCCTCCTCAAGCCGAGACAGCAGGCCGGCATCGAGTTCAAAGTCCAATGTCGGGATATGATAGGTTGCGCCGGCGGCAACACTGCTGACGTTCCATGCCTTGCCCGAGACAAATCCTGGCTCGGCGGTCAGCGTGAGCCGGAGATCGGCCAGAGCCTGCTCGCTCTGATTTTCGATTGCGAGCTCCCGGATACTAGGAACCGCGTTCGTGTGGAGTGCTAGTGAGATGCTCGGCGCGATTGCAGCGCGTATACTTACTTGGCCCATATTCCGACGCCCGTGAGCTAATTTGTCGCTCACCTATCCCCAACCGGACTATAAACTGTCAAAAATGATAAACAACCAAAACTTTCTGGTTGCCTCTCTAATAGGGGTTCTTGTGGCACGCGGATGGTCAAAAAAATCTGAATGACCTGACTGAGACAGCACATTCCTCGCTCCGTTTACCATATTGGGCGATTAGGATACCAACCAACGCCAGAGACGCTGCCGCAACGGCACGGAAACAGGCTCGCTGTCATGTTCTGGATCACTGCCGGCGACTCCGCTCGCTGCAGCCGCGCGGTAGTGGCGAGCTTTGGCCGCCCGATCGCGACGCCGTTCGGCAGCGATTCGCTCGTCCGTCCAGCCTCCGGCCTCGATCACTCTGCCGCGGTCAATCAAGTAGTGGGAACGACAGGCTAACGTCCAATTGCCGATCGACGGCCGCAGCGTTACCGTTTCGCCATCAAACGTCATCTTCCAGTCGGTGGGCGTGAACGGCGTGACGACCTCTTCACCGCACCCACAGCAGCAGCTGTGGGCTGAAGTGGCGTATTCTAGCGAAATATAGAGGACGCCCGGGTCCAGCCGTTCCGGGATATGCTGAACAAATCGGTGCTCCAGACGTTTATGCCGCATCATCCCACATCCCCGTTAATGAGCATATTTCCATCAGTGGTGTAGGTGCAGTGGTGTTCTCTCTCGAGATCGCGATAGAATCCGCGGATCTTCTTCCACTTTATGATGGCCAGCACTGCATTCAGGGCATTGAGGTCAGCGACCTGAATGTTCGATGAGTAAAGGTCATCCTCACCGCCGCCCGCAAACGAGATGCGTCCCTGGTGAACGTGGTCCCGCCTGGTCGGCGTGCTCGTGGTCACGCGAAGTATGCCGCCGAGAGACCCGTCATCAAGCTCCAGGCCCATGCCGACATCAACGAAGCCCGCACCGATGGCTTCCAACTTCCCCACGATCCGGCGCTTTGCTTCGCCCGCATCCAGGCACAGGAACGCAAACGTAGCGCCATCCAGCAGATTGATGTTGCCGGCATCCAGATCGACGGCGTGAGCAATGATCCGACGGCGCATCCGGCTGTAGACGCCCAAGAAATAGTCGACCTTCTTTGGCGCTTCGCGGAGCTCCTCGATGGATGGCGCGCCCGGCGCACGGAAGGCATTGTGCTGAAGAAACTCGTCGGCATCGAATAGCCGGATCTCTCGAACCGGCGTCTTGGCCACAAAATCGAGAACGTATCCGCCGGTGCCACCGAGCCCAATGATTGCGACGATCTCGCCCTTCAGTTTCTCCGTAAGGGCCCCGATGCCGACTCGGTCAGACGCGGTCTCCGTGTAATTGAAGACACTGTCCTCCTCGACCTCTGGGGTCCGGAAGGTGCGCGGCGTCACATCAGGCCGCAAGACTGCCGCTGGGCCTGACAAGATGTTCGCGTAGCTCGTCATCTTGTGGTGATAGTCGCTGTAGCCAGTGTCCGGTTTGCTAGAGAACGAGTGCTTCGCGCTCAAGCCATGCCCGAGATCGAAGTTGTTGGTCTGATGCGAGATGCCTTGGATCGGCGTCCCGTCGGCCTGGCAGGGAAAGTCTCCGTCGAAGTAGATGACATGAGTATCCGGCCTGCGGGTCTCATCTCCAGCCAAATTAAGGCTGGAGATGAGTGTGCCCATCCGCACCTGCTTCTGCCCATCAATGTAGGGTACCTCGCGCATGACCAGGAAACCGCCCTGGACCTGGACGAAGTAGCCTTCATCGCGAAGGCGCTTTAAGTCTGGACTACGACTGAACGGTGCGGGTGACATTGAACACGGTCCCCTTCTTCTTGACTTTGACCGTGCCACCCGGGCCAAGCTCGCCGGCATGAGGCTGGGAAGCGGCATGGCGGTAGGTCATCGAGAACACGACGTTCGAGTCGTGCTGGCCCGGGAAGGCGAGTTGCACGATCTGCTCGAAGCTCACTTGCTTCGTCGTAACCGTCTTCCGGCGAGAGTTGACGATGATCTCGAAGGTGCGCGGGTCCTTCGAGGCCGTGATGAACCTCTCGATGCCGGGCTTGGTCAGGTCGACCAGATCGGCCGGTTCGATCAGCCGGTCCTCGTCCCCGGGAGTATCGAGGAAAACCGCTTCGCCATCTTCCGGGTTCGCCAGGCCATACAGGACAGAACCGCTGATGGCCGGCTTCCCCCACTCGAGCTGGACGTCATTCACCGTCAGCTTGAAGGTGCGGTCGGTCAGAAAGGCCACGAAACGCTCCGCCCCCCGCGCGCGCAGGTCGAAGGGTTCGTCCAGGCGGACGTCTTCGAAGTCGCTGGACGGCAGGATGCCGAACAGGCTGTAACCATCGCGCGGATCGAGGCCAGCGCTCTCCAGGATCTGGCGGCCAATCGGCACGGGATCGGTCAGCTGGATCGAACGGAAATTGAGATCGCCCTGCGCGAAGAGGATGCGATAACCCCGGGCAGGCCGAAGAGCCCGGCCCTCGCGCAGGGCTTCGCCGAGGTCGTCGAATTCAATGAGTTCGTTCGGGTTCATTGCTTGAAATCCTTAGGTTTTTTTGCCGAGCGGCGCCCGGCTCTAAGGATTTAATCGGTGCGGCTGCGGCCAACCGGTAAGGGTCAGGTGAACTTTTTTGAGAGGCGTCCTTCGGGTGTCGGTCCGCAGACGAAAAACGCCGGACAACCCGGGCAGGTTCGGGCCGATATTTCGGCCGGAAACCGGCCTCGCCGGATATCCTGAAGAAAGCCAGCCAGCTTGTCGCGCCGGCCCTGAAGCTCCCTCGGCGAAAGTGCCAACTGGTGGACCTCCCCATCAGACAGATGCACGAGCTCCACAACAGCGTCTGGAAATGCCTGCCGAGCAGCCAGGATGAAGGCCGCCGCACCAACGTCCTTGGTCTCACTGGAGGTCAGGTGACCTGTGCGGATGCGGCGCAGTATCCGCCTGCCATCAGGCCTCACGAGCACATCGTCCGCGCGAATGACGATTTTCTCCTCACCAAATCTCAAGCTGATGGCAACCGGCGGCTCGGCCGTCATATCTTTGCGAGTGCCCATGAAGAACCGGAGCATCGTGAGCGCGAGCGTGCGGAACTCCTGGTTATAGCCGTGATCAGGCAGTGCCTGCCTTGCAAGAGCGTCATCTGTCCGATGTTCCAGCTCCTTATCGGTGACCGCTCCCGCCTCGGGCATGAGTCCATCAACAACGGTCCGGACCGCCTCATGCAGCTGCATGAACGCAGTGGCCGATCGTCGTCCCCCGACCTTCAGAATGTGAGTGTAAAAGAACCGGCGAGGGCACCTCTCATACAGGCTGATCTGGTGACCACTGAAACTCAGGCCCCCCTCAATCGTAAGCGAGATTGGAGCGGACTCTGGAGCGGCTGGTAGTGGCCGTTCAGGCGTAACAGATGTTCGCGAGACTCTCGGACCTAATCGATTGATGAACGGCGAAATTGGTCGGTTGTGCCCGTTGGACTTCAGCGTCGGCGCATACAGGAACAGCCTGTCGCGAGCGCGAGACAGGGCAACATAGAACAAGCATTCCTGTTCCTCGGCTTGACCTGTCCGGAAGACCTCAAGCGCGGTTCCTTCGCCACCTTCAATCATACCGTCGGGCGCCGGGCATGGCGGAGCCGGTGGCGTCCGGGGCATTGTGTCTGCGTTAAGTCCTGGAATGTGAACTACAGGAAACTCCAGACCCTTGGCGCCATGAATGGTCATGAGCCGCACGGCGTCAAGTCCCTGGGCCGCGGCCGGAAGCTGCCGAAGGTCACGTTCGTCACCGAGCCTTACGAGGCGTCGCACGCGATCAAGCAAGCGGGTAATCGGCAAACCACGTTCCGCTGGTTGAACCCGCACAAAATTCATGAACTGCCAGATCGCAATCCCCCGAGTCCGATTGGCAAGGTCGCCCGAGCTGGCAAGTCGAGCAGCTATGCGCGTTCGGTCGAGCAGGACGGTGGCCAACGTCATCCATGGACGTGCATTGCGATCGAATCCACGTAGGGCACCTGCCAGTGCCCTCAGTGCCGCCCCACCCTCGTTCGACAGACCGCGGATACCGGTGACGTCGTCTAGCCATGATGCCGGCTCTGGCTCCGTAGCCCGAAGGTGCTCGAAGACGGAGGCGATGTCATCCAACGTCGCCTCGAACTCAGTCCAGCAGCCAATCCGAACCAGACCCATGGCGCGGCGATCAGTCAGGATTGATAGCAACGACAGCAGGTCCTTCACCTCCGGTCGTTCAAATAGGCTGCCAAGGAATAATACCGGCACACCAAGCCGTTCCAGGTCCTGGGCAAGCGTCGATAGCTTCTCGTTTCCAGTGCAAAGGACAGCTTGATCATGATAGGCATAGCCAACTCCTCGCATCTCTTCGATGGCGTCTGCGAGAGCGACGGCTTGGTGCTCTGCTTGCTGAACGGTGCGCAGTTCCGGGGTGGCACCGCAGGGGCCGCGATCGGCGTCTAGTGTGCTTTCGGCATCGCCTGCGCGCATGTCGATCGCGAATGCCGAGAAGGCATCAGCGATTTCCTTGCTAGAACGGTAGTTCAGCTTCAGACGCCCACGATGTCCCCCGGGGAAGTCCTCGTTGCCGAAGCGTGACATGTTGAAAGAGGATGCACCTCGGAACCGGTAAATCGACTGCTTTGCGTCTCCGACGACCCACAAGTTACGGCCACTCGGGCGAAGTGCCTCGAGGAGGCGGACGCTGCTTCGATTCACGTCCTGGTACTCGTCGACCAAAACGTGGTCATATGTGTCCTGCAGGTGAGCACGAATGGCATCATTGCTCTCGAGCAACCGGACAGGCAGGGAGACTAGATCGCCGAAATCGACGCAATGCGCCTGGCGCTTCAAGCCCTCGTAAGCCGCGTATACCCGAGCGACTTCGGCAGCACGTTCTGCAGCCTCGCGCTCCTCCGCCGTCGCTGCTCGCTGACGCATGGCCTCCGCAAACGCAGCATATTTAGCTTCGTCCACCACCTCGTCTTTGGCGCGCGAGATGGCACCGAGCATGTCAGCAATGATCTGGGTAGGATCATAGATATTGCGGTAATGCACCAGGCCAAGCCGAGGGAAGTCATTCTCGAGAAGCTCGACCGCTTCAGTGCGATCCATCAATCTCGGATCCTTGGGCAATCCTAGCTCGACGTGGAATCGGCGGATCAGATCCAGGCCAAAAGCGTGGAACGTTCCAATCCACATCGCAGCCGCGGCTTCCTTACGTTTACGGGCGATCCGCTCGGCCATCTCACCGGCCGCCTTATTGGAAAACGTCAGCAGCAGGATGCGGCGGGGATCGACGCCCTCCTCCAGGAGGCTCTCTACCCGAGCGGTCAGCGTCTGCGTCTTTCCGGTGCCTGGCCCCGCCTCAAGCAGATAGGCGTCGCCCCGATGATACGCTGCAGTCTTCTGAAGATCATTCGGGGGTAGCTCGCGCCGAGCTTTTTCCGGTTCCGGCGTGATGGCGGGCAGCAATAGAGCGTCAAGCAGCTGCTGCGCGACGACATCAAAGGGCGCTCCAAGGCGATCGGCGATCTCCGAGGCGGTCATTCCCTTGTCCAGGTGGAGAGACCTGACCACGGGACGAGGAAGCAGAAACTCGCGCGCGAACAGGTCCATCTGGATCTCTCGCCGCTGCCGCCGACCATAGTCCACGACCCGGTCGAAGCCGACTGGCGAGGGTTCCGCGGCCCGTGCTGGATCAACATCAACAGCGGGCCTGCCAGGGGCGTCGTCACCCAGTTCCAAGTGCCCGACTTCGTGGGCTACCAGAAAGGCTTGCTCAAATAGCGTCGCGGCATTCTCGTGGAGGATAAGATCGTCTTCTGCGACGAACACGGCGCGCCCGCCGTCCAGGATAGCCGCGCCGGCCGCCGTTGGCTCCACGTCGATCCCGCGTCTTTCCGCCTCCGCCACCGCGAATGCGTAGGGAGACCAAGGATCGACACCCCTGGCGACTGCTAGGTTGTGGAGGTCGGCCGCGATCTGCCGAGCAAGCTCGACCCCATCCATTTAATCAGCTTCCGACATCAGCTGCGCGCGTCGGTCGTCCGGAACGCCCGCATCAATCAATATGCGCTCGAAACTGACGGGCTGCGCCGTCTCGGGCTTTTGATCCGCCTTGTAGCTGCGCGCGAGTGCCGGAGAGGGTTGCGATGAGAGTCCCCCGATCAATCGATCGATTGAGGTGTTGATGGCCTCTGCGAAGCGTGCAAGGAACCTTCGTGGAACTGTGGACAGGATAATTCGACGTTCTCGAAAAGCGGTTATGACTTGCCGCGGTACATCTAGGCGTTTGGCGACCATTCGCAAATCGGCGGTCGAAAGACCCATGAACGGATCGGTGGCGCCCTGGGAAGTATTCCCCGCATGATGTTGCCACGCCGCGTCGATCATCGCCTGTTCGTCGCCGGCAAGCGGCTCCTCATCCTGCGAGACTTCACGACTGAGTTCGCGTGACAGATCGACTAGCTCTGATGCGAACTGTGGATAAGCCCGCAGATAACGCTCGAGTGTCTCCCGGCCCGGGTTTGGTTCCACTGAGAACGAATCTAACACGTCCTCTCTGGTAGGCTGGGATTTGGCCTCCCTCACGGTTCTTCTCCCTCGGTAAGCGCAGTGCGTAGTGCAGCAAATGCCTTGTCGCGATAGGTCCTAACCGTCTTCTCAGAACGGCCGAGCACTTTGGCGATTGTCACAGCACCGGCCTCCTTCGAATCGATTGGAATGCCTTGTCGGAGCATTTCGATGATCCTGCTTTGTTCTGGTGGTAAGGTATCAATGGCGGCATCCAGACGCGACCGGTAAGCCGCTTCGCCGATTTCTGGCGCAGCAAACGGGTCATAGTGTCCAACGGCGCGCTCCACCTCGGCGGACAGCTCGCCGGTGCCCTCGTCATATTCAAGCGGCACCGACCTCTTTTCTCCGCGCCAAACCTGGTCCTGCGCATCGCGGCGCAAACTGGCCACAGCGCCGGCGAACCGCACTTCAAAATAGTCGAGCTTCTCCGAGTACGAGTGCCGGTCCGCGGATAGCAGTTCCACAAACCTGCCGAACACCTTGTCCCGCACGTTACCCTTGCCTAGCGAGGCAGTCCTGCCATCGCGATTCTCGGGCTTCGGCAGTACGCGCATTATGCGCTCAACCAGCAGCTTATAGAGGCGCTCGAAATGCACATCCGAGTTATCAGCTCGGCTCGCGCGAACGAAATGCAAGAGACATTCGCTCGGTATATACGCCGGGTCCTTCGGATTGCGAATGAGCGCACGCGAAATCAAATCCTCTCGAGACAAGGTGGATAGCTCGATCAGCTTTTCTTCTATTGCTGCATCACGTTGGTACGGCTTGCCGTCCAGCGTCCTTTTCCTTAGTGGAGCGATCAATGACTTTCCCCAAGCAAGTGGCGTATTGGCTGCCCTGGAGGACCAAGACGCGAACGATTGTATAGATATTCTCGGCCAGAGTGTAGTCACTGACCGGCTCGGTTTTCTACCCGCCAACGGACAGATCAGATTCCGGCAAGGCCGTCGCTGTCAGTAGTAGATTAACCGGCCACGACAGGGCATCAGAATTACGTCCCGGCCGGGGAATAGTCCTCATCATCTGAAGCGGGCGTCGATTCCCGGGTAGCCAACTCGGTCAGCATCCGCGATATGCGTGCGCTCACTTGGTCAAGGTGTGCGATCGATTCTCGGAGGTCGTCGGCACTGTCCAGGTCTTGGCGCTTGCCTGTCATACTAGGTTCCTTTCCCGGCCGAAGGTGATGGCATGGCCGTCGTCGTAGAACCCGAACAGCCTCTTACACTTCAGAACCGCGAATGCTGCCTTCAAGGCATTGAGTTCCGCGACCTGTATGTTCTTATCGCACGCGTTGACCTCGTCGGCGGCCGCAAAGACAATCCTGCTATCAGGAGGCGCCCTAGTTTCTTGTGCCGCTGCGACTGCTGTCATCTTCTCGTCTGAGAGCAGATGATCGAATCTGACCAGATGCAATGTCTTGTTCATCTCAGGGGCGGGCAACTTGCGGACGGCCCCAGTGCCCTGCGGCCGCTGAAGTCGATCTCCCGATCGCAATCATTCTCTCGTCGCGCCGCTGCCACGACCGATATTGCCTGGCGAGGCCTTTTGCCTGTCGAGTGCCGCTATTGCTTCGGAAAAGTTCGCGCGCTTTAGATCACCATTGCTGTAAACAGCAAACCGTTTGTATTTCCCTCTATGGCTGTCGCCAGCAGGTTGAACCCTCAAGCGCCGCAGTACGCTTTTTATGCTGTTCACATGGATCCCATGTTTTCTGGCGAGAAGGCCGACGGTCGTGTAGTCCCTCATGAATTTTCGGAACTTGTTGAGTTCAATTCTACGAGTCGATCGGGGGCCTCTGCTTGCTTGGGCCTTAACGAGTTTCAACTCGATTGCCCGAAAGATACTGTGCGGGTGCAGATCAGCAATGAGTGCCGCATCGTTGATAGAGACATAGCGCTGCGCCGCCGTCCTCTTCGCGGCAACGGTGCTGCTATGGTGCGCTCGGTCATCGGCACATATGTCAGCCAGGTCCAACAGATGAAAGAGCAGTCCATCAAATCCAGGCCGGTCACCACGCTTCCCATAGGCGAGTAAGCGACCCTCTAGCATTGCGTGCAGAGCTGTTCCAGCGTCCGAACCTTCTGCGCTGCAGCGTTTTTGATGGTCACGCCATGAAACCAGCGGCCCGCGATCCGGTTTCGGTTCACTTCGAATGGATTTCCGAACTACCTCGAGGAGTTTGTCTACCTCGAGTTTTCGCACGATGTGGTAACCACGAGAATGGGCAGCACCGTTGCAGCTTAGGACACATCGGAGCAACCCGCGTTTGAGGATCGCAGTAGTGGCCGCCCGCCATAGCCCCAGGAGCTTACCCGCTTTTCGCAGCGAGATCGTCGACTCCAGCTTGGCCCAAGCTTCGACCTTCTCCCGAGGAATACGATATACGTGCCCAGCGCCGGGGGCTCCAGGAATCCATTTGTGCGCGATTGCCAGCTTCCGTGCAGTCTCCTCGCAGCGCCCCAAGATCTTGGCAGCTTCCAGAAGGCTTACGAATTCGCTCGGCTCGGCCTCCAGCCGCAAGTGGAGTCTGGTACGTTCATATAGAAAGATTCGCCGGCTGCTTACGTGTTCTCTAATCGGATTCTTGAGCATTCCGAGGAGAGGTTGCGAGCCTGCAAAGGTTCGAACCAGTGTCGCCACTTCCTTACCCAAACCAACCTGATGCCTTCGACGGCGATTCTCAACGTGAAGCTCGCCCAACAACGAGGTAAAGCCGGCTGGCCAATTCCTGGCTATGTCAAAACCGGCCTGGAGGATGCGATGGGTTTTCGCGGCGTCATATCGCACGGCACCGCTCGACCGGAAGTTCGTGTCGTCCCGCAAAGCCATTCTGCCGACAAAGAGCAGAAATGTTATGAAATCCGTAAGTTCGAGATTCCGAATGACGTCGGGCAGCTGCTGCAGCACCCAGTCGGCGCCTTCTAAGCTGCGGCACTTTTCATAGATGGCTCGCATCCCACCGAGATCATGCGATGGAAAACTGAAATGGCCTTCGGATTGCGGAACGTGTTTGAGGTTGTGGCCATTGCTGCACCGGAATATGTCCAGGCGCTTCCAATGAAGCGATTCGCTGCATACTGGACACTTATCGATCAGCACGGCGCCATGCAGAGGGCACACCGTTACGATTCTCAAGTTCCAGATTTGGCGATGGAAAGGCTCATCCGAAATGCAGTTTGGGCATACGCGAGAGCGAGCCCGCTCAATCGCCCCGTCCGAAATTGACCAACCCATAAACGTTGTGCGGCGGCCCTTCGTGGCTGGTGGTGACTGCATCGCAGCCAATTCCTGGACAGGGCGACCGGAGATAACCGAGAGGTTCTCCAGCTGGTGTTGGGTTAGTGAATAGATTGTCGGTGCCAGCCCAATGTCGCGCTTGATCCAATGCGGTAGCTCGTGTCCATTTCGGACGCCGAGTCTGTGGATATAACCAAGCAAGCTCTCGCCAGGCTGCGGCCTGAGCTTCAGCACATACGGCTGCGCGACGACATCCGTATACGCCGGCATCATTCCGCTCCGGCAAGGGCACTATCGTCACCCTTCCGAGCGTTCTTTCTCGCGGCACCACCTGCATCGTTCGGCGAGCAATCCCATCGTTCCGGCAGCCGCTCCAGTTTAAAGGGGTTCCGTCTGCGCAGGTGTTCAGGTTCCTGACGTTGGAAGCTCTCGTATGCTTTTCCCAGCATCTCGTACGTGATCTTCTTCTGCGGTTCCCTTTTGGCAAGCTGATCAACCTTGCGCAGCAGACGAGTGATCCGCCCCATGGTTCCCCAGGTCCCATAGTTGAAGCGAGCGGCGACCGGCTCTTCCTCAAATCTAAATGACTTGACCTCGCCAGACATCATGCCTTGAAAGGTCTTCAGTATCTGCCGAAAGACCCGTTTTTGCTCCGCTTCAAACCAATCGAACGGCTTCATTTCGATATCGGGTCGGCACCGGCGCCGTAGCTGCTCATTCGCTTTTAGAAGATCCACCGCGTGTGGGAGGCCAACAAGGAGTACGGGGCATAGCCCCCAGTTCAAAATGTGCTTGAAGAAGTCGGCTGCGTCATACATGTCCCCCCGCATCGCATCCTGCACTTCATCGAAAATGATGAGTTCTGTCTTTTGCTCCCTGATGAGGTGCTTCGCGCGCTCCATCATCGCCGTCTCCGTACCACGAGATGGACGTGGATCGCCAAGCTTCGTCAGAAGCGCTTCCGCCAGCGGCTTGGACTTGCCTTTGCCGGGCGCCTCGACAATCACGATGGGCCTCACCCATCCGTCTTCGGTCTCTTTCGGCGGATTGTCATCCGCGTATCCTTGGATCAGGACGGACTTGCCAACACCGCTCGGTCCGCGCAGCATTTGCGCTTCGGCATGTGTCGTCGTGTAACCATCAGTCCGCAGGTCGTCGATCTCTTCGATAATCGCCTTGGACCACTTGTGGGGGATTACATCAACCCCAATCGTCATGTCTTTCATATACGGACTCCAACTATAATGGCTTCTTGCCCGTTGCACCGTTATGGCGCCGCGCCGACCGCTTAGTGACCGGCAGCTCGTCAATTACATCATCATTATTCGTGTGTTGATGGTCCTCACCCGAAGCGATATCCGCATCTTTCTTGGGCGAGGCCCGCGTTCGCGCTTTCCTGGCGCCGTTTCCGTTCCTCGGGGTCGGACGGGCGTTCGTTTGACCGGCTGCAGAATTCACATTGGCGGCGCCGGGCTGGTCTGACGCGGAATCCGGATCGCTCCCAAACGTATCCTCAGCCAAGTCCTCGGAAGCCACGTCCTGCAAGTCAGGATCGTTGTCCGCGCCCATAATCATCCTCTTAAGGTCATTCGTCGGCTGATTGACCCCGATTCCAAGTTGGCGTGTAACCTTGCTCCGGTTCTTGGTCTTCGACCTCTTGAGGAGCTCGAGCGACGCCTCGCGCAAGAGGCGCCGGCCTTCAACCAAAACCGCCTGGCTTTCGTACGACTTGTTCCGCTTGTGAATGAACGCGCGGATCATATTGTGCTGGTACAGGGTCAATCCGTTCGCGTACTCGGGTATGGCGGCGGGAACGGAGAAGGTCTTCTGGTCTTCGGGATGCGTCACCAGGATCTGACCGAGATCGCCAGGGTCCACGGCGAAACGCACGGTGTCCGGCAGGCGCGGATTCGCCCTGATCCGGGCCAGCTCGATGTTCTGATAGAAGAGGTTCCTGAACCGAATACCTCGCCGTCCAATCTTGCCGGTTCTGATGATGCCGAGCAGAGCATCGAGATCGCTAACGTGGTTTGGAACAAACACGGGGTTCCGCTCGACTTCCTCTGCCCAGCGTCGCCCGGGAGCATCCATGATTCCTGTATGGGTGGCGTGCGTGTACTCGAACGTCAGCCATCGGAAGAAGTAGGTGCGAAATTCTTCGAGGCTGATGCAGGCGAACTTGGTCGGATCGTATCCACGGCTATCCTTTACAAAGGTGCGTACCTTGCCTGGCATCCACGTGAGCCCGCTCTCCTTAATGGTGCGGACGACCCGTTCCACAATACCTTTGAATTCCGGACGGTTTACGGGCTGCTGGGCGATGGTGATGCCGAGGGCGGCCGCGGCATTTCGCATAGCATCGCTCACGAACTCCTGCGCATTGTCGACCACCACCATGACGGGGCAACCGAAAGGGTTCCAGAGTTCCTGGATCCCGAGCTCTCTCATCAGCTGCGATTTCGGCAGAATCATATTGCGCAGGCATTGCATCACCGAGTGCGTGCTGGGCGGTTCAAAACCGATGTAGACGCCCACAATCATGCGCGTGTACCGGTCGATTGCGATCGTGATCCATGGGCGGCCTAGCAAGTAGCCGGACTTGGGATCTATCACCCAGACATCGGCCCGCGTATGGTCGATTTCGACGACTTCCAGCCGGTAAGCAGCAGGCTTGCCGGCTTCTACGGTATCGAACAGATAGTCAGCGGCGCGCTTGCCTTCCCGCCGGCGGACTCGTTCATAGAGATCAATGTCATCAAGCATGCGGGAGACGGTCGCCCGACAGGGCTGTTTCCACACGGATGCACCGGGAGTTTCCCGCCGCGCGCGAGCGTAGGCGGCTTCCACTTGGTCGTACACCCATTGCTTGGTCGGCTGCTCCTCCGTGAGCCACAAGCTCAGCGCTTCGTTCAGGACCTTCATTTCTTCCGGCTTCCTGTCTGCTCGGCGCCGGCCCTTAGCCGCATTGCCGGAAAGTAGAGAGCGAATGTCGCACCTATTTGCGAGATAGCGTCGAAGCCACCGGGAGACCGTCTGCCAGCTCGGTTTCTTAGGATCGGCGAGCGCGCGTGCGGTGACATCTATAAGCGTGGGCCAGGTTTCGGCGCGTCTGATGGGCCGTCCCGCCCCTATGATGGCGTCGACGTAGGCCTTGCATCGACGTGCTTCTCCCTGTTTCTCGGGGGGCAACGAACCAAAGTCCAGGCGGAGGTTCTTCTCTTCCCAGCCCTTTATTTGCGGGTCGGTGCGCACCCATAGTGCAGCCTGACCGGACATGTACTTTTCGAGGAGCGTGTCCTCCGAGATCTGGCGTACGTTGCCATTCTCCCAGTCCTGAAAGCACAGTTCGCCTGAAAGCGACCTATGCAGCATGCGATACTTGGCGCCGTCGAGAACGACGCTGTCACCGATCTTGATCGCGAGTGTCATGCCCCACCTCCCCGGGGCCTACAACCACCCCGGAACTAATAGTGATATTTCCAGATCGTTAGTAATTGGTTTCGTAAGGTCGATATGGAGACGTCGTCTCCGCGCGAGAGACATGATTGTCATTCGAGCCTGTGTTGGATCATCGAAAGAGGAGATAAGGCTCCCTAGTGGCTCGAATGTCCCGTCCGCCAGAATCTCGCTAAGACGGAAGCTGATGTCGGGATCCGGCATGAGCGTGTTGAACATCTGCAAGTGCAGGACGCTCTGGTGCCGGGGTCGCGCCTCGAGATAGACGTCCGTCGCGAGCTTGAAGCCGATATCTTCGTCTGCCAGGCGCGCTCTAATGGCCTCCCAGACTGGCCTTAATTCCGGGCTAACCGCGATGTTGTGCGGCTTCACCTCGACCATGACCTTCCGACCATTGCTCAGAAGTACTTCAGTGTCAGGGGTGTAGTTGTGCCGGACCCCATCGAGCCAAAACGAGACCCGTCTGGGTTGTGACTTGATGGATGCGACGCCGGGCGTCACATCGAGAAGTCGAAGCCAATCCAACTCTAACAGTGAGTGATACGGCTGGGAGTTTCCAGAAATGAAACTTGGGAACCAGCCAATGATCCGCTTCGCCCGATTAAGGTGCACCGAGTGAATGAAGTCTTGACGGTTCGATGCGGCCGCAGGCCTTCGCGAGCGTATGTTGCGGGCTATGCCGCACGCCTCGACATTCATCCAACTGCCGAGGACATCATCGTCGCCAGATAATTCGCGTAAAACCCCTTCCACTTTCCATCTCCGACCGCTGTTTTAATGCGGGACGAAAATTGGAATTTGCGCGGCTGCCGTTACGTAGCCGATCTTGTTTGATGTAGTCTTTTGATTTTGTTGAGTTTCCAGCTTAACGACCAACACCATTCCGTGTTAATCGGCTGCCCTATGCTCGCAAGAAGCGGAAACAATTAGAGTATTTTTATGGTTTGAAGTGTATCATAATTATGATACACTGTCAAGCAACCGAGCGCGGTCTACCGAGCATTTGGCTCTTGTGGGGCCATGCACCCAAGACACCCAATACGTTCTGCTCTGGCCGGCCGGCCGCGGCATCCACATATCGACGAGGCCTGGCCATGAGCAAACCTCGCGCGCAGATGGAAGGATGGGTGCTCGTCACCCGGGGCGACGACCCGTGGTTTCTCACGGGCTATGCGACAGGTCATCCAAAGCTACCGGGATTCCGGCGGTTCATTCACTCGTCCGAAATTCAGAAGATGGATGAGCAGCGAGGCTACGCCGAGACGCTCAACACGGTCTATACGCTTCGATACAAACTCGAGGATCTTGCCATCGATGGGGAGGGCTTTATCCAAAACGCACGCATTCGAGATGTCACAGCGCGCCGTGGAGACCTTCCAGGCGAGTGGGTCCTTACCCGAGGGAACGAAATTGTCGACCGCATCTGGAGAACTCCGTTCTACGAAGTCGTTCCAAAGGTGTTGGCGCTTGTCTCGAGCCTGCCGCGGAATTAGCGGCGATGATCCACAAGCGCCGCCCCCTGCGAAACACAAGAGTGGATATCAGAAGTGTTGGTATTCCTTTTCACGGCATCCATTCGCTGAGGCACGCTAATCAGTGCTGCAAGATCATATTCAAGCGTGCTCAGGCCGGTGTGCCGCAGGCAATCCGAACGCGTGACGGCAGATTCGTAGTGGTCATTAGCGTTGATGCTTATCGGAGAATGATTCAGTGGGCTACCCGATGAGATTGATGCAGGCCGTGATTGATATGTGCGCATGAGATCGTAATGAGAGCCAGTCATGTTGCAGATCACCATCGAGCTTCTTCCTGACGGCGACGAAACCAGGGCGGCCGTGATCGCTCGCGGCTCCATTTCAAACGTCACCGACGTCGGTGAGGTCTGCGAATACGTTTGCCTATTCGAAGAGAATCCGTGGAAGGGGCAGTCCCGTGGCCCATACTGTGCAGAATTGACAGCATGGCCAAGGAGTGAACGCGGTGCGTGGGAGATCGTGCTCGCAGCATTGAGTGCAGCGGTCGGCGGCGCGAAATAATGCCCGCGACAGTAGCTTGCCCATTCAACATGCGATTTCAAAGGGCCTTCGTCATATGCAAATGCTGCCTCACGGCCCGTAAGCCATACGAGACGGATCTCTTGACGCAGTTGTCATTGCGGCGGGGCACTTTGGTGGGCACAGCCCATCATAATCCAGGCGAGCCGGCTTCGTTCAAAGGTGATGCACGAGCCGCGGCGAATGCAAAGGCGCTGTTGGAAGATGGACGGATGTTGGAGTTTGGCCGTCCTTCATCCGTCACAGCTTGTATTTCGGTTCCTCGAGCTCAGCCGGGAACTGCTTGCCGCAGTCCGGGCACTCCACGCAGCATAGATTGTCGGCCTTCGGATTCGTGATTCCGATCCAGCGCATGAAATGTGTCGCTCCGAACAGGTATTGTTGGTCTTTCGGTATCGGATCTCCGATCATCGACGCGCCGCACGCTGGACAGGTCGGGTGCCGATCTTCGAATCGCACCAGGCGCGTTGGCACCCTGGACATTACGCCGCCTTCTTGAAGTTGCTGAAATACACTCCAGTCGGCATGGCATTGTGCAGCTTGCCGTCTAGTCGCCGACCGCCGTCGCTCTTAGGCCCGAACTTGATCCCCTGGCAGCTCGCATGCTTTCGCGTGCCGCGGCGTACGCCATCAACTCCAAGGAACTCTGTAGCCCTCCCATCCTTCACCCATGCGCCCGATCCAATTTGTTTGAAGAAGAACGGAACGCCGTGGCGTTTGCACGCGTCGCGGATATCGCGCGCCCACAAAGGATGCATGCCGCGCGCGCCCGGCCCTGACTCGCCACCCACTATGCACCAATGGAGCTTCTTCCAATCCGCTCCGCGGATGATGGTGCCCAGCGAAACGCCGCCAATCAGCGGTTCCATCGACAGGAACCGTACGGCGGCTGGCACCTGGAGAAGGAGGGGAATTCGCTCCGCAGCACGCTTTTGATCCTCCGTGCTCGCGCCCATCCATACATTCGGCAAGGGCCAGCAGTGAAGGCTTGAGCCAGGCTTGAACGCCTGCATCTGAAGTTCGACCGCCGCGCGGGTTCTCGGATTAGTCATGAACTCGAGCATGCGGCCAGGTCGTTTAGTTAAGACTTGGAATGTGTGCCTCGGTGTCAGCGCCATCACGGCGAAGATCTTGGCGATGTCCATCCAGCTGAGCGGCTCCGCGAAAACGTCGCTCATTGAATTGACGAAGATCAACCGCGGATTTCGCCAGCTCAAAGGCTTCCGGAGCGTCTTGTCCGGCGCCATTCGCACCAGACCCGTCCACACCGGCCCGCCCTTTGAAGCCTTCGTCGTGCCCTTGTAAGGATTCGGCTTAAGCATGGGGTTTGCCTCGAGCCGACGTGCTTGGCGCATCGCATAACAGGACCTGCAGCCTGGGCTGACAATGTCACAACCGACCGACGGGTTCCAGGTGCTCTGCGTCCACTCAATCTTGCTCATTTCGGAATACGCCCTCTGGTTGAAAAGGAAAAGTAGTAGCCACCCTGTCGTTAAGCAGGTCTTAACAACGCGTAGCCCCCGCGGCGCACAGGGCGCACCGGACGAGCCGCTGCGCGCCTCGCCGGTGAAGCTCACCTTTGAGCGACTGCTTCAGCGATCCGAGTTCCTGGCACGGGTTTCCGCTATTGATGCTGTGGACGGCTCCCCACCCGGCATCTGAGTGCCAAGATGTGGTTGCTGTAAGTGACCACATGAAAGGGGAGCCATCCAATGGGTGACGTTATCACGATCGGCGTTGATCTCGCCAAGTCGGTGTTCCCGGTCCATGGCGTCGATGCGGAAGGGACGGTGGTTGTTCGGCACCAGCTGCGGCGGCGGCAGGCGTTGCCGTTTTTCGAGAAGTTGCCGCCCTGCCTGGTCGGGTTGGAGGCGTGCGCGACGGCGCATCACTGGGGGCGGGAGATCGAGCGGCTCGGCCATCGGGTGATGGCTGATGCCGCCGCGCTACGTGAAGGCGTATGTGAAGATCCAGAAGAACGACGCGGCTGACGCGGAGGCAATCTGCGAGGCGGTGACCAGGCCGACGATGCGCTTCGTCGAACTGAAGACGAGCGAGCAGCAGAGCATTCTGATACTGCATCGGACCCGGCAATTGTTCGTGCGCCAGCGCACCACGCTGATCAATGCGATCCGAGCCCATCTGGCGGAGTTCGGGATTGTGGCGCCGGTCGGCCGTAACGGTGTGGAGAAGCTGCTGCAGACCATCGGTGATGGCCAGGATTCCCGGATTCCCGAGGTCGCCCGAACCTGCCTGGAGGCGCTCGCCATGCAGCTGCAGCCGGCGAACCGGCAGATCCTCGAGGCCGATCGGCGGGTTCTGGCCTGGTACCGGTCCAACGAGGCCAGTCGAAGGCTCGATCGTATTCCCGGCATTGGGCCGCTGATCGCGACGGCGCTGGTCGCCAGCGTGCCCAACCCGCAGGCCTTCAAGTCCGGTCGGGATCTGGCCGCCTGGATCGGTCTGGTCCCGAAGCAGAACTCGAGTGGCGGCGAGGAACGGCTCGGCGGCATCTCCAAACATGGGAACCGCTACTTGCGGACGTTGCTGACCGTGGGTGCCCTGTCTGTGATCCGATACGCTGAGACGCACGGAACCGCGCATCGCCCTTGGCTGGCGCGCTTGCTGGAACGCCGGCCAGCCAAGGTCGCGGCCGTGGCATTGGCCAACAAGATCGCACGCATGGCCTGGGCCGTCATGGCGCGGGGCGAGGCGTATCGGGAGCCGAAGGTTCAGACCGCCTAAACGCGCGCCCTGCGCCCCAACCAGTTGGGAAGGGCAACTGCGAGATAATGCGAATGCCGGTTGATCCGGGGATCGGGACAACCCATTTGTGCCAGCGCATCTCTGAATGCGTGCTTTTGACCGGGATCCGATCCGCGGAGAGCATTATGGCCAGCGGCCATGGAGCGCCGCATCAACAGGCCGGACACATGGCTGCACCAAACAGCCTCGCATCACCTCAAAGAAAACCCTTGCCAAGGCGGAGCCGTCCACACATGGCACAAAGCGGGCATGGCATGCAGTGAGAAGCGGCGATGTCACTGCTGTTCACTGTGCTTCCGTCGACGTACTGAGGCCAACTAGCCTACGATGCGCCCTGGTCGCCAAAGTGGCTCGCCGCAAGGATGACCGACTTGAGGGATCCTTCCCGGATGGCTTGCACTGGCGTTCTTCCGCCGAGCTCTTGCAGGTGGGGAAGCTCAAGTGTGCCCAAGCGCCATCGACATTCACTGCAGCGCAGACTTTCTCGACCGCGCTTAGCATAGCATGACTTTCGAACTGAAAGGCGGGCCAAACGAGTTCGCCATTGTCCATTGAAACAGCGACATACGATTTTTTGGCTTTCAGTTCTTCCGGGTTTATTCCGAGTAGTGTGGCCACCTCCCTGGCTGAAAGAGGCCCGCCGGCTTCACGCACCAGTGCAGCTTTGCGCTTTACGCCGCGCTCAATGGCATCCCTGATGATGTCAGCATCACTGATGTAATCGCTTGCTCGATGCATGGCAGCCTACGCTTGAAAGCAAGAGGCATGATGCAATGTTTTGCAACGGACCCTCAACTAAATCAGAGCGTCCCTGCTTCGCTCTTCGAGCGTGGTTCCCGCGGTCCGCAATTGGCATTCAGCGGACGGAAATCAAAACTCAAGGTCAATATTGGGGTCAATAGAGCCTTTGCGCTTCAAAAGCTCATCACCGAAATTGTCCTCCAGGGCGACGCTCGATAGGGCTATCTCAAGAAGCTCCGTGTCGGAAGTGACGCCGGTTCGTTTCTTTGCAGCCTCGACGAGATTGCGCGAAACTCGTCCGCGGATCACCGTGTCCTTGGGCCCGCCGATTAGGCCGGCCTTCTTGGCCTCGGTCATCACAAGATCGCTGCGGACGCGCCTCTGCGATGCAATGGAGCGAGATGCTTTCGGCCGTGTCTTGGCAGTTTTCTTCGCCATCGCCACATCGTGAATCTGTTCTTGGATAGATTTCAATTCCGTTTCACGGTCGCCGCTTACGCGTCCTACAATAAGTGGGTCTTGGAGCACAGGAAATAGTCGCCGAAACTATGTCCGGCACGGGTCAAACTCAGCCAATAAGTCAGATTTCCGCGGAGTCCGATTTATCCCCGAGAGCGAACCTCTTTTGCAGAGGCAAGCCACCGATAGTCGCGTGAGCGCGCCGTCCCGGCGAGGGTCTCGATCTTGTGGTCCTGGGACACCGGGATAAGCGTTCTCAAAACTGCTGTGCAGAGGCGGATCAGCGGCAGCGCCATTGTCGCTATTGCGAGATCTGCAAGCGAGAAGCTATTTGTGCTTCGCCTTAACCGACCAGCTGGCAATTGTGCGAAGTACGCTCACAGCTAGGCTGCGAGTTTCCGGATCCAGTGAGTTCCAGAGGTCCCGCTGCTGTCCGTCCATAGTGCTGTCACCAGGCCTAGTCTGACCTTCCGCTCTCCTAAGGACCTCGGAAGGCGGCACACGTAAAGCGACCGCCAGCCTCTCGAGAGTACGAAGCGTCGGCAGGGTGGCGCCACGCTCGATGTTGGTAATCGCTTGTTTAGCTATGCCGCTCTTTTCGGCCAGCTCGCGCTGACTTATGCCAGCTGCCTTGCGCAGCTCCCGGACGGCCGCTCCCAACTGCTCCTCAGAAATCATCAGTTCCATCGCAAGCAGCCGTTCTTCCGCCGAACTCTACGCTCCCAATCCTTCTAACCTATCGCCGATTCACTAATTCGGCGTTTAGATTCAAGTTCAGTGCTCCAAATCCAACTTTTCTGATCCGCCACAGTCGATTTGGCGCAAGCTGGCTGGGGCGCCAGGATTCGAACCTGGGATGGCGGGACCAAAACCCGCTGCCTTACCGCTTGGCTACGCCCCAGCAGGCCCCGGCCGGACCGCAAGGGTCGGCGGGCGGCGGCACCATAGGCAAGCGATTCCGCCATTGCAACACTTCCGCGGCCGGCCGGCGCGGCGCGCCGGGGCGTTTTGCGGCCTTGCGGCGGCCGTCGGCGGCCCGGTAATTTCATCTGTCGCACCACGCGGGCGCCATGGCGGCCCGGCGGGTGGCGTGCCCGCGAGTGCCCATGACCGAGAAGCCGCTCACAGCGAACCCTGAAGACCGGCCGGTGCCGCCGGAAGGCCATCACCTCACCCGCGCGGTGGCGGCAGCACGGATCGCGGCGGCGTCCGGTCCGGAGCCGGTGCCCGTACCGGCGCCCAACACCGACCCAGCGCCCGGCGGCTCGTCCGCGGCGACGGCAGGGCGGGCGGCGGCGGAGCAAGCGGCGGTGGCCGGTCCGGAGGCTGATCCGAAGGGGCCCGATCGGCTTGGCGCAGATCGCGACGCCGCTCCGGACGGAGGGACGCCCGCCGCGCCGGCCGGCGTGCATACCAGGCCGATCCGCCCGATGCGGACCAGGACCGGCGGCCAGCCGCTGGCCTGGTCGGGCTTCCTGCTCGGCGGTCTTGCCCTGGTCTTCGCCATCGCCCTCACGGTCCTGCTGTGGCGCTTCGCCGGCGAAGAGCGGGCCGCACCCGGTCCCGTCGCCACCCTGCCGACCGAAGACCTGCTGGAGATGGAAACCCTGCTCGACCAGCTCGGCTTTCCGCCCGGGCCGCCCGACGGCGTCATCGATGCCGAGAGCCTCGCCGCCATCCGCGATTTCCAGCTGACCGCGGGGCTGCCGGTCGATGGCGAGCCCAGCCGCCTGCTGCTGGAGGAACTGCGCGCCGCCCTGGCGGAACTGACCGGCGCGGCGGATTAGAGCATTTTCCGCCGAAGTGGACGCCGGTTCACGCAGAAAATGCGACCCATCAAGCCTGAGAGAGCAAGATGCGATTCAATCCAATCGCATCTTGCTCTAGGCGGCCAGCGCGGCCGCCACCGACCACCACGCCGGATACCGGCTTTGCACCGCGCGCAGCGCCAGGCGCGCCGCCGCTTCGTCCGCGAACAGGCCGAAACAGGTCGCCCCCGACCCGGAGAGCCGCGCCAGCGCGCAGCCCGGCAATGACTCCAACGCCGCCAGCACGTCGCGGATCGCCGGCGTGACCTCGCTCGCCGCCGCGGTCAGGTCGTTCCGGCAGGCGGAAAGCCGACGCACGAGGTCCGCGAAGTCGCGCGGCGCCTCGGTCCAGCGCCCAGGCAGGGAGAAATCGCCGCGCCGCGCCTTGAACACGGCCGGGGTCGGCGTCGCCACGCGCGGATTGACCAGCAGCAGCCAGCAGCGCGGCAAACCCTCCGCCGGCGCGATCTCTTCGCCGATGCCGCCGACGAAGCTCGGCCGGCCGGCGAGGCAGACCGGCACATCGGCGCCGAGCTCCGCGGCCAGGCGCATGAGCGCCGATTCCTCCGGCGCCACGCGCCACAAGTCGCAAAGCAGTCGAAGGCTCGCCGCCGCGTCGGCCGAGCCGCCGCCGATGCCGGAGGCGATCGGCAGGTTCTTGACCAGCCGGATGGCGGCGCCGTGCCGCGTGCCGGTCAGCTGCCGCAAGCCTTCCGCCGCGCGCAGCACCAGGTTCTCCGGGCCGCTCTCCAGCCCCTGCGCAAAGGGCCCGTCGATGGCGAGCGTCAGCCGCTCCGCCGCCGCCGCCGACAGCGCGTCGCCGGTCTCGGCGAAGACGATCAGGCTGTCGAGCAGATGGTAGCCATCGGCGCGCTTGCCGGTGACGTGGAGATAGAGATTGATCTTGGCGCGCGCGAGCATGGCGGGAACGACCGGAACAGGACGACGAACGAGGAAGCTGCGGATCAGCCGCCGGAAGCCTCTCCGGCGGTGGACGACGGCGCCGGCGCGGCATTGCCGGATTGATCGGGCAGGCCTTCTTCGAGCTTCTTCTCGATGGCGGGCTGCAGGTCCGGCTCCGGCTCGAAGCTCAAGGCGCGCGACCACTGGAAGCGCGCCTCGTGGTGGCGGCCGACCTTCCAATAGGCGTCGCCCAGGTGGTCGTTCAGCACCGGATCGGTCGGCGCCAGCTGCACCGCCTTCTCCAGGTTCACCACCGCCTTCTCGTAATCGCCGAGCATGTAATGGGCCCAGCCGAGGCTGTCGACGATGAAGCCCTCCTCGGGACGCTGCTGCACCGCCTTCTCCAGCATCGGCAGCGCCTTGTCGAGATGCTCGCGGCGCTCGACCCAGGTATAGGCGAGATAGTTCAGCACATAGGGCTCGTCGGGCGAAAGCTCCAGCGCCTTGAGGAAATCCTGCTCCGCCGGCGGCCAGTTCTTCGCCCGCTCATAGGCGATGCCGCGATAATAGAAGAGCTGCCAGTCCTCCGGCTCCAGCTTGCCGAGCCGCTCGATGGCGATGGTGTAGGCCTTCGCCGCGCCGGTGTAATCCTTGGTCGAGCGCAGCAGCTGGCCGAGCTGCTGGGCGGCGGAGATGTCGGCCGGATCCTCTTCCATGACCTGGCGCAGCATCTTTTCGGCTTCGGTGTTCTTCTCCTGCTGCCGGTAGCATTCGGCGATCGAGAGCTGCGCCGGCCGGTGATAGATCGAGCTGCGCTCGACCTGCGCATAGGCGGCGATGGCGGCGTCCCAGCGGCCGATCTGGCGGTAGAGATCGCCGAGCGCCACCCGCGCGATGTCGAGCTTGGGGTCGAGATCGAGCGCCAGCTGCACCAGCCACAGCGCGTCGCCGTTGAAATCGTCGGCCATCAGCTCCATGCCGATCTGGCCATAGGCGATGGCGAGGCCCTGCTTCACATCGGTGATCAGCGGGCCCTTGCCTGGACTGGCCTCGATCCGGCGCAGCATGGCGCCGGCCACGTCCTCGCCGCGGCCCTGGGCCTGGGCGCGATAGCGTTCCACCATGTCGCGCGCGGCCTGCTCCTTGCCCTGGCGCAGCATGAGCGCGACATAGAGCTCGGCCAACTGGGCGGGGATCTCGACGGTGGAATCGATCGCCGCCAGCAGATTCGCCTCGGCGGCCTTGGCGTCGCCGGCGTGGTCCTGGATCAGCCCGACCTGCACCTGGTGCAGCATCGTGGCGCCTTCCATCTCGGTCAGCGGCTGCAGCTCGTCGAGTGCCGCCTGCTTGTCCTTGGCGCCCATCGCCAGCCAGCCGCGCAGCATCGGGCCGATCACCGCCATCAGGCGGTCATCCGGAAGCTGCCGCGCCAGTTCCAGCGCCTCGGCGTATTTCCCGGCGCGCGCCTGCTCCTGTATGAGGGCGACGGTGATGAGGGCGGATTTGAAGCCCGCCGCCTGCATGCGCTTGGCGAGGTCGATGGCGTCGGCAATACGGCTATCGCTGAGCATGGCGAACAGCGTCTTCTGCGCCAGGCCCGGATCGGTCGGCTCCTCGCCCAGCGCGATGCTCAGCAGGTCGGCTGCCCGGCCCATGTCGCGCGCGTCGAAGGCGGTCATGCCGGCGAGATAGGCGCCGGTGCCGCTCCATTCCTCCGGCCCGGCCGCCGGCGCCTCCGCCACCACATTGCCTTCGGCATCGGCGATGGCGGTGCCTGCCGGCTGGCCCGATGGGTTGAGATTGTTCGCCACCGGCTGCTCCGGACCGCAGGCCGTCAGGATCAGCGCGAGCAATGGGGCCAGCAGCCCGGCCGCGTGCAGGTGCCGGCGAACCCGGCGGGAGGGGCGGTCCAAGCGTGGCATAGGCAAGCGCCTGTCGGTCATGAACGGGTCATTCCGGGAAAAGGGATTGCGATCGCCCCAATATAAGGCGTCCTCTCTTAACATTCCCACCCGGATTTGCCTCACATATTCGGGTAGTTGGGGCCTCCGCCACCCTCCGGGACGACCCAGTTGATGTTCTGGGTCGGGTCCTTGATGTCGCAGGTTTTGCAATGGACGCAGTTCTGGGCGTTGATCTGCAGCCTGGGATTGCTGCCGTCGCTCTCGCGCACGATCTCGTAGACCCCGGCCGGGCAATAGCGCTGCTCCGGCGCGTCGTAGAGCGCCAGGTTGACCTCGATCGGCACATCCTTGTTCTTCAGCGTCAGATGCGCCGGCTGGTTCTCCTCATGGTTCGTGGCCGAGAGGAAGACCGAGGACAGGCGATCGAAGCTGACCACCCCGTCCGGCTTGGGATAGGGGATCTTCGGCATGTCCGACGCCTTGCGCAAAGCCGTGTGGTCCGGATGGTTGTGCAGGGTCCATGGCGCCTTGCCGCGGAACAGGTAGGTGTCGATTGCCGAATAGGCGAGGCCCATCCACATGCCGCCGTGGAAGGACGGCCGGATGTTGCGCACCCGGTAGAGCTCGTCCCACAGCCAGGTCTCTTTCAGCGCCTCGGGATAGGCGGTGATCTCCGCCCCCGCCGCGTCGCCGGCCTTCAGCCGCGGATAGATCGCCTCCGCCGCCGTCATCGCCGATTTCATCGCCGTGTGCGTGCCCTTGATCTTCGGCACGTTGACGAAGCCGGCCGAGCAGCCGATCAGCGCGCCGCCGGGAAAGGTCAGCTTGGGGATCGACTGGAAGCCGCCCTCGTTGATCGCGCGCGCGCCATAGGCGATGCGCCGCGCGCCCTCGAAGATTGGCCGGATCGCCGGATGCTGCTTGAAGCGCTGGAACTCCTCGAACGGCGAGAGGTGGGGGTTCGCATAGTCGAGGCCGATGACGAAGCCGACCGCCACCTGGTTGTTCTCCAGATGATAGAGGAAGGAGCCGCCATAGGTGTTGGCATCCATCGGCCAGCCGACCGTGTGGGTGATCCTGCCCTGCTCGTGCTTGGCCGGGTCGATCTCCCACAGCTCCTTGATGCCGATGCCGTAGGTCTGCGGATCGCTGTCGGCGCGCAGGTTGAAGCGCTCCATCAGCCCCTTGCTGAGCGACCCGCGGCAGCCCTCGGCGAACAGCACCTGCTTGCCGTGCAGCTCGACGCCGCGGGTGTAGTTGGCGGTCGGCTGGCCGTCCTTGCCGATGCCCATGTCGCCGGTGGCGACGCCTTTGACCGCACCGTTTTCGTCATAGATGACTTCCGCCGCGGCGAAGCCCGGATAGATCTCGACCCCCAGCGCCTCGGCCTGCTGGCCCAGCCAGCGGCAGAAGTTCCCGAGCGAAATGATGTAGTTGCCGTGGTTGTTCATCTGCGGCGGGGTCAGCAGGCTGATGGCCCGCTTCTCGGTCAGGAACAGGAAATGGTCGTCCTTGGCCGGGGTGTTGAGCGGCGCGCCCTTCTCCTTCCAGTCCGGGATCAGCTCGTTCAGGCTGCGCGGCTCCAGCACCGCGCCGGAGAGGATATGGGCGCCGATCTCCGCCCCCTTCTCCAGCACGCAGACCGCGACGTCATGGCCGTGCTCGGCCGCCAGCTGCTTCAGGCGGATCGCCGCGCTCAAGCCCGCAGGCCCGCCGCCGACGATCACCACATCATATTCCATGACCTCGCGATCCATACCGCTCCTCCCAGAAGGCGGCGATGCCGGCCGCCTTGTTGTTCACCCCAGTCCCGCCCGCAACGCCGTTCCGCGATCCCTTTGGCCAAGTCGGCGGAATGGAACGCGTCGCGATCCGGTGCTACGGTCGGTGTCATGTCACAAGACGCCCCGACCAGGCAACTTGCCGCCGACTACACCCCGGCAGAAGCCCTCGCGCTGCTGAGTCTCTATATCGAATGGGGCGCCGACGAGGCTATTGAGGCGACGCCGCAAAGCCGCCTTGGGACGACCCTGCAGGAGACGGCGGCGGTCCGGATCGAGTCGCCGCGGGCCATTCCACGGGCGAGTCCGGCCCCGGCCGTGGCCGAACCGCCGCGGCAGCTGGCCGAGGCGCCGGCCCGCGCGCCTTACCTTGCCAACACGACCGCCGCGCCGGGCCGCACCTTAGGACCGCAGGATCAGGCCGCCATCGCCTCGGCCCGCGAAGCGGCCGGCGCGGCGCCCGATCTGGCCGCCCTGCGGGCCGCCCTGGAGCGGTTCGACGGCATCGGCCTGCGCCGCACCGCCACCAACCTGGTCTTCGCCGACGGCAACCCGGCGGCCAAGGTTATGCTCGTGGGCGAGGCGCCGGGGGCGGATGAGGACCGGCTCGGCCTGCCCTTCGTCGGGGTGTCGGGCCAGCTACTCGACCGCATGATGGCGGCGATCGGGCTGGATCGGACCAGTTTCTACATCACGAATGTGTGCTTCTGGCGGCCGCCGGGGAACCGGAAACCCACCGACGCGGAGCTGGCGGCCCAGAAACCCTTCGTCGAGCGCCATATCGAGCTGGTCGCGCCCCGGATTCTGGTCCTCGTCGGCGCCGCCTCGGCCCAGGGAATGCTGCAAACGACGGAAGGTATCACCCGGCTGCGGGGTCGCTGGTTCGAGTATCAGACAGCGGGGCTGGCGAGCCCGATCCCGACCCTTCCCATTTTCCACCCTGCATACCTGCTCCGCCAACCAGCACAAAAGCGTGAAACGTGGCGCGATCTACTGAAGCTGAAAAGCCGCCTCACGTAGTCGTTAATAGAACCTTTTTCCCAATAAGTGATTCCGAACTAAAACAATTATCTAAAAAGCCGCGTAGTATGCACACGCGGGTATTAACTAATACGTATAGTATGTTGGAACTCCCGTATGACCATACGGGTTGTTGCCGCGCGAGATTTTTAGTGGACTCCCCCTCCCCGATCATCTAACCCTGACTCCGGGAGAAAACAAGAAATCGTTAACCAATTCGTTCCTTTCGGGCTGGAACGAGTGCACCAGGGGGACAGGACCTTGGCGATGATGAGGCACCGACGGGGCTGGCGCTTTTGGGCGCTGACCGCATTGACGACGACGACGCTGGCCGCCGGGCTTCCGGCGGCGGCTTTCGCTCAGGACGCCGCAACGGCGGCGCGGCCGGGCGACGACGTGCAGGTGGACGGCATCTCCTTGCCGAAGCCCCTGGATGCGGTGAATGCCGATCGCTACCGCGACATTTTCCGGCTCCAGGCCGCGGGCGATTTCCGCCGCGCCGACCAACTGATCAGCCAGCTGACCGACCAGTCGCTGCTGGGCCACGTGCTCGCCGACCGCTATCTGTCGCCGGACTATAATTCCAACGCCAAGGAGCTCAGCGACTGGCTCAGACGGTTCTCCACCCTGGCGGTGGCGCAGCGCATCTACCTGCTGGCGCTCGACAAGGGCGCCGAGGCGCCGACCCAGCCGGAGACCATCGGCATCCACATGGGCTCGCCGGACGAGGCCTCCAACGACCGCGACACCAACTGGCTGGCCGGCATGGAGGCTTGGAAGCGGGGCGATTTCGCCAAGGCCGCCGTGGCCTTTGCCCGCGACGCCGAGAACCCGGAGAACGACCCCTGGAACGAATCCAAGGCCGCCTTCTGGGTCGCGCGGGCCTATCTGCGCGCCAAGCAACCGGACCAGGTCAGCCCCTGGCTCAAGCGCGCCGCCAGGCACCCGCTCACCTTCTACGGCCAGCTGGCCTCGCGCGCCCTTGGCATCACGCCGCAGATCGACTGGTCGGCGCCGAAATTCGCCAAGGCCCATGGCGACCAGCTGATGGCAGCCCGCTCCGGCAAGCGCGCCATGGGTCTGCTCCAGGTCGGCCACAAAGCGATGGCGGAGAAGGAGCTGCTGCTATTGCAGCAGAAGGCCAAGGACGAGCTCGACGAGGCCCTGCTGGCGGTGTCGCAAGCGGCCAACCTGCCGACCCTGGCGCTGAAGATGGGCGCCACCCAGCGGCTCTACGCCGACGCGGTCATTCCGGCGGCGCTCTACCCGGTGCCGAGCTGGCAGCCCGAGGGCGGCTTCACCATCGATCGCGCCCTGCTTTATGCCGTGATGCGCCAGGAATCGGGGTTCAATCCAAATGCCCGCAGCGGGGACGGCGCCATCGGCCTGATGCAGATCATGCCGGAGACCGGCAAGAAGCTCGGCTTCGAGCCGGGCGAATTGCGCGATCCGGAGAACTCGATGGCCGCCGGGCAGAAATATCTCGGCTGGCTCCTCGCCATGGACCTGGTCGATTCCGACGTGATGCTGGCCGCCGCGGCGTATAACGCCGGCCCCGGCAGCCTGCAGAAGTGGAAGAAGGCGAGCCGCGCCGGCGACGATGCGCTGATGTTCCTGGAGACCCTGCCGGCCAAGGAGACCCGCCAGTTCGTGAAGCGGGTGCTGGCCGCCTACTGGATCTACCAGGAGCGCCTGGGCCAGGACACGCCGACGCTGAAGGCGCTGGCGACCGGCGGCTGGCCGCGCTATACGCCCCAGGACGGGATCGCGACCGCCGCCAATTGAGGCGCCCGCGTCCCGCCTGATCGGCAACTTCCAGGTCCCGAGGTCCCATGCCGCGGATTGACGAAAGCCGGCCGTTCCTCGCCGTCAACATCGCCGTGCTGACGGTCTCCGACACCCGCACCCTGGCCGACGACAAATCCGGCCAGACCCTCGCCGACATGATTGCGCGGGATGGCCACAAGCTGGCCGCGCGGGCGATCGTGAAGGACGACATCGACAGCATCTGCGCCCAGCTGCGCGCCTGGATCGGCGATCCGGAGATCGACGTGGTGATCTCCACCGGCGGCACCGGCGTCACCGGCCGCGACGTGACGCCGGAAGCCTTCGAGCAGGTCTTCGAAAAGAAGATCGAGGGCTTCGGCGAGCTATTCCGCTGGATCTCGTTCCAGAAGGTCGGCACCTCGACCATCCAGAGCCGCGCCGTGGGTGGCGTGGCCCACGGCACCTATCTCTTCGCCCTGCCCGGCTCGCCCTCCGCCTGCCGCGACGGCTGGGACGAGATCTTGAAGCACCAGCTCGACAACCGCCACCGGCCCTGCAATCTGGTCGAGTTGATGCCAAGGTTGGAAGAGCATCGGCGGTAGGCGCCTATGGGCGAGGACCAGCCGTATTTCCGGTTCTATCCCGGCGCCTATGAAGAGGGTGGCCGATTTGAGCCATCGAGCGACCTCTGCGAAGTCTGCTCACGTCCTTGCGTGTGGAAATACACGGGGAACGTCTACGTCGCCGGACCGAAGGTTTCGATCTTCTGCGCCCGCTGCATTGCGAACGGCGTACTGGCCGCCCACTTCGGTGACCGGCGCTTCCAACTGCAGGCCGCTGACCTGATCGGCGCAGAACCGAGGCTCGCGGAGGAAGTGCTGCAGCGCACTCCTGGGGTAAGCTCTTTTCAGGACTTCGAATGGCCTGTCCTAGACTGCAAGCCGATGGCTTTCGCAGGCTACGGACAGGATAAGACTCTGCTAGCCATTCCCGCTGTGCGATCCGCAATCAAAACGGCATTTGAAGAGATAGGACGGACGGTCGACGGCCCTACTTCGTATGCGCTGATATTCAAGGAGATCGACGGCGACCGGTATCGCGCGGTGATTGACCTGGATTGAAGTCGAGACTGCGGCCCACGGCGAGAAAGCCACATCCACAATGCAAGACGTCACCCCAAGGCTTGGCCTTGGGGTCCACGAGTTTGCTTCCGTAGACTGAGCCTTGCAGAACGAAACTCGTGGATGCCAAGGCCAAGCCTTGGCATGACGACTGAGATTGTCAGTCGAGTTGGTCCACCTGCGGTCCCCAGGTGTCCGACAGCGCGAAGCCCTTTGCGAACGGATCCGCCGGGTCCCAGCGCAATTCCTCGGTGCCGTAGATGGTCGCCTGGCCGGTGAGGCGCGGCAGGATCGCCGGCTTGCCGCCAACCATCGTCTCGCCGATCAGTTCCACCAGGAACTCGCCGCCGATGACGGAGCGCGAGCGGCGGCTGTCGCCCACCTTCGCCTCTCCGCGCGCATGCAGCACCGCGAGATTGGCGGAGCTGCCGGTGCCGCAGGGCGAGCGGTCGACGCGGCCGGGCTTCAAGGTGGTGCAGGTGCGCAACGCGCCGTCCCGCTCCTGGCTGCGGAACATCACATAGGCGATCTCGTTCACGCCCGGCAATTCCGGATGCTGCACCTTCACCTGCTCCGCCAGCAGCGCCTTCAGTTCGATTCCCGCCTCAGCCAGGGCGCGCGCATTCTTCGGCGCGATCTCCAAGCCGATCTGCGCTACGTCGACCAGCGCGTAGTATACGCCGCCGAAGGCGATGTCGGCCTGGAGGCGTCCCCAGCGCAGCGTGTCGACGCTCTTATCCAGCGCCTCGACGAAAGCCGGCACGTTGTCGAGGCTGACGGATTGCACGCGCCCGCCGGTGCATTTCGCCCGCGCGACGATGAGCCCCGCCGGCGTGTCGAGGCGCACGGTGGTCTCCGGCTCGACCATCTGCACGCGGCCGCTTTCCAGCAGCGCCGTCACCACGCAGATGCAGTTGCTGCCCGACATCGGATGCGCGCGGTCGGCCTGCAGCACCATGAAGCCGGCATCGGCATCCGGCCGCGTCGCGGGCAGCACCAGGTTCATCGACATGGCGACGCTGGCGCGCGGCTCGAAGGTGACGAAGCGGCGCAAGCTGTCGTCCACCTGGTTGATGTGGTTCATCTTGTCGAGCATGGTGGCGCCCGGAATCTCCGGCGCGCCGCCGACCAGCACCTTGCCGATCTCGCCCTGGCAATGGACCTGGATGATCTGCAGGGAGCGCGCGAACTTCATCGGCTCAGCCCAGCACCGGCTCCATCGCTCTCCTGAACGCGGTCTTCTCTTCCGCGCTCAATTCCAGCAGCGGCCGGCGCGCGAGGCCGACCGGCGTGCCGGCGAGCTCGCAGCCATACTTCACCTTCTGCACGAACTTGCCGCTTTCCAGGCTGGCCATCGCGCCATAGATGACCAGCGCCTTGTCGCGCGCGGCAATCCAGTCGCCGCCTTCAATCGTCTTCACCAGATCGACGCAGGCTTTGGCCATGCAATTGGCCGGGCCGCAGATCCAGGACGTGGCGCCCCACAGGTAGAAATCCAGCGTCTGGTCGTCGGAGCCGTTGGTGAGCTGGTAGCGCGTGCCGTAGCGCTGGCGGATATCCATCGCGCGCAGCAGATTGCCGGAGGATTCCTTGATGCCGATGACGCGGGGATTGGCGACGAAGGCGTCGAGCACGTCCAGCCCGACCTCGACGCCGACCTTGGGCGGATAGTTGTAGAGCACGATCTCGACATCGACCGCGTCGAGCACCGCCTGGTAATGCGCGATCAACTCGTCCGGCTTCGGAGTCGCGTAATAGGGTGCGGAGAGGAGCACCGTGCCGTAGCCGAGGTCGCGCGCCCGCTTGGTGTGCTCGATGACGTCGGCGGTCGACCCGGCATTGGTGCCGGCGATCAGCAGCTCACTCTTGTCGGCGAAACCGGCGACGAACTTCAGCACCGACGCGCGCTCCTCCGCGTTCATCGCGTAGTACTCGCCGGTCGACCCGCAGGGCACCCAGCCGGTGACGCCGTCGGCGCGCAGCTTGGTCAGCAGCTTCTCGAAGGCCTTGAAATCGATCTTACCGTTCGCGTCGAACGGCGTGACCAAAGCCGGCATGACCCCGGTGAGCTTCATTTTCGTCTCCTCTGGCAAAAGCAGAGGTATTGTCGTTCTAATGTCGACAATGTCAAATACAATATGTCGACAATGATATCGAGACGGTCTATAGTTTGGGCTGCCCGGGAATTTATCAGGCAATAGGAGGGGTTAAGTGGGCCGGGAGACCGACAGAAAGGCCAAGGAGCCGGGCTGGAAGGGCGTCCACGACACCCTGCGGGCCGAGATCCTGACCCTGAAGCTGGCGCCCGGGCAACCCTTGGATGAGACCACGCTCGCCGCGCGCTTCCGCCTGTCGCGCTCGCCCGTGCGGGAGGCGCTGATTCGGCTCGCCGGCGAGGAACTGGTCGTCACCCTGCCCAGCCGCAGCACCATCGTGGCGCCGATCGAACTGGCGCTGTTCCCCAAATATGTCGAGGCGCTGGACGTGACCCAGCGCATGCATGCGCGCCTCGCCGCGCAATTGCGCAGCGACGCCGATTTGCAGGACATCGCCGGGAAGCAGCGCGATTTCGAGGCGGCGCTGAAGACCGGCGACCACCTCGCCATGTCGGAAGCCAACAAGAACTTCCACATGGCGATCGCGCGCGCGGGCAAGAACCCGTACCTGATCGCCTTCTACGAACGGCTGCTGGACCAGGGGCGGCGCATGCTGCACATGCATTTCGAGTTCCTGGAGCGCACGCCCGGTGGCCAGATGCTGACCGGCGAACATGACGAGATGCTGGCCGCCATCGCCGCCAGGGATGCCGACCGTGCCGACGCGCTGGCGCACGCCCATACGCGCCAGTTCCGCGACTCCTTCATCCGCTTCATGAGCGAGAACTATGCGGCCGGCCTTTCGCTGGGCCCGATCCCCGCCGCTTAGAGCAGCCCTTTCTCTCCCACCCTCCATCGTCATGCCAGGGCTTGGCCCTGGCATCCACGAGTTTCGAAGAGCGTGAGCGCGAAGTCGCATGCAAACTCGTGGACCCCAGGGCCAAGCCCTGGGGTGACGGAGTGTATGAGGCAGGCTGAACGCACTCCCCACCGTTCATCCTGCGGTTGAGGCGAAAACCCTCAAGACTTCCAACGCGCGCCGGCGCCCGCTATAGAATCCGCGGCGACTGAATGGAGGACATCAATATGAAGCGCGTCATTTTCACCGGCGGCAGCGGCAAGGCTGGCAGGCATGCGCTGCAGGTACTGCTCGACCGCGGCTACCAGGTGATGAACCTGGACCTGAAACCGCTCGACAACCCGAAAGCGCGCACGCTGATCACCGATCTGACCGATTCCGGCCAGGTGTTCAACGCGCTGACCTCCTATATGGGCCTGCACGAATTCGACCCCGACATGCGCGCGCAGCCGGTCGACGCCATCGTGCATTTCGCCGCCGTGCCGCGGGTCATGATCGTGCCGGACAACGAGCTCTACCGCGTCAATGTGATGAGCACCTACAACGTCATCGAGGCGGCGGTGAAGCTCGGCATCAAGAAGATCGTCATCGCCTCCAGCGAGACGACCTATGGCGTGGTCTTCGCCGAGACGCCGCGCGAGCCGGATTACTTCCCGCTCGACGAGGAATACGACGTCAACCCGATGGATTCCTACGCCCTCTCGAAGATCGTCAACGAGCGCACCGCGCGCGCCTTCGCCACCCGCAGCGGCGCCGACATCTACGCCTTGCGCATCGGCAACGTCATCGAGCCGCATGAATACGCGCTGTTCCCGAAATGGTTCCAGGATCCCGGCTTCCGCAAGAAGATCGCCTGGTCCTATGTCGATGCGCGCGATCTCGGCGAACTGTGCCACCGCTGCATCGAGACGAGCGGCCTCGGTTTCCAGGTGTTCAACGCGTCGAGCGGCGACACCTCGTCGGATTTGCCGACGGCGGAGCTGCTGAAGCGCTTCTATCCCAAGGTGCCGGTGAAGGGGAAGCTGAGCGAGTTCGAAACGCTGCTCTCCAACAAGAAGGCGCGCGAGATGCTGGGCTTCGAGCAGAAGCACTACTGGCGCAAGTATGTGAAGGCGTAGGCGCTCCTAGCCCTCGAACGAGGTCACGCTCACCTTCGCCGCCGCCAGCCTCCGGTAGAGGTTGCGGCGGCGGGTCAGCGGCCACCAGTCGTAGAGGAAGATCTCGACCGGCTTCCAGTTCGCCACCCAGCCGATGATGATCAAACCCTCCTCCACGAAGCGCGCCAGATACCCGGTGCCGAAACGACCGGTGACGAAATGCCCGGCGGCGAGGCAGAGGCCGAGCGCCGCCAGGCCGATGGCCAGAGCACGCCGGCCGATGCGGAACAACTCGTGCAGATCGCGCCCGATCACGTCGGCGCGGTAGGCGAAGAAGCGCTGCAGCGATTCCTCCAGCCGCCGCGCCGCGTCGGTCTCGGCTTCCGGCCGCGGCACATGCACGATGATGCGCAAGGGCTGGTCGCGCGGCAGCTCCCGCGCCCAGCCGACGATGTACTCCTCCGCGTCGTCGTCGAGGTCGCGCTCGTGGAAGGGGAACGGGTCCAGCGTGTTGAACAGCTGCGACACTTCGTCCACGCGGATCTGGATAGCCTGGGCTTCGGTCTCGCTCATGGTGCTTGCACAACCCTCCCCCGATGGGGCCAGCTTAGCGCATGAGCAGCGATCCGGGCCAAGCCGACATCGTCGCCTTCCTCGCCGATCCCCGCAGTCACGGGCGCGCGGTCGGCCGCGTCGAGACCATCACCACGCACGCCTCGGTGATCTTCCTGGTGGGCGACCGGGCCTACAAGCTGAAACGCGCGGTCAAATACTCGTATCTCGACTACGCCACGCCCGAGCTGCGCCGGCGCGCCTGCGAGGCGGAGCTCGCCTTGAACCGCCGCACGGCGCCCGAGCTCTATCTGGCTGTTCTGCCGATCTCGCGCCGGGCGGATGGCGGCCTGGTGCTGGGCGGCGCGGGCGAGGCCGTCGACTGGGTGGTCGAGATGCGCCGCTTCCCGCAGGAGGCGTTGTTCAGCCACCTGGCGGAGACGGGCCAGCTCACCCCGCGCCTCGCCATGCTGGCCGCCGACCGCATCGCCGCCTTCCACGGCATCGCCGAGCCTTTGCGCGACCAGGGCGGCGCCGATGGCATCCGCGCGGTGATCCAGATCAACGACGAAAACCTGCGCCGCGCATTGCCGCAAGGACTGGCGCTGTCGGACATCGACCGCCTGCGTGATGCAACCTTGGCCGCATTCGAGCGCCATGCGGACCTGCTCGAAAGCCGCCGCGCCGACGGCAAGGTCAAACGCTGCCACGGCGACTTGCACCTCGCCAACATCGCACTCATCGACAATGTGCCGACCCTGTTCGACTGCATCGAGTTCAGCGACCTCATCGCCTGCATCGACGTGCTCTACGATCTCGCCTTCCTGCTGATGGACCTGCGGCATCGCGCGCTGGCGGAGCCGGCGGCGCAGGTCTTCAACCGCTATCTCGACCGCGCCGACGAGAGCGACGGATTGCCGGCGCTGCCGCTCTTCCTGTCGCTGCGCGCCGCCGTGCGCGCCCATGTCACGGCGACCGCCGCCTTGTCGCAAGCGCCGGATGCGCGCGATCGCAAGCTGCGGGAGGCGCGCGCCTATTTCGACATGGCCGAGGATTTGCTGCGGCCGGTCTCGCCCAGGCTCGTCGCCATCGGCGGCTTGAGCGGCACCGGCAAATCGAGCGTCGCTGCTGCCCTCGCCGCCGGGCTGGGGATCGCGCCGGGCGCCCGGGTGCTGCGCAGCGACGTGCTGCGCAAGCGCCTGTTCGGCCAGGCACCGGAAAGCCGCCTGCCGCCCGCTGCCTACGAAGCGGAGGTCAACGCCCGGGTCTACGCGACACTGCATCGGGAAGCCGAGCGCGCCATCGCCGCCGGATATTCCGTGATCCTCGATTCCGTCGCCGCCCGTCCCGAGGAGCGCGCCGGTTTCGCGACGATCGCCGCGCGGGCCGGCATCCCCTTCAAGGGCCTGTGGCTGGAAGCCGACCCTGAGGTGCTGCGGCGGCGCCTGCGGGCGCGCCAGCACGACGCCTCCGATGCCGATGCCGCCGTGCTGGAACGGCAGCTGGCCTATGACCTGGGCCCGATGACCTGGACCCGCATCGATGCCGGGCGCGATCCCCGGATGGTCGCCGCCGCGGCGCGGCGGGCGATCGGGGCGCCTCCGCCATAGCCGCCATTGCGTGACGGCCCGTCACGCCGCTCCCTGCGTATTTGCGTTACGCAACACTTTGTTCTTTATTTGTTCTCATCCTGGAGTCAGGATCGGGCCATGAACCGTGCCCCGAAACCGCTCCCGCCGGACCCGGAAATGCCGGCCGCGCCCGATCCGACCCTGCCGCCGCAGCCGATGAAGGGCCGCGGCGCAATCAGCAACCGGCCCGGCCGCTACGAACTCGGCGAGCGGCCGCTGGAGGATGACGGCTGGCGCGGGGCGGCTGCGGAGGCGGAGGACGACCTGCCGCCGCTGCGGACCACGGTGCTGGAGGATTCCAGCCGCACGGTGATCGCCCGCAACCAGTCGCCCGATGTGCCGTTCGACCAGTCGATCAACCCCTATCGCGGCTGCGAGCATGGCTGCATCTACTGCTATGCGCGGCCGACTCATGCTTATCTCGGTCATTCGCCCGGCCTCGATTTCGAGACCAAGCTCTATGCCAAGACCGATGCCGCGGCGCTGCTGGAGCGCGAATTGCGCAAGCGCAGCTACAAGCCCGACGTGCTGGCGCTGGGCGCCGTGACCGACCCCTATCAGCCGATCGAGCGCCAGCGCCGGGTGACCCGCCAGGTGCTGCGGGTGCTGAGCGACTTCAACCATCCGGTCGGGATCACCACCAAGAGCGCCCGCGTATTGGACGATCTCGAGCTGCTGGCCGACATGGCGAAACGGCGCCTGGTGATGGTGTCGATGTCGGTGACCTCGCTCGATCGCGATCTCGCGCGCAAGCTGGAGCCGCGCGCCTCGACCCCCGACAACCGCCTCGACGCCATCCGTCAGTTGAGGCAGGCGGGCGTTCCGGTGGCGGTCTCGGTGGCGCCGATCATTCCGGCGCTGACCGACCACGAGATCGAGGCGATCATCGCCGCCGCGGCCGAGGCCGGGGCGCAGGCGGTCAATTGGACCGTGCTGCGCCTGCCGCTGGAGATCAAGGACCTCTTCGCCGAATGGCTGATCGCCCATGCGCCGGGCAAGGCCAAGCATGTCTTCTCCCTCGTCTCGCAATGTCATGGCGGCGAGATCTATCGCGCCGAATGGGGCACCCGCATGAAGGGCCAGGGCCCCTATGCGGAGATGATTCGCAAGCGCGTCGAGGCGGCGTCGCGCAAGCACGGCCTGCACCGGCGGCAATGGAACCTGGATACCAGCCGCTTCGCCGTGCCGCACGATCCGGACCGGCAGATGGAGTTGTTCTGCTGAATTGCGCTCCGGCGGCGCCGGACCGGCAGAAAACGCGGGCATCGCCGGATCGCCGAGTGTCTTGATATCGTTGACAATAAGCGCGCTTCTTGCGTCCAGGCGATGGCCGCAACCAGTCACCGCCATTGCTTTTTGCGCGGTTTAGGCCCATGTAAGGGCCACTCAACGCGTTATGGGTCTATCCCCGTCTTTCGCTCGCCCGCGAGCGCCCGACCCGGCTTCATCCGTTCCGTAGCTTGGCCCGCCCCGCAATCTCTGCGTGGCGGCACTCCGGTTTTACTGAAAGCCGGTCTTTCCAAAAAAGGTACGACATGTCTAGTGGCAAAGTTAAGTGGTTCAACGCCCAGAAGGGCTTCGGGTTCATCCAGCCGGATGGCGGCAGCAAGGACGTCTTCGTCCATATCTCCGCCGTCGAGCGGGCCGGCATCGGCCATCTGACCGAGGGTCAGTCGGTGAGCTTCGACATCGTTCAGGATCGCGGCAAGGAATCGGCCGGCAACCTGAAGCTGATCTAACCGATCGCGGCGCCGCGTCGCTTTCGAGCGATGCGGCCCGATCCGGCTCGATCCGATCCGGGCGGGAGCGGGCAACACCGTCCCGCCCGGCATCGTCCCAAATCCGCCGAAGCCTGCGAGGCACGACATGATGAACAAATCCGTGAACCAGCGTTCCGAAGAGGCGCGGCGTCAGGCCCAATCGGCGATGCTCAAGGCCAAGCAGGCGCAGAGCGAGATGCTCAAGGAGCGCGCCGCGGTCTTGGCCGGCGAGGCCAGAAAGATCGACAATCTGCGCGCCCTGCGTCTCGCCAAGGAAGCCGCGACCAAGGAAGCAGCCGCGATCGAAGCCGCGACACCGAAGCCGGTTGTCCCGCGCAAGCGCCGCACTGCGAACGCCGCGGCAAAGGCGGAACCGGCCGTCGCGGAAATCGGCGCCGACATGGAAAGCCAAGCCTAGGCTCCTTCTGCCGGACATGCGCGGCACCTGGGTCGGCAATCAGGTCTTGGCCGCGAGCCTCCTGAAATCCTCGAGAACGGCCTCGATCAATCGCCTGTAGCGCGGGTCCTGCGCTTCCGCCGTCGCCGCGAACAGCCTCAGCAGGTATTTGGCCCGCTCCGCCGCTTCCGGCCAGGAAGCGGCATCCCGCGCGAACAAGAACGTCTCCATCTCCGCTTGCGCCCGGCGCAACGCCTCCTGATCGGCCTCTACTTCGCTCAGGTGGCGACGCGCATCGGTCGCCACCTGGGCCGCCATGCCGCGATGCTCGTCCAGTTGGACCGGCGGGCGCTCGTCCTTGTCCTTGGGCACGATGTCTTCGCGCCAGCAGACGTTCGATCAGCCCTGGGCGGACTTGGCCAGCGCGTCGGCGCAGGCCGTCGCCAGGTCACGGTTCGGTTCACTCGCCGAAGGCATGGTGGCTCAGCCCGACGTCAGCACGAAATCGCGCTGTTCGTAGCTGGTCTTCATGCCGGTCAGCTGGGTGAGCTTGGCGGCCGATTCCGGGTCCGCCTGCTGCCGGCTGACGCAAATCGGCACCAGAGCCGCGACGACGGCGACCCGCGAGCGATCCGACGCCAGTCTCTCCGCCGAGCTGTTCGAATACCAGCCGCCCTGGTTGAAGCCGATGAGCATGGTGGCGATGGCGCCGACCACCCCGCCGGCGACCGCCGGTTTGAGCCATTTAGGGATGTTCATGAACGGGGACTCCTTGTCCACTATTCGGTGCAAGCGGACATCGGACGACGCCCGCGCGATTTTCTTTGCACCATGCGCCCAATTGCACGGTCGCGATACGAAAATCGCCGGGCCTTGCCGCAAGGAAGATCAGCCGACGGTGATCTTCAGCTCCCCCACTCCGTCCACCCCGCCCTCGAGCACGTCGCCGCGCTGGACCGGGCCGACGCCGGCCGGCGTGCCGGAATAGATCAGATCGCCGGCCTTGAGCTCGAACAGGCCGGAGAGATAGGCGATCATCTCCGGCACCTTCCAGATCAGCTGGTCGAGGTCGCCCTTCTGCTTCACCGCGCCGTTGACCTTGAGCCACACCCCGCCCTTGCTCGGGTGCCCGATGGCGCTGGCCGGCACGATCTCGGAGCAGGGTGCGGCCGCCTCGAAAGCCTTGCCCACTTCCCACGGCCGGCCGGCTTTCTTCGCCTCGCCCTGCAAGTCGCGCCGCGTCATGTCGAGGCCGACGGCATAGCCGAAGACGCAATCCAGCGCCTTCTCCACCGGGATGTTCTTGCCGCCGGATTGCAGCGCGACGACCATTTCCAGCTCGTGATGCACGTCCTTCGACGCGTCCGGATAGGGGAAGACGCCGCCATTCGGCACCAGCGTGTCTGGGTTCTTCTGGAAGAAGAACGGCGCCTCGCGATTGGGGTCGTGGCCCATCTCGATGGCGTGCTCGGCATAGTTCCGGCCCACGCAATAGATGCGGTGCACCGGGAACAGCTTGTCCGACCCCTTGATCGGCACGGCTGGCACCGGCGCCGGCGCGAAGGCGAATCTCGCGTGGGTATCCTGGACGTTCATTGTCTCACTCCTGCGTAATACTCGACTCGTTTTTCCAGCATGCCGATCAACTCGGCACAAATAAGGGCGAAGGCGAACAGTACGATGGTGAGGGCCCAGAACTCCTCCATCAGGAAGCTGCGCGAATAGAGCTCGAACAGCTCGCCATAGCCGATGATCGAAACCAGCAATTGCCCGATGACGACGCCCTTCACCCCGCGGATGAAGCCGAGGCGGATGCCGGCCAGGATCTCCGGCAGCGCCGCCCACAGGATGATCTTGGCGTAGAGCGCCGGCCGATGGGCGCCGAAGCTCTTCGCCATCTCGATCAGCGAGGGCTGCATGTTCTTCACCCCCGCCTGGGTGTCGAGCACGATGATCCAGACGGCAAACAGGAAGACGCTGACGGCGATGGTCTTCTCGCCCATGCCGAACAGGATCATCAGCACCGGCACCAAAGCAGAGAGCGGCGCGGAGACGAAGACGTTGACCCACATGCCCAGCAGGTTCTCCGCCGCCTTCACCCGCCCCATCAGCACGCCGAGCGGCACGCCGACCGCGATCGCCAGCGTCATGCCGATGCAAAAGGTGCTCAAGGTCGTCCAGGTGGCGCCCCAGAACTTCTGCAGCGTCACCAGATCGAACAGCGCCGCCACGACGCCGCTGAAGGGCGGGAACAGCAGCACCAGCTCCAGCCGGCCGACCAGCTCCCACACCAGGCACCACAGGATGAGCGAGCTCATCATCGGCAGGCGATAGCCGAACAGCGTCATGATCGCCTCAATCCACGAACTGCCGCAGGCCCTGCCAGATCTCCTCGACGATGTCGAGATAGGCCTGGTCGCGGCGGATCTCGTCCGGCGAGCTGGAGCGGTCGATCTTGGGCTCGATGATCTGCGAGATGCGGCCGGGACGGCGGGAGAGCAACACGATGCGGTCGGAAAGATAGACCGCTTCCTCGATCGAATGGGTGACGAAGAGGAAGGTCTTGCGCTCGGTCTCGCGCAGGCGCAGCAGATCCTCCTGGAACTTGCGCCGGGTCTGCTCGTCGACGGCGGAGAACGGCTCATCCAGCAGCAGCACGTCGGCATTGACGGCGAGGGCGCGGGCGAGGCCGACGCGCTGGCGCATGCCGCCGGAAAGCTCGTGCGGGTATTTTTCCTCGAAGCCGGCGAGCCCGACCTCGCCGATATAATGGCGGGCGATGTCCTGGCGCTCCTTCGGCGCGACGTTGCGCAGCTCCAGCCCGAAGGCGACGTTGCGCATCACGGTGGCCCAGGGCATCAGCGCGAAATCCTGGAACACGAAGGCGCGCTCCGGTCCCGGCCCGGTGACCGCGCGCCCCTTGACCAGGACCTCGCCCGTGGTCGGCGCCAGCAGGCCGGCGATGATCTTCAGCAGCGTGGTCTTGCCGCAGCCGCTGGGCCCCAGCAGCGTGGTCAGCGCGCCGGCCGGGAAATCGAGATCGACATCCTTCAGCGCGTGGACCTGGCCCGGATAGACCTTGTTGATGCCCTTGACCGCGATGATGCTTTCGGGACTCGCCATCTCTGCTCCAGGGAACGCCGGACCTACGGAAATTCTGCGACTGACCGCGACCATGTCTCTTACCTCTGCTTTTCCGGCCGGAACAAGGTCACCTCGACCCATTGCAGCACGGTCAAGGTCAGGGCCGAGAACACGATGATGGAGGCGATCGACGCATACATGTGCGCGTAATTGGCGACCGCGCGGTGATAGGTGATGAGGTCGCCGATGCCGGTCGGCGTGATCAGCAGTTCCGCCAGGATGATGCCGATGAAGCCGGCCGAGATGCCGAGGCGCAGCCCGGCGAAGATCACCGGGCTGGCATCGGGCAGGATGATCTTGACGATCTGCTGCAGGCGGTTGCCGAGGAAGGAGCGGCACATGGCGAGCAGCGACGGGTTCACGTTGGCGACCGCCTTGTAGCTGTTGAGCACGATGACGGGCAGCGCCAGCAGGCAGACCGAGATGACCTTCGCCGTCATGCCGATGCCGTAGATGAAGGTCACCATCGGGATCAACGCCGCGACGGGGGCCGCCTGCAGCACGATGAAGACCGGCGCGCCGACCCACTCGACGCTCTTGCGCAGGCCCATGGCGACGCCGGCCGAGACGCCGATGATCCCGGACAGCACGACGCCGACGACCAGCGGCTGCAGGGTAATGAAATAGGCCCTGAGCATCGTCCCGTCGGCCAGCATCTCGCCAAACGCCCTGACCGTCTCCAGGAAGGTCGGAAAGGCGAGGTTGATCGGAATCCGGCCGGCGAATTCCCAGGCCGCGCAGAACAGCGCGATGGAGGCGAGGCGCCACGCCAGCAGCTGACGCCGGCTGCGCGCCCTCTCATCCGGCTCGGCGGCAAGGCGGGCCGCGACGACGTCGTCAATCCTGGCGTCCATGACGTGACTCGCCTTGCTCCAATCTGTCGCAAATCGGACGCTATCCGTTCCACCTCATCCGTCATCACCGGGCTTGTCCCGGTGATCCACGCGACGCCGATGCAGACTGCGCCGGCCCTTGGATTGCCGGGACAAGCCCGGCAATGACGGTTGAATGGGCGGATTGCGCCGGTTAAATCAGTTCGCGCCGACCACGGCCACCGCCTTGTTCAGCGGATCGAAGGTCCAGAAATCCTCGACCTTCAGGGCCGCGGGGTCGCCTTCGATCTGGCCGGCGAGGGCGTAGAAGCCGAAATCGTCCTTCACCGCCGCCTCGCTGCCGCCGTTGAGCGGGAAGACCTTCGCCGCCACCGATTCCTCGTAATACGGCACCATCTCCCCTTCCAGATCCGCCGGCAGGTCCGCGAGCAACCCGTATTTCTTGCGCAATTCCGCCACCACGCCCGGATTGCCGTTGATCTCGCGCGTCGTCTTCAGCAATTCCTCGACCAGGATCTGCACCGCGTCGGCTTCCTTCGCCAGGTACTCGGTGTTGGCGTAGAGCGCCTCGTCGGTGGCGTTGACGCCTTCCATCGGCAGCACGGCGAACTTGCCCGGGGCCTTCTCCATCACCAGGTTCCGGTTGGTGGAATCGACGATCGAGGCCTTGATGTTGCCCTGCAGCAGCGCGCCGGCGCGCACCTCGGAGCCGGGCACGTAGCTGACGTTGCTGTATTTGATGCCATGCTTCTGCGCCATCAGCATCATGATCGCCTCGGTGCCCGAGCCGCGCGCATGCACCGCGATCTCCTGTCCGTCCAGGTCCTTCCAGTCCTTGTAGAACTCGGTGTTGACGATCGGATAGAAGCGCAGATTGCTCATCTGGTAGAACATGCGGATCGGCGCCTTCACCTTCTGGATCAGCGCATAGGGCGTGCCGACGCCGATATCGGCCTGGCCGCCGACCACCGCCTGCGAGGCGACGTCTTCCGACTTGAAGTAGGTCACCTCGACATCGACGCCGCGCTCCTTGGCGCGCGCGATGGCAATCTCGAAATTCAGCGTCTCGACGGTGGCGATGTCGCCGAAGGCGATGTGCATCTTGCCGGCCGCGAGGGCCGCCTCGGCGAGGCCGAAGGATGCGAGCGCGAAGCAGCCGGCCATGAGGGTGCGGCCGAATCCCCTGATCTGGATACTCATGTCTTCCTCCCGATTGCCGTGTTGGCGAGCCTTGTGGCTCTGGCTTATTCTCTGACCAATCTTATGATGGTTTTGCTTGGTTGCAAGTCGATTCGCAGAAACGCTTGAGTTTCCCGCTATTTTCGGGGATATTCCGAGGACCAATCATGTTATTGGTTGAAGCCATGAGCGACCGTATCAGCACCAACATCGACGCCCTGACGCAATTGCGGGCCTATCTGGCGCAGAGCGACCTCCCCGTGGACAGCCGCCTGCCGACCGAGCGCGCGCTGGCGCAGAAGCTCGGCGTCACCCGCGCCGAATTGCGCAAGGCGCTGGCGGTGCTGGAGGCCGAGAACCAGATCTGGCGCCATGTCGGCAAGGGCACCTTCATCGGCAGCCGGCCGATCGACACGCTGGCCGATGTCGCCGCCATCACCCGCCGCACCAATCCCGGCGACGTGATGCGCACGCGCCTGCTGCTGGAGCCGGAGGTGGCGCGCATGGCGGCGCTCAACGCCACCTCGGACCAGATCGCGGAGATGAAGCTCTGCCTGCAGCGCACGCGGGCGGCGCAGACCTGGCGGCAATACGAGGCCTGGGACAACCGCCTGCACCGCGTCATCGCCGAGGCGACGCAGAACGCCCTGCTCCTCGCCTTGCTCGACACGCTGAACGCGGTGCGCCGCGCCGTCGCGTGGGGGCGGCTGCGCGTCGAGAAGGTGAAGCCGGCGCCCACCCATCATTCCTTCGAGGAGCATGAGGCGATCGTCGCGGCGATCGCCGAGCGCGATCTCGATCGCGCCGCCGCGGCCATGCGCCGGCACCTGGAGAGCGTCGAGCGCAACCTGCTGCGGGCGCGGCAGCAGCCGGAAGCCGCCGCAGCCGAGCTCCGCGCCGGGGCCGGATAGCGCCGCCGGATAGCGATTTCGGCGCCGTGAATGTCGTTTACGGAGCTTTACCGAGAGTAAACGACTCCCGGATATGGTCCTAGCAACGTCGCCCAGACAAGGCGCCGCAAAAGGACGTATTTTCCGGGAGTTAGGGATGTCGAAGGGTTTCACGGGCAGCTTCGCCGGCAAGCTGTCGCTCAGCGTCAAGATTTTGGTTTCCTTGATCGCCGCTCTGGTCCTCGGCCTCGCCGCGACCGCGACGCTCATCTCGCAGAAGAGCGCCGCAACCACCGAGGAATTGTCGGTGCAATCCGGCAAGAACCTCGCCAACGGCATCGCCGCCGAGGTCGAGGTCAATCTGAATGCCGGCATCGAACTGACCGAGGCGCTGCGCGACGCCTTCCTCGGCCTGCGGCGCCAGGGCATCCGCGACCGCCAGGCTCATATGGCGATCCTGGAAAGCGCGATGGAGGCCAACCCGCATCTGGTCGGCGTGTGGACCGCGTGGGAGCCGAACGCCTTCGACGGCCGCGACGCCGAATTCGTCAACGCCGACGGCAACGCGGTCTTTCCCCTCGCGAAGGTGCACGACGCGACCGGTCGCTTCGTTCCCTATGTCTTCGCCACGCCGAACGGCCACGACATGACCGTGCTCCTGGATTACGAGAAGCCCGGCGCCGGCGACTACTACTTGCTGGCTCAGCAATCGGGCAAGCAGCAGATCATCGAGCCCTATGCCTACGAGGTTGACGGCAAGACCATGCAGATCACCAGCCTGGTGACGCCCATCGTCATCGACGGCAAGGTGGTCGGAGTCACCGGCGTCGATCTCAGCCTCTCCGCCATCCAGGCACGCCTGGCCGAGATCAAGCCGTACGAGACCGGCTCGGTCTCGCTGATCTCGGCCGCCGGCAACTGGGCCGCCTACACGGACCCGGCGCTGGTGATGAAGCCGGTCGAGGAAGGCAATCCCAACATGGCCTCGGCCAAGGCCGGCATCGCCAAGGGCGAAACCTTCAGCGATGAGGAATATTCCAGCAGCCTGCAGACCGACGTGATCCGCGCCTTCCAGCCGGTGCAAATCGGCGACACCGGCACGCCCTGGTCGGTCATGGTCAATCTGCCGAAGGACAAGATCCTGGCCCCGGCGCGCGAGCTCACCTGGTTCACCATCGGCGCCGCGGCGGCGCTGGTGCTGGCCCTGTCGCTGATCGTCACCTTCCTGGTGCGTGCGCTGGTGGTGAAGCCGGTCGGCAGCCTGACCCATGCGGTCGACACCCTGGCCGGCGGCAACACCGCGATTACGGTGCCAGCCACCAATCGCGGCGACGAGCTGGGCGTGATGGCCCGCGCCGTCGAGTTCTTCCGCCAGAAGCTGGTGGAGATCGAGGAATTGCGGCGCAAGACGATGGATGCCGAGAAGGAAGCCGCCGAGGCGCGCCGCCGCGGCATGCTGGAGCTGGCCGACAGCTTCGAAGCCAGCGTCAAGGGCGTGGTGCAGGCGGTCAGCGCCTCGGCCGTCGAGCTCGAGGCCAACGCGCAATCGATGAGCGCGGTGGCGGAGGAGGCGACGCGCCAATCTGCCGCCGTCTCCGCCGCAACGACGCAATGCTCCGCCAATGTCTCCACCGTCGCCGCGGCGGCGGAAGAGATGTCGGCCTCGATCGCCGAGATCAGCCGCCAGGTGAGCGAGAGCTCGAACGCGGCGCATGGCGCGGTGGGCGAGACCGAGAAGGCCGCCGGCACGGTGCAGAAGCTGGCCGAGGCGGCGCAGGAGATCGGCGACATCGTGCGGCTGATCGGCGACATCGCCGGCCAGACCAACCTGCTGGCGCTCAACGCCACCATCGAGGCGGCGCGCGCCGGCGATGCCGGCAAGGGCTTCGCCGTGGTGGCGAGCGAGGTGAAGAACCTGGCGACGCAGACCGCGCGCGCGGCCGAGGACATCACCAACCGCATCCAGCGCATCCAGGCGGCGACCGGCGAGGCGGTCGGCGCCATGGACGGCGTGCGGTCGACCATCGGCAAGGTGGAGCAGATCTCCAGCACCATCGCCTCGGCGGTGGAGGAGCAATCCGCGGCGACGCGCGAGATCTCCGGCAATGCCGGCCAGGCCGCGGCGGGCACCGACGAGGTGGCGCGCAACGTCGAGGGCGTGCGCAACGCCGCCGGCGACGCCGGCAACGCCGCCAGCCAGGTGCTGTCAGCCTCCGGCGAGCTCGCCAAGCAATCCGAGGCGCTGCGCCGCGAGGTCGACACCTTTATCGCCAGAGTCCGGGCGGGGTAGTGCGTGCCGGCTAGACCGGCAGGCAGCACGAAACGAGGGCCGTCCGGGCGACCGGGCGGCCTTTTTCTTGCCTCGCGAGGAAACGCGGCCAGATCTGGACGCGATCGGCCACGCGCGATCAGGTGCGGCGGCTCTCCATGCCACCACCGCTGCGCCACTTGGTCGAGCCCTTGCAGCGCGGGCAGACGCGTTCGCCGGCCCAGGCGCTGTCGAAGGTGGTGTGGCAGCTGAGGCAAGCGCGCTTGCGGCGGCTCTCGGTGACCGCTTCGGCGGGTTTTTCAAGCGTATTGGTTTTCATCGGCCTTATATGGGCCTTCCGGGCGCCAAATGTAAGCGGAATCGCCCCCGGAACGGGCATTTCCCGCCGGATTCCCCCGGATTCACCCCGGATTCACCCTGGATTCCGGTGCGATTCCGGGTAGGTGCGTCAATCCGACCGGTCCTGCCCCAGTCCCAGCCAGCGCGCCACGACCCAGCAGGCCAGCGCCCAGCCCGCCCCCGCCGCCCAGCCGGCCAGCACGTCGGAGGGCCAATGCACGCCGAGATAGACCCGCGACAGCCCGACCAGCAGCGCCAGGGCGAGCGCCACGGCGAGCGCGTAGCCCTTCAGCCGCTTCTTCTCCATCAGCCGCACCACCAAAGCGGCGAGGGTCAGGTAGATGACCGCCGCCATCATCGAATGGCCGCTGGGGAAGCTCGAGGTGAAGGTCAGCGCCTCGCGCGGCACCAGCTCCGGCCGCGGCCGGTCGATCAAATATTTGAGCGCCGAGGAGAGCGCGAGCCCGCCCAGGCTGGCCGCCACGGTGAACAGCGCCAGCCCCCAGTTGCGCGACAAGGCGAGGAACCCGGCCACCGCCAGCACCGCGATCACCAGCACCGGCGCCGAGCCGAGCGCGGTGACGTCGCGCACCGCATCCTCCAGCCAGGCCGGCCCGAGCGGATCGCTGACATCGCCGGGCACGCGGAAGGCGAGAATGATCGCCTGGTCGAAGCCATGCGTCTCACCCTCCATCACCTCGTCGGCGAGGCCGATGAAGCCCCAGGCGGCCAGCGCCAGCAGCGCCAGGGGGATGAGGATGCGGGGCACTTCGGCGGGGATGGGCAGACGCATGCGGCGCAACCGGCGTGATGACGGGGCCGCCAAGTTAGCGCCCCGCTTGCCCGGCGGCCAACCCCGAGGACGGCGCCTCCGCGCTATTCGCCGCTCACAGCTCGGTCGCGAACACCGCGTCGAGGAGGGCGTCGATGCGGCGCCCGTCGCCGGAGAGCGGCAGGGTCACGGATTCGACCGCCAGCGAGCTTTCCGCCCATTCCTCGTGGTTCTTGCGGAAGATTGGCGCGCGGGCGGCCAGCACGCGGCCGTAGAGCTCCAAGACATAGGCGCGGTAGCCCGCATCGGGCAGCTGGTCGGCGTATTTGCCGGTGAGGTCGAAGCCGGTCAGGGCGGCGAGATGCGTGCCGTCGACCCGGAAGCGGAAGCGCGGCGGCGCCTCCGCCGTCACCTCGACCAGGCAGAGATGGCCGAGCAGATCGGGCAGCTCCAGCGGGTCGAAATCGGCGCGGCGCGGCATGGCCCGGCCGCCGCACTTGCCGCGCCAGTATTCGTAGACCCGCCGCACCTTCGGATGGCGCGCGGTCTCAAGGGTCAATTCCTGGAACCGCTGCATGGCGCCAGGGTAAGGTTAAGGAACTTAACGAATGGTTTGGACGCGCCCTCACCGGCGGGCTAAGCCGGCGGGACTAAACCGAAGGAAGGAGCGCCGCCGCCCGCCGCTCCAGCGCGCGACCGGCGAAGAAGCAGGCATAGGCGGCGAGGATCAGCGCCGGCAGGGCCAGGTGCGCCGGGCCGAGCCCGGCCGCGTCGGCCAGCGCGCCGAGCGCGATGGGGGCCAGCAGCAGCGCCGTGCCGAAGGCGATGGCCATGCGCATGGCGGCGAGGTCGCGGGCGCCGGGGATCGAAGCCGGCGCCGCGCCGATGGCGAAATTGGTGACCAGCGGATAGAGCGGCGCCACACCGAGGCCGATGACGAAGATGCCCAGAATGGCCGCCGGCGCGATGCCGAGCTCGCTGCCTACCCACCAGTAGATCAGGAACCCGACGAACACCAGCGCCAGCGCCGCCGCCAGCAGCCGCGCGAGCTTCACGCGCCGCACCAGCACGCGCAAGGCGATGCGCCCGATCAGCATGCCGAGCGGGAAGCCGGCGGCCGCCGTCGCCGCCGCGGCCGCGTCGAAGCCGATGACCTGCTCCAGGAAGGCCGGCGCCCAGAACAGGATGCAGAATTCCAGCGCGCAGGAGGCGATGAGCAGCCCCCAATAGGCCCAGAAGGCGGCGGGGAGATGCCCGCGTGGTCTCGGGTGTTCCCGCGTTGCCGTCGCGCGCCGCGCCCCTTCCACAATGGGCACCTTGCGGTACCACAGCGCGATGGCGATGCCGCTGAGCGCGCCGAACAGCACCGCCATGCGCCAGCCCAAGCCGGCCCAGATCGCGAAGCCGGAGACGAGGGGTGCTGCAAGGCCGAAGACATAGGCGGCGATCGCCTGGCCGGCGAGCGCCTCGGCCAGCCGCGCGCCATGCAGGTCGGCCAGCAGCGCCGGCAGCAGGGCCGGGATGAGCGCGCCGAGCGCGCCCATGAGGAAGCAGGCGCCGATGCTGGCCCAGGGCAGTTGCCCGAACGGCGGCGGCGGTGCGGCGCAGAGCAGGATGCTTCCCCCCGCCAGCCCCGCGACGGCGAGCCACAGCGTGCGCCGCCGCCCGAGCGCCGCCGCCACCCGGTCGCCCAGCAGCCCGACCAGAATGACGCCCAATGCGATGGCGCTCGAATGCAGGCTGACCGCGCGATAACTCAACGCGAATTCCGCCTGCAGGAACGGCACCACGTTGCCCTGCACGTTGACGGCGTAGAGGTAGAAGCCGGTGAGGAGGAAGGAGTACCAGGTGGCTTGCGCGCGGAGGGCGGAGGAATCAGCGCTCATCGGCACACATGCTGGATTTGAGCATTCAGTGATTGGCCGTGCATCAATACGTCGGCTCCCATGTCATCCGCTGGGTATAGCCGACGTTCATCCGGTTGGCGAGGTCGGCACATACTAGGTTGCAGCTATGCTTGGCTGCCCAACAGCCCAATAAGGATGACGCCGCAGCAATGGCGCTAGATTGCATCGCGCCTAGCAATAAGAGCTCGTGAACTCTTCCAGTACGAGCGTCGCGACGTTGCCCGGCAAATCAGTGGCGTCAATGAAAGGCCAGAACGCAGTTGGTGAAATCTACCTACCGCCTTCAACCAAATATTGCTCTCACTTCAATAGGATTGATATAGTTGTTCCAGCCCGGTCGAAAGTTGTCTCACATGCTACCTTCATTCCCAGGTATTGAGAAACTGCGTAGAGAGCAGAATCGACGGCTTGTGGAGAAAATGGCGCAAGAACTCGCGCCTCCACTACAACTGATAGATAGGCATGTGCAGTTTGAAGGGCGAGGGGCAGCTGTAGTGAGGCATGACGATACAGTCGGGCAAACCAAGTTTCATAAGGTTGAAGCGGAGATAAAGATCGGCCGCATGCCCCTGGCAGAATTCACAGAGGCGGAACTACTTCGTCAGCTCAATGAGCTTGCAGCGCAATATGCAAAGGCATTCAGCGAAAACTTTTACTCGGATATGGATCGAATCACCGCCGAAACGGGAAATGTTGTCGATGCAAAGGGGCAGCCGCTCTCGACAGATCATATCCTTGAAATGATACAGAAGACGGACCACGACTTCGACCCCGATGGAAATTGGAGAGCTCCAACAATCCTTCTCGGCTCAGTAGCGATGGAGAAGATGTTGAAGCTCATTAAAGAAGGGGGGGTGGAATCAGAAGAGTTCAATCAAGCACTCAAGAGAATCCTGGAAAAGAAGCGTGATGACTACCGTAGTCGAGAGGCTGATAGAATCCTGGCTGGATAGTCAAACGGAACGCCGATATCAGCCCGCATTCATCCAACTTCTAGTATCTGAGGGATGGACGGTGCTGCATAACACTCGGCACTCTCCTATTGAACTAGGCAAGGATGTCATCGCGCGCGATCCGCAAGGCGTTCTGCATTGCTTTCAGCTGAAGGGGAATCCAGCGGGCAGAATCACGAAGAATGAGGCTCAAGGATTACTTGGCCAGATTGTAGAGCTTCTCGAGGTACCCTGCCCCATCATTTATCGGCGGACACCCAACGAAAGGCATGTTGCTGTCTTTGTAACGAACGGGGAAATAGACGAGGAAGCGCGCTTAGTATTTGAGGGAGTGCGCGAACGTACCGCCACCGCGTTCTGTCCCGCTGAGCGGTTAGATGTCTGGTCTCGGGGAGCACTAATTCTTAAGTTCCTGGCTACGGCTGGAAAGATTTGGCCAACTTCGGTAGAGGGAACGCGGCACGTACTCAATTTAATTGCGCGAGATGGTCGCGAAATTCCCGACCCCAAAGCGCTCTCTGTGGCATTCGCTTCGACTGCTCCTGATCCGAAGGCTAACACTTCCGGTGCTGCAAGGACCGCGCACTTGACCTCTCTGCTCCTTCTGGCAGAAATCATCAAAGCGCCGCTTTACCAGTACGAAAACCACTATGGATTGTTCGTCGTTTCTGTGCTCGTCAGCGTGCACGCTCTTAGATTTGCGAATAGCGCTACTCGCATCAGGCTCGTCGCTCAATATTCTGAATTGTGCGTGGAGCATTGTGGAGATCTAGTTAGAGAAGCTATTGAACGCCGCTTTAATCCCGACTTTGTATGGGCTGCGTCTGACGTACTATCAGAGTTTGATGTTATGTGGGAGCGTCGCCGGCTGGTTGCAGATTGCGCAGCGGTGATCATTCTTAAGGGAAGCGCCGATTCTCGCCAGGACTACGACTATTTGGTTCGGCTCATTGATTCCACCGTGAGATCACCGCGCCTCTGGGGTCAGGGCGCAGTCCCTTCTCTCATCGTAAGATATTGGGCTCTAACTCACGTCCGCGCTGACGCCAAAGTCGATCAGATCATTTCGCGTCACCTCGCGACAATATTGGAGGCCTGCCTCGGTCGATTGACCGGTTCGCAACCCCTTCCCTCGCCCTACTACAACTTTACAGATTGTTGGGCATACTGGCATGAGATTGAGCATCTCGCAGACGATGGGATTCACACCGATTCTTTTCGAAGGAGAACTTGGTTCTGCAAGGCCATCCTTTTCATGCTTGCGAAGAGGAATCTAAAGCAAACTTGCAAGACGATTTGGCCAACATTTTCGGAGGCTGTGCATGAGGAGGTCAGCCTTCGATACAGCGCATTTTTTGATGCGAGGCTTAGTCAGGAAGGAACGACTCTCAATCATACTTTCCATCATATGGATTGGAGGGAGCTAGTCAGACAAGCAGTTGATGATAGTCGCACCGAAGACTTGAAGCCTTTTGATTCGTTGGCGTGGTTGATTGCGGCCTACATTGGCCTAGTGCCTTATCGAGCATGGACAGACGTCTTGATGTGGCTCGACAGTCACCTAAACACAACCTGGTATCGGAAGGGCTACCTTCCGACCGACTAGCCTATTAGAAGTCAATCCCTCCCCCGACTCACCCCACCTCTGCTACCCTCCCCCCATGCCGTCCTTCCGCCACGAGATCTCGCTGGGCCGCAAGTCGGGCGCCGTGATCTGCGGCGTCGACGAGGTGGGGCGCGGGCCGCTGGCGGGGCCGGTCCTCGCCTGCGCAGCAATCCTGCCGCTCGACGGGATTTCCACGCGGCTGCTGGGCGCGCTGGAGGATTCCAAGCGGCTCTCGGCCGAAGTGCGGGAGGCGGTCGCCGCCAAGCTGCGGGCGAAGGCGGTCTACGCGCTCGCCGAGGCGAGCGTCGAAGAGATCGACCGGGTCAACATCCTGCAGGCGACGTTCCTCGCCATGCGGCGCGCGGTGGCGGCGCTGCCGGTCCTGCCGGCCCATGCCCTGGTCGACGGCAACCGCAAGGCCGGGCTGCCCTGCGCGGAGACGAGTGTGATCGAGGGCGATCATCTCAGCTATTCCATCGCCGCGGCGTCGATTCTCGCGAAAGTGGCGCGGGACAAGATGATGCGGGAGCTGCACCTCGACCACCCAAGATATGGGTGGGAGCGCAATGCGGGCTATGGCACGCGGGAGCATCTGGCGGCGATCGAGGCCTATGGGCTGACCCCGCATCACCGCACCAGCTTTCGACCAGTTTATGAGCAATTAACGCTAATCGACTGACTCAAATCACTTTTCCATTGACACCCGGACTCGCCCGACTCAGGATCGGGCGCAGCAAACGGGGGATTCAAGACATGGGAAAGCGCGCTTCGGCGGCGAATTCGGCGGCGAACACCAGCGGGGCGCTGCGCGTCCTGCCCTTCGATTCCATCCTCAACGGCGATTGCGTGGCGGCGATGAATTCGCTGCCCGCGGCCTCGGTCGACATGATCTTCGCCGACCCGCCCTACAACCTGCAATTGGCGGGGGAATTGCACCGGCCGAACAACACCAAGGTCGACGCCGTCGACGACGAGTGGGACAAGTTCGCCGATTTCGCCAGCTACGACCGCTTCACCGAGGCCTGGCTGCAGGCGGCGCGCCGCGTGCTCAAGCCCGACGGCACCATCTGGGTGATCGGGTCCTACCACAACATCTTCCGCGTGGGCGCCAAGCTGCAGGATCTCGGCTTCTGGATGCTGAACGACGTGATCTGGCGCAAGACCAACCCGATGCCGAATTTCCGCGGCCGGCGCTTCACCAACGCGCATGAGACGATGATCTGGTGCGCGCGCTCGAAGGAGAGCAAGAACACCTTCAATTACGAGAGCATGAAGGCGCTGAACGACGATCTGCAGATGAGGAGCGACTGGCTGCTGCCGATCTGCTCCGGCTCCGAGCGCATCAAGGACGATGCCGGCAAGAAGGGCCACCCGACGCAGAAGCCGGAGGCCCTGCTCCATCGCATCATCATGGCGGCCACCAAGCCGGGGGACGTGGTGCTCGACCCCTTCTTCGGTTCCGGGACGACGGGGGCGGTCGCCAAGCGTCTGGGGCGGCGCTGGATCGGCATCGAGCGCGACAAGGGCTATATCGACCTCGCCCGCAAGCGCATCGCCGCGGTCCAGCCGGTGGCCGAGCGCGATTTGCTCATCACGCCGGCCAAGCGCGAGGAGCCGCGGATCCCCTTCGGCTGGCTGGTCGAGCGCGGGCTGCTGGAGCCGGGCACGGTGCTGCACTCCTATAACGGCCGCTGGACGGCGAAGGTGCGCGCCGACGGCACGCTGATCGCCGCCGACGTGCGCGGCTCGATCCACCAGGTGGGTGCTGCCGTGCAGGGCGCCCCGGCCTGCAACGGCTGGGATTTCTGGTGCGTGAAACGCGACGACAAGCTGGTGCCGATCGACGTCTACCGGCAGCAGCTCAGGGCGGAGTTGCACTGAGGGCGCGGCGCGCCTCTCCAATACTCCCTCGTCACCCCGGCCTTTGCGCCGGGGTCCACTCCTCCGCCGCACGGACGGTGCTCCCTTGGACTGGCCCTTGCGGCTGTCCCGTGGATCCCGGCGCTCGCGTTGCTCGGCCGGGATGACGACTTGGTTTGACCCGCCCCCCCTCACGCATTCGTGCGCGCTGTTGGCACCTTGTCACACGCCAGATTGCATCCGGGATGGTTGCATACCGGCTCCCTTCTTCGAACCAGGGAGTCATTCATGAAAAAGCTCATTGCCGCCCCCGTTTTCGCATTGGCGTTGACCGTCGCATTCGGCGGCGCCGCATTCGCCAATTCCTGCCCCATGCATGTGAAGGCCATCGACGAGGCGCTCGCCGCCGCGCCGCAGATCAGCGCCGAGGACCTGGCCAAGGCCAAGCAGCTGCGCGACCAGGGCGAGGCGGCGCACGCCGCCGGCAACCACGCCGAATCCATGGCGCTCCTGGCCGAAGCGGAAAAGCTGCTCGGCATCGGGATGTAGGCGGCGCGTCGACTCCCTCCCGCGTTCCGGGGGAGGGGAATAGCTATTCGGCCGCGTCTTTTGCTTTCGCCGCCAGCGTCGCCAGGCCGAGCTTCGCCACCTTGCGCATGACGCTGGGCAAGGCCGCTTCGCCCAAGCGCTCCAGCGGCACCCATTCGGCGTCCTTGAGCGGGCGGCCTTTGACGCTGGCCGCCGCCACCTGCAGCTCGAGGGCGAAATGCGTGAAGACGTGGCGCACGGCGCCGTCCGACCAGCGCCATGCCGCCTTGACGGGTGGATTGCGCAAGGCGGCGGCACGGTCAGGCACGTCCGCCGTCCAGGCGCCGCCCGGCACTTCCAGCATGCCGCCGAGCAGGCCCTCAGGCGGTCGGCGGCGCAAGGCCGCCTCGCCCTTCTCGTTGACCATCCAGAAGGCGAGGCCGAAACGCCGCGGGCGCTCGGGTTTCGGCGATTTGCGCGGATAGCTCTCCTGGTCGCCGGCCTTGAACGCCGCGCATTCCCCCTGCCACGGGCAGAGCGAACAGGCCGGCTTCGTCGGCGTGCAGATAGTGGCGCCGAGATCCATGATCGCCTGGGCGTAATCGCCGGGCCGCTGCTCCGGCGTCAGCTGGTCGGCCAGGGCGCGCAGTTCTTCCTTCGCTTTGGGCAGCGGCGTCTCGACCCGGAACAACCGGCTCACCACCCGCTCGACATTGCCGTCGAGGATGGTGGCGCGGCGCTGGAACGCGATGGCGGCGATGGCGGCGGAAGTATAGGGCCCGATGCCGGGCAATTCGCGTAACGCGTCTTCCGTATCGGGGAAGCTGCCGGCGTGACGCGCGGTCACCGCCTGCGCGCATTTGTGCAGGTTGCGGGCGCGCGCGTAATAGCCGAGCCCGGCCCAGGCGGCCATGACGTCCTCGACCGGTGCCGCGGCGAGGTCTTCGACCCTTGGCCAGCGCTGCAGGAAGCGCTCGAAATAGGGCTTCACCGCCGGCACCGTCGTCTGCTGCAGCATGATCTCGCTGAGCCACACGTGGTACGGATCGGCGGGCGCGCCGCGCTTCTTCCGCCACGGCAATTCCCGCCCATGCCGGTCGTACCAGGCCAACAACTCCGCCGCCATGCGGGGGGAGCGATTCTCAGATGCTCGCTTCACCCCTTTATTCTCCCCTTCCCCCCTTGTGGGGGAAGGCAGCGGAGCCTTGGCGAGCATAGCGAGCCTAGGCGCAGCCGGATGGGGGGTAGCGCGCCTGCGGGCGCGCCATCGCCGGAGGCGATAGGGAGCGAGGGCTGTTCTCGGAGAGGGCCCCGCGCTGCATCACCCCCCTTCCCCACCTTCCCCCACCCCGTCGGCGCATGCCGACATTCGTCGGCTCGGGGGGGAAGGGGCTCACCGAGCGGGGGGCAGGTGCCGAGAATCAGTCGGGCACGTTCTAAGGCTTGGCAGCGGAGCATCCCGCGACCATAAACTGCCTCCGCATGACGAAGAAGCCCGCAACGCCCGAAAAGCCCGCCCAGCCGGAGCCCAAGCCGCGGCGGCAGCGCATGGTGGCGCTGGCGGCGGAGGTGCCGGCGATCGCGAAGCATGCCTTGGGCAGCAAGGGCTTCGCCGAGGCTGGCCTCTTCGCCCATTGGGCGGAGATCGCGGGCGCCGCGCTGGCGGCAAGCAGCCTGCCGCTGAAGCTCGCCTTCCCGAAAGGCAAGCGCGCCGACGGCACCTTGACCGTGCGCTGCGGCGGGTCGGCGGCGCTGGAACTGCAGCACCTCGCGCCCTCGGTGCTGGAGCGGATCAACCAGCATTTCGGCTATCCGGCGGTGGCGCGGCTGAAGATCGAGCAGGGTCAGGTGAGCAGGCGCGCGCCCAGCCGCCCCGCCCCGCCCCTCACCAGCCTGGAACAGGGCGAGATCGCCCGCGCGGTCGAGGCGGTGGAAAACCCGGAGATTCGCGCGACTCTGGCGCGACTCGGCAGCGCCATCCGCCGCCGCGAAAAGGCGCCACGGAAGCCTTGACGCGCGCGACTCGGCGGATTCACGCACTTGTCATAAAGCCCTGCGGCACAGCGTCCGGGCGAGGCTTGCGCGCCTTCTTGAATCCTGCCAAAACCCCGGACCATCAGGGGCTTGCTGCGCGAAGCCTGATGCGAGGCGACCTCTCCAGGAGCGATTGATGAACAAGGGCGTATTGTTGGGTCTGGTCATTCTGCTGGCCGCCGCCATCGGCTTCGGCGGCTGGTATGCCTATACCGGCAGCCAGATCGGCGCGGCGCCCGAAGCCACCCCCGCGGCCGGCACCGCGACCAGCGCCGCCACCGGCAGCGACACCGCCGGGTCGACCGCGGCGACCGAGGTGCCGCTGCCGGAGATCGCCGCCGACGAGATGACCCTGGGCAATGCCGACGCGCCGGTCACCATCGTCGAGTATTTCTCGCTCGGCTGCATCCACTGCAAGCATTTCCACGAGGAGATCCTGCCGCAGCTGAAGGCGGATTACATCGACACCGGCAAGGTGCGCCTGGTGTTCCGCGACTTCCCGCTGGACGGCGTGGCGCTGGCGGCGGCGCAGCTCAGCCGCTGCGTCTCGCCGATGGCCTATTTCGCCATGGTCGACACCATCTTCAAGCAGCAGGAAGCCTGGCACATCCAGGAAGGCGTGCCGGTGCTGGCCGGCATCGCCAAGGGCGCCGGCATGGACCAGGCCGCCTTCGATGCCTGCATCGCCAACAAGGAGCTGCGCGACAAGATCATCGCCGGCACCCAGCAGGGCAGCAACACCTTCAAGGTCGAGGCGACGCCGACCTTCATCATCAACGGCAAGAAGCTGAGCGGCGTCGGCGACTACGCGCCGTTCAAGGAAGCGGTGGAAGCCGCGCTCGCCGCGCAATGAGCGCGGCATTGAATATCGCCGCGCCAAGCGCGGCGGGAAATTAAGGCGGGTTCCGGGGGAGTATCGACGACTTGGTGCAGTTCACGAAACTTCGGCTGACCGGCTTCAAATCCTTCGTCGAGCCGACGGATCTGCTGATCCAGCCCGGCATGACCGGGATCGTCGGCCCCAATGGCTGCGGCAAGTCGAACCTGGTCGAGGCGCTGCGCTGGGTGATGGGCGAGAACTCGGCCAAGCGCATGCGCGGCAGCGAGATGGACGACGTCATCTTCGCCGGCACCGCCAACCGCCCGGCGCGCAACATCGCCGAGGTGCAGCTCTTCCTCGACAATGCCGACCGCAAGGTCCCGGCCCAGTTCAACGACAGCGAGGAGCTGGTCGTCTCGCGCAAGATCGAGCGCGGCGAGGGCTCGGCCTATCGCGTCAACGGCATGGACACCCGCGCCAAGGACGTGCAGCTGCTGTTCGCGGATTCGGCGACCGGCGCCCATTCCACCGCCTTGGTGAGCCAGGGCCGCATCGGCGCCATCATCGCCGCCAAGCCGGCCGACCGCCGCGCGCTGCTCGAAGAGGCCGCCGGCATCACCGGCCTGCATTCGCGCCGGCACGAGGCGGAATTGCGGCTGAAGGCGGCGGAAGCCAACCTCGCCCGCCTCGACGACGTCATCGTCACCCTGGAAAGCCAGCTGGCCGCCTTGAAGAAGCAGGCGCGCCAGGCCTCACGGTATCGGAACCTGCAGGACCACATCCGCCGGCAGGAAGCCATCCTGTTCCACCTGCTGTGGACGGACGCCGAGCAGCGCCTGAAGCATGCGGAAGAAAGCCTGATGGCGGCGGAGACCATGGTGGTCTCGCTGACCTCGTCGGCCGCCGTCGCCGCGACGCGGCAGAGCGAGGCGGCGACCGTGCTGCCCGGCCTGCGCCAGACCGAGGCCGAGGCCGCCGCCGAATTGCAGCGCCTGACCATCGCCCGGGCGCAATTGGAGCAGGAGGAGGCCCGCGTCGCCCAGAGCCGCGCCGATGCCGAGCGCCAGCTGGCCGACAACGCCGCCGATACCGCGCGCGAGACGGCCTTGGCCGAGGATGCCGCGCAGGCCCAGGCGGCGCTGCAGGTCGAGGGCCGCGAGCTGGCCGAGATGTCGGAGCGCGAGGCGGCGATCGCCGAGGAGGCCGCGCGGGCCGTCGTGCTGGCCGCGTCGGATGTCGAGGAGACCGAGGCCGAGCTCGCCCAGCTGACCCAGAATCTTGCCGCCGGCGAGGCGCGCGAGAACGCGCTGAACCGCCGCCGCGACGACCTCGCCCAGCGCCTGGAGCGGCTGCGCCAGCGCATCGCCGAGAACAGCGCCGAGCGCGAGCGGCTGCAGGCGCAGATCGCGGCGGATGAATCGCTGAAGGCCGCGCAGGCGGGAACGGAAAGCGCCGAGCGGGCGCTGGAACTGGCCCAGGCGGCGATCACCGAGGCCGAGGCGGTGCGCGAAGCCGCCGCCGAGAGCGAGGCGCAGGCGCGCGACCGCCTGAACCAGGCGCAAAGCGCGCATCGCGGGGTGAAGGCGGAGGTCGACGCCCTCAACGCCATCTTCGTCGACAGCGACCAGCAGATCTGGCCGCCGCTGATCGACGCGCTGACCGTGACGCCGGGCTACGAGGCGGCCCTCGGCGCCGCCCTCGGCGACGACCTGCAGGCCTCCGCCGATACCGGCGCGCCGATGCACTGGCGCCAGCTGGACGCCGACCCGGCCGCCCCGGGACTGCCTGCCGGCGCCCGGCCGCTGGCCGAGTTCGTCACCGGCAGCGCGGCACTTCTCCGCCGCCTGGCGCAGATCGGCGTGGTCGAGGATGTCGAGACCGGCCGGGTGCTGGCCGGCCATCTGGCGCAGGGCCAGCGGCTGGTGACGCGCGACGGCGCCATGTGGCGCTGGGACGGCTACACCATCCAGGCGGGCTCCCCCACCGCGGCCGTGCAGCGCATGCAGCAGCGCAACCGGCTGAAGGATCTCCAGGTCGAGCTGGACGCGGCCGAAGGGCGCCTCTCCCAGGCGCATACGGAATACGACCACGCCAAGGCGGCGCTCTCCAACGCCCAGGCCGAGGAGCAGAGCCGCCGCCAGACCTTGCAGGCCGCCTACAATTCGGCGCGCGACGCGCGGGCCGAGCTGTCCCGCGCCGAGCAGGCCCTGTCGCAGGTCAATGCCCGCCTGACCGGGCTCAGCCAGTCGCTGGCCAGCCTCGAAGCCGACGCGGCGGAAGCGGAGCAGCAACTGGAAGCCAATGCGGCGGAGGTCGCCGGCCTGCCCGATCTGCAGCAGGCGCGCGACCGTGCGGCCGAGCTGAAGCCGGTGCTGACCGACCGCCGCGCCCGCCTGATCGAATGCCGCTCGACCGACGACCGGCTGCGGCGCGAGGCGGCGCAGCGCCAGCAGCGCCTGGACGCCATCGAGCGCGAGCTTGCCTCCTGGACCCAGCGCGCCGAGGCCGCGGCGCGGCAGCTCGAATCTTTCGCCCATCGCCGCGAGCACATCGAGGCTGAGATCGCCCGCCTCGCCGCCATGCCGGAGCAGATCGCGGCGCAGCGCAACGAGCTCCTGAGCCTGCTGAGCAATGCCGAGCAGGCGCGGCGCGACGCCGCCGACGCGCTCGCCCAGGCGGAAACCGCGCTGGCCGAGGCCGATCGCAACCTGAAGGGCGAGGAATCGCGCCTGATCGAGATGCGCGAGAACAAGGTGCGCGCCGAGGCTGCGGTGGAACAGGCGCGCGAGGCCGAGCAGGCGCTGACCGAGCGCATCCGCGAGCGGCTGGAATGCTCGCCCGCCGACGTGCTGCCGCTGGCCGAGCTGGATCCCGGCGAGCCGCTGCCCGACCGCCAGGAGGTCGACAACAAGCTGCAGCGCCTGCTGCGCGAGCGTGAGAATATCGGCCCGGTCAATCTGCGCGCCGAGGCGGAATCGAGCGAGCTGGACCAGCAATTGGCCGGCATGCAGACCGAGCGCTCCGATCTGGTCAACGCCATCGCGCGGCTGCGCCAGGGCATCAACAGCCTCAACCGCGAAGGGCGCGAGCGCCTGCTGGCGGCCTTCGAGCTGGTCAACGGCCATTTCGAGAAGCTGTTCACGCGGCTCTTCGGCGGCGGCCGCGCGCATCTGAAGCTGACCGAGGCGGAAGACCCGCTCGAGGCTGGGCTCGAGATCCTCGCCTCGCCGCCGGGCAAGAAGCTGCAGGTGATGTCGCTGCTCTCGGGCGGCGAGCAGGCGCTGACAGCCTTGGCCCTGCTCTTCGCCGTCTTCCTGGTGAACCCGGCGCCGATCTGCGTGCTGGACGAGGTCGACGCCCCGCTGGACGACGCGAACGTGGAGCGCTTCTGCAACCTGGTCGACGAGCTCGGCCAGTCCGGCGCCACCCGCTTCCTGGTCATCACCCACCACCGCCTGACCATGGCCCGCATGAACCGCCTCTACGGCGTCACCATGTCCGAACGCGGCGTGTCGCAGCTGGTCTCGGTCGATCTGCAGGACGCGCACGAGCTGAGGGCGGCGCAGTAGCTTCTTTCCACCATCTTCCTGTCATCCCGGACAGCCGCGCAGCGGCGTGATCCGGGACCCATGCGACCTATCGGCAACGCGGATATAGGGCATGGGCCCGGGCTCTCGCATTCGCTCGGCCGGGGTGACAATGAGAGAAGCAGGGCCGATAGTTTGACGCCATGTCCTGGATCCTGATCGACACCGCCAAAGAGGGCGATGCGGAGCTCGAGCTCTACGCCAAGGACGCGGTCTACATGATCCGCGCCAATGGCTTCGAGCTGATGAATGGCTTCTGCCACGATTCCGAAAGCGCGCTCGGCCGGCGCGCGGCGGAGCTGGCGCCCAAGGACCCGCGCATCCTGCTGGGCGGGCTCGGCCTGGGCTATACGGCCGCCGCGCTGGCCGAGGCACTGGGCCCGGCCGGCACCATCACGGTCGCGGAGTTTTCAGGCGCGGTCATTGGTTGGTTCCACCGCCATGTCCGCGCTTCGGTGCTGCCGGACATGCCCGGCAATCTGACCATCCTGCACGCCGATGTCGGGGGTCTGCTGACGGCGTCGTCGCAATACGATCTCATCGTGCTCGACGTGGACAACGGACCTGTGGCGCTGGTGACGGGCCGCAACGCCGATCTCTATTCCGCCGAGGGCCTGCAATCGCTCCACCGCGCGCTCACGCCGGGCGGCAAGGCGCTGCTCTGGTCGGGCTTCGAATCCGCGGATTTCGCCAGACGTGCCAGGCTGGCGGGATTCCAGTTGAGCTGCGAGCCGTTCGGGCGCGGCCGGCCCGAGCTATCGCACTACATCTACGTTCTCGGAAAAGCCTGATAGGCTGCCGGCCGATCGACCATGTGCGCCACGGTGGCACTGGCATCCCACCCCCGATTTCGCCAAGCTGCAGCCATGGGCAAGTTACCCCATGGCGCGGTCGCGGCCGGCAATCCCTGGTACGCGCGCATCTCCTGGCTGTCCGGGCTGCTGATCCTGGCGGCCGTGGTGCTGGTTGCCACCCGGTTCACCGAGATCGAGCATTTCGTCGAGATCGCGCGGGCGGCGCAGCCGGCGTGGCTGCTGGCGGCCGCGATGCTCCAGGCAACTACCTATCTCTGCGCGGCGGGGGTCTGGCACGTGACGCTGCGGCGGGCCGGCATAACCCAACGCTACTGGTCGATCGTGCCTTTGGGTCTCGCCAAGCTGTTCGCCGACCAGGTGTTGCCGACCGGCGGCATCGGCGGCACCCTGCTGGTGGTCAGCAGACTCGGCCGGCGCGGCATTCCCAAGGGCATCGGCATGGCCGCCCTACTCATCGGCCTCATGTCATACTACCTTGCATATCTGCTGGCCGTGATGACCGCGCTTGCCATCCTCTATGCCAACGGCACGCTGGACCCGCCGATGATCGCCGGGGCGGCGCTCTTCGCGCTGGTCGCCTTCAGCATCCCGGCCATCGTGCTCGTGCTCCGCCATTGGTCGCGACGCAATTCCGGGGACGGCTGGCTGGCGGCCGCCAATCATCGCCTCAGCCGCGTGCCCGGCGTCTCCTCCCTGGTCGCGGCGATGGCGGAATCCCCCGGCGCGGTGCTGCGCGACCCGCTTTCCTTCCTGAGCGGCACCATCCTGCAACTGTTCATCTTCGTGCTGGACGCGGCGACGCTCTGGGTCATGCTGCAAGCCCTCGGCGCTGACGACCCGCCGGCGACGGCGGCGGCTGCCTTCGTGATGGCGTCGCTGGCGGCGACCATCGGGCCGATGCCGCTGGGACTCGGCACGTTCGAGGCGGTCTGCGTGACCATGCTGCACATCCAGGGACTCTCCGTCGAAGTGGCGCTGACGGCGACGCTGCTGCTGCGCGGCTTCACCTTCTGGCTGCCGATGCTGCCGGGCCTCGCTTTGGCACGGCGGGAACTCAGCGGTCCCGCGCGGCGCAGGCACGACGGAGCCAAGATATGAGCGCATTCGAGTCCGGCGATCCGTTCTGGAGCCGCAGCGCGGCGGAGATTGGCGAGGCGCTCGGCTCAAGCCCCGCCGGCATCGGAGCCGCGCAAGCGGCCGAACGCCTGCGGCAACACGGCCCGAACAGCGTCGAGGAGGCCGGCAGCCTGAGCGGCGCGCGCCTGCTGCTGCGGCAATTCGAGAGCCCCCTGGTCATCATCCTGGTCTTCGGCGCCGGCATCTCGCTGGTGCTGCGCGACTGGACCGATGCGGGCATCATCCTCGCCATCGTGCTGGGCAGCACCCTGCTCGGCTTTTCGCAGGAATACCGTGCCTCGGCGGCGATCCAGCAATTGAAGCGGCAACTGGCGTTGACCAGCCGCGTGCTGCGCGACGGGGTCGAGGCCACCGTCGCGGCGGCAAGCCTGGTACCGGGCGACGTGGTGCTGCTCTCCGCCGGCAACCTGATCCCGGCGGACGGCCTCATCCTCGAGGCCAAGGATTTCCTGGTCAGCGAGGCGAGCCTCACCGGCGAATCCTTTCCCGTGGAGAAACGGCCCGGCCTGCTTCCAGCCGACACCGCGCTGACTGAACGGACCAACAGCGTCTTTCTCGGCGCGTCGGTACGCAGCGGCACGGCCAAGGCGATGGTGGTGAAGACCGGCCGCGCGACCGCCTTCGGCACCATCGCCGCGCGGCTGCGCGCGCGACCACCGGAAACCGAGTTCCAGCGCGGCCTGCGCCAATTCGGCTACCTGCTGGTGCGGGTGATGACCGTCATCGTGCTCTTCGTCCTGGCGATGAACGTCCTGCTCGACCGGCCGGGCGTCGAATCCCTGCTCTTCGCCGTCGCGCTGGCGGTCGGGCTGTCGCCCGAGCTGCTGCCGGCCATCGTCAGCGTCACCCTGTCGAGCGGCGCCCGCCGCATGGCGCGCGAGGGCGTGATCGTACGCCATCTCGAGGCCATCGAGAATCTTGGCGGCATGGACATCCTCTGCACCGACAAGACCGGGACTCTCACCGCCGGCGTGATCTCGCTCGACCGCACGACCGACGCGGCGGGCCTCGATTCCGACCGCGTGCGGCGGCTCGCCTATCTCAACGCGGCGCTGGAGACCGGCATCGCCAATCCGCTCGACGCCGCCATCGTCGCCGCCGGCGCGCAGCACGGATTGACGACGCAGGGCTGCCGCAAGATCGACGAAATCCCCTATGACTTCCTGCGCAAGCGCCTGACCATCGTGATCGAGGAGGACGGCAAGGGCGGCGAGTATCTGATCGTCACCAAGGGTGCCTTCGCCGAGGTGATGCAGGCCTGCGGCAGCCTGCGGCGCGAGGGCGGCACGGTGCCGCTCACCCCCGCGCTGCGGGCGGAAATCGAGAACTATTGCCGAGATCGGGGCGATGCCGGATTTCGCCTCCTGGCGGTGGCGACGCGCCGCCTGCCCGCCCGCGCCACATACGGTCGCGACGACGAAGCGGAGATGGTGCTGGAAGGCTTCCTGCATTTCTTCGATCCACCCAAGCCGGATGCCGGGGCCGCGATTCAAGCCCTGGCGCGGCTCGGCATCCGCATCAAGGTGATCAGCGGCGACAACCGCTACGTGACGCGGCACGTGGCGGAGGCGATCGGGCTCAACCCGAAATCCCTGCTGACCGGGGCGGAGATCGCCGCCCTGCGCGACGAAGCCCTGCGCCTGCAGGCGCCGCGCACCGACCTGTTCGTCGAGGTGGACCCGCAGCAAAAGGAACGCATCGTGCGGGCGTTGCAGCGCGCCGGCCATGCCGTCGGCTTCCTGGGAGACGGCATCAACGACGCGCCGGCCTTGCACGCCGCCGATGTCGGCATCTCGGTCAGCGAGGCGGTCGACGTGGCGCGGGAAAGCGCCGACATCGTGCTGCTGCGGCGCGACCTCGGCGTGCTGCGGCGCGGTGTCGAGGACGGGAGGCGCACCTTTGCCAACACGCTCAAATACATCTGCATCACCACCAGCGCCAATTTCGGCAACATGGTCAGCATGGCGCTGGCGACGCCCTTCCTGCCTTTCCTGCCGCTGGCGGCCAAGCAGATCCTGCTCAACAATTTCATGTCGGATTTGCCCTCGATCGCCATCGCCACCGACAATGTCGATCCCGGCCACATTGCCCGGGCGCAGCGCTGGCGCATCAAGGACGTGCAGCGCTTCATGGTGGTGTTCGGCCTGATCAGCTCGGTCTTCGATCTCATCACCTTCGCCACCCTGCTCTTCGTCCTGCGGGTCGACGAGGGGGGGTTCCAGACCATCTGGTTCGTCATCTCGCTGCTGACCGAATTGGCCGTGGTGCTGATCCTGCGCACGCAGATGCCGGCCTGGCGCAGCCGGCCGTCGCGGCTGCTGACCTGGATGACCGTCGCCACCGCCATTGCCGCGTTCGCCTTTCCATTCCTGGGCGAGTTGGCCAAGCTGTTCAGCTTCGAGCCCCTCTCGGCAACGCAGTTGGCGGCGATCGTCGCCATCGTCGGCGGCTATCTGATGGCGACCGAGGCGGCCAAGCGCTGGTTCTACCGGCATCGCCGGCGGGGGTAACTGCCGGCGATTGCCGTCTAGCCCATTCGGGTCACCGTCCGTCACGGATCGCCGCTTGCCAGCCAACCCGCCGTTCCCTAGCGTTGCGGCGACGCATTTCCAGGGCAGGCATCATGGCAAAGACACCGAAGAAGAACGCGCATCCGGGCACCGCGCCGGCGGCGGCGCCGAGCGGCGGCGCCGGCGGGTCGCTGGTCCCGCAGCAGACCTATTCCAACATCGGGACCTTCCTGCGCGTGCCGCGGGCGCACGATTTGAGGGGCGCCGATCACGTCTTCCTCGGTATTCCTTACGATACCGCCACCACCTTCCGCCCCGGCGCGCGGTTCGGGCCGCAGGCCACGCGGCTGGGCTCGGCGCAGCTCTGCGAGCTGAAGAGCTTCCCGCACGGCTTCAACCCGCTCGACTACGTGAAGGCGGTCGATTACGGCGACGTCTATTTCGACCACTCCATGCCGCACACAATCCCGGCGGCAATCGAGGAAACCGCGGCCGGGATCATCAAGCACGGCTGCTTCCTCACCTCCTTCGGCGGCGATCATTTCGTCACCTATCCGCTGCTGAAGGCCCATGCGGCGAAATACGGGCCGCTGGCGCTGATCCACTTCGACGCCCACCCGGACACCTGGCCGGAGACCGAGGGCAAGCAGGTCGAGCTCAACCACGGCACCATGTTCCACCGCGCGGTGAAGGAAGGACTGATCGTGCCGTCGAAATCGGTGCAGACCGGCATCCGCACCTGGGTCGACGACAAGATGGGCCTGACCGTGCTGGACGCCCCCTTCGTCCACGAGAACGGGGCCAGGGCGACGCTGGAGCAGATCAAGAAAATCGTCGGCAAGCACCCCGCCTATCTCACCATCGACATCGACTGCCTCGACCCCAGCCATGCGCCGGGAACCGGCACGCCGGTGGCCGGCGGGCTCACCACGGCGCAGCTTTTCGCCATCCTGCGCGGGCTGGGGCGGCTGAACATCGTCGGCATGGACGTGGTCGAGGTGGCGCCGGCCTATGACCAGGCGGAGATCACGGCCATCGCCGCCGCCACCATCGCCTATGACCAGCTCTGCCTGCGCGCGATCAGGAAGGGCGCGAAAAGCCAGGCTTGAGGCGCCTGCGGCGGCTTGCTGCGGCGCCGAAAAATCGCGGGAATCGCCAGCGATTTCAAATGCTTGAGTTGCCCCGAATCGCCTTGACAGGCCTGGGGGTCGACCGTATGTTGCGCGCGCTCGCGGCAGCCTGAAAGGTTGCCGCGGCGGTATCTGCTGTTTTCGGGGTGTGAATCGGACGGAATGGATGGCCGACCAGGACCCGGATGAGCCCACGGATTTCGAGGCGCGGCTGAAAGCGGCGCGGGAGAAGGCCGAGGACAATTCGGGACCAGTGCCGAGCCGCCTGCAATACGAGAGCTCATCGGCCGGTCTCGGCTTCCGCATGGGCATCGAATTGATGGTCGGCCTGGTGGTCGGGCTGGGGATCGGCTGGCTGCTCGACGGCTGGCTCGGCACCAAGCCGCTGTTCATGATCGTGCTGATGATCCTCGGCATGGGCGCCGGAATCCTGAACGTGGTGCGGGCTTCCAAGCAGCTCGACAAGGCGGATACCGAGAAGAAGTAGACGGGACAGAAGCCGGCCCCAAGGTCGGTCGGGATGCAGGGACGGTATCGTGGCAGCTGAAGAACACTCTCCGCTCGCGCAATTCGAGATCCATCCGCTGGTGCCGATCAAGATCGGCGGCCTCGACATCTCCTTCACCAATTCCGCCCTCTGGATGGTGGCCGTGGTCGCCGCCATCACCCTCTTCATGGTGCTGGGCCTCCGCCAGCGCGCGATCGTGCCGGGCCGCTGGCAGAGCGCGGTGGAGATGAGCTACGACTTCATCGCCAACCTGCTGAAGGACAATGTGGGCAGCGAAGGGCGCCAGTATTTCCCCTTCATCTTCTCGCTGTTCATGTTCATCCTGTTCGGCAACATCATGGGCCTGCTGCCGGGCGCCTTCACCATCACCAGCCACATCATCGTCACCTTCGCCATGGCGGCGGTGGTCTTCGTCGGCGTGACCGTCATCGGCTTCGCCCGCCACGGCCTGCACTTCTTCGGCTATTTCGTGCCGCAGGGCGCGCCGGTCTGGCTGATGCCGATCATGATCCCGATCGAAATCATCTCCTATTTCATCCGGCCGATGAGCCTCTCGGTCCGACTCTTCGCCAACATGGTCGCCGGGCACATCATGCTGGCCGTCGTCGGCGGCTTCGTCGTCGGGCTGGGCGTCTGGCTCGGCTGGGCGCCGCTCGCCTTCATCGTCGCGATTTTCGCGCTGGAGCTGCTGGTGGCGGTGCTGCAGGCCTACGTCTTCTCGATCCTGAGCTGCATCTACCTCAACGACGCGATCCACATGTCGCACTGAGTGTGCGGCTCAAATTCCACCTACATCCAACCTTGCGAAGAACCGAAAGGAACGAAAAATGGAACTCGAAGCTGCAAAGATGATCGGCGCGGGCATCGCGGCTCTGGCCCTCGGCGGCGCCGGCGTCGGCCTCGGCATGCTGTTCGGCAGCTACATGGAAGGCGCCTTCCGCAATCCGGAAGCGCAGTCGAAGCTGAAGGTCAACCCGATGCTCGCCTTCGCGCTGATCGAAGCGACCGGCCTGTTCGGCTTCGTCATCGCCATGATCATCCTGTTCGGCTGAGTCCAGTCGAAGACCAAGCTGCCGGCCGCGTTCGCTTCGGGCGCGGCCGGGATATTCTTCCGGAGAGGCTTCCATGCCGCAGTTTGATCCGTCGACGTTCGGTCCGCAGCTGTTCTGGCTGCTGGTCACCTTCGTCACGCTCTACCTGTTGATGTCCCGCCTGGTGCTGCCACGGATCACCGATATCCTGGGCCAGCGCGAGGATCGCATCGACGGCAACCTGCGGCGGGCGGAAAGCCTGAAGGAAGAAGCCGACCAGGTGCTGGCCGCCTACCAGAAGGCGATCGCCGACGCGCGCCACCAGGCCCAGGCGGCGCTCGCCCAGGCGGCGGCCGAGATCACCGCGGGCGCCACCAAGCGCGAGGCGGAATTCGCCAAGAAGATGGCCGACCAGACCGCGGCGGCCGAGGCGCGCATCCGCGCCTCCAAGGTGCAGGCGCTGGCCGAGGTGCGCGGCATCGCCGCCGAAGTGGCGGCCTTGATGACCGGCAAGCTGACCGGGAGCGCGGTGGATACCGGCACCGCCGGCCAGGTCGTGGACGGCGTGATGAAGGAGCGCGCGCGATGAATGAACATGGCGCGTCCGGCTGGGATGCGGTGCTGCAGAACCCGCATACCTGGGTCTATGTCGGCCTGCTGATCTTCGTGGTCCTGGTCGGGCCGAAGATCTGGAAGGCCTTGGCGACCATGCTCGACCAGCGCTCGCTCAAGATCAAAGCCGATCTCGACGAGGCGCAGAAGCTGAAGGATGAGGCACAGGCCCTGCTTGCGGAATACCAGCGCAAGCAGCGCGACGCCATGCGCGAGGCCGAGGACATCATCGCCAACGCCAAGTCGCTGGCCGGCCGCCAGATCAAGGAAGCGGCGGAGAAGCTGGAGCAGAACCTGGCGCGGCGCGAGAAGGCCTCGCTCGACAAGATCGCCCAGGCCGAGGCCCAGGCGCTGGCCGAAGTCCGCCGCGAGGCGGTGGACGTGGCGACGGCCGCCGCCGCCAAGCTGATCCAGAGCCAGCTCGACGGCGCCAAGGGCAGCGCGCTCATCGACCAGGCGATCGCGGAAGTGGGCAAGAAGCTGCACTGAGCGGAGCGCTCAGGCGGGATGCAAAAAGCCCGGCTTTGCCGGGCTTTTTTGTTGGTTGATTCCACCTGCTCGATCGTCATCCCGGCCTTGCGCCGGGATCCATTCATCAACCGCACGAGTATCGGCCCAATGGACCCCGGCTCAAGGCCGGGGTGACGACTTGTGTTTGGACTTGCTCCACGCGCGAACGGGATGAATCGCGCTAGAACTTGATCTCCGCCACCGGCACCACACGCTCCACGATGCCAGACAGCACGCGGTTGTGATGCGAGATGATCTTCTCCGCCGGCAGCACCGGGTTGTCGAAGGTCGAGTGCGCATCGGCGGCCAGCGTCACCTTGTAGCCCAGGCTCTGCGCGACGCGGCAGGCCGTGTCGATGCAGAACTCGCTCTGCAGTCCGGTGATGACCAGGGTGTCGACCCCGGCGGCGCGCAGCTTCTGGTCCAGGTCGGTCTTGTAGAAGGAGCTGGCGGCCCATTTCTCCGTCACCGGCTCGCCCGGTTTCGGCGCGACGGCGGGATGGATCTGCCAGCCCGCATTCTTCGGCGCGAACCCGCCCTCGGCCTCGCAATGCTGCACGAAATGGACCGGCGTCCCGGCCGCCCGCGCGCGGGCGAGCAGGTCCGCGGCATTGGCCAGCAGGCGCGCCGGCTGATGGCAGATCTCGTCAGGACCGAACATCGCGTTCTGGATGTCGATCATGAGGAGGGCGGACTTCGTCATCGTGACCTCAGTTTCCGTTCCCGCCAGTTTGGAACGGCGCCCGCGCCTGAGGCAAGCGCGGCGCAGGACGCCCTCCCCCGCCGACGCGTGTCGGCATTCGCCGACGGGCCGGGGGAGGGCTTCTGAGTCTTGCCTACTCCGCCGCCTTCTTCGGCGCCTCCGGCTTCCAGCGCAGGATGGGCTGGCGGGCGGCGAGCGTCTCGTCCAGGCGCCGGCGCGGCGTGTGATAGGGCGCCCCGTGGAAATAGGCGGCGTCGCCGGCCTTCGCCCGCTTGGCGAGGCCCTTGATGACGTCGATGTAGCGGTCGAGGCCGTCCTTGCTCTCGGTCTCGGTCGGCTCCATCAGCAACGCGCCATGGACGACCAGTGGGAAATACATGGTCATCGGATGGTAGCCCTCGTCGATCATCGCCTTAGCGAAGTCGAGGGTCGAGACATCGGTGCCGTCGAGGAACTCGTCGTTGAACAGGGCCTCGTGCATGCAGGTGCCGGGGAAGGCCGGGGTGAGCTCGTCCTTGAGGCCCGCCAGGATGTAATTGGCGTTGAGCACCGCGTCGCCCGAGGCCTGGCGCAAACCGTCGGAGCCGTGGCTCATCATGTAGGCGAGCGCGCGGACGAACATGCCCATCTGGCCGTGGAATCCCTTCAAGCGCCCGAAGGCCTTGCCGTCCTGCTCCACCAGATCGAAGCCGTTGGCACCGTGCACCACATAGGGCACCGGCGCGTAAGGCGCCAGCGCCGCGGAGAGCACCACCGGGCCGGAGCCGGGGCCGCCGCCGCCATGGGGCGTCGAGAAGGTCTTGTGCAGGTTGATGTGCATGGCGTCGACGCCGAGATCGCCCGGCCGCACGCGGCCGACGATGGCGTTGAAATTGGCGCCGTCGCAGTAGAAATAGCCGCCCGCCCCGTGCACCGCGTCGGCGATGTCGATGATGTCGTTCTCGAACAGGCCGCAGGTGTTGGGGTTGGTGATCATGGTGCCGGCCACGTCGCTGCCGAGCTTGGCCTTGAAGGCGGCGAGGTCGACGCGGCCGCGCTCGTCGGCCGGCACCGGATCGACGACGTAGCCGCAGGCTGCCGCCGTCGCCGGGTTGGTGCCGTGCGCGGATTCCGGCACCAGGATGCGCTTGCGCGCATCGCCCTTGGCGAGCAGAGCCGCGCGTATGGTCATGATGCCGCAGAGCTCGCCATGAGCGCCGGCCGCCGGCGACATCGCCACCGCCGGCATGTTGGTCAGCACCTTCAGCCAATGTGCCAGGCGGTCGATCAGCTCCAGCGCGCCCTGCACGGTGGAAACCGGCTGCATCGGGTGCAGATCGCCGATGCCGGGCAGCCGCGCCATCTTCTCATTGAGGCGCGGGTTGTGCTTCATGGTGCAGGAGCCCAAAGGATACACGCCCATGTCGATGGCGAAGTTCTTCTGGGAGAGCTTGGTGTAGTGGCGCACCACCTGCGGCTCCGACAAGCCAGGCAGGCCGATCTCGCTCTTGCGCTTCAGGCCGCCGAGGCGGTCCTTGTGCTGTGGGATCGCCGGCAAATCGACGCCGCTGCGGCCCTGCATGCCCTGCTCGAAAATGAGCGGTTCCTCGATCTGCAGGCCCTTGTTGCCGGAGATCGTGCGCACTTGTGGCGCACCGTTCGCGGGGGCGGTCATTTCAGCACCTCTTTGAGCGCCGCTTCATAGGCGGCGATGTCCTCGTCGCTCACCGTCTCGGTCGCCGCCACCAGCAGCAGATCGGCCAGCGCCGCGTCGCCGGGATAGAGCCGCGACACCGGCACGCCGCCGAGGATGCGCTTCTTGGCCAGCGCCTCGACCACCGGGGCCGCCGGCTTCGGTAGCTTGAGGGTGAACTCGTTGAAGAAGGTCTCGGTCACCAACTTCACGCCGGGAATCGCGCTGAGGCGATCCGCGAGGCGCGAGGCGGTGGCGTGGTTGAGCTGGGCCAGCTTGGTCAGCCCCGCTTCGCCCAGCAAGGTCAAATGGATGTTGAAGGCGAGCGCGCACAAGCCCGAATTGGTGCAGATGTTGCTGGTCGCCTTCTCGCGCCGGATGTGCTGCTCGCGGGTCGAGAGGGTCAGCACCCAGCCGCGCTTGCCGTCGACATCGACGGTCTGGCCGGTCAGGCGCCCGGGCATCTGGCGGATGAACTTGTCGCGGGTGGCGAACAGGCCGACATAGGGGCCGCCATAGCTCAGCGGCACGCCGAGCGACTGGCCTTCTGCCGTGACGATGTCGGCGCCCATCTCGCCCGGCGGGGTGACGGCGCCGAGCGAGACGATCTCCGTCACCGCGACGACCAGCAGCGCGCCTGCCGCCTGGCAGGCCTTGGCGAGGCCGGAGAGGTCCTTCACATGGCCGAAGAAGCTGGGATTCTGCACCACCACACAGGAAGTGTTGGCATCGATCATCTTGGCGAGGTCTTCATTGCCCACCGCATCGGCAGGGGCGAGCGCCGCCTCGAAGCCGGTGAACTTGGCATGGGTCGCGATCACCTCGCGGTAGTGCGGATGCAGGCCGCCGGAGATGATTGCGCGGCTGCGGCGGGTGACGCGGTTCGCCATCATCACTGCTTCGACCGTCGCGGTGGCGCCGTCGTACATCGAGGCGTTGGCGACCTCCATGCCGGTCAGCAGCGCCACCTGGGTCTGGAACTCGAACAGGTATTGCAGCGTGCCCTGGGTCACCTCCGGCTGGTACGGCGTGTAGGAGGTGAGGAACTCGCCGCGCTGGATCAGGTGGTCGACGCTGGCCGGGATGTGGTGGCGATAGGCGCCGGCGCCGAGGAAGCTGGGACAGGAGCCGGCGCCGAGATTCTTCGCGGCGAGGCCGCTCATGGTGCGCTCGACCTCCAGCTCGCCCATCACCGGCGGCAGATCGACGGCGCCCTTCAGCCGCGCCTTTTCCGGCACGTCGGAATAGAGCGCCTCGGTCGAAGCGACGCCGATCCGGCGGAGCATCGCCCGCCGGTCATCATCCGTCAGCGGCAGATAGCGCATCAGTGCAGCCCCTCGACATATGCCTTGTACGCGGCCTCGTCCATCAGTCCGCCGAGCTCGCCTTTGTCGGCGATCTTCAGCCTGGCGAACCAGCCCTTGCCCATGGCGTCCTCGTTGACCGTCGCCGGCGCGTCGGACAGCGCCGCGTTCACCTCGACCACTTCGCCGGTCAGCGGTGCGTAGACTTCGCTCGCCGCCTTCACCGATTCGACGACGGCCATCTCCTTGCCCTTCTCGACCTTCTTGCCGACGGCCGGCAGGTCGACGAAGACCACGTCGCCCAGCTGCTCCTGGGCGTAGACGGTGATGCCGACGGTGGCGGTGTCGCCCTCGAGCTTCACCCACTCGTGGTCCTTGCTGAAACGGATCTCGCTCATTGGTTTCCCCTCTGATGAACTAGCGGTGATAGCGATGCGGCACGAACGGCATGGCGGCGATTTTCGCCGGCAGCGCCTTGCCCCGCACCATGAGTTGCAGCGGCGTGCCGACGGCGGCGAGGTCGGCGCGGACATAGCCCATGGCGACGGGGCCGTTGACGCTGGGGCCGAAGCCGCCGGAGGTCACCTCGCCGATGACGGCGCCGGAGGCATCGGCGATCTCGGTGTGCGCCCGCGCCGGGGCCTTGCCCTCGGGCAGGATGCCGACGCGCTTGCGCGGGGCGCCGTCCCTGATCTGGCGCTGGATCACGTCCGCGCCGGGGAAGCCGCCCTGCTCGCGCCGGCGCTTCTGGATCGCCCAGAGCAGGCTGGCCTCGATCGGCGTGGTCGCCGTGGTGATGTCGTTGCCGTAGAGGCAAAGGCCGGCTTCCAGGCGCAGCGAATCGCGGGCGCCCAATCCGATCGGCTTCACCAGCGGATCGCCGAGCAGCTTGCGCGCCAAATTGTCCGCCTCGCCCGCCGGCACGGAAATCTCGAAACCGTCCTCGCCGGTATAGCCGGAGCGGGTGGCGAAGCATTGCATGCCGCCGACGGCCAGCGGGCGGCCGGACATGAACTTCATCGCCGCGCTGTCGGGGGCGATGCGCGCCATCACCTCGGCCGCCTTCGGGCCCTGCAGCGCCAGCAGCGCGCGGTCCTCCAGCGGCTCGACATCGCAGCCGTCGAGATTGGCGAGCAGATGCGCGAGGTCCTGCTTCTTGCAGGAGGCGTTGACCACCATAAAGATGTGGTCGCTGTCGTCGCCCTTGCCCGCGCGGGTCACCATCAGATCGTCGAGGATGCCGCCGGCATTGTCGGTGAAGAAGGAATAGCGCTGCTGGCCTGGCGCGAGGGACTGGAAATCCGCCGGGCACAGGGCTTCCAGCGCCTTCGCCACGGCCGCGAAGCTGGCGCCGCGAAGGCGGACCTGGCCCATATGCGACACGTCGAACAGCCCGGCAGAGGCGCGGGTGTGCAGATGCTCAGTCAGGATGCCGGCGGGATATTGCACCGGCATGTCATAGCCGGCGAAGGGCACCATCTTGCCGCCAAGCTCGACATGCAGATTGTAGAGGGGAGTTCGCAGCAATTCCTGGTCGGTCGCGCTCAAGACAGCCTCCGGGTCGGGATCACGGGTGATTCCGCGATCACGCAACCCCCCTCTGTCTGAGGACCTGAGAGATTTGCCGATCTCTGCCCCGGCGCTGCGAACGCGGCCAAGGCAGGAATTGGTCTACTCCTTCGGTGGAGCCTGCCCAGGTGTGGGGCGGCCCGCTTTCCAGAGTTTTCTGAACCGTGCGGTCCTTTTGCCTGAGAGTTTCCGGGGGCGGTTGCTCCTTCGGCGCCGGCCGACGGTCACTCTGGCCGCCGGACGGTCTCTCCCGCAAACGGTCGAAACCGGGCGGAGCATCGCTCCCCGAGGGCTTGCCGTCAAGCGGCGAAATTTCCCGAAATTGCGACCATTCGCGCGAGCGACTATGGCCGCGCAATACCCTCATGCCCGGCGCAGCCGCAGCGCGTTGCTCACCACGGAAACCGAGCTGAGGCTCATCGCCGCCGCCGCGAAAAGCGGCGACATCAGGATTCCCAGACTTGGATAGAGGATGCCGGCGGCGATCGGCACGCCCAGGGCGTTGTAGACCAGGGCGAAGGCCAGATTCTGTTTCATGTTGGCGACCGTCGCCTGCGACAGCTGGCGCGCCCGCGCGATGCCGCGAAGATCGCCTTTCACCAGCGTCACGTGCCCGCTATTCATCGCGACGTCGGTGCCGGTGCCCATGGCGATGCCGACATGCGCCCGCGCCAGGGCCGGGGCATCGTTGATGCCATCGCCCGCCATCGCCACGCGCCGGCCTTGCGCCTGCAGGCCGGCTACGAGCTCGACCTTGTCCTGCGGCCTGACCTCGCCATGCACCTCGTCGATGCCGAGCCGCGCCGCCACCGCCTTCGCCGTGGTGAGGCCGTCCCCCGTCGCCATCACCACCCGGATTCCCGCCGCATGCAGCTGACGGATCGCCTCGGGCGTCGAGTCCTTGATCGGGTCGGCGGCGGCGATCAGCCCCGCCAATCCGCCGTCGACGGCGATGAACATGACCGAGGCGCCCTCGGCCCGGCGTGCCTCGGCCGGCGCGCGGAGCGGTGCCGGGTCCGCGCCGACCTGTTCCATCAGCACGGTATTGCCGAGGGCGACGCGACGGCCGGCGACCAGCCCGCGCACGCCGATGCCGGTGCCGGATTCGAACGCCTCCGGCTTCGCCAGATCCAGGCCGCGCCGGCGCGCCTCTCCCACGATGGCGTCGGCCAGGGGATGCTCGCTGCCCTGGTCCAGGCTGGCGGCAAGGCGCAGAACCTCGTCCTCCGTGAATCCGGGGGCCGCCACGACACTGTGGAATTGGGGCTTTCCCAGGGTGAGGGTCCCGGTCTTGTCGACGATCAGCGTGTCGATGGTGCGCAGCGATTCGATGGCCTCGGCATCGCGAAACAG